>WNFP01002246.1_pt1 | contig 28061 bp, 26 predicted proteins | sample 5400201 | NCBI WGS metagenome assembly WNFP01 (sample SAMN13153355, study PRJNA577476) | soil metagenome | isolation source: 115 cm saprolite under Madrone tree | place: USA:California | collected 2016-06-14 | reverse complement strand
GTGATCCGCTCGATTTGCGTCGCGATGAATCCGCTGGTGCAGTTGCGGCGAAGCGCTCAGCGCCAACGTCCAAAGAAAGGCCAGGCAAAGGAAAGTAGCGACGACGGCGCGGTCGCTCCTACTGCTTCTCATTGGAGGCGAGCTTCTGTCTGCCTAACGAAGTTCGCAACAACTTTTTTGCCGGTCACTTGGCCGAATCTGTCGTCTTCTCGGTTTTGTCGCCCCACAAATGAAAAGTGTAAGTGAACACGATGTAGCCAAAGACGTCGTGTTTTGGTCCGTTACTGACGTATAGCGCGGGGTTGAATTGAAAGTCGCGGGTCAAATTGCAGGTGAACCCGATCGTGGATGAATTTTCCGAGCCACTCTGCCAATCGACCTGGACGCGCCAGGTTTGATTAAAGTCGTAGGCATAACCGAGGATCGCTTCATTCTTATAGCCTGCATGAGTTGCGCCGATTATCACTTTATGATGCTCGGTGTAGTAACCCGCTTCGATGAAAGGCTGGGGATCGACATTGCTGTGCGGAGACCAGTTGGCAAAACCGACCGACAAAAGATAGGGCTGTTTCGTCAGCAAGCCGATCTCGGTTGCAAAAATCAGTTCGTTTGGATCGAAGCCTTTAAAGACTGCGACTTCTGCCCAATTACTCAATCCCAATTCGGTCTGGATCTCGTAAGGATTGGCAATCCGTTTGTCCTGAATCTGGAGACTCAAAGAGAAATCACCTTCCGGTTGGAGGTCTGGCGTGGTGATCTGGTTCAGACCTTTTGTGGTCGCGAACGACAAAGCGCAAAGAGAGAGGCTAGCGAACCCGACAAGCAGCATCTCGATCTTTGAGTTCGCGCGCACGCCGCAACGATTATCGCTGCGGCGTGCGCGAGTCGAGCCAGGATCTTTTCTGGCCAAAACAAAGCAGCCCCGAAAAAATTTCGGGGCTGCGTGTCTTTGATTTTCCGGACTATCGACTACGGAGTCGGCGACCGGTGCGGGTTGTGCCTGCCCTTTTGCCAGCCGAAGTGATGGCCCGGCGGAGTTGGGCTTGTCTTCACTTTTGTGCTTGCCAGTGCCGTGCCCATCAGGTGGCCAGACTGATTCACGTGCATTGACGTTGCACCGCTATGCCCTTTTCCCGTATGCGGATAGCGAAAAGCAAGCAGCTATGACAATCGCCAAAGCCATGGAATTCCCTAACTTCATGGTTTTGCCCTTTCCTTTTCAGTTTTCCTCGCCTTCGCCGACCGAACGGTCCGCAGAGCGAAAGCCTGAATTAAGTTTGACGACCGTTTTGGTCACAACGTTCAGTCTATCTAGCTACAAATCGCGATCGACATGTCGGAGATCATCCGACAAAGGGCTTCGTTGCGCGTCGAACGCGCGCGGTTCGCTTACACTGCGCGTTGCCCAAGCCATTGCACGGCCAAGCGCGTGACCTGCCGCGCGTTCTTAAGCTTCAGCTTTTCCTTAATATTCGTACGATGCGTTTCGACAGTTTTTGGGCTTACCCCCAAGGCATGGGAAATCTCCCGCACTTCGTGGCCTTTGCCGATGAGCTCGAAGATTTCGAATTCGCGATCGGTCAAAAGACTCACCGGATCGTCGGTCGGCTGGATTTGCTTATCGGGCCCGTTATGTTGGAGTTGCGCTGCGATCACCGGACTCAGGTAACAGCGTCCGTTCAGTGCTTCCCGCAACGCGTCCGCGATGTTGTCGATCGCGTCCTGTTTCACGATGTAACCCATCGCTCCGGCCCTAAGCGCTCGCGTCGCGTAAAACGCTTCTTGGTGCATGGAAAGAATAAGCACCGGCAGCTTTTGGAATTCAGCGCGGATTGTTTTCGTTAATTCGATCCCGCTCGCGCCGGGCAAACCGATATCGACGATGGCCAGATGAGGTTCGAGTTCGCGGATAAGAGCCATCGCGTCCGCCGCTGTGCTCGCCTCGCCGCAAACAACGAACTCGTCTTTCGAATCGATCAGGCGCACGAGGCCTTTGCGCAAAACCGGATGATCGTCCACCAGCAGAATTCGTTTCTTGTTTGGTTGGGCTTGTTTCGCGGACATCAAATTTAACAGGTTAACGATTTAAAGATTTTCCTCCGCGGTCATTCCGAGCGGAGCGAGGAATCTCACGGTCGGAGCATGGATCACGCAAATTACTTAGTGTCATCAACCCAGCCTGCGCGAGATCCTTCACTTCGTTCGGGATGCTGGCGGATAAATCTTTTTCACGCCGCCTGGCCTTCCAACCATTGCACGGCAAACCGAGTCACCTGGCGGGCGTTCTTCAAATTCAATTTCTCTTTGATGTGCGCGCGATGCGTCTCCACCGTTTTCGCGCTGATGTGCAGTGTCCGTGCGATTTCGTGAACGTCGCGGCCTTTCCCGAACAATTCGAGGATCTCGAGCTCGCGATCGCTCAACTTATCAGTCGGGTTCCCGTGATTGGATCCGCTCGCGAAATTGGTGATCAGTTTCGCCGACATGTCATGACTCAGATATGGCCGGCCGGCGAGCACTTCGCGGATCGCGTTGATCACATTTTCGAGCGCCTCCTGTTTCATCACGTAACCCTGCGCTCCGGCGCGCAATGCGCGCAAAGCGTAGAGCGATTCATCGTGCATCGAGAGAATAAGCACCGGTAGCTTTTGGAATTCAGCACGGATATTCTTGATCAGCTCGATCCCGTTGGCGCCGGGCAAACTAAGATCGACAATCGCCAGGTCAGGCTTCAATCGTCGAATCACGTTCATCCCTTCGGCCGCGTCTCCCGCCTCACCGCAGATATTGAAAGCGTCGTCCGAACTGTTGATCAACTGTTCGAGTCCTTTTCGAAACAGCGGATGATCGTCAACAATGACGATGCGTTTTGCGCGCTCCGATTTGGAGCTCGGTTTCGAACTTTCCTTTATCGTGGTCGCGCTTTTCATTTGGTCATCGTCATCGGCAAGTAGCAGGCGACACGGGCGCCGCCTTTCTCGAGAGACTCGAATTCTAACCGAGCACCGATCGACTCGGCGCGGTACTTCATGATGCGGAAGCCCAAACCATGGCCGGTCTTTGTTTTCGTGTTAAGTCCGACGCCGTTGTCGGTCACGCTGAAGACGAGGTCGCTTTTGAGACGCCTGACCTCCAACAAAATTTGGGTGGCGCGAGCATGTTTGTTCGCGTTGATGAGCGCTTCCCGCAAAATCCGATAAAGTTGCGAGGCAACATCGTCGTCTTCAATGTTCACTTCCGTTTTCAAATAGAGCCGGCAGGACGTTTGCCAAATTTTTCTTTCGACCAGATCTCGCAGCGCGGACAGAAATTCGGCGGCGTCGATCTCCTCCTTGTGCAGATCGCGGGCGATATTGCGCGCGTCCATGACTGAGCTGTTGATCAACTGCGCGATTTTTTCCAGATCGTCCGTCTGCACCACGCGATGATCCTTTAAGCGCAGCGCGGTGGCGCGGGCCAGGAACCCGATCGCCGTCAGTTGCTGGCAAAGTCCGTCGTGCAATTCCTGACCGAGCCGTTCCTGCTCGCGGTCGCTAATTTCGAGAATCTGACCTTCGAGTCCCTTGCGCCGGCTGATTTCGGTTTTCAGTTCCTCGTTAGCTGCGCGCAACTCCGCGGTTCGTGCGCGGACTCGCTTCTCCAAAAGGTTTTTTGATTGGCGCAGCGCATCTTCCGCCTGCTTGCGCTGAGTAACGTCAATGATCGAACCAAACCATCCGATCACATTGCCTTTCCCATCGCGATCCGGCGTATAAACACAATGCATCGAGCGCGGTCGAGCTGTGCGATAAGAAACTTCGGTTTCGTATTCGACCCGCTGTCCCTGCAGTACTTTTTCGACGTAGGGCAAAATCGTCTTAAAAGCTTTTTTGCCCACGATTTCAATCATCGGCTTGCCGCTGATTTCTTCCGCAGGCCGGCCAAGCATCTCGGCGTAGGTGCGACTGACGAATCGGAAGCGGAGATCGCGAGTGCAGCGAGTAAGCATGAAAGGCGTGCGATTGATAATCGCTTCCAATTCGGCCTCCTTTGCGCGCAACGCTTCTTCCGCCATTCTGCGTTCGCGCAAATCAATGATGGCGGTTTGATAGAGCAACGCGCCGTTTCTCGCCGTCGAAGTGATCGGAGTGCTCAAAACCAGCGCTGGAATCTGTTCTCCCTTTCTGCTTTTCAATACCAGTTCCGTCTTCACTTGTTGCTGCGAAGTGCGGCAATAAAGCAGGTGACGGAGAAGCGAATCCAGATCCGCGACGTAGAACGCAAACGGCCGGCCAATTAACAGGTCCCGCGGCTCGCGCAGCAATTCGGTTGCAGCCAGATTCGCTTCCTCGATTCGCCCGGCGCGGTCAAAGCTGACGTACGCGATCGGCGCAAAATCGTAAAGGTCGACATATCGCTGAATAGCTGATTCCAGTTCGGTCTTGGGATGGCGCAGCCCATGAATGGACGATCCTCGTTCGCGTCCGCCGTTTGAATCGAGCTCGGCGCCGTTACGCGTCGATCGTTTTTCCTTCCGGGCGGGCTGCTTCAATTTTTTCATCGTCGCTCGGCTACTCCCTTTTTCGCCGCGACCCGCGTTCGCTGTTTCCATCGATGTCGATGAGCGTGAGAACAGCGCCGTCGATCTTATTGTCGGTTGCGCGGTAAGGCCGGACCCGCAATGAATACTGGCGGCCGTCCTTGTCAGTCACTTTGCGCTCGCGCGTGCTCAATGTTTCGATCACCTCGCGCAAAATATTTTCCAGATCGGGCACGTCAATGTTCGGCCGCAGTTCGCTTAATGGACGTCCGATATCGGTTGGCAAAATATTAAAAGCGCCGCGCGCCGCCGGCGTTGCCCGCCGCACCGTCAACGCATTGTCCACCATCACGATTGGCATCTGAATGCTGGCCAGCAGATTGTTCAGCTCGCCCGTCAGTTGCATCATCTCGAGATTTCGATTGCTCAGCTCTTCGTTCAACGTGGTCAGCTCTTCATTGGTCGATTGCAATTCTTCCTTGGCCGTTTCCAGTTCTTCGTTGGTCGATTGCAGCTCCTCGTTGCTCGACTCGATCTCTTCGTTGGCCGACTTCAACTCTTCATTGGTCGCTTCCTGTTCTTCGATGATGGCTTGCAACGATTCCTTCGAAACGGCCAATTCCCGCCGCAATTCGCCCACTTCACGCTCCGTCGCCGTTTTTCCCAACGCCCGCGTCAGCTTTTCACGTTTAGTTCCTTCGGTGGTCTCATCAAAAATAACCAGCAGCCACGATTTGTCGGTGCCGGGGATTTTGAATGGCACAGCCTGAATATTTATTTCGTAGGTTCGGCCGCTCAGCTTAACTTTCGCCCGTTCTTTCCGGGCGGGCTTGTCCGTTTTGATCGCGCGATGGATCGTGGCCCGCAGGTCTGGCACCAGGGTCGGCCGCGCCAGGCGCAGGAGGTTGAATGTCGCCGGACCCGGTGCGTGCTCGAGAAACAACTCGGTCCGGCCGCGGAATTGTTGCACGTGCATGTCTTGGTCGACTACGACCGCCGCCGGCGCGTAGGCACTGAGCATAATGCGGTCGGCTACTTTCAAAAGATCGCCCCCGAAATCTGCGCCAGCGCCGGCTGCCGATCTTCCCCCGAAGTGCGCGAGTTCAAGGCCACGCTGCGGGATGAGGTCTGCCATGCGCGGTGTAGTAACGACAGTCTTCGCGTAAATTTTGTTTTTCTTGTCCCCCAATTTGAAAAGCTCGTCGTACATGCCCACCGATTCGGCGGGCCCGAGAATTAAGTAGCCGCCGGGATTGAGCGCGTAATGAAACTGCGGAATGCAGCGCTTGTGCAGTTCCGAGCTCAAGTAAATGAGCACGTTGCGGCAACTGATCAGGTCGAGCCGTGAAAATGGCGGATCGGCCGTGATATTTTGACGGGCAAACGTGCAGATGTCGCGCACGTTGCGATGGATTTGGTAAGTGCCGTCGCGCTTCACAAAAAAACGTTTCAGTCGCGCAAGCGAAACATCTTTTTCGATAGCGCTGGAATAAATTCCCAGCCGCGCATGTTCGATCACCGATTCGCTCAGATCGGTGCCGAAAATCTGGATGCGTATTTTGGAAGGACCTCGGCCGAGCGTTTCCAGAATGCATATCGCGAGCGAATAAACTTCTTCGCCGGTGGCGCAACCCGGCACCCACGCGCGAAGCTCTGGTTGTCGATCTTTGCTTTTATTTCTGAGCAGCGCCGGCAAGAAGCGTTTCTTCAAGGCGCGGAAGAGGGCTTCGTCCCGGAAAAACCGAGTCACGTTGATAAGCAGATCGTCAAAGAGCGCTTCGATTTCTCTTTTGTTGTCGCGCATGAACCGCGCGTATTGACTCATCTTGTCGATCCGGTGCAGCGCCATCCGCCGCTGGATCCGTCGAATCAGCGTGCTTTCCTTGTAGGCACTGAAATCGACACCCATTTGCTTTTTCAGAGACAGAAAAATGCGGCCCAGATCGTCCGCCTGTTTGTAAGCGGCCTTTTCGATTCCTTCCGGATCGCTCAGCGGCCGGCGGATATAGGGATGATTGGAAATGCGCTCGATTTCCCGCGCGATTTCGCGCGGCGTCAGAACAAGATCGACGAACCCCGCGCGAATCGCGCTCCGCGGCATCGCGTCGAACTTGGCGCTCTCCTGATTTTGGGCGAACGTCAAACCCCCGGCCGCTTTGATCGCGCGCAAACCGGCCGTGCCGTCACTGCCGGTTCCGGAGAGCACGACGCCGATGGCGCGCGATCCACATTCTTCGGCGAGCGATTCAAAAAAGTGGTCGATCGCAACGTTGAGCCGTTCTTCACGTCGAACCAATGTGAGCGCGCCATTTTTGGCGATGACGCATTTGTTCGGCGGTTGCACGTAAACGGTGTTTGGTCTTGGTGTCGTTGTTTCTGTAACCTCGCTGACTGGCATCGCGGTGACTTTGCCGAGCAAATTGGAAAGCCGGCTGGCGTGATGCGGATCGAGATGTTGCACGATCACAAAAGCCATTCCCGTTTTCGATGGTAACTGGCGCAAGAATTCCATCGCTGCTTCAAATCCGCCGGCCGAACCGCCAATTCCCACAATCGGGCAAAGTGCCGATGATTTCTCTTTTTCCGCAGCGCCATCGGCGCCGAACTGCGGTTTGGCTTTGCGCTTAACGGATCGGTGACTTGGTCCGGAGCTTTTTGACTTTCGGTTTGCGGGCATGGCCCCCATTATAGTATTCGGAGCTTCGGCGGCCCCAAAGCCGCGCCTTCACTCTAGCCTCAATTCTCTCAGATGCCTAGGCGCAACATCACCGCGAGTGGCCGAGAATCAGGCCCTGGTCGGGCTTGAATTATAGAGTCCGCGGCGGAGCGCTTCGGGCGGTGGACGTAGACCGGCGAGATATTGGGCGTCAAAGGCCCGAAGCGCCGCTTCGACCGTTGCGCCGATGCCAACAATTCCTTCCTCCACGCTCGGACCCAGGAGCGCGATCCAAAGGTGACTGCGAAGGAACAGCTGCGGTCGGCGCGCCGCTGACGGACTGCCCGGATGCGCAGCACAGTAAAGATCCATCCGTTTTATCGCCCCCATCGTTGAATCAACGGCATGCCTTCCATTTGAACTGAACCCTTTAGCCTTTTTCATCCCACCCTCGAAACGCGCACCTCGCCTCGACTGGATGTGGGTCTTATGAAGAAAAGTGTGCGTCGGCTCGGACTGGATCTCCCGCCGACATGATTTGCCCGGTAGTCAGCGAGCGTGCGACTTCGATTATCAGGTTTTCACCTATAATTGAATGTGCCGTTCGTCTGATTGCGTAGCGGTTCGCTCATCGGCGATTCTCCATCGCGATGCAACTGCTCGCTCCCATCGAACTCTCCGGCACGGAGAAATTGGAAATCCTGCAGCGACTCGATCGCTTCCGGAAATGGCACTCGCTCGACGACAAGCGTTACTGCCTTGCCTGTGGTCAGATCATTGAAGGACGCGATGTTCTCGTTGTCGGCGGCACGCGCGGCACCGGACCGTTACGCTTGATCTGCCCAACTCGGAACTGCCATTCGAGTCCAATGGATTGGGTGATTGCGACCGACGAAGTGCTGACACGGATGTCGATGTTGCCAGAGGAAGAGACTTTGCCGCGAAAAACGACCGCTCGATCGCGGGAAAAGTTTTCCACGCGATTTCGCAAGTTCGCGATGCAATTTCGTCCGGCCGCTTGATCGACGCTTTCCAAATCCAACGCGTCTAAGGATTTGACCTACTGCCGAACCGGTGTGCAGCCCGATTGCGCATCGTTCTTGGTTTCTCATCGTTGGAGTTACGCAAACAAGCGCGATGAAAGGAACGACAAAAACTCGTTAGGGAAGGACTTATGTTGAATCCAACTTTGCAGTACAGCACCGCAAACGGCGCAATGGTTTCCGATGAAGCGCTCATGGAAGCCATCACTGACCATCGACCCGAAGCGTTGAACGAATTTTATTCGCGCCACGGCGGCAGACTGAAATCGGTCATCGGCAATGTTGTGCATGAAGAAGGGGACGCTGACGATGTATTGCAGGACATTCTGCTGCAGATCTGGCACGAGGCCGACCATTATTCGCCCGAGGCCGGCAAGTTACTTGGCTGGGTTGTCACACTCGCGCGCCGGCGTGCGATCGATCGGCTTCGCCGGAAGCAGGCTTATTGTCGCGCGAAAGAACGTTACCAGGAGCATCTCAACGAACAGCCGGCCTCGGGCCCGGACAATCATTCGTTCGGCGACGACATCTCGCGCTCCGACTTGCGGCATTTTCTACATCGTCGGCTCAATGTGTTGCCGCGTCATCAGCGCGAAGCGCTCGAGCTGGCGTTCTTTGCCGGAATGAGTCACCGCGAAATTGCGGCCGTCACTCGCGCGCCGCTCGGCACGGTTAAGACGCGCCTTGAACTTGGTTTACAAAAGTTGACGCAATCGCTCAGGCCGATCCGGCACAAAATTTAGAATTAGGGTGCCGGGGGCTCCGTCAAACACGGCCTCAGGGAAAATCGGAGCTCCCGGCAGGGCTTTTAGTCAAGTCGCCAGCGTCTTGTCGATCTTTTATTCGTAAAAAAAGCGGCCTGGATGTGTTGGGGCTGAAATTTCCGGTCGCTGTGTTATGTTCGTGACAAATGGATACGCCCCAAATCATCGCTTACCTGAAAACCTATTGTGGCTGGAGCGCTGGAGTTCGTGCCGTGCTCGCCAAGTATAATTTGCCTTACACGGAAAAGGACATCATCCAAAACCCAGCCTTTCGTTGGGAGATGGAAACGAAGAGCGGCCAGCCGCTTTCACCCTGCGTTGAAATCAACGGCAAAATGCTGGCCGATGCCAGTGGTGAAGAAGTCGAGAGATACTTGATCGACAATCAGCTGGTTCAGGCGAGCGCAGCGCAAACCGATGTGCCGTTGAATGCGCCCTGTCCGACCGAGCAGCACGAGAGCGAAGTAAAACTGCGCTTCTGATCGGTAAACCCGCCAAAGGCTAGTCTTCGGACTCGGTTTCGGGATCCGGCTTGAGCCCTTCTTCCTCCATTTTGCGGAGGACGTCGCTCATGTCGTCGACTTCATCCCAAACTTCCTGGCTGACGTAAATCGGCGCTTTCTGTTGGGTGGCGATAGCGATGCAATCGCTTGGCCGCGCGTCCAGCTCGATGATCTTTTTCTGCTGCAATTCGTTTTCCGCCCGAATGATCGCCCGCGCATAGTAGGTCGCGTTTTTCAGGTCGTTAATGATCACGCGCTCGACTTTCGCGCCGAGCGCCGTCATCAGGTGTGCCATCAGGTCGTGCGTGAGCGGGCGTTCCTTGGTGATGTCGCGCATGAACATGGTGATGGCGCTCCCGACCGTTTGATCGACATAGATAATGAAAACCTTGTCGTTGTTCCCAATGAAAACCGCGCACCCGCCACTTGTCGGCAACACCGCCCGGACCTGCACTTCGATCACCGTTTTATTCATCCCCGGCGAACGTTATCCGCGCGGCCCGGAAAAACAAGCTGCCGTCAAAATTGTGAATAAGTTGGCAAGATTTTTGCACGCTTTTCTTGCATGTTGGGCGCGCTGAATCATTATTCGTCTGCGGTTTGGCGCCGCGCGCTAAAGAAGAGATGAAAGACTGGGACGTCGAGTCCGCAATCGCGACTTACAATGTTGATGGCTGGGGTAGCGGTTATTTCACCGTCAACGCCGAAGGCAACGTTGTTGCGAAACCGCTTCAGGAAAACGGCGGCAGCATAAATATTCTCGAAGTTGTAAATGAAGCCCGCACCCGCGGTCTCAGTTTTCCGCTCGTCATTCGCTTTCAGGATCTGCTCCGTCACCGCGTCGAATCGGTCAACCTCGCGTTCCAAAACGCGATCACGGAATTCGACTATCGCGGTCAGTATCGGGGCGTCTTCCCGATCAAGGTCAACCAACTGCGCGAAGTCATCGAAGAGATTGTCGATGCCGGCCAGCAATTTCATTTTGGACTCGAAGCGGGTAGCAAGCCGGAATTGGTCGCCGCGCTCGCGATGCACAAGGACGCGGAGAGTCTGATCATTTGCAACGGTTACAAGGACCAGGCCTTCATTCGCATCGCGCTTCTCGGTCGCAAACTTGGAAAGTTAGTAGTTATCGTCGTCGAGAAACTCGAAGAACTTGAGCAAACCATTCGCGCCGCAAAAGAAGTCGGCGTCGAGCCGGTCATCGGGATTCGGGTGCGGCTGCACAGCAAAGGTTCCGGCAAATGGTCACCGAGCGGCGGCGAGAACGCCAAGTTCGGTCTCGACACGACCGATCTCGTCGCCGCCAGCCAAATGTTGAAAGAGGCGGGCTTCGCGCATTGCCTCAAGCTGATTCATTTTCACGTCGGCTCACAAGTTCCCGACATTTCCACAATCAAACGCGCGGTACGCGAAGCCGCCCGGTATTACGCAAAACTTTCGAAGCTCGGCCACGAGCTCGGATATCTCGATGTTGGCGGCGGTCTCGGCGTTGATTACGACGGTTCCGGCAGCGATTTCGACAGCTCAGCCAATTATTCGCTTCAGGAATACGCCAACGACGTCGTCTGGAACATCATGGACGTGTGCGATTCCGAAGGCGTCCCGCATCCGGCCATCGTCAATGAAGGCGGACGCGCCATCGTCGCGCATCATTCGGTGCTCGTGGTCGAGGCATTCAGTTCTATCGAGAAGACCGCGCCGAAGATCAGAGTCGAAGCGACTGAGAAAGATCACAAACTCGTTCACGACATTCTCGATGTGAAACAGCGGCTCAAGCGCGGCAATCGCATCGAGAGTTTGCACGACATTCAACAAATCAAGGAAGAATCGCAGGAGACGTTCAATCTCGGTTTGCTCGATCTCGAGTCGAAGGCGAAAATCGACACCGTTTACTGGCAGCTCGCCCAACAGATCGCGAACATGCACCGCGGCCTGAAGTTTGTACCCGAGGAAGTGAAGGAATTGGAGACAACGCTGGGCGATCAATACATCTGCAATTTCTCCGTCTTCCAATCGCTCCTCGATCACTGGGCGCTCGGTCAGCTTTTTCCAATCATGCCAATCCATCGCCTGACGACTCCGCCGGATCGACAGGGCACCATCGTCGACATTACCTGCGATTCCGACGGCAAGGTTTCCAAGTTCACCGATTTGCAGGATGTGCGCGAGACGCTCCCGCTTCATCGCATCATTCCCGGCGAGATTTATTATCTCGGGGTCTTCATGGTCGGCGCGTACCAGGACATCATGGGCGATCTGCACAATTTGTTCGGCCGCGTTACCGAAGCGCACGTCTTTCTCGATCCCGATGAAGAATCCGGCTGGTACATCGAAGAAGTCATTGAAGGCAGCACCATCGGCGAAGTGCTCTCGATGACCCAGTGGGACAAAGTCGAATTGTTGCGGCTGCTGAAAACGCAAGTCGACGACGCGATCAAAACCGATTTTCTCAAACCGAGCGACGCGATGAAACTGCTCGCCGATTACGAGCGGCTGTTGCAGGAATACACGTATCTCTCCCTCAACGGCACGAAGCTTGTGCCGCAACCGGGCAACTGGCTCCCGCTAAGTTAGCTAGAGATTGTCATTTCAAGCGAAGTCGAGAAATCTCTTACTGTTGTCTTTGCTTGCTGACTTCGTTCGCGAAGGTTGCAATCGCACCTAGAATTCGTTGATCGACATCGTCCTGCGTCTCGTTCGCCAAATCCTTTTTGCGGACGAGGAGGGAATGATCGCCGCCTTCGACGATGTGAATAAAATTCGTCGCGGTCATCTTTGATCGAACGGATTCGAGCAGATCCAAAGGACAAAGTGGATCGCGCGTCCCTTGGACGAAAAGAATCGGCGTGCGTAAATCGCGCAGGACCTGATCGCGCAATTTCGAACGGTCGCCGCCGCCGCAAAGCGGATAGCCAAGGCAGATCACGCCGCTGGCTTTTTCCTCAAGCGCGACATGACAACCGATTCTGCCGCCCATGCTTTTTCCGATTAAGAAAATCGGCCCGGATGTTTTCCCGCGAGCGACAGTGAGAGCTTGGCGATGCGCGGCGATTAGTTGCGGCAAGCGATCAGGGCGCTTCCGTCCTTCGCGCATGTAGTCATAGTCGAACGTCTCAACATCGCCGATTTGCGTTAGTCTTTGCTTCCAACGCTGCATCCACGGATGTGTTGAGGGAGAGGATTGAGGTGAGGGTCGCCGCCATATTCAAGGGTCGACTGCGATTTGTCGATCTTGCAGGATGTCGCGATAGCCGCTACAAATTTCGCTCAATATGGCTGACGTAAATCGGCTGCTCGTCTCGGCAGTGTAATTCGAGCGGACTTTCGCCATGCTTTTTAACTCGCTCACTTTCGTCGTCTTCTTCGTGATCGTCGTCACGCTTTACTGGAGCATCGGTTCTTGGACGGCGCGGAAAAATCTGCTGGTTGTTGCCAGCTACATTTTTTACGGCGCCTGGAATCCGCCGTTCGCTGCCCTTTTGTTTTCCACCACGGCAATGGATTTCTGGCTCGGCCGGCAAATTGGCAAAGCCAAAGATCGACATAAAAGGCGCGTTTGGCTGGTCGCGAGCGTCTGCATGAACCTGAGCATGCTCGGGTTCTTCAAATATGGAAATTTCTTGCTCCAAAATTTTCAATGGCTGCTCGCGCACATTGGAATCATCTATCAGCCGCCGCATCTCGATATTCTTTTGCCGGTCGGCATTTCGTTCTACACCTTCCATTCACTTTCTTACACGCTCGACATTTATCGCGGCGTTTTGCAGCCAACGAGATCGTTGCGCGATTTTATTCTCGCCGTTTCATTTTTCCCGCAGCTGGTTGCCGGTCCAATTGTGCGCGCCGGAGATTTTCTCCCGCAATTGGTCAGGCCGCAGCCTTTGCGCACCGGGCAATTTCTTTGGGGAGTGGCGCTAATGACTCTTGGGCTGTTCGAGAAAATTGTCCTCGCCGATACTTTGCTCTCCGGCTCGGCGGATCGCGTCTTCGGTTACGCCGGTCCGTTGGTCGCGCTCGATTCGTGGGCAGGCGTAATCGCGTTTGCCGGACAAATCTTTTTCGATTTCGCCGGTTATTCGACTTGCGCCATCGGCGCTGCTTTGACTCTTGGTTTTCATTTGAAGGACAACTTCCGTTTTCCTTACGCCGCGATCGGTTTCTCCGATTTCTGGCGGCGCTGGCACATTTCGCTTTCCACTTTCCTGCGCGATTATCTTTACATTCCGCTCGGCGGCAATCAGGTCCGGCCATTTCGAGCCGCGCTGAACTTGGTCATTGTCATGTTTCTCGGTGGGCTCTGGCACGGCGCGGCCTGGACGTTTGTCGTCTGGGGCTTGTTGCACGGCTCGTATCTGGTGATCGAGCGCATCTGTCGCATCTTGTTCGAAGACAAAGCCTGGGCGAACAATCTCGGCACGCGCATTCTTGCCGGGGCCGCCACTTATGCGGCGGTCTGCATCGCCTGGGTTTATTTTCGCGCGTCCGATTTCACGATCGCGAGTCGAATGCTCGGCGGAATGTTCGGCCAGCACACCCATGGGGATGCCATTCTCTCCACCCGCGAAATGCTTCAGGTCGCGCTCGTCACGATTGGCATGATTAGCGTCCATTGCTCGCTCCGTGACAGTAACATCGAAACAGCGGTGACACGTTTGCCCCGCTGGGCCGTGACCGCGGCCTGGGCGCTGATGGCCTGCGCAATTATTCTCACTCAAGGAACCAGTAATGCGTTCATTTATTTCCAATTTTAAGGAGCGACTGCGGCTTCCACGGTTGTTTTTCCGAAAGCCGACCCGCGCCGAACAAATTCACGGCGGTCCACCACTCGAATTCGAACGACCGATTCCGCCGATTCAATGGCGCGGCATTACAGTCCTCGTTGTTCTGGTTGTCGTCGCCGCGACTATGGGGTGGGAATTGTACTGCCGTGCGATCGGTTACGGACCGACTCTGGATGATAACGCAGATCTTTGGACACTGAGACGGCGCGCTGTTACACCTGAGTCGATCGTGATCATCGGCGATTCGCGCGGCTGGTACGATGTCGATCTTGATGAATTGCAAAAAGGATTGGGTAAGCGTCCGATCCAACTCGCGATGGGTGGCGGCTGCGGTTATCCGGTGCTCGCGGATCTGGCGAAGGACGAAAGCTTCCACGGCGCCATTATTTGCAGTGTTGTTCCGCACATATTTTTCGCGCCGCCCGGCACGCCGCCGATGGAGCGCGGCGAAAAAGCGGTGAAACGCTTTCACTCCCAAACGCCCGCCCAACGGGCGAGCCAGTATCTCGCTTTTCCTTTGGAAGAACACGTTGCCTTCCTAAAACAGGAAGAACTGGCGCTCGACGATCTGTTGAAACGTATCCCGATTCCAAATCGCCCGGGAGCTCTCGTCCCGCCGCGTCTCCCACCGTATTTCGGAACGCTCGATCGCGAACGGCGCGCGCGAATGATTGAAGCATGCGCTCGTCCCGGGAGCGAATTGGCGCAGCGTATTCAGCAAATCTGGATTCCGCTTTTCACGCCTCCACCCCCGCCGACTTACGTTCCAAAAGAACAGTTCATAGCGAAAATTGGGGAGGCGATCGGAGGTCGCTTTCGCGATACGGCTGCGGCGATCGAGAAAATCCGTGCTCGCGGTGGCAAGATCGTATTCGTTCGATTTCCGCACAGCGGCGGCTTGAAAGAACTTGAAGACCGCGATACCCCGCGCGCAAAAACCTGGGACCCGCTTTTAAAAATGACCGGAGCGCCCGGTATTTACTATTCCGATTTTTCGGAACTGGCCGGATTCAATTGTCCGGAATGGTCGCACTTGTCCGCCGGCGATTCGGTCGAATTCACCAAACGCCTCGTTCCGCATCTGCGCGCCGCGTTGAAGATGTAACGGCCAGTCCGGTTCGGACCTAATCGCCATGTCGAGCGGCGTCGGCGAAAGCGACGTCGCCGGATTTCAAATCCAGTTCTGCTTCCTGCAGCGTTCCGAAAACGCGCGCACGATTTTCGTCGAATTCTTTTTCCCAGCGCGCCACTACGACGGTGGCCAGACAATTCCCGATCACGTTCACGCAGGTGCGACCCATGTCCATCAGCTCGTCGACGCCGAAAATAATCGCCACGCCGATGGGACCAAGGCCGGCCGGCACAAACGTATTTAGCGTTGCCAGCAAAATGACGAGTGATGCGCGTGGGACTGCGGCAACACCTTTGGAAGTGAGCATTAACGTCAGCATCATCGTGATTTGCTGGCCGAGTCCCATCTGCCAGCCCATCGTCGTCTCGGCAGCCTGCGCGACGAACACGGACGCCATCGCCAGATACAGCGTCGAACCGTCGAGATTAAACGAATAGCCCGTCGGCATGACAAAGCCGACGATATGACGCGGCACACCAAATCGTTCCATCGCCTGCATCGCCTTCGGCAACGCCGATTCGCTGCTTGTAGTCGCAAAGGCCAACGCCGCTGGTTCGCGGACTGCGCGGAAAAATTGCCGGATCGGTAAGCGCACGATGAATGCCACGATTCCAAAAACCAGCACAACAAAAATGATCAGCGCTAGATAAAGTGAAAGAATCAGTTTTCCCAGATTGACCAGCACGCCCGGTCCTTGCGTGCCAATCGTGTGCGCCATCGCCGCGCCCACACCGACTGGCGCAAACATCATCACGTAGTTTGTGAACTTGAACATGATCTGCGAAAGACTGTCCATCGCGCGCACGATCGGTTTTCCTTTTTCGCCAACTGCGGACACGGCGAGCGCGAACAGCACACTGAAAGCGACGATTTGGAGAACGTCGCCACGTACCATCGCGTCGATCACGCTCGACGGAAACGCGTGCACAATCGTTTCGACTAGTGTTTTGGGATGGCTTTGCTCGATCGTCTTGACGATGTCGATGTTGCCGGCCGCGAGAGTTACGCCAGCTCCGGGCTTAGTGAAATTCACAACCGCAAGTCCGATGAAAAGCGCCGCGGTGGTGACGATCTCGAAATAAACCAGCGCTTTGATTCCCATCCGTCCGACCTTTTTCAATGCGCCGGCACCGGCGATGCCGACCACGATGGTGGAGAAAACCAGCGGCGCGATGATCGACTTGATCAGGTTGATGAAAATGTCGCGCAGGAAATAAACTTTGTTGCCCCAATCGGGCTGCAGCCATCCGATCAATGCGCCGACGACCAGGCCAATCATGATCTGCGTCGTCAGCGACGGGCGATACCACGGCGGGCGAGCTTGGGCTGGCGGCGAAACGTTCATTTCAGTCCGCAGATTTCGCAGATTTCAGATGAATTAGGAAAGCAGGAAAAAAGGAAAGAATTATCTGGAAGCCAAGAGATCAGGAAAAGGGCCTTCGCTTTTTTCTTTTCCTGTTCGTAATTCCCTTCCTGGATTCCTGGTCTCCAGATTGACTTCTATGTTTCTGACTCACCTTGAATGCACCGCGTGCGGGCTGCGGCACGATTGGTCGCGGTTGCAAAATCTTTGCACCGCCTGCGGCAAACCGTTATTTGCGGTTATTGATCTTGGCGCCGTTGGCAAACTTGGCGGCTTGAAGCCGTCAAGCTTGCGCGAGACGTTGCGAGCACGTGAGGAATCGCTTTGGCGTTATCGTGAATTGTTGCCGCTGCCGAAAGATGCAGAGCCAATCTCGTTAGGTGAAGGCGGAACACCATTGTTGCCGGCGAAGAAATTTGCCACCGGTTTAGATGTCGATCTTTGGATCAAAGACGAATCGCTCAACCCGACCCAAAGTTTCAAAGCGCGCGGAATGAGCGTGGCCGTTTCAATGGCGAAACATCTCGGGGCCGAGAAACTCGCAGTTCCGAGTGCTGGAAACGCCGGTGGCGCGCTCGCCGCTTACGCCGCGCGCGCCGGACTCGAAGCCCACATCTTCATGCCGCGCGACACACCGCGTGCGAACATCGTCGAATGTTGCGAGCTCGGCGCTCACGTCACGCTGATCAATGGGCTAATCACCGATTGCGGCGCGGAAATCGGACGCCGCAAAGAGAAAGAAGGTTGGTTCGACATGTCGACGCTCAAAGAACCTTATCGGGTGGAAGGCAAGAAGACGCTCGGTTACGAAATGGCCGAACAACTGAATTGGAAATTGCCGGAGGTGATTTTGTATCCGACCGGCGGGGGAACCGGACTCATCGGGATGTGGAAAGCGTTCGATGAAATGGAGAAGCTCGGTTGGATCAACAGTAAGCGGCCGCGGATGTTTTCGGTGCAGGCAAGCGGTTGCGCGCCGATCGTCCGCGCGTTTGAAGCGGGCGAAAAGTCCGCGGCGGAATTCTCGAACGCACACACAATCGCGTCCGGTCTGCGTGTTCCAAAAGCGATCGGCGATTTTCTCATGCTGAAGATTCTTCGCGAATCGAACGGCGGAGCGATTGCCGTTGAGGATGAGGAAATGATTCGGACCGTTCGCGAAGTTGGATCGGCGGAAGGTCTTTTCGTCGCGCCGGAAGGGGCAGCTTGTTTCGCCGCGCTGAAAAAACTGCGCGCCTCCGAAAAGATCGACATCGGCGAGCAGGTGGTGATTTTCAATACCGGTTCAGGCATTAAATATCTCGACGTTTTTAAAAGCATTTAGCGAGTTAGCGGTTTAGTGACTTAAGGATTTCCTGCTTTCCTGATTGATCTTTTTTCTGCGAAAATGTCCCAAATCTGTGGACAACAAACCTTCCTTTCAGATTGCTGACGACATCGCGCACGCGGAGACGTTGCCCGCGGAAGTCTATGTTGATCCTGTCTGGTACGAACGCGCGCGAGAGAAAATCTTCACGCGATCGTGGCAATTCATCGGCGAATCCGCGCGATTGAAAACAACCGGGCACGTCTGGCCGTTTACTTTGCTCGAAGGTTGTCTCGACGAGCCGTTGTTGCTCGCGGTTGATGAAAAAATGCAGACGCATTGTCTCTCGAACGTCTGCACTCATCGCGGCGCGCTCGTGGTCGAAGGCGAGGGGCACATCAAAGGAATGCGCTGCCGTTATCATGGCCGAAAATTCGCGCTCGATGGTTCGTTCATTTCGATGCCGGAGTTCGAGGGCGTTGCAAATTTTCCGAGCGAAAAGGACAATCTCCCGAAGGTCCCGCTCGAACGTTGGGGTCCATTTCTGTTTTGTAATCTCAATCCTACTTTCTCGTTCGCGGAATGGATCGAGCCGATTAACAAGCGAGTCAGTTTTCTTCCGCTCGATCGAGCGGTGTTCGATCCGTCCACGTCGCGCGATTATTTCCTGAAGGCGAACTGGGCTCTCTACTGCGAAAATTACGTGGAAGAATTTCATCTGCCCTACGTGCACGGCGCCAGCTTGGGTGGGCTCGATTACGGCGAATACCGGCACGAGCTCCATCCGTATTGCTCGATTCAGATTGGAGTCGGCAAAACGAAAGCCGATTCGTTCGCGCTGCCGAAAGACCACCCTGAGTCGGGCAAGAACATCGCGGCGTTCTATTGCTGGTTGTTCCCGAACCTGATGTTCAATTTTTATCCGTGGGGAATTTCCGTGAACGTGGTGTATCCGCTCGCGCCTGATCGAACAAAAATTTCCTTCCTTAGCTACGTCTGGGACAAAGATCGACAATCAAGCGGCGTCGGCTCTGATTTGTACCGCGTGGAAATGGAAGACGAAGAAGTGGTCGAAGCGGTCCAGCGCGGTGTGCGCTCACGTCTTTACGACCGCGGCCGTTACTCGCCGCGGCGCGAAGCCGGTACGCATCATTTTCACAAGCTTCTCGCGCGTTTCTTGAACGAGCATTGACTGCGGATTACACGGATGGCGCCGATTATCTGTAGGGGAAGCTGTTAGCTTCCCTTTTTGAATTGCAGAAGAAGAATAATCGAGCGTTATCGCTTCCGCAGGCGCAGCGGAAACAGCATCGACACTTGTTCGCGATATTTTCGATAGCTGTCGCCGTAGAACCGGATCAGGTCGCGCTCTTCGAATTGGATCGCCACTAAAATGTAAGCCGTTGTCATGATGGCGAAGAAGAGGTGACCGGCAGTCATCCGCGGCGTGGCCCAGAACGCGATGACGAATCCGAGATAGAGCGGATGCCGGACAATCTTGTAGAGAGTTGGAGTTGCGAATGGCGGCCGTTCCTCGTGTTTGCCGACCAAATAGTTGTAAACCTGCTTCATCCCGAAGAGGCCGAAGTGATCGATGAGATACGTTGAAACAAGAACGAGGCCCCAGCCGATCCAGAACAAACCAGTCAGCACGGTGCGACCATTTGGATTGCGCACGTCCCAAACGATTCCTTTCATCGGCTCCCATTTCCAATAGAGCAGCAATAGGATCAGGCTCGCGAGTAAGACATAAGTGCTGCGTTCAACTGGTTCGGGAACAATTTTTTTCCAGGCGCGTTTGAACCATTGCCGCGCCATCACGCTGTGCTGGACCGCAAACAAACTCAGCAAAACGGCGTTGATAATAAGCGCTTTTGTCAGCGGCGGCGCCGTTCCGGAATCAATGGTCTTCGGGACAAGCGAAATATTACCGACGAAAGCGATCGCATACAAAAATGCGACCAGAAAGATGAGGTAACAAACTAATCCGTAAAGAAACGCGAGAATCCGACCAAGCATATTGATCTCCTTTCGGTTTTCTGAGTGAGCTGCGTCGGGTAGGGTGACAGCCGACACTCTCAAGGACAAGCGTAAACCATGAGTCGACGCGAACGAACGCCCTCGTGATCGACCTTTGTAGAGGACCGTATCGATTAGCTCACCATCCAGATAGAATTAGCGGCGCGCAAAAACAGTTGTGAACGTTCGGTTCGACTTTCTCGGCAAATCGCCGAGAAACGAAAAATGAAATCCGAATATGCGCGTCCGGCGCTGCGTCTAAATATAAATGAAGAAGCTAATACTCAGTATGGCATTGGCAGTCGCGGCTCCGTTCGCGTGGGCACAGGTTTCTGAAACCACCACCACAACGACTACGACTGAGGGTAGCGGCACGATCACGGAGTTTGCTCCGGGTAGCACCATCGTGCTGAAGGAAAGTGCCGGCCCGAGACATTATCGCTTCGGGAAAAAGGTTGTTTATGTGACCAGAAGCGGTAAGGAGCTCGACGAGACCACCGTGCGCACACGAATCAAAGTGGGCGTGCCAGTCCGCGTTCACTTCGTGGGCGAAGGCGACAACGTGATGGTTGATCGCGTGATCCTCGACGAGGATTAAGAACTAAGTTCGATAACTAACATTCGCGCCTTTTCTGCTTCGCCGAATTTGTTTCACGCGAAGCGGAAAGGCGCGTTTTGCGTACGGTGATTGGGTTCGATTCGCTGGTGGAGATTGTTAAGGCACGCGAGCCGTTACTGGGCTATACTAGGCAACTGCCGCAACTATTTACCTCCCTGGTTTGCCGAATTCCTTCGGAAGCACGAGCCGGATGGCCTTTCGCTGCGATCACTGCAGCAACTCAGTAAACTAGAAAGTTAGTTTCTATGATTAAGTCAATCGTTAGCGTCGCGTTTGCCACAGCCCTTATGGGTTCAGTAGCTTTCGCGCAAACACACACGTCTTCCACCAAGGTTGCCACGCAACCCAATGGAATGACTAAAACCACCACCACGACAACCGAAAGTTTTGGCACCGTCACGGAGTTTACTCCGGGCGATTCCCTGATCCTGAAAACCGAAGCGTCCGAACCCGTGCACTTCAAATTCGGCAAGACCGTCGAATTCGTGAATGCACACGGAAAAGTGATCGAAACCTCGAAAATCACAAGAGATTCGAAGGTTCGGGTTCACTTCGTCAAACAGGGCGACGATATGCTGGTTGATAAAGTTATCCTCACGCCGGACCGGCACTAAGTCCCGGCGCGAGTTGCTTGGCTAATTTTAGGCCAAGCTAGCAATTCAACGCCCGGCGGATCGAGATAATGCTCGCCCGCCGGGCGTTTTGTTTTCTTTTGCGGACTTGATCGTCAATCGGCATCCCAATGCTCGGCAATCATGCCGTCCTGCAGGCGGAACATGTCGAATCCGAGCGCTTGATGATGTTGGCCATCTTTGCCCGTCCACGTTTGGCGCACGTAAACGACGACCATGTCGTTGTCGCCGATCACATTTAGCAATTCGCGTTTGTAATCGGACGGCAGCGGTTGAGCGAAACGCGCACGAAACGCGTCCATGAAACCTTTCAGTCCGGTGGGCACTTGAGGATTGTGCTGAATATAATCTGCCCGCAGAAACTTCGGCGCCGCATCGACGTCGCGACCGACCAACACTGTTGTATAAAAATTCCGAACGACGTCCTTATTGCGCGCCGTCAAGGCCTAATCAGCCCAAGCCGCCCGCGCGAAGACGCCCAGGGTAAATGCGAAAAACAAAATTCCAACCCGTCGCCCCGCTATTCCGATAGTTGTGCGCATTCCTCATTGACCGCGAAAAAGTGCGAACCGTTCACCAAATTCTTTGGCCGAGGCCAGAGCTGGCGCGGTCGCCTGCCGAGCGGTAGCTTGATGCGGAGGTCTTGTGGAAACTCATACTGGTCTTGGGTTTAACCGCAGATTACGCAGATGATACGGATCTGTTTTACAAGTTTACTGTTCATGTTCGCTCAACTGAGTCTCGCGAATTCCTTTCACGATGATTCGCACTATGTTCCGCTCGGGGCGCGGACTGGTTATTACGTTGTCCGGGACGGTTCGCGACTCTCCCATCAGCTCGGCGTGGATGACTCGCCTTACATCGATACGAGCGATCCGCTTCGTCACGGTTATGGCGCGGACGTGCTCGCGTTTCGATTTAATCATGCACGTCAATTGATAATGGCGCCATCGTATATCGCCAACGCCCAACTCAACGAATTTTACACGCGTCGCATTGGCTCGCTCATCCGCGGCCGTACGACTGTTCGCGATGTGCAGGCCCTTTTCGGGCATCCGCAGGCTAGCTCCCGGCGTCCCGATGGGTTTGTGTACTACTACACGCTCGACGTCTTCAATTCGTTTGAGAATCGATCGGGTGGCCGACGTTAGGATCGACGTGTTTTCATCCGTGCGGCGACGGGCCGCGCAGGTCGACTACCTGACTCTGCTAAAGTCAAGCCGCGAACCGGTCGACTCTCGGAATGTCATGTGGTCACGCGAAATTGCGACTTGATAAACCGAGGTCCCGAACGGCGTCTCAATTTTCACTCGATCGCTGTCCCCAAATCTATATCTGCCTCGAGTGCTGCCGATCAGGACCAGCCCGTTGTCAGCAAATTCCCAAACGACTGAGTTCGGATCGGACGACGTCCGCCATTTACCGACGATCTCGCGGGAAGGACCACCGCAAGCGGCGAGGATCGACAACAAAACTGCGCTGATTAACAATCGAAGCTGATGTCGACTGAAGCTGCGTGACATAACCGCCCGCAACGGTCCAACGAAATTACTTCTTCTTGGATTCTTTTTTCGACTCGCGCTTGGATTCCTTCGGCTCTTTGGCCGACTTTGATTCTTTGGCCGCCTTCTTGGCTTCGCCGGGGCGATATTCTTCCTGCTCGGCGGCGGCGAACGCTTTCTCCAATCCGACCATGTCCTCGCCGGGACGGAGCGTGTCGAACGTTTCGGCTTCCTTCCTCAATTGCTCCTCGGAGTAGTTGGCCGCTTTGATTGACAACCCGATGCGGCGTTCGACTTTGTCCACTTTGATCACGCGCGCTTCGACTTGCTGCCCGACCTTAAGGACGTCTTTCACTTTCGCCACATGCTCCTCGCTCAATTGCGAGATGTGAACGAGCCCGTCGATGTCGTCCTGCAATTGCACGAACGCGCCGAAACTGGCGAGCTTGGTCACGTTGCCTTTCACCAGATCGCCGATCTTGTATTTCTGATCGATGTTCTTCCACGGATCTTCGCTCAGTTGTTTGATGCCGAGACTGATCCGTTGATTTGTTTTATCGATGTCGATGACTTCGGCCTCGACTTCGTCGCCTTTCTTAAAGACTTCGCTCGGGTGATTGATTTTCCGGGTCCAGCTCAAATCCGAAACGTGGATCATCCCATCGATTCCTTCGTCGAGCTCCACAAACGCGCCGTAGGCGGTCATGTTTCGAATGGTGCCCTTCACGCGGCTGCCAATGGTGAATTTATGTTCGATCTCATCCCACGGATTCGGTTCCAGCTGACGTAACCCTAAAGAAATCTTCTGCTCTTCTTTGTTAACGCCGAGGACGACGGCTTCGACTTCCTGGCCAACGGTCAAAATATCGGATGGCCGCATGATTCGCTTCGTCCACGAAAGCTCGGAAACGTGAATGAGACCTTCGACGCCTTCCTCCAATTCCACGAACGCGCCGTAAGGAACGAGGTTTGTGATTTTGCCTTTCACCTTCTGACCGGCCGGGAAACGCTCTTCAATCTGGTCCCATGGATTTCTCTGGGTCTGCTTCAGACCTAACGAGACGCGTTCCTTCTCCTTATTAATGTCGAGCACCTGGACTTCGAGTTGTTGACCGACTTTAACCAGCTCGCTCGGGTGCCCGAGTCGACCCCATGTCATGTCGGTGATGTGGAGCAAGCCGTCCATTCCATCGAGATCGATGAACGCGCCGAAGTCGGTCAGATTTTTCACCGTACCGGTAACACGGTCGCCGACGTTCACACTGTCCATGAACTTCTGGCGCTTCTCGCTTCGTTCCTGTTCGATTAACTCGCGCCGGCTCAAAACAACATTTCGACGATCGTCGTTAATCTTGACGATCTTGAAATCGTAAGTGTTGCCGACGAACTGCTGCAAATCTTTCGGCGGCACGATGTCGATCTGCGAAGCCGGCAAAAATGCCTCGACGCCGATGTTCACCATCAATCCACCTTTAACGACCGATTTGACCTTGCCTTTGATTAGGCCGTCGTCCTGAAACACGCTCGCGATCTTGTTCCAATTTTGGCGATAGGCCGCTTTCTCTTTCGAAAGGACCACCATGCCCTCGTCGTTCTCCAATCGTTCGAGCAGCACGTCGACTTCATCGCCGACTTCGAGATTTTCCACGTCCTCAAATTCCGCCAGTGGAATGACGCCTTCCGATTTGTAACCGATGTCGACCAGCACCTCGCGCGGGCGAACTTCCAAAATACGTCCTTTGACGATGCTGCCTTCCCGAAAATCCGGCATCGGCTTCGACATCACATCCTGCATTTGAACCATAATTAAAGGGCCTCCTTGGGGCAGCGATCCCGCCCCGGCAGGATCGATCTTTCCGTGCAGCTAAAGCATCGGAAAACGGAGCGCCATAGTATGTGTTTTCGCGCGAATGGTCAAACGCTGATCCGTGAGGCGAGACTCGTCCCTAATTGCTGCTCGGAGTTCTGCTGGTGGTCTTCCACTTGTCTCTGGTCCGTCGCATTTCCACCGGAGTGCCACGGGTGCAAACATCGCACCAATGCCGTTTGGCTGACTCAAGGCGCTTTCGCGCGCCGCACACTTCGCATTCGAAGACCTCGGTGGATGTCCTTTTACTTGTCGATGGCATCATATTTACCTGATTTCTGCGCGGACGGCTCCACTTACGCTGGATTCGATGGAAACACAACTCGAAGTCAGCGTTGAGGACGTTGCGTTTCTCTCCATATTTAACTCGCGATGTCGATCTTACGATTGCTAATCTTGGCTGGGATTGTTGCGATGCCGTCAATTCGTGCTCGGGCACAAGTGGGTAAAGATGTCTTCGTTAATCCGCCTGCCGAGCAAAAGATTCTCGCGGCAATCAAAGCGCCGGAGCTTTCCGTCGTTCATCTCTGGGCGCCCTGGTGTTCCAATTGTCAGGCCGAACTCAAAAATGGCGGCTGGTTGAAAATGGTGAAAGACAATCCGCAGGTGAAATTTTATTTCGTCTCGGTTTGGAACGACGACGGCGACGGAAAATCGTTGCTCGCCAAATTCCAAATCGCCGATCAACCGAACGTGACGATTCTGGCCGACCCTGGCCCGCGCCGCGGAGATGCGAAGATCAAGCAATTTGCCGGAATGCCGCTTTCCTGGATCCCGACAACCTGGGTCTATAAAGGGGGCGATCTTCGCTATGCTTTGAGCTACGGCGAAGTTCGTTTTCCGGTGCTGCAACAATTTCTCGAGGACAGCAAATCGGAATGGTCGCATAAGGGCGAACCCAAGTTGCCGGAATGACGGCCGCGACGCTTTCTCCGAACAGCAATAAATTCCGTCTCGCCGGCGGTGCGCAACCGCTCATTCTTTTACCGGTTCGCGTAAACGATCGTGGTCCGTTCGATTTCATTCTCGATACTGGCGCGGGCACGTCGTTGCTTTCGTCGGAGCTGGCGAAACAGCTCGAAACAAAGGTGATCGGCTCCAAGGAAGGTCAAAGCGCCGGCGGCAAAGTTTCCGTGTCGCTGGCCAAAGTCGAATCGCTTGCGGTCGGGGAAACGAAATTACACGATGTCGATGTTGGCGTTGTCGATCTTGCCCAAATCGGCAAGACCGTCGGCGCGAAAATCGACGGCGATCTCGGCTACAATTTTCTGAAACATTTTCGAGTGACGATCGATTACAGCGATTGTGAAATTCATTTTGACGATCCGACGCGGCTGGAAAGTTTTGGGCGCAGCGCGAAAACGGAAGTGCCAATTCGTTTGGCCAGTCCAGCGAAGCCGCTCATTTTGGTCGATGTCCACGCGAACGGACGCGGACCGTTTCAATTTGCGATCGACACCGGGACATCGACGACCGCGATCGCGCCCGAGCTTGCGAAGCAACTCGGGATCGAAGGTTCGCCGGTTGGTCCGGTCACAACTGGCGGCGCGCCCGTCGATGTTCGCGCTGGAAATATTGAATCATTTCAGCTCGGCGGTGCTAAGATCGACAACATGGCCGCCGTGATCGCAGATTTTTTCACGATGTTGAACGCGGCCATCGGCGCAAAGCTCGATGGCATCGTCGGCTACAATTTTCTCCGCAATTACAAAGTCGTGATCGACTATCCGGGCGAAACCCTCACCCTCTTTTAGACATGCTCGAAGTTCCGACAGCGCCAACGTCAACCAAGAAGCCGCCAGTGATTCTTTCGCTCATCGGCGAGACGCCCCTGGTCGAGATTACCCAATTCGACACCGGCCCCTGTCAGCTCTTTTTGAAATTGGAAAATCAAAATCCGACCGGCTCGATCAAAGACCGCATCGCGTTGTCGATGATTGAGGCCGCCGAGGAAGAAGGAAGACTCGAACCTGGCGGAACGGTGATTGAAGCGACTGCCGGAAATACCGGACTCGGTCTCGCGCTTGTTGCCGCGGCAAAAGGTTACCGCGTCGTTCTTGTTATTCCTGACAAAATGTCGCAGGAAAAAATCTCGCACGTGCGCGCGCTCGGCGCCGAAGTACGGCTGACTCGATCAGACGTGACGCGTGGGCATCCCGAATATTATCAGGACGTCGCCGCTCGGTTGGCCGAAGAAATTCCGGGCGCGTTTTACGTGAACCAATTCGGCAATCCCGCGAACCCGCTTGCGCACGAGCGCACGACCGGTCCGGAAATTTGGGAACAAATGCGCCACGATGTCGATGCAGTTGTCGTCGGCGTCGGCTCCGGCGGAACGTTGACCGGCCTCGGCCGCTTTTTTAATCGCGTCAAACCGCGTCGCGGAATTGAAATGGTCCTGGCTGATCCCACCGGCTCAGTGCTCTACGAATATGTTAAGACCGGAAAACTGGTGGAATCCGGCAGCTGGGCGGTCGAGGGCATCGGCGAAGATTTCATCCCCGAAATCGCCGACATGTCGCTCGTGACTGACGCTTTCGAGATCGACGACGAAGAAAGTTTTGCCATAGCGCGCGACCTTTTGCGGAAAGAAGGAATTTTCGGGGGCTCATCGACCGGAACGCTGGTCGCGGGCGCGCTGCGTTACTGCCGGCAGCAGACCCAACCGAAACGTGTCGTCAGTTTCGTGGCTGACACCGGGAACAAATATCTTTCCAAGATGTACAACGATTTCTGGATGGCAGAGCAGGGATTCATTCACCGGCCGCCGCACGGCGATCTGAACGATTTGATTTCGCATCGATATGAAGCCGGCGAAGTCATTTCGGTCGGACCAACCGATACCTTGCTCACCGCTTTCAAACGGATGCGCGACGCTGACGTTTCGCAATTGCCCGTGGTCGATCAAAGTGGACGCGCGATCGGTATTCTCGATGAGTCTGACGTGCTGGTGAAAGTGCATCGCGACGCAACGCACTTTAACGATCCGGTAAGGAACGCGATGACCGATCGACTCGAAACCCTTCCGCCGAACGCCAAGTTCAACGACTTGCTTGAAGTTTTCGATCGCGGCCGCGTTGCAATTGTTATGGAAGGCGACAAATTCCTCGGTCTCATCACGCGGACTGATTTGCTTTCCTATTTGCGGTTGAACATGCCGAAGTCTTCGGTCCCGCCGCAGCGCGAATACAATTAACGCGCGCATTCAAATAAATCGACATGAAGAAACAACACGAGTTCGCCACCCGCGCGATTCACGCCGGCCAGGAGCCTGATCCGACGACGGGCGCGATCATGACGCCGATTTACGCAACATCGACCTACGTCCAGGAAAGTCCCGGCAAACACAAAG
>WNFP01001687.1_pt1 | contig 28076 bp, 27 predicted proteins | sample 5400201 | NCBI WGS metagenome assembly WNFP01 (sample SAMN13153355, study PRJNA577476) | soil metagenome | isolation source: 115 cm saprolite under Madrone tree | place: USA:California | collected 2016-06-14 | reverse complement strand
AAGACCCGGCGCGGGTTAAGGGTGGAAAGATGTCTCATCGCACACTGACGCCGGAACAGGCTCGGGCAATGGTTAGGGCGCGAGAGAAAAAGCGAAAGCGGAAAGGCGGCAACTAATGCCAGCACACCTCAAACGCAGAGCCGACCGAGGCGGGACGTATTATCTATTCGACGGCGACGTGAAGCTATCGCTTGAGACCACGAAGAAGGGGCTCGCCGAGTTCAAGCTCGAACAGTACATCAAGGACAAGAATAGCCCGAAGCCCATCTCCACACCGACGGTCAAAGAGTATTTCGATGAGTGGATACAAACCAAGCTTGAACCACTCAATCGCCGCTCCCAGACTAGGGACTACCGCCAGCATTTTAGCTGCTACATCTTGCCGGAGTTCGGTGATATTCAGCTATCAGCGATCGGCACCAAAACCCTAAACCCGTTCAGAGCCAAGCTACTTCTTAAAGTTAGCCTCAAGACCGCGCGCAATATCATCGATTCGAGCTTTCGGGCTATGTACCGCGGCGCCAGGGCTGATTACGAAGAAGCGCTAAGAGATAAAGACCCGTTTGCCCTTCTAGAGTGGCCCAAGACACAACACGAACCGCCCGACCCGTTCACCAGCGAGGAGCGAGACAGAATCATTGAGTACTGGAAGGAGAAGAATTTTTTCTACTTCCCTTGGGTCTTCACCCTGTTCCATACCGGCATGAGACCATCTGAAGCGTCGGCTCTCAAGTGGGCTGATGTGAATTTGGAGAGTAAGGAAATACGAATCTTGAAGTCCCACTATATGGGGACAGACTCGGCTACAAAGACAACCGCCAGCAAGCGACCGATTGAGATAGAAGACGACGTGGTCGAGGTGTTGAAGCTTCTACCATCGCGAGAATTGGGGATTGAGTCCGTCTTCGTAAACAAGTACGGGGATCCAATGAACGCTAAGAAGTGGAGCGAGCACAACTGGAAGGGGCCGCTAGAAACGCTTGGGATCAGGCACCGAAAGTTTTACGCGACGAGACACACGTTCATAACGGAGGCCATCAAGCGGGGAGAGAATCTTTTGGCGGTTGCGCAGTACTGTGGGACTTCACTTTCGATGATCCAAAACGACTATTGCGGTACTCTCGGCCTGCGGCTCAATCGACCCAAAATTGACCCGCAAGCCGAAAATCCCTTGAAAACATTGGTTGCGGGGCCGGGATTTGAACCCGGGACCTCAAGGTTATGAGCCTTGCGAGCTACCAGACTGCTCCACCCCGCGGCAACACTGTGAACCTTTTTTGTACCTTGCGCTTTGCTTGGAGTCAAGGTAGGGAAGGCGGATGAGTGAGAATCATCGTAACCCCTTGCCCACGGTTGATATCATTATCGAGCTTACCGGAGGCGGAGTGGTACTAATCGAGAGAAAAAACATTCCGCATGGCTGGGCTCTGCCGGGAGGTTTTGTCGATTATGGCGAGAGTTTGGAAGCCGCTGCCGTTCGTGAAGCCAAAGAAGAGACCTCCCTGGAGGTTCAACTCATCGAGCAGTTTTACACCTACTCGGATCCAAGTCGAGACCCGCGAAAGCATACGATATCCACGGTATATATCGCCACAGCACAGGGAATCCCGCAAGGAGCGGACGACGCCAAGAGAGCGAAAATTTTCACGAAGGATCAGCTCCCGAATCCCATTGTTTTTGACCACCCGCGAATCTTGAGCGACTATTTTGTTTACAAGGCGACGGGGCGGCGTCCGAAGCCCTGATCTGAGCCCGAATATCCACCCTCTATTGAAGCTTGTCGACTGCTGCTGAGATCCGCTTGCAGCCCTTTTCTATGTCTTCGAGAGCCGTGGCATAAGAGAATCGGATGTGCTCCTTGGAACCAAAGTCCTCACCCGGTACGACGGCAACTTTGGCTTCCTCGAGGAGGTAATCGGCAAAGTCGCAGGGGGAAGCAAGTTTCTTCCCGTTAGCCGTTCTGCCCAACAAGGCGATGACGTTCGGAAAAACGTAGAATGCCCCTTGTGGTTTGAGACAATGCATACCTTGTATCGCATTGATTCTGTCGACGATGACATCGCGTCTTTGTTTGAACTCCCGCACCATCCTATCGACTTCAATTTGTGATCCGGAAATAGCCTCAAGCGCTGCTGCTTGAGCAATCGACGTCGGGTTGGACGTGCTTTGACTCTGGATTTTGCCGGCGGCGGAAATGATAACGGCTGGACCTATTGCATAGCCGATGCGCCAACCCGTCATTGCGTAAGTTTTTGAAACGCCGTTGATGATGACGGTTCGTTCGCGCAGCGCCAGGTTAAGGGCAACGATATTATGAACCTGGAAGTCGTCATAAACGATCTTCTCATAGATATCGTCGGCGATGACCAAACAGCTATGTTTCTCCAGGACGCGCGCTATCGCCAGCAACTCGTCCTTGTCGTAGCTGGCGCCGGTCGGGTTACAGGGGCTGTTCAGAACAAAGACTCTTGTTTTGGCGGTCAGCGCAGCCTCGAGTTGTTCGGCTGTGATCCGAAAACCGGTCGTTTCGTTGGTCGGAATGAGTTTGGGGACGCCACCAGCTAGCAGCGCCATATCCGAGTAGCTTACCCAGTAGGGTGCCGGGATAAGGATCTCGTCTCCGGGATTGACGATAGCTTGTAAGACATTATAAACCGAGTGCTTCGCCCCACAGCTGACCAAGACATCTTCTTTTCGGTAAGACAGTCCATGTTCTCGTTCATATTTGTGAACAATGGCCGCGCGCAGCGGCTCGATGCCCTTCACGTCCGTGTACTTCGTCATGCCTTTCCGCAGAGCCTCCACAGCCGCTGCTTTGATGTGATCCGGGGTGTCAAAATCAGGCTCACCAGCAGAGAAATTGACCACGTCAATTCCTTCCGACCGGAGTTTGCCTGCTTTGGCGGCGATGGCAAGGGTTACCGACGGCTTAATCAGTTTGGTTCTCTCTGCGATAGTTGTCATCCTAGTATCCCTTACTGTTTGAACTTCTTTACCAGCTTTGTTAGCACGTTGCCGGGGACAAGCCCAGACACATCCCCACCCAAGCTCACGACTTCCTTCACCAGGCGCGAGCTGATGTAGAACTCGGACTCCCCAGTCATCATGAAAAAGGTTTCCAATTTTGGTTTGAGGCGGTGATTCATCATGGCCATCTGAAATTCATACTCGAAATCCGACACCGCCCGGAGGCCGCGTATAATCACTCTGGCTTGTTTGCGCTCGGCGTAGTCAACGAGCAAGCCTTCGAACGAATCCGCTTGGACCCTTCGTTTGAACCCTCTGAAAACTTCGCGCACCATCTGGAGACGCTCTTCTAGGCTGAAAAGAGAAGAGTCCTTGCCTGGATTGGTCGCGATGGCGATAATGACCCTCTCGAAGACTCGAAGTGTGCGCTTTACGAGATCTACGTGTCCGTTGGTTATTGGATCGAATGAGCCTGGATAAATCGCCACGTTGTTCTGCGCCATAGTTGGGCATCCTTTGATTTGCTTTAGGCTTGCTGCTTAAAAAAAGAAAGCAGCGTACTGCCGTAACGCCGCTGGTCATGGAGCGAGAGGGAGTCATAACGGGGTTCGACCTTCTCGCGGATGCTATGCTCTGCGATCAACATTCCTGATTCTCGTAACAATCTTTCCCCGGCAATGATTCGCAGGGTTCGGTCGATCCATTTGTAGTCATACGGCGGATCGAGAAAGATCAGATCGAATGTCTCGCCATGCCGCGCTAAAAACCGTAGCGCTCGAGCGACCGGCATGATCCATACCTTGGTCTGGTCGGTAAGATGAAGTCGACCAAGGTTTTCTCGGATCGCCTTCCCGGATTCTACCGATGAGTCCACCAAGATCGCTGCCGCTGCGCCACGACTCAAAGCCTCGATGGTCACATTTCCAGTTCCGGCAAAAAGATCCAACACCTTAGTACCGGAAAGATCATGGGGGAGAATGTTAAAGAGCGCCTCTTTGACTCTCGCCGCCGTGGGACGCAGGGTTTGACCCTTGGGTACCTTGAGACGTCGGCCGCGTGCGTTTCCTCCAATGACTCGCATGATTCCTCAGTCATTGCCCTCTGGGGTCGCTTTGCTGCGGATTCATTCCCGTTCTTTGGTCGGGAGCCTCCTCGTAACGAAGTTTTTCGACACCCCCGTGCTCATAAACTCGAACTGCTTTCAATCAACTCTCCCGGCAGAAATATTAGTTTCGTTAGCAAGATATGGAAAAACTGTCAAAGGGCGACGTGAAAACGGGGTCGGCCTGCGAGAAAAACAGCCGATAAAGAGGGAAGAGCTAATACGCTTTAGGGCTATGCGGAAAATGAAGTGCCACAACCGCAGGTGCCGCTGGCGTTGGGATTGCTGAACCTAAAGCCCCCACCGTAGAGCCCTGTCACGTAGTCGATGGTGGTGCCCTTGAGATAAGGTGCAGCCGCCTCATCTACGTAGACCCTGAGGTTGTCGAGTTCCAGCACGATGTCGCCGGGCGTTTCTTCCTTTGCGAAATCCAACTTATAGGAGAAACCCGAACACCCCCCATCGGTCACCCACACCCGTAGACCGTGGCCCTCACGGTTGTCGCGAGCCAGGAGCGTTTTAACTTGTTGAATAGCCTTTTCGGTTAAAGTCAAATTCAGCGTTGCCGTTTGTTCCTGGTCTTGAAGGGTTAGTTCGTTAGCCATGCTTCTCTTTCACCTGTGGAAAACTAGTTCAAGGGTAATGCTCGCTTCCAGCTAAGTCAAGCCCGTTCGAATCAGCTCTCAAAAAGGGCCTGGACGAATCGAGAAGCGTCGAACGGCTGAAGATCCTCCACTTCCTCTCCGACGCCGACGTATCTAACGGGAACCCCCAGTTCTTCTTGAATGCTCACAATCACCCCGCCCTTGGCAGTGCCATCGAGCTTAGTCAGCACGATACCGCTGATATCCGTCGCTTCTTTGAAGACGCGCGCTTGTTGGAGACCGTTTTGTCCTGTAGTGGCATCCAGGACCAGGAGAGTCTCATGGGGAGCATCCGGTTGTTCCCGCGCGATTACTCGGCGTATCTTCTTCAGTTCCTCGATCAAATGAACCTTAGTATGAAGTCGTCCCGCCGTATCGATCAGCAGGACGTCGATACCACGGCTTTTCGCCGCCTGCATCCCGTCGTAAACCACCGCGGAGGGATCGGCTCCCGGGCGGTGTTTGATAATACCAACTCCGACGCGTTGTCCCCAGGCCTCGAGTTGCTCGATGGCGGCTGCCCGAAAAGTGTCCGCGGCCACCAGGAGCACGTTCTTCCCGGCCGAACGATATTGTGCAGCGAGCTTGCCGATCGTCGTCGTCTTTCCGACCCCGTTCACGCCTAAGAAAATGATCACCCAGGGGCGTGCCGACGACAGAGGCGCCTGGGGAGTCGATGTCGGTGTCTGAAGCAACTGCACCATAGCTTGTTGTAAGCGTGAAGACATTTCGCTCGCCGGATCTTCAGATCCCCCCGGCGATTGCCGGCGCAGCAGGTCCATCAATTTCTGGGTTGCCGCGGGGCCCAGGTCCGCCGCAATCAGGTTCTCCTCCATGGTTTCCAGTGATTCCTCGTCCCAGTGCCGGTTCTGGAAAATGGCGCCAATTTTTTGCGCCCAGTTCTCCCGGCTCTTGGTAAGACCACTTTTAAGCCGTTGAAAAAACGAACTGCCTTCCATTGTGTTATTGTGACAAATTTTTGGCTCGGGAGCGATGGGGGATTCGCGCAAGAGAACGAGCTAGCTCAGCCGGACAGACACAACTTTAGAGACGCCAGGCTCCGCCATGGTGATGCCGTAGAGAACTTCAGCGGCCTGCATGGTCTTTTTGTTGTGGGTGACCAGCATGAACTGAGAAATCTGGCTCATTTCCTTGATCATGTCATTGAAGCGATCGATGTTGGCATCGTCCAACGGAGCATCAACCTCGTCTAGGAAACAGAAGGGGCTGGGTTTGGTTAAGAAAATTGCAAAGAGAAGGCTTACCGCCGTTAAAGCCTTCTCACCGCCGGAGAGGAGCGTGATGAACTGGAGTTTCTTGCCGGGTGGTTGGACGACGATGTCGACTCCGGTTTCCAGATAGTCGTTTTCATCCGTCAAAACCAACTTGGCCTTGCCGCCGCGGAAAAGCCGGGGGAAGATCGCCTGGAATTTTTCGTCGATCTCCTGGAAACTCTCCTTGAACCGAAGCCGACAAATGCGGTTCAATTTGACGATCGTGCGTTGCAGATCCGCGATTGATTTCTCAAGATCCTCCTTTTGCCGATTCATGAATTGGAAGCGGACGGTGAGCTCTTCGTACTCACCGATGGCCGCGAGGTTGACTTCACCCATCCGCTCGAGCCGCTCCCGCAGGTCGTCGATCTCCGCCAGCAGATCTTCCGTCGAGGCTATGGATTCCGAGGCTTCAAACCCAACAGTCTGCAGATCGATATCATACCGCTCGCGGATGTTAGCGGCGAGATGCTGGGTGTGCAGTTTCTTTTCTGCCAACGCTATCTGAAGCCGGTTTTTCTCTTCCTGGCAGGCCTCACCCAAAGGCCGCAACTCTTTAATGGATTCATCAATTTCTAGCAGGTTCCTGGATATCGCTTTATGTTTGTGCCGCTCCGTTTGCAGTCGCTCTTCCAGCTCTTGCAAAGTGCATTTGTCCGATTCGAGGGCTCTTTCTGAGTCGCTGAGAGCAAGTTCAATCTCGCCCCGTCGCCGTTGGATATCGGCGCTCTGATCTTGGCAAGAGTTGATCTGTCCGAAAGTTTCCTGCTGCAACTTGAGGCGGTTGTCGAGATTCTGATGCGTGTTCTCCCTTTTTTCCCCAAGTGCCGCATTCCGTATGCGTGACTGAGTGACAGCGGCCTCCAGGGCTTGGACAGACTTTTGCAGCTCCTCGGAAGCTGCTTGTTTTTCTGCCAGGGTTCCTTCCCCTTCGGTTTTTTCCCGGATGCGAGCGTCAATGGCGGCTCGGCATTGGTCGACTCCGTCGCTGGCTAGTTCTAGCGCGCTGGCAAGATCGTTCTGCTCCTGCAGCAGGGCCTGAACCGTTTGCGTCAGCCGTTCAAAATCCTTTTTTGCTGCGAGATGCTCGTGCTCGTGTCTGACTCGATCCAGCTCCAGCCCATGAACTGCCGTCTCCAGTGAGGACTTTTTCGTTTCTGCTAGCTCCAGCTCGCCCTTTAACTTTTCGGCTTCCCGCTCTTCAATTTTAAGCTTTGCATCGAGTACCGTGAGGATGTCTTTTAATTCCCTGATGCGCCGTCTCTGCGTGAGAAAACTTCCCTCGAGAGCGTTGCCGCTGCCGCCGGTCACGGTTCCCATAGGATCGATGACTTCGCCGTCCGGAGTCACCAATGTGCTATAGAAGCCATTGCGATTCCAGAGTGCCAGTGCAGCCTTCAAATCCCGGACTACGACAACATCGGACAGGAGATATTCTGCAACGTCGCCATAACCGTCCTTAACCGATATCACTCCCAGAAGCGGCGCGATGACCTCAGCTTCACCTAGCGGCAGTGGACGATGCTGTTTTCTGGATAACTGGAGCGGAATGAAGCTGCCTCGACCCGAAGCCTCGCGTTTTAGATATTCGATGGCTTCCACGCCTTCTTCTTGACCTTTAACGATCACGCACTGCAAGCGGTCGCCCAACACGGCCGTCAAAGCTTTTTCATAGGGTTCGGGAGCTTCAATGACCTCTGCGACCAGACCATAAATGCCGTTGGGCACGGCCTCGCGTTGTCGCTTCAGCATGATGGCGCGCACACCTTCTTGATATCCCTCGTAGTTTTTCTGCAAATCTTCTAGAGAGACGAGTCTGGAGCGACTTTCATGAATTTGTTCCTTGAGCGACTCGGTCCGTTTCTCCAGTTCCTCTTTCGCCTTTAGGAGCGTTTGAACCAGAGCAGTGATCTCAATGGTTTCGATGCCTCGATCCCTGGCCTCGCCCAGACAACTTGCCAGCGCGGTCTTCGTGTCCGTGAGTTTTTGCTCACAAAGTTCGAGAGAACTCGAGGCGGCGGCGTGCTCTTCACGATTCCTCGCGAGGTCTTTGCTTAGTTCCTGGCAGGTATTGGATTTTGCCAGCGCATCGTTTCGCAAATAGGCTATTTGATTAGCCACTTCGATGAGTGTTTCTTTCTGATGATCGAGTTCCAATTGGAGAGACTTGACTTGAGCGTGAAGCTTACTGAGCTCTTCCTCTTTTTCGTGCAGGAAAGTCTCTTCGAATAACGATAGTTGCACAAAGCTCTCTTTAGCCTTCTGCAACTCCTCGATTTCGCGCCCAAGGTTTTTGGCCTTGTCCTCGAGCTGCAGGAGGGCAGCGTGGGTCTCCGTCTCCGCCCGGCTGAGCTGCAAGAGATCCTTTCTGTAGAAGTCGATCCGTTGCTCCTCGGTTTGGATCTGGCCCTTGACTCGGTAGACGGTTTCCTGTTGACCGCTAATCTCTTTCTCCGCCTCCATCAGCGCCAGTCGCACCGCTTCGCTTTCGGCTTCCTTGGAGTGGAGAGCGGTCACATATTCGGTGAAGCGGTTCTCCGCGTCTGTTAGTTGGGATTCATACCCGGAAATCTCCTCATTTAAGCCGCGCTGTTGAATCACCGCATGAAGCAGATCTTTCTCCTTCAACTGCGCCTTCAGCGTGCGATAACGCTCAGCCTTTTTAGCCTGCAGTTCCATGGTGCGGATTTGTCGTTCGATCTCCCGGACGATGTCCGCGACGCGCAGCAGATTCTGCTGGGTCCGTTCCAGTTTACGCTCGGCCACAAGCTTTCGGCTCTTGTACTTACTTGTTCCGGCTGCTTCTTCGATGAGAGCCCTCCGCTCTTCGGGCTTAGAGTTGACCAATTCATCAACACGTCCCTGTTCGACAATGGAGTAGGCTTTGCTCCCCACCCCGGTTCCCAAGAAAAGCTCAATCACATCTTTTAAGCGACAGGGGACCTTGTTGATGGCGTATTCCGATTCGCCTGAACGGAACAGCCTGCGAGTTACCATGATTTCAGTAAAGTTATTGTATTCGACCGGAGCGCGTCCGTCTTCGTTGTCGAAGATCAGTGATACTTCAGCCATGCCGGTCGGGGGCAGACTTTCACTACCGTTGAAGACTACGTCCTCCATCTGGTGTCCCCGGAGGTGACGGGCGCTCTGTTCACCCATCGCCCAGCGGAGAGCATCGACGATATTGGACTTTCCACAGCCATTGGGACCGACGATGGCTGTAATTCCCGGATTGAGATCGATAACGGTCTTCTCCACAAAAGACTTAAACCCGAGCATTTCAAGGCGTTTTAAGCGCATAAATCAATTCATTCTCGATAGGTTGTCTAGGAAAGGCAGAGGGCCGCAAGCTCTGCCCGCAATATTTCACAGGCATGCAGGGCTGTCAAGAACAAATTACAATATGAGGGGGAAATTCTAGACTCCTACCACAATATGTGGGAGGAATTTCGAAATAAAACTATTTTTCCAGCAGCTCGGTATTCCAGTAAGATACGTCCACCGTGTTAAGAAAAGGCATCCACTCCTTATAGCGCGACAGGCTAAAGGTCTCCTGCATGAATGGCGTCCATTTTGGTTTGAACGGCTTTCGGGCAAGCGTCATTCCTGCCTGTTGTGGAGTGCGTCCACCTTTCTTGCGGTTACACTCCTGACAAGAGCAAACCACGTTCTCCCACACCGAGGTTCCTCCTTGCGAACGGGGGATGACGTGGTCGAGGTTCAATTCATGACGCGGCAGCCGGCGCCAGCAATATTGACAGGTGCATTTATCCCTAGCATAGATGTTGTAGCGACTAAACCGGACTTGCCGTTTTGGGACGCGGTCATAACCAACCAACAGGATTACACGAGGCACGCGTATAATCCGATTCACTAAACCTATCGACTCGTCACGAGCGGATACTGAAAGATCACTCCAGCTATCAAAATCAAAGGTTTGATATTGCTCATTCACTGCCCTGGCGATCCCTTGATAAAGTAGGATAAAGGCCCGGCGAACCGACGTTACGTGGATCGGAAGATAGGAACGATTAAGGATTAAAACCTTGGTGTTTAGAATAGAATAGCCGAGCGCTGACGTAGAATAACTCATTTAGTAGTCGGTGTGATTGAGGAAGCTCTCTCAGTATCCGTGGTTATTATACCAAAAATATAGGGGGCGGGGTGGAATGTCAACAACGGAATCGTACACCTATATGGGTAACTGTGGTTGAAGTCAGGAGTAATTTACACTATAACTTTCGATATCTGGCCAATAGACCTATACGGATCTCCGATGGTACCGGTGATCCTTCCGGCGTCGCTTCCCGCCTCGCTTAACAAGCACAAGAGCTTGACTGGTTCCCTATGAAACAAGAAATATTCATTAATTCTAGTCCTCAGGAGAGCCGCATCGCCCTCATTGAGGATGGTGCTCTTGCGGAATTCCTCATTGAGCGCAAGGAAGAAATGGGTATTGCCGGCAACATTTACAAAGGCAAAGTCTCTCGCGTACTCCCCGGTATGCAGGCGGCTTTTGTGGATATCGGCATGGAAAAAGCCGCATTTTTGCATGCCTCGGACTTTTCTAGCGTCCCGGAAGACGTGCAGCTCATCGATTCCCCAGGGGAGGATGTAGAGGTGGAGGCGCCTCCGAAACGGGTTCCTCATCACCGTTTACCTTTGGAAAAGCAGCTATCCCGAGATGAAGAAATCCTTGTGCAAGTGGCTAAAGATCCACTGGGAACGAAAGGGGCACGGGTCACTTCCCACATCTCCCTGCCCGGGCGCTACATGGTTTTTATGCCCGGGACAAAACACATCGGGATCTCTCGACGCATCGAAGGCGAGGAAGAACGCAAGCGGTTGAAAGAGATCGCAGAGTCGCTGCTGACCAAGGATGGGGGATTCATCTTACGAACGGCGTCGGAGGGACAAAGTAAACGAGAGATTCACAGGGATCTTCGATTTCTTAACATACTTTGGCGGCGGATCCAAAAGAAGGCTGAGAAGGCGCCCGCTCCTTCATTGATCCATCAGGATCTGGATCTCATTACTAGAGCTATCCGTGATTTCTTCATCGCAGACACCGAGCAGGTGGTGATCGATTCGGCCAAGGATCACCGCCGCATCATCGATTTCGTCCGTCAATTCATGCCGCGGCTCAAGTCCAAAATTGTCCTGTATTCCGAGGCGGAGCCCCTGTTTGATCGTTATGCCATCGAGGAGAAAATCGCCAAAGCGTTGGACAGGCGCGTATGGCTCCGCTCGGGTGGCTATATCATCATTGAGCGCACGGAGGCGTTGACGGCTATTGACGTCAACACCGGGCGGTTTGTCGGCAAACGGAGCCAGGAAGAAACGATCGTTAGGACCAATTTGGAAGCTGCCCAGGAGGTTGTGCGCCAACTCCGCCTGAGAAACGTCGGTGGAATCATTATCATCGACTTCATTGACATGGAAAAAGAGTCCAATCGTAAGAAGGTTTATGATGCCCTCAAGGATGCCCTCAAAAGAGACAAAGCGCGAACCAACATCCTCAAGATATCCGAACTTGGGCTGGTGGAAATGACGCGCCAGCGGACGCGCGAGAGTTTGGAGAATCAGCTTTTGAGTCCGTGCCCGCACTGTGACGGTCGTGGTCGGATCAAGTCTTCGGTGACGATAGCCTATGACCTTTTGCGAGCCATCAAAAGGCAACAGACGAATCTAGAGAATGGTAAAAACATCGTGGTACGCTTGCACCCGGATATCGCCAATTTTCTCTATGACGAGAAGAACAACAGTCTTGAAAATTTGGAACGCGAGATCAATCGTAGAATTATCATCAAGGTTAGCCAGGAACTGCGCCACGAGCAGTATGAGATTTCCGAGTCATAGGGTTAAGGTCTAGCGCGTCGTACGCCTGCTGTATTCCTCCTTCATTTCTGCCGTCGCGCTTTAGGCAAAACTCCGACTGCGATTGTTCACAGCGCTTCGGCGCAGCCAGTGAGCCTGAGCGCTTCCTCCACTTCGCCGATCCGCCGAATGTCGGCATCAATTAGCACGGCGCTTCCATCATTCGCCTTGACGATGCCGAAATTAGTTGCTCCCTCCGGGCCAATAAGGACATAGACGGACCGGCTCATCCGTTGAATCTTAGATTCCATTTTTACCGCATATCTGAATGGTCTTTTTCTTGTCAAGAAAAATGTGATGGAAGTACGCGCCTTCAGAGCCCCGAGTTTGGAGTTAGGTTTCCATCACCAAAAGTGTCGGACTAATGGACTCTCCGGATCAACTGCTCCACAACTCCATGACACCAATTAGCGAACGCTTCGGTGCCGACTCTCCCCTTCAGTGATTGTATCGGGAGGACGCTAGCCCTACATCAGCTGCTCTACATTAGCTTGACAGGTTGCAGATGCCTTGGTAGGTTTCGCCGCGTTAGACTTCAGGAGCGGCGCACCCCTTACAATGACGCCTTCCTATGCCTGATGGCACCAAGATTGTGGTTGATCATGCCAGTAAGCTTTTCCTCGAAGGAACAGTCGTCGCCTTTCGCAACGTTGAGCTGAACGTAAGAAGCAACGAGGTTCTCTGTATTGTCGGCCCCTCCGGTTGCGGTAAGACCACTTTACTCCGCTGCATCGGCGGGCTGCTCGCGCCGAGCTCCGGGCAAGTATTGATCGACGGCCAGGTCGTTAGTTCTCCCTGTCCGGGCGTGGCGATTGTGTTTCAACATTTCGGCTTATTGCCGTGGAAAACTGTTGTGGACAACGTCGCCTTTGGACTCAAGATCGCCGGCGCTTCTCGCCAGCAACTTGCCGAAAGAGTGGAACACTACATACACCTCGTTGGACTGACCGGCTTCGAAAACCAATACCCCTATCAGCTCAGCGGCGGCATGCAGCAGCGCGTCGGCCTCGCGCGGGCACTCGCCACTGATCCTGAGATCCTGCTGATGGATGAGCCGTTTGCCTCTGTGGACGCGCAAACACGGGAAGTGTTGCAGGAAGAGCTGCTTCATCTTCACGAACGCGAGCGCAAAACCATGGTTTTCATCACCCATTCCATCGACGAAGCGCTGGTCTTGGGTGACCGCGTCGCGGTCATGGCAACGCGGCCGGGCCGAGTCAAAGAGGTTTTGACTGTCAACTTCGCTCGACCGCGCGATCCGGCCGCCGTGCGGGCTGAGCCGCGGTATATGGAGATGCGAAACTATATATGGGAGGAACTGCGCCCATCGGTGGTCATGTGAAGATTGAAAAGACAATAAACCTCAGCAAAGTTGAAGGGCGAACCAGTGCCGGCGCAGTCCTCGCTGCAGATCAGGAGCTGTCCCGGGAGCAACAAGCGGCGCGAGAGAGAGCACGGGCGGTGCAACGCCGCTCGCAGGCGATCCGCATGGCTATTCGCATTGGCTCGCTCATCCTGGTTCTAAGCGCCTGGGAGTATTTTGGCAGACAGACCAATCCGATCTTATTTACCTATCCGACGGCCATCGCCAACGCAGCCGTCAAGATGATCGCGAGCGGCGAGTTGTGGAAGTATCTCTCTCAAAGTCTCGTCGTTCTTTTCGTCGGCCTCGGTTTGGCGTCGGTCTTCGGCATCGCTCTGGGACTCGTCATGGCGCGCTTCTGGGTGGTGGATATCGCGCTCGATACCTATATCACTGCGCTTTATTCCATCCCTTCAGTAGCTCTCGTTCCGGTCCTGGTGCTCTGGTTTGGCTTCGAGGCCACGGCCAAAATCGCAGTAGTTTTTCTTTTCACTTTCTTTCCGATCGTGATCAACACCTACCAAGGAGTCAAAAACGTCGATGACCGATTAATCGAAGTGGGCCGCGCGTTCCGCTGCAGTGAGCGGGATCTCTGGATCCATATTGTCTTACCTGGTGCGGTGCCGTTCATCGTCGCGGGCTTAAGGCTCGCCATCGGGCGCGGGCTGATCGGCATGGTGCTGGCGGATCTCTACACCGCGATCACCGGCATCGGTTATCTGATCTCGCGTTACGCTAGCACCTACCGCACCGACGCTATGTTCGTGCCGATCGTAACTTTGGGCGTGCTGGGTATTACGCTGACGGGGCTTCTGCGCTTTGTCGAACGGCGCGTGGCGCCGTGGATGCATCAACCCGGACGAGAATGATGAAACAAGGAGACTCAATATGACTGGCGAAAAACTGCGGCGCACTTACGCGATGGTGGGACGACTAGCGCTGGTTATCGCGCTCATGTTATCTGTGATCGTTTCCAGCGGCGCTCCCGCGGCCGCGCAAGCCAAGGCGGTTTGCAAAGAGATGCGCAAAGTTAAGCTCGGTGTCTCGGTTTCACCGCCCAACGTAGTGCACACACCGGTCTATGTGGCACGCACTCTGGGAATCTTCGCGAGTCACTGCATTGACGCCGAGATTGTCGAGTTCGAAGGCGGCGCGTCAGCGGCTAACTTGGCCGCGGTGACCCAGGGTCAGGCCTTGGCCACGATAAATGCTACTGCGATCGCGCAGGGGCTAAAGGCGAAGCAGATTTGGGGCATGGCGCCGCGTTTGCCGCAGGCCTACATGGTCAGCGAAGAGATCAAGACCGCCGCGGACTTGAAGGGGAAGCGGCTGAGCGCCACCGGCGGAGGCGTCGGCGGGTTGAACTGGGTAATGGGGCGCGAGGTACTCAAGACGGCCGGCCTCACGGTAGATGATGCCCAGTTCATATCGTCTGCCACCGCGGGACGGCTTCCCGGTCTCATCGCCGGCCAGGTCAACGGTGTGGCGCTGCATCCGGAAGATGTCTATCTTGCGCAGAAGGAGAAGCCCGGGCTGCACGTGCTCGTAGATCTTTCCAAGTTGATGCCGAAATATTTCTTCAATGCCTATGGCGCGGCGGATAGCATGATTGCGAAGGACCGAGCCATGGTGCGCGACGTCGTCATCGCGCTCATCGAGGCGAACCGTATGATCTATGCCCAGAAGGAGAAAGTTATTCCGATCATGGTGCAAGCGACGCAGAAGCCACAGGAGGCGGTCAACTTCGCCTATGATTACCTCGTCAAAAATTGTGTCTGGAGCATCAATACCGGTTTTTCTAAGGAGCGAACGGAGTGGTCCATCGAGAACGGCATCGAGAACGGCGACATCCAGAGAGATAAGAGGCCGACCTATGAACAGGTAGTAGATGTCAAACTCGGTGACGAGGCATTGAAAGCCGCGGGAGGGCCGACCAAGATCGGCGGCTGTGCCGATTAACGTCGCAGTTTCGAGTTCAAAGTTTAACGTTCCGCGTTAAGAAAAAACTCGGCAAGAAGACGCGAAGAGCATGAAGGAGAGAAGTTTTGTCTTAACCGCAATGCGAAGGTCAGAAAGACAAATTCTTCGTGGCCTTCGTGATTTTCGTGGTGAATGAATGAAATAGAAAGAGAGAACGTAATGCCCGGCTATCCGTTTTCCGAGATCAGAGATCGCCTGGACGATTGGCGGCTCTTCAATAACATGGTCGAGTCGCCCTATTACCACGACGCGGTTTACGAGCGTTTTTCAGATGCAGAATACGAGCGGCGCTACAGTGCACTTCGAGCCAAGATGCGAGAGCGGGGCCTCGACTGCGTTATTGTACCCGGCGGACCGAACCACTGGAGTTTCGGCGGCGGGATGCTCTGGCTCTCCGGCCACTGGGAGTGGCACGCCATGGCCAACTATGTCGTTTTTCCCCTCGAGGGCGAGCCGACGTTGATCTACTCGATGGGCGGCACCCACATCGAGGCGACTCGGAAAGAGAGTGCCATCAAAGATGTGCGCCAGTCGCGCGGCGGTCGCTTTGCCGAGGTGATGATCGAGCGGATCAAGGAATTGGCTTTGGAGCGCGGAAAGATCGGGCTGTTGGAAGTCGATCCGCGGTTTCATGATTATCTGCCGGTCAATCAGTACAACGCGCTGCGAGAAGCCTTGCCCGACGCGACGTTCACCTTCGAGCCCGGCGTTATGCACGAACTGGTCTACAAGAAGAGCGGGGAAGAGCTCCAGTGCATTCGCAAAGCCGGTCAACTCTGTGAAGCTGCGATGAAGGCTCTAGTGGCTCGTTGCCGGCCCGGCGTGACGGAATATCAGCTCAAAGCCGCTGTAGCCGGCGCCATCCTCGAAGGCGGAGGCGATCTTGACTTCGCGATCATCGGTTCGACACCGATGAACAATCCGGCACTGATCTTCGGCAATCCACGGCCTTCCGGCCGAGCGCTCAAAGACGGTGACATCGTGATCATGGAGCTTGCCGCCGGTTACCGTGGTTACAGCGCGCAGATCGGCTCGCCAGTCTGCATCGGCGAACCGCCAACAGAGGTGCGACGCTTCTTCGATGAGATCGTGCTGCCGGGCTTCAAGCACATGGTGGATGTGGCGCGAGCAGGCCATCATTTGAGCGAGCTGGTCGAGGCCGCTCGCTTTTATCGCGAGCACGGCGTTCAGTCGCGACCTATTCACATTCACGGCATCGATTTCGTCAGTTCGGAACCTCACATCTTCACCGATCATATCCAAGCCGAAGAGTACGAGCAGATACTTCAACCTGGGACGGTGTTGGTGATCGAGCCCAACGCCGTGACCGCCGACGGCCAGTTCGGCGTCTTCTTCGGCCACACATTTATTATTACGGACGGAGAACCGGAATGCGTTGATGGCTTCCCCTGGGAACTCATGGTGGTCGGCTAGGAGTCAGAACTCGATACCGGTTGTGGTGTTTTTGGGCGTTTTTGAACATGAACGCTAATGGCGTTTCCCTCAAACGTTAACTTTTTCACAGGAGGTAAGATGACTGATCAATCAGCAAGTCTTTATACGCGGCTCGGGGGCTACGATGCGATTACTGCCGTCGTAGAGAATCTCCTGCCACGGCTCGTCAACGACGCGCAGTTGGGGCGATTCTGGCAAAACCGGGGTTCGGATGGCATGCGCCGTGAAAAACAGCTCCTGGTCGATTTTCTTTGCGCAAGCGCTGGGGGTCCTCTGTACTACACGGGGAGGGATATGGCTTTATCACACAAGGGAATGAAAGTAAGTGGCAGCGATTGGACGACTTTTATTCGTCACCTGAACGCTACACTCGACACGTTCCAAGTTCCTCAGCAGGAACGAAACGAGGTGTTAGCTTTCATAGAAAGTACCAAGCCGGATATTGTCGAGGTTTAGAGAATACAACAAGGCCGCTCCAACATCCTGACCCGACCGTCGATCACGTTTTAAAAACCTGGGCGCCGCGAATGATCGTTCAGGGAATTGATTACAACGATATGGTAACGACGAGCGCTCGAATCCGAACTTGGGATGACTGGTGCCGCGAGTGGTGCGTCACTGCGGCTGGGCACGAAGAGTTTGCGCGCGAGAACGAGAGGAAGGGAAACCGGCACAGCGCAACCGAGTCTTACCTCCTGGCCGCCATGGCCTATCACTTTGGCTGCAATAATTCGCCCCAGGACATGGAGCAATACGTGCCGGCTCATAACAAGAGGGTGGAATGTTACGCGAAGGCCGCTCCGCATCTCGATCCGCCTGCCGAGCGGCATGAAGTCACTTTTCGCCAGTTTCACATGCCGGCTTATCTGCGGGTGCCGGCGGGAGTCACGAAGCCACCGGTCGTGGTGATCATCTCCGGCCTTGAGTCAACTAAAGAAGAGGCGCGCACGATGGAGGACGGCTTTTTGCACCGCGGGATGGCGACTTTCACCTTTGACGGTCCGGGACAGGGCGAGACCTGGTTCCAGGGTGGAATGATCGTTGATTTTGAACGCGCCACATCCGCAGTGATCGATTACCTCGAAAAATTATCTCAAATCGACGCACATCGGCTCGGTGTTTTCGGGCCGAGCATGGGAGGCTATCTCGCGCCCCGTTCGGCGGCTTGCGATACGCGCATCAAAGCCTGCACCTTTGCGGGCGGGATGTACGATCGCTCGCGCGTGCTGAACCGCCTTGATGACCCCTTCGAATTCGTCCGGATAGCTCACATCTGGAAGGTTTACGACAAACAAAAATTGGTCGAGCTGCACCGGGAATGCACGCTTGAAGGGTTGGCGCCGAAGATTCGCTGCCCGCTGTTGGTCGTCCACGGCACCAAGGACTTCGTGCCGGTAGAGCAAGCGAAACGGACCTATGACGAGGCCTCAGGTCCCAAGGAATGGGTCTTACTCGAAGGCGGCAATCACGTGTGCAACAACATGCCCTTTCGCTATCGTCCGCTCATCGGAGATTTCCTCGCCAAACACTTGGGCGCGCAGAAAGTTTGACAATTTACATTCTGGGTTTCGATCAAATGGAAAGCCGAAGTCTAAATTGAATAGGTCGATCCACTCCCGTTGAAGATCAGCTCTTCTCCGCATTTTTGCCACCCTCATTTTTGCAACGGAAATTTTCCGAGGTTGACACGGACAAAATCGCAATGGTATTCGCCTAGAATTGTTTGATCCGAGAAGAAAGGATTTGTTCATGGAGACAGAGAGAAAATACCTGCTTCTGGAAAAGCGCGGTGCGGTGGCGAAAATTACCATCAACCGGCCGGAGAAAAGGAACGCTTTGAGCCGCGATACGATTCGGGAAATCCTGGCGGCTTTCGAGGAACTGAGAAGCGATGATTCTATCGGAGTCGTGCTTACGACGGGGGCGGGTGATGTTGCTTACTGTGCCGGCCGCGATTTGTCGGAGTTCCCGACCGAGGGTGGTCGAAACCGAGGTACAGACCGACGCTCCGAGCCACGCGCCTATCATGTGGCCGAGGTTATCCGCACCTTTCCTAAGGTGACAATTGCGGTGGTCAATGGTTACTGTTTGGGTGGAGGGATCACGCTCTTGCTGCCCCATGATCTTGCCATTGCATCGGACAAAGCTCAGTTCGGCTTGCCGGAAATCATGAGAGGATTCTTGCCGTATCCGATCATCGCGACGATGTTCAAGACCTTGATTCCCACGAAGTTGGCGTTCGAGATGATCCTCACGGGCAAGAACTGGGGCGCTCGGAAATCGATGGAAGCCGGATTGATCAACCGCGTCGTGCCCCACGATCAGTTGCAAGACGAGGCGTGGAAGTGGGCGGAAGAGATTGGCAAGTTCGATAAAGTAACTCTGAAATATTGTAAAATGGCAGCACACGCCTCGATGGAAGCGGCCAGTGTCCCAGCGGCAGCCGAAATTGCATGGCTGATGCAGGAAGAGCATGCTTTGGTCAATCCGCGAGCCTATGCAGGGACGAAAGAGTTCCACAAATAAATAAAGGTGGTCTCAACGTGTTAATTGGAATTCTGCTGTTTCTTATCCTGTTGGCTCCATGCCCGAGTGAAGCCGCTACCAAGGGTGCCACCCAACTTCGCGTGGCGTACAGTTCGATTTCGGGAGCCGCGGTTGTGACGTGGCTCGCGGTCGATAAAGGTTTATTCGCAAAAAATGATCTGGACGTCGAATTGATTTATGTCGCCGGCTCCCAGGCGATGCAGTCGCTGCTCGGCGGCACCACGCCGATCGGCATCCAGGGCATCGAGCCGGTTTTTCGAGTGAACGCTCACGGCAGCGACACGGTGATGATCCTGGGCATGGTGACCAAGCCTCCCTTTTCGATCATCGTGCGTCCCGAGATCAAGGACTATCGCCAGCTTAAGGGCAAGCCCATGGGGATCACTCGCTACGGTTCGTCGACGGATATGCTTCTCCGCCTGTCGTTGGAAAAATGGGGATTCAAGCCCGAGGTTGACGTGCCGATTTTGCAAATGGGTGGCGTGCCGCCGATCTTGGCCGGCATGGAATCGCGCAAGATCTTTGGCGGGCCGCTGTCCTTGCCGACACTGGCGCGAGCGAAGCAGCAAGGTTACCGCGAGCTGGCCGACGTAGGGGATCTGGTGCCGGACTATCAGGTGGCAGGAGTGGTTACCCGGCGGGCGTTCATCAGGCAGAACCCCGAAGCGGTGCGAGGCTTCGTCAAGGCGATCGCGGAAGCGATGGCGTTATTTCGAAACGATCCCGAATCTGTCAGGAAGGTTATGAAAGAACGGCTCAAGATCGACGACCCGCTGGTGATCGAGGAAACGCAGAAAGACTATCCCCGCTATATGCCCAAAGTTCCCTACCCGAGCCGGGCCGGCATCGCGGTGATCAAAGCGTTTTTGGATAAGAACGAGCCGGCCGTGCGACCGCTGTCGATCGACGATCAAATCGATAATCAGATCGTGCGCGAGCTCGAACAAAACGGTTTCTTTAGCAGTTTGTATCGCATCAAGTGACGGGACAGAGAAAATACTTATGCGTTGCATGATTTTGAGTCTGCTGACGGTTTTTCTGTCGATGCCGGCTTCTGGTCATGCGCAAGAGCGGCGCAAAATCAGAATCTCCAATGCCACTTTGAGTTACTCCGCGTTGCCGCTGGTGGCGGCGCGCGAGTGGAAGCTCTTCCAGGAGCAGGGCTTGGATATCGAAATCATTCTAATGCGCTCGGCGGCCGCGGCGGCGGCGCTGGTTTCCGGCGACCTGGACTACCAGTCCGGTATCGGACCGGCCAGTGTGAGCGCGACCTTGAGCGGTGTCGATTCGCGCGCTCTCTGGTCTTCAACGAACCGCATCACCTACTGGCTGATGGCCAAACCGGAATTCAAAAGCGTGCAAGAGTTGAAGCGCAAGAAAATCGGTGTTTCCGGTTTGGGTGGTACGAGTCACGTTGCTTTGACTGCGGCGCTGGAGAAAAGCGGGATAGGCCCTAAAGATTTCGTCGCGGTTTCCGTGCCCGGCGGGCAATTGGTTCAATCGCTGGAGTCGGGATTCGTCGATGCCGCGGCGCTCAATCCGCCGACCATGTTTTTTGCGCAGCGGCGCGGTTACATCCGGCTGTTGGATATCGGTTCGTTGGTTGAGATGGCGTCCGGCGGGTTGACTGCGATGATGAAAACGATCAGAACCCGGCCCGATGAGGTAAAGCGCATCATCCGCGCGTTACAATTAGGCAAGAGAGCTATGCTGAAGTCGCGGGAAAGGACGCTCGACTTGATCACCGGTGTCCTTAAGATGGACAAACAAACGGCCGCGGACACCTACAAAGCGGTGGAAGCCAGCTTTAACGATACCGGTATTCCTACGCGCCAAGGCATGGATAACATCATCAAAGCGATCAAGGCCGAAGGCCGCTTCACGGATAGAAACATCACCTTCGAAGAGATTGCTGAACCGAAATTCGCTATAGAGGTGGCGAAGGAACTGGGCTACAAGGTACCGTAATCCGCTAAATCGCCGCGTTGGCACTAATTTCCTACCGGCGCGAACAATTCGGTTAGCTGAGGACGATAGGGGATATAACCCTGCTCCTCCGCGTATTGGACGAACTTCTCAAGCACGACCTGATTCTCAGAGGTTAACCCATGCGCCCAAGGGTTTGCGCCGAAGATTTCTTCCTCTTCTTCAAGAATCAACACGGCACTGGGAAAGGCGAGGCGCTTAGCATAGTCATAGGATTTCCGGCAGCGTTCTTCCGCTTCGGTAAAAGCATTCAGCAGGCTGGAAACGAGCCAAGGATGGTCGTCGAATAACGATTGCCGAACGACGAGTGTGTGGGTGATTGGAAAGATTTTCGTCTTACGGAAATAATCGTTCACAGTGGAACGTGCGTCTCTGAAAACACGCCGGATGCGAGGATCCTTGGCGCGAAAGGAATGTACAATGTTGGGTGGAATCAGCGCGTCGATTTCACCCCGCAGCAACAGCGCCTCGGTGGGCTCGGCGACGACGGTTATTTTGACTCCGGCAGGCGGTTGATACCCGGCTCTTTCGGGCGCCGAGGTGAACCATTCGCATTCCTCCGGCCGCACGCCGTAGTGTTCCCGGAGAATCCCCCTGGCCCAAAGACCAACCGTGAGACGGTATTCATCCATGCCAATCTTCTTTCCTTTGAGATCTTCTGGCCGTTCGATTGCCGAAGATGCCGAGCAAAATAGGTAAGGATGGATTTGCATCCGCAACGGAAAAATCGGTAGGGCGAGCACCGGTTCCTTGCGACAGCGCGCCATCATGTACCAAGACAATGACATCTCGGCGATGTCGAATTCTTCGTAGACTGGACGCATGCACGCTTCGCCGGATTCAGCGCGGCGCGGTTGGAGACGTATGCCATCGGCGGTTACTTCGCCGGAGAGGAAAGGGCGCGTGCGATGATAATCAGCCAACATCAGGGTCAATTCCAGATCTCGTGCCATGATGGCTCCTTGGGGTCACTCAGCGATTCCGGCTGAGGGCTTTTGTCAACAACGGACGCGCGAAGAATTTCTCGGCGCCGCCGAGTTTTTTTGCTTCCGCCTCGATGTGCGCAGCGACAAACAAGGCTTCGATATCTTCCTTCGTGATTGCAATGGAATAAACGGTGGAAAATTGATGCACGACTTTTCGCACCGTCGTTGGCTCGCCGAACTTGTTATTCTTAACTATGGCCGCGGCCACCTTTTCTTTGTCGTTCTTGAGAAAGTCGAGACCCCGTTGCATGCCTCTTAGGAGTGCAATGACACCATCCGGATCGGTGTCCGCCTTCCGCTTGCTGGAGAGTATCACAACAAATGGAAATCCCGAAATCACGTTACCGATGTCAAAGAGCACCGGGAAGCCTTTTTGCTCTAGTTCTAAGCGCTCCATGAAGGAAAAAGGCGACGCGTGGATTTTACCGGCCTCCAAGGCTTGCGCGCGCGCCGGGCTGTTGCCGACGCCGTAGAGAATTTTGTAGTCGCGGTCGCGCACGAGGCCCTTTTTTGCGAGTCCCTCGACAGCAGCGTATTCCGCAATTCCTCCCGCACCAGTGACGCCGACGATTTTACCTTTCAGGTCGTTCACTTGTGTGATGCCCTTGGCGCCCATCAACGTGTAGTCCATATACGGTTGCATGCCGCTGATAATCGTAAGCGGCGCACCCTGAGCGATCGCGCGCACCGCCGGCACGCCGGCGACGATCGTGTAGTCGACGTCCCCACCGACGAGGGCGGCGATGGCCGTGGGCCCGCCTCTGATGAAGATCGTTTTGACCTCCAGCCCTTCAGCGGCGAAGAAGCCGAAGTCGACTCCGACGATTAGGGGGAGGGTGCTGTTTAAAGTGGGGGTTTGATAGGCGAAAGTGACGGGCTTGGCTTCGAGGGTCGACTGCCACGTCAAAGTAACCATTCCCAAAACAATCAGAGATATGGCCGCGATTCGTCTCATGACCTTCTCGAAAAATAGTATGCTGGCCTAACGCGACTGAGCGAGAGCTTTTGTTATCAGAGGTCCAAGAAAAAACTTTTCGGCTCCTCCCAACTTTTTCGCTTCTGCTTCGACCTTTCCGGCGGCGATCAAGGCCTCGACGTCTTCCTTTGCAATCGCAATGGAGTACTGCTCGGCAAACTGATCAATAAGTTTGCGCGCGATCACAGGATCTTCGTAGGTACGTTTTTTCAAGACCGCGGCAAGGACCCTATCTTTTTCCGTTCTGATCAAATCCATAGAGCGCTTCATCACCTTTAGGAAAGCCGTGATTTCTTCCGGAGCGGTTTCGGCTTTTCGCCTGCTTGTAAGCAATATGGAGAACGGGAATCTAGGGATGACCTTCCCGATATCAAAGAGCAACGGAAAGCCCTTCCTTTCCAGCTCCAGCTTTTCCGTAAAGGAAAAAGGTGAGGCTTGAATCTTTTCTATTTCCAAAGCATAGGCTCGGGCGGGGCTGTTACCGACCCCGTAGAGGATTTTATAGTCCTGGTCTCGCATGAACCCGCTCCTCGCCAACCCTTCGACCGCGGCAAACTCGGCGATACCGCCTGCTCCAGTTACCCCCACGACCTTGCCTTTGAGGTCGTGCAGATTGTTAACTTTTTTGGAACCCAAAAGCGAGTAGTCAATATAGGGTTGAAAGCCACCAGCAATGACAACCGGCGCCCCCTGGGCAATCGCACGCACAGCTGGAATTCCCGCGACCTTCACGTAATCCACGTCCCCACCGATCAAGGCGGCCATCGCTGTAGGTCCACCCTGGATGAAAACGGTCTTCACCTCTAGATTTGCGGAGGCAAAGAGTCCCATTTCCGCGGCCGCGAAAATCGGCAGGTTACTGCTCAACGTGGGAGTTTGATAGCCGAGGGTGACAGGCTTGGCTAGAGCATGGACTGGCCAAGCAAAGCAGATCAAGAATGAAAACAGAATTCGCCAGTTGCCTCTCCTGGCAGCACTCCAATATTCCATTACTCCAATACTCCGATCGTCTTTTACAAATCGAGCGTGCTTCCGGCGAAGAGTTCTTCCACCTTCATTTTCTTCGAAGTCAGCCCCTGCTCGTGAGAAAAGTCGATGAGCGTCTCGAGCATTTTACGGTTGGATTTGACGCCGTAAGGATACGGATCGTTGCCGAACATCTCCTGGGTCATGGTCAAATATTCGCGGCCAAAAAAAAGCGCCGAAGGAATGCTGTCGACCAGCTTTGCGTTGAAATGTTCCTTCGCCTTGACAAAGCCCGTGTAGAGATTGAAGGCGACCCACGGATACTTTTTGTAAATATCGCCGCGAATCGTGTAGGCGTGGTTGACCGGAAGAAAACCCCACTTCTTGAAAAAACGAGCACCTTCGGCCAGGCGATCGGAGAAAAGTAACTTGACCTTACTCCAATCGCCGTCCGCTCCGGGAATCCGATGAGACCGGCCGATAATGTCGGGCATGTTTTTCCAAGGGCTGTTGATCGCCGCGGCGTCCAATTCGTTATTCACGAGCATTGACGCCATGCTTTTGTCCGGCGGTATGCGCTGAAATGAAATTCCCGGTGGCGGCGTGAAACCGGTGGCGCCGCCGTGGCTCAACTCTTCGGTCCTCTCCATGTACCAGTGCACTTTAAATTGGGACACGCCAAAGTCGTGTTCGAGTATGCCCCGCTGCCATAGAGCGGCGGTCTGTTGGTATTCGCCTACGCCGATGCGTTTCCCGACGAGGTCGCCGGGCTGTTTAATTCCCGAGTCCGTGTTGTACGAAAGCTCGGTGTGGAATAGGCGCCGGCTGGGAAAAACCGGCAGGGCAATGATGTCGAAGCCGCGCTCTCGGGCGATCAGATAGGACGACATCGACATTTCTCCAACTTCGAATTCTTGAAATTTAAGTTGACGCCAGAAGGTCTCTGACGGATGGGAGTACGTCGGCACAATGTCGATGCCTTCGGCTTGAACAATCCCCTTCATCAGCGGGTCGACCCGTTCGTTGAACGCGGAAATGAAACTCAAGGTTAATTTGGCCATCGTCCTCTCCTTGCTAGTCGCGATATTCTTGTCCTGGTGTAAACCTAACAAACATCTCTGAATTGCTTCTTATATACGGACCGACGCTAGAGGTCGAGGGTCTCTGGGGCGAACAACTCTTCAACTTTCATCTTGCGCGGCGTAAGCCCTTGCTCGTTGGAATAATTGATGATCGTTTCGAGCATCGGCGTGTTGGCTTTAATGCCGTAAGGAAACGGATCCTCGCCCAAGATCTCCTGGGTCCGGGCCAAATATTCAGGACCGAAAACCAGCGCGGCAGGGATTCGTTCCAATAGTGTCTTTCGCGCGTGGGCTTTTGCTTTCACGAAAGCGTCATAGAGACTCACGGCGACCTCTGGATGTGCCCGGTAAACGTCACCGCGGATGATGTAGGTATGGTTCACCGGCACGAAGCCATACTTCATGAAAAACCGTTTTCCTTCAGCCATCAGATCCGGAAACAACAGTTTGACCTTGGTCCAATCTCCTTCACTGCCGCGAATGCGGGTCGAGCGGTCGATGACATTCACGGCTCTGGTCAGGTGTCCTGCAACGGGCGCCGCGTCCAGCTCCTGATTGACCAGCATCGTGGCGAGGCTTTTGTCAGGCGGTATACGGTGGAATGAAATTCCCGGAGGCGGAGTGAATCCCGTGGCGCCGCCGTGACTCAGTTCATCGGTTCTTTCCATGTACCAGTGAACCTTGTACTGCGACACTCCGAAGTCATGGTCCAACACGCCGCGCGCCCACAAAGCCGCGGTCTGTTGGTATTCGCCTACGCCGATGCGTTTCCCGACCAGATCCCCTGGCTCTTTGACGCCAGAGTCGGCGTGATAGGAGAGATCGGCATGGAAAAACCGGCGGCTGGGGAACACGGGGATGGCAATCATATCCAAGCCCCGCGAGCGGGCAATGAGATAAGACGACATGGACATCTCCCCTAGTTCGAATTCTTGAAATTTGAGGTGGCGCCAAAAAGTCTCGGAGGGATGAGAATAGGTGGGAATTAATTCGATGCCCTCGGCCTCGATTGTTCCGTTCATGAGCGGCTCGACCCGCTCATTATAAGCGGAGATGAAGCTTAATCTTAAGTCGGGCATTCTTTTGCCTTTGTCTTTTCGACCTGCCTAAGAGTCAAGTGTTTCTTCAGCGAACAACTCTTCGACTTTCATCTTGCGCGGCGTAAGCCCCTGCTCGTGAGAATATCCGATAATTGTGTCGAGCATCGCCGCGTTGGCTTTGATACCGAAGGGAAACGGATCATCTCCCACACGATCGCGTGTCATGGATACATACTCTTCCCCGAAAATAAGCGCTGAGGGTATTTGCTCGATCAGCTTCTCGCGCGCCCATGCTTTGGCCCGAACGAATCCTTCATATAAATTGGCAGCGACCCAGGGATGCTTCCGATAGATATCGCCGCGGATGATGTAAGCGTGGTTCACGGGGAGAAAGCCGTGTTGCTTGAAAAAACGCGCTCCCTCGGCCATGCGATCGGGGAAAAGCGGCAACACCTTATTCCAATCTCCACCGCCGCCGGTGATCCGGCTCGAACGGTCCAGGGCGTTGGCCCGCAGCACCCATGGGCTGGCGGTATGCGCGACATCCAGCTCGTTAGCAACCAAGGTCGAAGCGAGGCTTTTGTTGGGCGCGATCCGGTTGAAAGAAATTCCTGGGGGTGGTTTGAAACCAGTGGCCCCACCGTGACTCATTTCCTCACTCCGTTCCATGTACCAGTGGATTTTATACTGCGAGACGCCGAAATCATGTTCCAAGATCCCCCGGATCCAGAGAGCTGCCGTTTGTTGATACTCCGCCACGCCGAGCCGTTTGCCAGCGAGGTCTCCCGGCTCTTTTATACCGGAGTCGGTATTGTACGAAAGCTCGGTATGGAACAAACGACGGCTCGGAAAAACCGGCAGGGCTATCATGTCCGCTCCCTGGGAGCGGGCAATAAGGTACGACGATATCGACATTTCCGCCACCTCGAACTCGTGAAACTTAAGCTGCCGCCAAAACGTCTCGGCTGGATGGGAGTGGGTGGGAATCAACTCGATGCCGTCAGCCTCAATCGTTCCGTCCATGAGCGGCTCGACCCGCTCGTTGAATGCGGAAATAAAGGCTAAGGTCAGTTTCGCCATTGGCGCTTCGAGCGAAACCTAGAATCCGTCAATCGACCAAATATCATAAAGCAACTCCATGCGCCGGAAAGTATGCTTGCGGGTTTGCTCCTGGAGATGTGGCGAGTGGAGATAGCGCGTGGCGATCTCCTCTGCTAGGCTGCTGTGCTCTTCATCCGCTTCCGAATGGACGGTGAAAAATCGGACATCGTCGGGTTTCATGTTGTATTGTTTGATGAATCCATGCCCCAGTGCGGCCGCCGCCGGACCGAAGGTTCCCTCGGCGCCGATTTGGATCGCCATGACAACGAACCATGGCAAGGTGTGGATGATCAGCTCAACGTAATACAGGTGTGCCGCGGTGGAGGGACGGAGCTTGGCATTCTCAAGCTGTTCCTTTGTCAAACCGATGGACTCGGCAAATCGGATAGCCAGTTCATTATGGCCGGCGCTGCCGGTGTCCATGCCGCGGGTTTCTTCTTCGACGACACCCCAGAGTTTCTGAGCGATCTCCGGATCGTTGCACGCCAGATAGCGCAGCATAGCGATGCGCGGCACGGCGGCGCGAAACTGATAGTCCTGGATCGCCCAGGCACGAATTTGATCCATGGTTGCGGTGCCGTTGCACACGGCCTTTAAGAACGGATGCTTAATGCGGATCTTTGAAAACGCCTGTATGTCTTTCTTTAGTTGTTGCACGAACTCCGCTGACGAAATGTTTTGCGATTGCATAGTCACTTTAGTTCCTCCTGTTTTCCACCGGAGTCGATCC
>WNFP01000817.1_pt1 | contig 28109 bp, 20 predicted proteins | sample 5400201 | NCBI WGS metagenome assembly WNFP01 (sample SAMN13153355, study PRJNA577476) | soil metagenome | isolation source: 115 cm saprolite under Madrone tree | place: USA:California | collected 2016-06-14 | reverse complement strand
CATCAACCAGCTCATCCGCAAGCCGCGCATCACGCAGCATGCGAAGAAGAAGGTGCCGGCGCTGCAACAGAGCCCGCAAAAGCGCGGCGTATGTACCCGGGTTTACACCACGACTCCGAAGAAGCCGAACTCGGCCTTGCGCAAGGTCGCGAAGGTGCGGCTCACGAACGGCTTCGAGGTGATCGGCTACATCCCCGGTGAGGGCCACAACCTTCAGGAGCACTCGGTGGTGATGATCCGCGGCGGCCGCGTCAAGGACTTGCCTGGGGTGCGCTACCACATCCTGCGCGGTGTGCTCGATACGCAAGGCGTGAAGAATCGCAAGCAAAGGCGCTCCAAATACGGAGCAAAACGACCCAAGTGATTGGGGTCGTTTTGCGTCATTGCCGAGGGGTCGGGCGAGAGAGAGCTTAGGCCGGCTCGGGGCAGCACGAGAGGAAATCCGTGGCCGGCTGCTCCGGCGAACGATGGAATAGAGGAAGACGAGGACGATGTCCCGCCGTCACAGTAATAGAGGAAGACGAGGACGATGTCCCGCCGTCACAGTGCAGAGAAGCGAGAGATCAACCCGGATCCAAAATACGGGAATCTAGTGGTCTCAAAGCTCATGAACGTGATCATGCGCGCCGGCAAGAAGTCGGTAGCCGAGACGATCGTCTACGGCGCGCTCGACATTATCGAGGGAAAAACCAAGCAGAATCCGGTCACGGTGTTTGAGCAGGCGCTCGAAAACGTCATGCCCTCCATCGAAGTGCGCTCGCGACGCGTGGGCGGGGCGACTTACCAGGTGCCAGTCGAAGTTCGCGCATCGCGCCGGCAGGCGCTCGGGATCCGCTGGATCATCTCGGCGGCGCGTGAGCGCAACGAAAAAACGATGACCGAGCGGCTCTCGGCCGAATTGCTCGATGCATCCAACAGCCGCGGAAACGCTGTTAAGAAGCGCGAGGACACGCACCGCATGGCGGAGGCCAATCGGGCGTTTTCACATTATCGCTGGTGATGTCAGCGAGCGATTAGGGACTTAACCGCTTATGCCGCGCAGCCATCCGATCGAGGATTACCGCAATTTCGGCATCATGGCCCACATCGATGCCGGCAAAACGACGACGACCGAGCGGATCCTCTACTACACAGGCAAAAGCCACAAGATGGGCGAGGTGCATGAAGGCGCCGCGACCATGGACTGGATGGAGCAGGAGCAGGAGCGCGGCATCACGATAACCTCGGCCGCAACCACCGCCATCTGGAAAAGCAAGCGGCTCAACATCATCGATACGCCCGGCCACGTCGATTTCACGATCGAGGTGGAGCGAAGCTTGCGCGTGCTCGACGGCGCGGTATGTGTGCTCGACAGCAATCAGGGCGTCGAACCGCAGACCGAGACGGTGTGGCGGCAGGGCGACAAGTACAAGGTTCCACGTATCGTCTTCTGCAACAAGATGGACAAGGTCGGGGCGGATTTTTTCCGGTGTCTCGACGACATCGTCAATCGCCTCGGCGCCAAGCCGGTGGCGATCCAGCTTCCGATCGGAAGCGAGAACCAGTTTAGGGGCCTCGTCGACCTCGTACGCATGGTCGGCGTCGTTTGGGACGAAGAGACGCTCGGCGCCAAGTATCACGACGTCGAGATTCCCGCCGACATGGTCGAACAGGCCAAGGATTATCGCGAGCGGATGATCGAGGCGGCGGTCGAGCTCGACGACAACGTCATGGCCGCCTATCTCGAGGGCAAAGAGCCCGACGAGCCTACGCTCAAGCGCCTGATCCGCAAGGCCGTGATCACCGGCGCGTTCTTCCCCGTGCTCGCCGGCTCGGCGTTCAAGAACAAAGGCGTGCAGCCGTTGCTCGACGCGGTCGTGGACTATTTGCCTTCGCCGCTCGACGTGCCGCCAATCAAGGGCATCGACAGCAAAGGCAACGAAGTCGTTCGCAGAGCCTCGGACAGCGAGCCGTTGGCGGTGCTTGCCTTCAAGATCATGGACGATCCTTTCGTCGGCACGATCACCTTCTGCCGCATCTATTCGGGCCGGCTCGAAAGCGGCACCGGAGTGATCAATTCGACCAAGGATCGCAGGGAGCGCATCGGCCGGATGCTGCTCATGCATGCCAATAATCGTGAGGACATCAAGGAGGCCTTTGCCGGTGATATCGTTGCCCTCGCGGGCCTCAAGGAGGTGCGTACCGGCGACACCCTCTGCGATCCGCAGAAGTCAGTCATCCTCGAGAAGATGGAATTCCCTGATCCGGTGATAGAGATTGCGATCGAGCCGAAGTCGAAAGCGGACCAAGAAAAACTCGGCGTCGCCCTCGCCAAGCTGGTGGCGGAGGACCCGTCGTTCCGCGTGACCACCGACCAGGAGTCGGGCCAGACCATTCTCAAAGGTATGGGCGAGCTCCATCTCGACATAAAAGTCGACATCTTGAAGCGCAGCTACAAAGTGGATGCCAACATCGGCGCGCCGCAGGTGGCCTACCGCGAGAAGATCACCAAACCGGTCACGATTGATCATACGCACAAGAAGCAGACGGGCGGCGCCGGCCAGTTCGCCCGCGTCAAGATCGTTGCCGAACCGGTGCCGCCGGCCGGAGGGTTCGTATTCGAAAATAAAGTCGTCGGTGGCACGGTGCCCAAGGAGTACATTCCCGGGGTCGAGAAGGGTCTCGAATCCGTGCTGGGTTCCGGTGTGCTGGCGGGATTCCCGGTCGTCGATCTCAAGGTGACGTTGGTCGACGGCGCTTACCACGATGTCGATTCATCGGCACTAGCCTTCGAGATTTGCGCGCGTGCGGCTTTGCGCGAAGCCCTGCAGAAGGGTTCGCCCGTCCTGCTAGAGCCGATCATGAAGGTCGAGGTGGTCACGCCCGAAGATTATACGGGCTCCGTCATCGGCGATCTCAATTCGCGGCGCGGACAGATTCAGGGCCAGGACATGCGCGGCAATGCCAATGTCATCAACGCAATGGTGCCGCTCGCCAACATGTTCGGCTATGTCAGCAATCTGCGCTCGATGTCACAGGGGCGCGCCACCTTCACCATGCAATTCGATCACTACGAACAGGTGCCTCAGGCGGTCGCCGCCGAGATCCAGGCGAAGTTCGCCTGAGATCCCGCTCGATGCAGCTTAGTTGAGAAAGGTCCCACAGGAGCCGAGCCATGGCGAAACAGAAATTCGAACGCACGAAGCCGCATTGCAACGTTGGGACGATTGGTCACGTGGACCACGGCAAGACGACGCTGACGGCTGCGCTGACGAAGGTATCGGCGGACAAGGGCTGGACGCCGAACTTTGTGAGCTATGACCAGGTTGCGAAGGCGTCGGAGAGCCAGGGGCGGCGCGATGCGACGAAGATTTTGACGATTGCGACGAGCCACGTGGAATATTCGACGGCGAAGCGCCACTACGCGCACGTGGACTGCCCGGGCCATGCCGACTACGTCAAGAACATGATCACGGGGGCGGCGCAAATGGACGGCGCGATCCTGGTGGTGTCGGCGGCGGACGGTCCGATGCCGCAGACGCGCGAGCACATTCTGTTGGCGCGCCAGGTTGGTGTTCCCTATATCGTGGTTTTTCTCAACAAGGTGGACGTGGTTGACGACCCCGAGCTTCTCGATCTGGTGGAGTTGGAGGTGCGGGAGCTTTTGACCAAGTACCAGTTTCCCGGCGACAAGGTTCCGGTGATCCGCGGGGCTGCGATCAAGGCGCTCAACGGGGAGAAGGGTGAATTTGCGGATGCGGCGGTTCTCAAGCTGTTCGAGGCGCTGGATGAGTTCGTGCCGCTGCCGGAGCGGCCGATCGACCAGCCGTTTTTGATGCCGATTGAGGACGTGTTCTCGATCTCCGGGCGCGGCACGGTTGTGACGGGGCGGATCGAGCGCGGCAAGATCAAGGTTGGGGAGGAAGTGGAGATCGTGGGGCTGCGCGACACGCAGAAGTCGGTGGTGACGGGCGTTGAGATGTTCCGCAAGCTTCTGGACGAGGGGGTCGTACATCCTGACGAAGGAGGAAGGGGGCCGGCACACGCCGTTCTTCAACAACTATCGTCCGCAGTTTTACTTCCGCACCACGGACGTGACCGGTCAGGTGACGCTGCCGGCGGGGACGGAGATGATCATGCCGGGGGATAATGCGGCGATGGATGTGGAGTTGATCACGCCGATCGCGATGGAGGAGAAGCAGCGCTTTGCCATCCGCGAGGGCGGCAAAACCGTCGGCGCCGGCGTCGTGGTGTCAATCACTGAGTAACGGAGGAAGGGTGACGAGCGGCTGGCGTGCCTCTTGCGGCTTGCAATGCCGCGCCTGTTCATGCATTTACAACCCGCGGCGGGCCTTTTGCGGCCGCCGCAAGCGCTTCCGGAGGAGTGTAGCTCAATGGCTAGAGCACCGGTCTCCAAAACCGGGGGTTGGGGGTTCGAGTCCCTCCACTCCTGCCAGGCATAGTCCGGCTCGGCCAACAAAGTCTAAAAAGCGCAATAGGTTGCGACCGCCCGCGCGAGACGGCGGCAGATAGATCATATGGCGAAGATCAGTCCGTTTAAATTCTTGCAGGAGGTGCGCGTCGAGGCGCAGAAGGTCACGTGGCCGAGCCGGCGTGAAACGGCCGTCACCACGGCGATGGTCTTCGTCATGGTAGCCATCGCTGCCGTCTTCTTTCTATTGGCTGACCAAGTCATGCGCATGTTCGTCACTTTCATTCTCGGCATCGGCGGGTGAAGGAGCCGGCGGAATGTCCGACAAGCACTGGTACATCATCCAGGCCTATTCCAATTTCGAGCGCAAGGTTGCGGATTCGATTCGCGAGCAGGCCAAGCAGCGCCATCTCGACCATTTGTTCGAAGAGGTGATGGTGCCCACGGAGAAGGTCGTGGAGGTGCGTCGCGGCCAAAAGGTCGACGCCGAGCGCAAGTTTTTCCCGGGCTACGTGCTGGTGAAGATGGATCTCACCGACGAAGCCTATCACCTCATCAAAAACACGCCAAAGGTCACGGGATTTCTCGGGGCCGATAACAAGCCGAAGCCGATCTCGGACGCCGAGGCCGCTCGCATCATCCACCAAGTGCAGGAGGGCATCGAGCGGCCAAAACCATCGGTCTCCTTCGAGGTGGGCGAGCAGGTGCGCGTGTCCGAAGGACCATTCGCCTCCTTCAACGGCGTCGTCGAAGAAGTGGACGACGGGCGCTCGCGGCTCAAGGTTGCGGTTTCCATCTTCGGCCGGCCGACGCGCGTGGAGCTTGAAATGGGACAGGTCGAGAAACTGTAGAAGACAGACTAGTATCGAACGTGGGAGGTGACGGCGGCTGCCAACCGCCCAGATCCGCACCACGGATCCTGAACCGGCCGATCATGGCCAACGACAGGAGCTGGAACAGGAGCTGGACATGGCAAAAAAAATCACCGGCTACATCAAGTTGCAGGTGCCCGCGGGGTCGGCCAATCCGTCGCCCCCGATCGGCCCCGCGCTCGGTCAGCGCGGCCTCAACATCATGGAGTTCTGCAAGCAGTTCAACGCGCAGACACAGAAGATGGAGAAGGGATCGCCGATCCCGGTCGTGATCACGGTTTATCAGGACCGCTCATTTTCGTTTGAGATGCGCACACCGCCCGTGTCCTTCTTCATCAAGAAAGCGGCAAAGCTCGAGAGCGGATCGAAGACGCCGGGCCGCGAGCGGGCGGGCACCGTGACCAAGGCGCAGGTGCGCGAGATCGCCCAGCAAAAGATGAAGGATTTGAACTGCGACACCATCGAGGCCGCGATGCGCATGGTGGAAGGCTCTGCCCGCTCGATGGGCATCGAGGTCGCGGGGTAGGCGCCATGGTCCAGCTCGGAAAGCGTACCACTGCCATCCGCCAGGGCGTCGACCGCACCAAGCTTTATCCGCTGGAAGAGGCGGTGAAGATGGTCAAAGAGCGGGCGAAGGCGAAGTTCGATGAGACGATCGAGATCGCGATGAATCTCGGGGTCGATCCGCGCCACGCCGATCAGATGGTGCGGGGCATCGTAAACCTGCCGAACGGCTCGGGCCGCAGCATCCGCGTAGCTGTGTTCGCGCGCGGTGCCAAGGCTGATGAGGCCAAAGCCGCTGGCGCCGACATAGTGGGCGCCGAAGATCTCGTCGAGAAGGTGCAGGGCGGCAACATCGATTTCGACCGCTGTGTCGCTACGCCCGACCTGATGCCGCTGGTGGGCCGCCTGGGCAAGGTTTTGGGCCCGCGCGGCATGATGCCGAACCCCAAGGTCGGCACCGTTACAATGGACGTGACCAGCGCGGTGAAGGGCGCCAAGGGCGGCTCGGTGGAGTTCCGTGTGGAGAAGGCCGGCATCGTGCAGGCCGGCGTCGGTAAGGCGTCGTTCCCGGCGGATCATCTGGTGCAGAACATCAAAGCGTTCGCCGACGCGGTGCAAAAAGCGCGGCCCGCGGGCGCCAAGGGAACCTTCATCAGCCGGGTCGCGATCTCTTCAACGATGGGGCCCGGGGTAAAGGTCGAGCCGGCCTCATTGTTCGGGCAATAAAGCAAGCGGGAGCTTCGTGCTCCCGCTTTACTCATTTTCCGTTGATCGGGATGCGCTTCACTTTGGATTGCGCCCGGGGCCCTTTCGGCATCGTCACGGTGAGCGCGCCGTGCTTGAATGCAGCGGAAACTTTGTCTTCGTCCACGTCCTCAACCGGGATACATCGCTCGAAGCGCCCGTCGCTACGCCGCCGAGCGGCGGCCCCAGAGTTCCTGCGTTGCAATCTTTGCGCCCTCCGCAAGCGACTTGAGCTTTGCCCACATGATGGTGGGGTGGACCCGTTGCGCGAACGGGCTTTGCGCAAACCCGCAATCGGTGCCGCCCATGACGTTCTCGCGCCCGACGATATTGGCCAGCCGCACGATCCGCTGTGCCACCAGCTCGGGATGTTCGACGATATTGGTCGCATGGCTGATGACGCCCGGAATCAGCACCTTGCCGGCAGGTAGCTTGACCGAGCGCCAGACCACCCATTCGTGCTCGTGGCGCGGATTGGCAGCCTCGAACTGATACGCGCCGACCTTCACCTGCAGCATTAGATCGACGATGTCCTTCATGGGCACGTCGAAGGCATGTGGCCCGTTCCAGCTGCCCCAGCAGATATGATAGCGCGAGCGCTCCGGCGGGATGCCTTTGAGCGCGTGATTGAGGGCGTCGATGCGCAGTTGCGCCCATTCGCGGTACTGGGCGTGCGTCATCGGGGGCACCATCTTTTCGTGCATATAGGGCAGGAACGCGTCGTCGACCTGCACGTAAAGGCCCGCGTCCACAACGGCCTTGTATTCCTGATGTAGGCAGTCGGCGAGCGCCCACAGCAGGCTCTTCTCGTCCGGATAATATTCGTTCTTGGCGTTGGGCAGCGCGCTGGCCGGCGCGACGACAGGCAGGAACGCGCCAGCGACGTCGGTTTTGGCTACAGCTGCTTTGAGGTTGGCGATGTCGCGCTTGATCTGCGCGTCGGAATAAGTGAGCGCGCCACTGACCACGAAGCGAGAGCCCAGCCGCTTGTTCAATCCTGATAGCCGGTCGTATTCCGCGTAGAATTCGGGAAAGGCGACGCGGTCCTGCCCGCCACCCACGGCCGCCATCGGATCTTTGGCCTCTTCCGGGGTCAGGGGCCGGGTCACGAGGCCGCTGAGACGGTCATGGATATAGAAGGCCCAGTTGCGGCCCTTGCTGAACTCGCCGTCGCTGACGATGTCGATGCCCGCGTCGGCCTGCAGGCGCACGACCGTCTCGATCGATTCCTTGAGACATTTCTCGTAGGCGCTTCGATCGTATGGCTGGCGATCCTCGATCTTGTGCAGGAACTCGACAAGCTGCGGCGGCCGCACCAGGCTGCCGACATGGGTTGTGAGGATGCGGCTGGCTGACGACGCCATTTTGCTTCCTCCCGTTCCGTTTCTCCGCTTGTCTTAGCACCTGAGCGTTCCCGACGCAGCATGGGTCAGCAGGCGCGTTGATCGCGCAGGCAACCGCGCGAACGCCTGTTCGTCCGTGGCCCCGTCCGGCACGTCGCCCGAATTGATATCAACCGCGCTGAGGCGAGGGGCGCTAATTAAGCGCCGCGTCGATTTTGTCGTAATATTTTTTCACGAGATCGATATTGCCGGGAAACTGAATGGGCTGCGCCGCCTTCAGCGCTTCGTTCAGCTCCTCCAGCATTTGTTTCTTTTCAGCCGCCGGGATTGTCTTGTTCGCGGTGACATCGGCGATTTCCTGCTTGATCGCCGCCGCCGGCTCGGTGAACGCTTTGGTCTTGGGATCGATGCCGGTCATCACCATGGTGATGTTCCCGAGCACCTCGTCATAGTCGTTGAAATCCCTGAACCCGTGCTTCTTGGCGACGGCGTCGAGTTCGGCAAGGACTGCCGGGGGAAGCTCGTCGGGCGGCGGCGCCTGGATTTTGTCGAAGACCGCCGAGACATCCTTTTGTGCGGCAATGACGCTCTGCACCTGTCTCTCGGTCAGCTGGATTTGCCTCGCCTCGGGGCGTGCCCCAAGCTGCGCCGTGGCAGCCCCGGAGAAATAGAGAAGCGACGCGGCCAGGAGGACCCCAATCGTCAGGCGTTGTTGCATCCCCCTAGCCCCCGTGATCTGCGCACCAGTTCCGACGTTTCCTCCTAGCGGCCGGGAATGACCAAATTTGGACCTGCGGGGGCTGCGCAAAAATCGGGGGCAACTGCGCGATTCGTGCTTGGCAAACGCGCCGAAACGCTCTACATAGGGCTCAGGGCGTGCCGGCCCTGTTGTGTCGGCGCGCTTTTGCGCGCTCCAAGGAAAACATGCCGGTTGGGACTTTATTCCTTTTGGGCATCCTGCGGGATTTCTCTGAAAGGAGCCGGAGCCGATCACGGATTTTTCCTGGCGCGTCTACGACTTCCGGCGGTTTCCGGAAGTGCGTCCTGTCCGAGACTGCAGGTGCCGTTTCCCGGCTTGATGTCAGTCACCTGCATAGACGGGGAAGACCGTTTTGGGGCGAACAGCCCTGCGATCGGTTTGAACCTCGGGTTCTGGGTGCGGCTCAGGTTGCGCTCGATGGGCAGGATTTGAGCAGCGCCGTCCTGCCTGCGTTCGTGCAGCGTTAGGTCGGGACAGCGGGTCGCAACCGGCGGCTCTGGCAAAGGTCGCCAACGGGAAAGAGTTTGCAGTGGATCGAGCGGCTAAGAAGGAACTCGTCACGACGCTCAACGGTGTCTTTAAAGCCACCAATGTCGTCGTCGTCGCTCATTACTCTGGACTCAACGTCGGCCAGATGCAGACGCTGCGCAGGCAGATGAGGCAGGCGGGTGCGGCGGTCAAGGTCGCCAAGAATCGTCTCGCCAAGCTCGCGCTCGAAGGAACTAATGCTGCGGTGATCGTTCCTCTGCTCAAGGGCCCCACTTTGATCGCCTATTCCGGCGATCCGGTGGCTGCACCTAAGGTCGCCGCCGACTTCGCCAAGGCTAACGAGAAGTTCGTGATCCTGGGCGGAGTGATCGGCAACACCGCCCTCGATCCCAATGGGGTCAAGGCGCTCGCGGCGCTACCGTCGCTCGACGAATTGCGGGCCAAAATCATCGGTCTCGTTCAGGCGCCGGCCACCAAGATCGCACAGCTCGTCAATGCGCCGGCGGCCAAGCTCGCGCGCGTGGTCCAGGCCTATGCCGCCAAGAGCGAGACGGCATGATCCGCGCCGCAAACTCGATCGGTTCGAACTCATAAGGGTGTGTCCAATGGCTGATTTGCAAAGACTCGTCGACGACCTGTCGAAGCTCACTGTGCTCGAGGCCGCAGACCTTGCGAAACTGCTCGAAGAGAAGTGGGGCGTCTCGGCGGCTGCCGCCGTCGCGGTGGCGGCCGCTCCGGGTGCCGCGGCTGCCGCTCCGGCCGAAGAGAAAACCGAATTCACCGTCGTGCTCACCGCCGCCGGCGAGAAGAAGATCGAGGTGATCAAGGAAGTGCGCGCGCTCACCGGCTTGGGCCTCAAGGAGGCGAAGGATCTGGTCGAGGGCGCTCCCAAGCCGGTCAAGGAAGACGTGACCAAGGACGAAGCCGAGAAGGTCAAGGCTCAGCTGGAAAAGGCCGGGGCCAAGGTGGAACTCAAGTAAGCGTGAATTCAGTGCAAGCGATGCCGGGGTGCCCAAACCCCGGAATCGTCCATATCTCTGCCGGACGGCGGCGGAGGGATGGCGCTTCGGCGGTCAGCCGAATCGCCTAGGAGAAGGGCTCTCGACGGTTGTCCTGATGGTCGCGATGGATTGCGGCCTTCCGGAGAGTCGTCCCGGGCCCACGGTTCGACAACGCGAGAGATGAGATGGCGCAGACGTTTACGGGTCGCAAGCGCGTTCGCAAGTTTTTCGGGAAAATCCAGGAAGTCGCAGAGATGCCGAACCTCATCGAGGTTCAAAAGGCGTCCTACGACCAATTCCTGCTGGTGCGGGAACCGGTGGGCGGGCGGCCGGACGAGGGCCTGCAGGCCGTGTTCAAGTCGGTGTTCCCGATCTCGGATTTTTCCAACACGTCGATGCTCGAATTCGTCAAATACGAATTCGAGGCTCCGAAATACGACGTCGACGAGTGCCGCCAACGCGGCATGACCTATGCCGCGCCCCTCAAAGTGACGCTGCGTCTCATTGTCTTCGACATCGACGAGGAGACAGGTGCCAAGTCCGTGAAGGACATCAAGGAGCAGGATGTCTACATGGGCGACATCCCGCTCATGACCAACAACGGCACCTTTGTCGTCAACGGCACCGAGCGCGTGATCGTTTCGCAGATGCACCGCTCACCCGGTGTGTTCTTCGATCACGACAAGGGCAAGACCCATTCGTCGGGCAAACTCCTGTTCGCCGCGCGCATCATCCCCTATCGCGGTTCATGGCTCGACATCGAATTCGACGCCAAGGACATTGTCTACGCGCGCATCGATCGGCGACGGAAGATCCCGGTGACGTCGCTGCTTTACGCACTCGGCATGGATGCCGAGGAAATCCTCACCACTTTCTACCGCAAGGTCACCTACAAACGGCAGAAGGACGGCTGGCGCGTTCCGTTCGATGCCAACCGCTTCCGCGGATACAAGGCGATCAACGATCTCGTTGACGCTGATTCCGGCAAAGTTGTGCTGGAGGCAGGCAAGAAGCTCACCGTCCGCCAGGCGCGCCAACTCGGCGAAAAGGGCCTCAAGGCGCTGCGCATGACCGACCAGGAGTTGGTCGGTCACTACATCGCCGAAGACCTTGTCAATCCGAAGACCGGCGAGATCTACGCGGAAGCAGGCGAGGAGATCAGCGAGAAGAATCTCAAGACGCTGAACGAGGCCGGTTACAAGGAATTGCCGCTGCTCGACATCGACCACGTCAATGTGGGCGCCTACATCCGCAATACCCTCAGCGTCGATAAGAACATGACGCGTGAGGACGCGCTGTTCGACATCTATCGTGTGATGCGGCCGGGCGAGCCGCCGACGCTCGATACGGCGCAGAATATGTTCCAATCGCTGTTCTTCGATTCCGAGCGCTATGACCTCTCCGCGGTAGGCCGCGTCAAGATGAACATGCGGCTCGATCTCGACGCGCCAGACACCATGCGTGTGCTGCGCAAGGAAGACATCATCGCGGTCATTCGCACTCTGGTCGATCTGCGCGACGGCAAAGGCGAGATCGACGACATCGATCATCTCGGCAACCGCCGGGTTCGCTCGGTCGGCGAGCTGATGGAGAACCAGTATCGCATCGGGCTCCTGCGCATGGAGCGGGCGATCAAGGAACGTATGTCCTCGGTCGACATCGATACTGTGATGCCGCAGGACCTCATCAACGCCAAGCCGGCGGCAGCCGCGGTGCGTGAGTTCTTTGGTTCATCCCAGCTCAGCCAGTTCATGGACCAGACAAACCCGCTGTCGGAGATCACGCACAAGCGGCGATTGTCGGCACTCGGGCCGGGCGGCCTCACGCGCGAGCGCGCCGGCTTCGAAGTGCGCGACGTGCACCCGACCCATTATGGCCGCATCTGCCCGATCGAGACGCCGGAGGGCCCGAACATCGGCCTCATCAACTCGCTCGCCACCTATGCGCGGGTGAATAAGTACGGATTCGTCGAGACGCCGTATCGCAAGGTCAAGGATGGCCGCGTCACCGACGAGGTCATCTACCTCTCGGCAATGGAGGAAGGGCGCTACACGGTCGCGCAAGCAAACGCCCCGGTCGACAATCGCGGGCGTTTCACCGAAGACTTGGTCGTATGTCGCCACGCCGGCGACGTGCAGATGGTTGCTGCCGACAAGGTCGATTTCATGGACGTGTCGCCGAAGCAGTTGGTCTCGGTGGCGGCGGCGCTCATTCCATTCCTGGAGAACGATGACGCCAACCGCGCGTTAATGGGCTCCAACATGCAGCGCCAGGCGGTGCCACTGCTGCGCGCCGAAGCGCCTTTCGTGGGCACTGGGATGGAAGGCGTGGTGGCACGTGATTCCGGCGCTTCGATCGCAGCACGGCGCACGGGAATCGTCGATCAGGTCGACGCAACGCGCATCGTGGTGCGTGCAACCGAGGAATCCGACGCGACCAAACCGGGCGTTGACATCTATCGACTGATGAAATTCCAACGCTCGAACCAGAATACCTGCATCAACCAGCGTCCGCTGGTGAAGATGGGAGACCAGGTGACCAAGGGCGACATCATCGCCGATGGTCCCTCGACCGAGCTCGGCGAGCTCGCGCTCGGCCGCAACGTGCTGGTCGCCTTCATGCCGTGGAACGGTTACAACTTTGAGGACTCGATCCTTCTCTCCGAGCGCATCGTCAAGGACGATGTCTTCTCCTCGATCCATATCGAGGAATTCGAGGTGATGGCGCGCGACACTAAGCTCGGGCCGGAGGAAATCACCCGCGATATCCCCAACGTCTCGGAAGAGGCGCTGAAAAATCTGGACGAGGCGGGCATCGTCTACATTGGGGCCGAGGTGCGCGCCGGTGACATCCTGTGCGGCAAGATCACGCCGAAGGGTGAGAGCCCGATGACTCCGGAGGAGAAGCTGCTGCGCGCGATTTTCGGCGAAAAGGCTTCCGACGTGCGCGACACGTCGTTGCGCGTGCCGCCGGGCGTGCAGGGAACGGTGGTCGAGGTTCGCGTCTTCAACCGTCACGGCGTCGAGAAGGACGAGCGTGCGCTCGCCATCGAGCGCGAGGAGATCGAGCGCCTGGCCAAAGACCGCGACGACGAGCAGGCGATCCTCGACCGGAACGTGTACGGCCGCCTAGCCGAGTTGCTGGAAGGTCGCCAAGGCATCGCCGGGCCCAAAGGCTTCAAGAAGGATTCCAAGATCACCCGCGCGGTGCTCGAAGAATATCCGCGGTCCCAATGGTGGCAGTTCGCATCGCCGAACGACAAGCTGATGACCGAGATCGAGGCTATCCGCAAACAGTACGACGAGTCGAAGAAAGGGCTCGAGCAGCGGTTCCTGGACAAGGTCGAGAAGCTGCAGCGCGGCGATGAGCTCCCGCCGGGCGTGATGAAGATGGTCAAGGTCTTCGTCGCGGTGAAGCGCAAGATTCAGCCCGGGGACAAGATGGCCGGGCGTCACGGCAACAAGGGTGTGGTGTCGAAGATCGTGCCAATCGAGGACATGCCATTCCTCGAAGACGGCACGCAGGTCGACATCGTCCTCAATCCTCTGGGGGTGCCCAGCCGAATGAATGTCGGGCAGATTCTCGAGACCCACCTTGGATGGGCTTGCGCTGGGCTCGGATCGAGGATCGGTCAGGCGATCGACGCGTATTACGGCAAACGCGACACGCGCCCGCTGAAGGACACGCTCAAGAAGATTTACGGCGATGATGAAACGATCAAGTCACTGGGCGAGCAGGAGTTGGTCGAGCTCGGAACCAATTTGCGTCACGGCGTGCCGATCGCGACCCCCGTCTTCGACGGCGCCAAGGAGGGTGACATCGAGAAGATGCTCGATCTCGCCGGGCTCGATCATTCGGGCCAGGTGACGCTTTATGACGGACGAACCGGCGAGACTTTCGATCGCGAGGTGACGGTCGGCTACATCTACATGATGAAGCTGCATCACCTCGTCGATGACAAGATCCACGCGCGGTCGATCGGCCCGTATAGTCTTGTCACCCAGCAGCCGCTGGGCGGAAAGGCGCAGTTCGGAGGCCAGCGTTTCGGCGAAATGGAGGTGTGGGCGCTCGAAGCCTATGGCGCCGCCTACACGCTGCAGGAGATGTTGACCGTCAAGTCAGACGACGTCGCCGGTCGCACCAAGGTTTACGAAGCTATCGTCCGCGGCGACGACACGTTCGAAGCCGGTATTCCGGAATCGTTCAACGTGCTGGTCAAAGAGATGCGTTCGCTTGGCCTCAATGTCGATCTGCACAATTCGAAGCAGCAGCGGCAAGGTTCGGGCGGCGACATCGCGGAGGCCGCCGAGTAGCAAGGACAGAGCCGGACGACGGGCAGGAATGGGCGCAAGCCCCGTGCGGATATCCGTCGTCTGAAACGGAGAGAACGATGAATCAAGAACTCATGAATCTTTTCAGCCCGCAGGTGCCGGCTCAGGTCTTCGACCAGATCCGCATCTCGATTGCGAGCCCGGAAAAGATTCTGTCCTGGTCGTACGGTGAAATCAAAAAGCCGGAAACCATCAACTACCGCACCTTCAAGCCGGAGCGTGATGGCTTGTTTTGTGCGCGCATCTTCGGCCCGATCAAGGACTATGAATGCTTGTGCGGCAAGTACAAGCGCATGAAGTACAAGGGCATCATCTGTGAGAAGTGCTCGGTCGAGGTCACCCTCTCGCGCGTGCGGCGCGAGCGCATGGGCCATATCGAGCTGGCCGCGCCAGTGGCCCATATCTGGTTTCTCAAGTCGCTGCCCTCGCGCATCGGGCTTCTGCTCGACATGACGCTCAAGGCGCTCGAGCGCATTCTCTATTTCGAGAGTTATGTCGTGCTCGAGCCGGGATTGACTCCGCTCCAGGATCGCCAGCTGCTCAGCGAGGAGGAATACCTCAAAGCGCAGGAGCAGTACGGCGCGGACAGCTTCACCGCCGCGATCGGCGCGGAGGCGATCCGCGAGATGCTCAAGGCGCTCGATCTCGACAAAATGCAGGCAGATCTGCGCGCCGAAATCGCGAGTTCCGATTCCGACATCAAGAAGAAGAAAGTCGCCAAGCGGCTCAAGATCGTCGAGGCGTTCCAGCAATCCGGCAACAAGCCGGAGTGGATGATCCTGACCCAGGTGCCGGTGATCCCGCCGGATTTGCGGCCGCTCGTTCCGCTCGATGGCGGGCGCTTCGCCACCTCCGACCTCAACGATCTCTATCGCCGCGTCATCAACCGCAACAACCGATTGAAGCGGCTGATCGAGCTGCGCGCGCCCGACATTATTATCCGCAACGAAAAGCGCATGCTGCAGGAGGCGGTCGATGCCCTCTTCGACAATGGCCGCCGCGGCCGCGTCATCACCGGCGCGAACAAACGGCCGCTGAAATCGCTTGCCGACATGCTCAAGGGCAAGCAGGGCCGGTTCCGCCAGAACCTGCTGGGCAAGCGGGTCGATTACTCCGGCCGCTCCGTGATCGTCGTCGGTCCCGAGCTCAAGCTGCATCAGTGCGGACTGCCGAAGAAGATGGCGCTCGAGCTGTTCAAGCCGTTCATCTATTCACGGTTGGACGCCAAGGGGCTGTCGACCACGGTGAAGCAGGCAAAGAAGCTCGTCGAAAAGGAAAAGCCCGAGGTGTGGGACATCCTCGACGAGGTCATTCGCGAGCATCCCGTACTGCTCAACCGGGCGCCGACGCTCCATCGCCTCGGCATCCAAGCGTTCGAGCCGGTGCTGATCGAGGGCAAGGCGATTCAGCTCCACCCGCTGGTCTGCGCGGCTTTCAACGCCGATTTCGACGGCGACCAAATGGCTGTGCATGTGCCGCTCTCGCTCGAAGCGCAGCTCGAGGCGCGCGTGCTGATGATGTCGACCAACAATATTCTGCATCCCGCCAACGGCTCGCCCATCATCGTGCCGTCGCAGGACATCGTGCTCGGTCTCTACTATCTCTCGATCATGAGCGAGGGCGATCCGCGCGAGTGGAAGCTCGAGCTCTATTCCGAGGAACAGCTCAAGCGCGATCCCAAGAAGACCAATACCGTGCGCAGGTTCTACAGGAATGTCAGTGAAGTCGAGCACGCGCTGCAGGCAAAGGTGATCGGCCTGCACACCAAGATCAAGTACCGCTGGGGAGGCATCGACGAACAGGGCAATTCCTTCAACCGCTGGTATGAGACCACGCCGGGACGCGTGATGCTCGGCGAGGTGCTGCCGAAGAACCCGAAGATTTCCTTCGACCTCGTCAACAAGCTCATGACGAAGCGGGAAATCTCCAGCATGATCGATCAGGTCTATCGCCACTGCGGTCAGAAGGAGACGGTGATCTTCTGCGACCGGATCATGGCGCTCGGTTTTCACCACGCGTTCAAGGCCGGCATTTCCTTCGGCAAGGACGACATGGTTGTCCCGAGCAGCAAGTGGAAGATCATCGAGCAGACGCGCACGCTCGCGAAGGAGTTCGAGCAGCAGTATAACGACGGTCTGATCACCCAAGGCGAGAAATATAACAAGGTGGTCGACGCCTGGTCGAAGGCGACCGATCAGATCGCCGAGGAAATGATGCGTCAAATTTCTTCGGTTGAGCGGATCGACGGCGGCGGGCACGCCGCTCAGGTCAACTCGATCTACATGATGGCGCATTCCGGCGCGCGCGGTTCGCCGCAGCAGATGCGCCAGCTCGCCGGCATGCGCGGCCTCATGGCCAAGCCGTCGGGCGAGATCATCGAGAGCCCGATCATCAGCAACTTCAAGGAAGGGCTCTCGGTGCTCGAGTACTTCAACTCGACGCATGGAGCGCGCAAAGGACTCGCCGACACCGCCCTCAAGACGGCGAACTCCGGCTATCTCACGCGGCGACTGGTCGACGTGGCGCAGGACTGCATCATCACGACGGAGGACTGCGGCACGTCGTCGGGCATCAAGGTGCGCGCCATCATCGATGCGGGCACCGTGGTGGCGTCGCTGGCGAGCCGTATCCTCGGTCGCACCGCCGCCGAGGACGTGCGCAATCCCTCCTCGCACGAAATCATCGTCAAGAGCGGCACGCTGCTGGAAGAGCCGCAGGTCGAGGCTATCGTCACGGCCGGGGTACAGGAGCTGCGCATCCGCTCGGTGCTCACTTGCGAGACCAGCGGCGGGGTGTGTGCCAAATGCTATGGGCGCGATCTTGCCCGCGGCACTCCGGTCAACATGGGCGAGGCGGTGGGCGTCATCGCCGCGCAATCGATCGGCGAGCCGGGCACGCAGCTCACCATGCGCACGTTCCACATCGGCGGCGCTGCCCAGATCTCGGAGCAGTCGGTGATCGAGTCGAACTTTGACGGCACGATCAAGATCAAGAACAAGAACGTCGTGAAGAATTCCGACGGGCAGACAGTGGCGATGGCTCGCAACATGGTCATCGCCGTGCTGGATCCCGACGGGACCGAACGCGCGGTGCATCGCATCCAATACGGCGCCCGCGTGCTGGTCGAGGATGGCGACAAGATCAGGCGCGGCCAGCGGATCGCGGAGTGGGATCCGTATACTCGGCCCATCCTCACCGAGGTCGAGGGCACGGTCGGGTTCGAAGACCTGGTCGAGGGCCAGTCGATGTCGGAAACGCTCGATGAATCGACCGGCATCGCCAAGCGCGTGGTGACCGATTGGCGCACCAGCCGTGGGGTCGACCTCCGCCCGGCCATCGTCGTGAAGGACAAGCAAAACAAGGTCATGAAGCTCGCCCGTGGCGGCGAGGCGCGCTATCAGCTCGCGGTCGACGCCATCATCTCGGTCGATCCGGGAACGCATGTGAAGGCGGGAGACGTGATGGCGCGCATCCCGACCGAGAGCGCCAAGACCCGCGACATCACCGGTGGCTTGCCGCGCGTGGCGGAGTTGTTCGAGGCGCGACGGCCTAAGGAGGCCGCCATCATCGCCGAGATCTCCGGCACCATCCGTTTCGGGCGCGACTACAAGAACAAGCGCCGCATCATCATCGAGCCAGCGGAAGAAGGGGAAGAGCCGAAGGAGTATCTGATCACCAAGGGCAAGCACGTCCATCTGCAGGACGGGGACCTCATCGAGAAGGGCGACGCGATCGTCGAGGGCAACCCGGCGCCGCACGACATTCTCGCCATCAAAGGCGTCGAAGAGCTCGCCGCCTATCTCGTCAACGAGATCCAGGATGTCTATCGCCTGCAGGGCGTCTCGATCAACGACAAGCACATCGAGGTCATCGTTCGCCAGATGTTGCAGAAGGTCGAGATCGACGATGCGGGTGAGACCGACTTGATCCAAGGCGAGCAAATCGACAAGATCGAGCTCGACGAAATCAACGCGCGGGCGAACGAGGAGGGCAAGAAACCGGCCAGCGGGCATCCGGTGCTGCTGGGCATCACCAAGGCATCGCTGCAAACGCGGTCCTTCATCTCCGCCGCGTCATTCCAGGAGACGACGCGCGTGCTCACCGAGGCCGCGGTCAACGGCAAGATCGATACGCTCGAAGGCCTCAAGGAGAACGTCATCGTCGGCCGCCTTATTCCGGCGGGCACCGGCGCCATGATGAACGGCCTGCGCGAGGTCGCCAGCAAACGCGACTCGCTCATCCTCGAGGAGCGCGAGAAGGAGGCTGCCGCCAAAGCGGCTGCCGCGGCTGCCGCGGCCGCCGCGGAGGCTGCGGAGCCGGCACAACTGCCGGCGGCCGAGTAACGCTTGCACGTTGCAATTTTTTTGCGCCAAAACGGGGCCGCCTCCCGGCGGCCCCTCTTCTTTGCCACGCTCGCATACGGGCCGAGCACGCGCGATCCGAGTCGCTCGGCGCCGCTCATCGGTGCGTAACAGTGCAGCACCCATGGCGGCGGCTTCGGGCGAAGCTGGTCGGCTTTCCCGCGCTGGCCCTGTCGGTTGCTTGTCGGCGGCGGCGCTGAGTCGTGCTGCGGATCGCCGCGCGGGCGAACTTTTAATGTTTTTCAATGGGATGTTTCGTGTGCAGCAACCAATTTGGCGGATGCGGGGGAGCTTGAAACGCCGCCCCGACGCAAGAAGATCGCAATCGATGACTAAATTTAGGGGTAGAAGGAACTACACACCCCAAAAAGCCATTTTGTATCGCTGACTTAAGGAGGGGTTGTTCTCGCCTTCGGCTTTGGCCGCCCCACTCTGCGATGGAATCGATTCTGGTCAAAATCTTTGCAACCGCGCTGGCGCTCAGTCAGGTCATGACCGCGCCGGATGCGGTGAAGTCACGCTTCGACCGCGCTCAAGATCAGGAGCTTGTGGCGCAGCTGTTGCGCGCGGGCTGTGCGCACATGCGCAAGGCATTCGACATTGAGGACATCAACCTCGAGGATCTCATCGCAACCGCCATGGACGACCCGCAAGCGGTTGCCAGCGAGCACAAGGCTTTTCACGGCATCAATTTTGCCGATCTGCAAACGGCATACCGGCAGTTCTGCAAGAACGAGAAAGTCGCCGTTTCGGCGGTAGACCTCGGCGCAGTTATCGATTTTTACGACAAAGCAACCGCCGATCTGCCTGATCATTCCAAGCTCAAGGGCATGAAGCTTCCGGGCGCGAGCGTCGTGCTCGACCGGCGCGGCGAACGCTTTGCGGAGGTGTTCGAAGAGAACCAGCGGCGGGTATGGGTGGCGCTCGCCGATATCCCCGAGCACGTCCAAAAAGCATTTCTGGCGGCGGAGGACAGGCGTTTCTACCAACACAAGGGGATCGACGAGCGCGGCTTAATTCGCGCTTTCATCGGCAATCTCGCCTCGTCCGGCCGGCCGCAAGGCGGCTCGACGATCACTCAGCAGATCGTCAAGAACCTACTCGTTGGCGAAGACCTGACCTACGAACGAAAAATTCGCGAAATGATCGTAGCCTCGCGTGTCGAGCAGACGCTGAGCAAGGCGGAGATTCTCGAGCTTTATCTCAATTCCGTCTATCTCGGCCGTGGCTCCTGGGGCATCGAGCTCGCCGCACGGAGCTATTTCGGCAAACCGGCCAAGGAACTGACGCTCGAGGAGGGTGCGCTTCTTGCCGGCCTGACCAAAGGGCCAAACTATTTCAATCCAGACCGGCATCCGGTCCGCGCGCAGGAACGGCTGGCCTATGTTCTCAGCCGCATGCAGGAAGATGGGGTGCTCGCCGCCGAGCAGTCCGGGCGGGGATTGCCCGCGCTGCCCACGCTTGTGGCCTACGAACGCCCCCGCCGTGACATCGGCTTCCACTTCGTGGATCAAGTCGCGCGTGAAGCGAAATCGCTCGCCGGCATCGACACGATCACGGCGAACTCCTACACGGTGCGTTCGTCCATCAATCCGCAATTGCAGCGCGCGGTAGAGGAGGCTCTGCAGGAGGGGCTTTCGCGCTACGAGCGCAGCGCCGGGCGCGTCCAGTTTCGGGCCGCCGAGGCGAATCTCGGCCAGGCGGTCCAACGCGTCGACGCGGAGAAGAAAACCGGTGACAAAAGGCCGGGTTGGCAGCGGGCGCTGGCGAGTGCGCGGCTGCCGCTCTATGACGTGCACTGGACGCCTGCGATCGTGCTGGAGAAGCCGGCCGGCAAGAAGGGCGAGGCGTGGCGCGTCGGCTTAGCGGACGGGCGCGTCCTGCCGCTCTCGATCGACAATGCGACGGCCCAGCGCAAGCTCGCGCTTTACGATGTCGTGCTGGTGCGCGTGGCCGACGGCAAAGGCAAGACCGCGGCCCGCGCCGAGCTGCGCGTGCGCCCGCTGGTGCAAGGAATGGTGGTCGTCCTGGAGAACAGGACCGGCCGCATTCTCGCTATGACCGGCGGCTTCTCGTATCCGCTGAGTCAGCTCAATCGCGCGACGCAGGCCGTCCGCCAGCCGGGTTCGGCGATCAAGCCGCTGAGCTATCTCGGTGCGCTGCGCAATGGCCTGCAACCGAACACGCTCGTGAGCGACGAACCCATCACGCTTCCACCGCTGGGCGGTGGCCGCGTGCGCGAGCAGGATTACTGGACGCCGAAAAACTACGACGGCGGCTACGGCGGTATCCTGACGCTGCGCCGGGCGCTCGAGAACTCGCGCAATCTCGCGACCGTGCATCTGCTGGATGGCGGCATCGAGAGCAATCCGGAAGCGAGTCTCGATCGGCTGTGCAAGCTCGCCTTGGAAGCTCAGATCTATCGTGAGTGTTTGCGGTATTATCCCTTCGTGCTTGGCGCACAACCCGTGCGGCCGATCGATCTCGCGGCGTTCTACGCGACAATTGCGAATGAAGGTCTCCACCCCGCACCGCACGTGATCGATTCGATCGAGCGCAACGGCGTCACGATCTACCGGCACGACCCGAAATCCGCAGTCATGGTGTCCTCCGTGGACCGCGCCGCTTTCTATCAGCTCAAGACCATGCTGCAGGGCGTGCTGACGCGGGGCACGGCGCGCTCGATCTCCGGCCTCTCTCCCTATGTCGCAGGCAAGACCGGTACTTCGGATGATGAAAATGACGCCTGGTTCGTCGGCTTCACGAACGACATCACCGTCGCGGTCTGGCTCGGCTACGACAACGCGGATGGCAAGCGGCGCACCCTCGGCGGCGGTGCAACCGGCGGACACGTCGCCGTGCCGATCTTCGAGCCGGTTATCCAGGCGGTGTGGTCCAATGTCGCTCCCAAAGCTGCACTTGCCCCGCCATCACCCGAGGCCAAACGCCATCTTGCATGTAAATCGATCGATCTCGAGTCCGGTGAAATGCAAGTCAGCGGCGGAAGAGCCATCACCGAATGCTTCCGCATCGACCGAAATGGTCAGATCCTCGATACGCAATATCAACTGGTCGCGCGGGGCGATGCCTATTCGCACGGCTCTTACAGTGTGGCGCCCAATCCATACGGTTACGGGGGGTACGAGCAGCGCGGAGCGTACTACTACTACGACAACAATGGCCGCTATGTTCCGGCCCCGCGGGATGCGTGGCGGCCGCCCGGACAATATTACTACGGCCAATTCGGTCCTTACGGGCGTGATCCGCGATTTCAGGCGCAGCCGCCGCGTGATCCGTACGGACGCGAGTATCAGACACCGCAGCGGATCGACCCAGGTTATATCTGGGGCAACAGGCGCTATTACTGAAAGACACTATGATGGAGATCGCGAAGCCGGCCGCCTTGCTTTTGGGGCTCACGGCATTTGCCGCCACGTCCAGTGCCCAGATCGGCGCGCAAGAATTCCGTCTCGAAGAGGCGACCTCGCTCGCCGCCCTCGCCGTCGATGGGCTCAAGCCTAAAACCATCGGTTTTCTCGATCGGCCCAGCGAGGAGCTGATCGATCCGGATGCCGGACTTGTTCGATTTGAGGACTGGGCGCAGGCAAGGCCGGTTGAAAAGCAGTTCTTGACCCCGTTTCCAAGCTATGTCGAGCCGCATGTCGAGGTCACGGTCGACGGCGTGCGCAAGCGCATCAAGGAAAAGCTACACATGTACGTGGGCGAGGCCCGCTTTGTCCTGACGCGGCCGCCCGGCTCGATCGATCTCGCTAGCTTCGTCACAATGCCATTCGTCGAGCGCATCGATCCCGCGATCAAGCACAACTTGATCGCGTCCGGTGAGGTCGTCTCCGCCAAGGACCCGCGCGCCATGCACAACCAGCACCCGCTGCGGCGCTGGTGCGAGACCCGACCGATCACGATTTGCATCCACTCCCGTTACCAGTTCGAAGGCAAGTTGCCGATCGGCATCCAGATCGCCAATAAGCTCAGGGAGGGCGCGAAGAAGATCCCCGATTATCTCGAGTTCGAGAGCGAACTCACGCTAAGACCGTCTGCGGAGGCGAGCGAAATGGGTCTCTCAGCCCTGACCGGACTTGATACGGCGCCCGCGGGCGCGCTCGAACAGAACATTTTTTATATCAACCAAGTGATGCAGTTCGGCAAGTTGCTCGCGGTGTTTCAGGCGCATCCAAGCGACGCCAAACAGACGGTCGTCACCGTGTTCGTGGCGCTCGCGGTGGAAAGCAACGTGCTGGCGAAGAAAAAAGAATTCATGAAAGTGCCGGTGCTGCGAAACCTGGTGCCCGCTCAGGTGCTCGCCGGCAAGAGTTCGTTCAACAGCGGCAACTCCATCAGCGCGGGATTGCCGGTCTATGCGCGCAATCAAGTCAAGGCGATTGCCGCCATCCTCGATCGCAAGTGAGGTTTGCGCATCGCGCGATACGGTTCGGCTGATGCAGCCGCTTGCGGGCACCCGATGCGATGAGGCTAGGGGTGCTTGCCATCTTCCGGGGGGACCAGCAGCAGGCCTTGCGCTTCGGCCCAGGCGCGAAAGGTCTTGCCGGCGGCCTCGGCCTGCTCCAGCGCGGCGGCACTCTTGATCTGATGCAAGACGTGCTCTGCCTTGCGGTCGAGCTGATCGCCGGCATGGCGGCGAATGACCTTGGCCGCGGCTTCCAGCGACCGAATCGGTTCGTCAGGATGCGTGACGAGGTGAATTGGAGGATGAATCGCGTGCTCCGCCATGGGCGGCCAACGGTGCCCCGACGTAAAAGTTCCAGTTCACGATCGGGGAACTCGGAGGGGCTTTCGCCCTTCTCATCACACCCATGTGCAAGGAACTCACAGGCTGTTTCTCAAAATTGCCGCCTTTGCGGGTTTTGACTTAGGTCGTAAGCACGACTGCGACGTCCTGCGTCGGGCTTAGCCCGGTACGGGGCGCCGGATGAGACGAGGGGTGGCCGATTGCACGGGGCACTCGGCCGAAACCGACGCCGTACTTCCCCGACGGCGCCGGAGATATTGGGCTGTCAGCGCTAGCACTGGAATTTGACGGCGGTCGGCTCGGCCGCCGCGCCGAAGCGAGTTTTGCGTCGTCGGCGGCAGCGAAGCACACCGCGCCCGCAGCGCACGATGCGGCGGCGCGCGCGAGCGCGCGCGGCCTTGACTGGTTCACCTTTTTCCTCGCCGACATCCAGACCGGTTTCGGTCCTTTCGTGGCGATTTACCTGACTGCGCACGCCTGGACACAGCTCGACATCGGGTTGGTTTTGACGGCAGGCGGACTGGTGGCGCTCGCCTGTCAGATGCCTGGGGGTGTGCTGGTGGACGCGGTGCGCTCAGCGCGCCCAGTTGCCATGGTTGCGGTGGCGGCGATTTGCGTGAGCGCGCTCGCACTTGCAATCTGGCCTACGTTCGTCGTTGTCATGGCCGCGCGTGTCCTGCATGCCGGGGCGAGCTGTGTGCTGGGGCCTGTGATCGCCGCGCTCAGCCTCGGTCTGGTGGGTCATGCCGCGCTTGGAGCGCGGCTCGGGCGCAATGCGCGTTTCGCTTCAATCGGCAACGGTTTTGCGGCCGCGGTCATGGGCGCGTCCGGATACCTCCTATCGAATCAGGCGGTATTCTTCCTCACTGCCGCGCTAGCCGCACCAGCCATATTGGCGCTCTGGCGCATCCGGGTCGGAGGGGCCGAACGTCTCGCCGCCGACGTGGAGCCCTCAGCCACAACTGTGCGCGAGGTGCTGTGTGATCGCCGACTGCTCTCCTTTGCCGGTTGCATCTTGCTGTTTCAGCTCGCGAATGCAGCCATGCTTCCGCTAATGGGCGGCATCTTGACTCTGCGCTCCAGCGAATGGGCCACAACTTTGATCGGGGCATGCATCGTCGTGCCGCAGCTTGTTGTTGCGGGATTTGCACCGTGGATTGGCCGGGTAGCCGACGGGTGGGGACGCCGACCCCTGTTGTTTTTCTGCTTCGCGGCCTTGGCGGCGCGTGGGGTTCTGTTTGCCTTTGTAGCTAGCCCTTATCTGGTCGTCGCCGTGCAAGTCCTGGATGGGGTCTGCGCCGCGATTCTAGGTGTGGTTCTGCCGCTTGTGGTCGCGGATATCACCCGCGGCACCGGGCGCTTCACTCTCGGGCTCGGCGTCGTGGGCAGCGCGGTCGGGATTGGGGCGGCGTTGAGCACCACGCTCGCAGGTTATGCAAGCGACCATTTCGGCAGCAGCATCGCGTTCTTCGGCCTCGCCTCGATTGCCGGCTGCGGGTTGGCTTTGGTTTGGCTGCTGCTGCCCGAGACCGGGCCAGCCGCGGCCGCAAAGCGATCGCAGGCCGCGGCTTAGGCCATCATCGCCTGAGCGTTCGGCCACCTGGACGGCCGCCCCCCTCCAACCAGACCTCAGCTCCGCGGGTTCCTTCGGGAACCTCAGGGCCTGTTGTCGCGTTGCTGGAACTCGGTAGCGCGCGTGCGTAGCCGACTGGGAAAGTTCCGGCCGAATGGAAGACGCTTGTCGGTATAGCGATCACCCGCTTGCGTTTCTCGCCCGCTACGTTAGGAGGCGCCCTCTAGCACATGCCGCGATCGTGACCGCCGTCGTTGCCGCCGTCGCTTGCTCGGTGGGCGCGCAGTACGGGGTGAAAATCCTCGTAGACACGCTCGCCGCAGGGGTTGAAGGCCGGGCGACTGATGCGTGGCTGGGCTTCGTGCTCCTAGCGACACTGATTGCGGCCGACAACTTTCTCTGGCGCGTCGCGAGTTGGATCGCGAGCTATACCTTCGTTGCGGTCACCGGCGATCTGCGCCGCGATTTGTTCCGGCATCTGACCGGCCATGCACCGAGCTACTTTGCCGACCGCATGCCCGGGACTTTGACGAGCCGCATCACGGCGACGTCCAACGCCGTGTTCACCTTGCAGAACATGTCGGTTTGGAACGTCATGCCGCCTTGCATGGCGACAGTGATCGCTATCGGCTTCGTCGCGACGGTGAGCCTGCCAATGGCCGCCGTGTTGATGGCGCTTGCTGGTATTTTGGTAATCGCGATGTTCCGTTTGGCTGCCGCGGGCCGGCCGCTGCACCACGACTTCGCCGACCGCGCGGCGGCGGTCGATGGCGAGATGGTAGACGTCGTCGGCAACATGCCGCTGGTGTGGTCGTTTTGCGGAATCGGCCGCGAACATAGCCGGCTCGATGCCACGATCGACCGGGAAATGACTGCGCGGCGGCGCAGCCTTCTCTACCTGGAAAAGTTGCGCCTCTTCCATGCCGCCGTAACCGTCGTCTTGATCATCGCTTTGTTGGCCTGGGGTATCGTGCTTTGGGAGAAGGCAGCGGCGACGGCAGGCGACGTCGTGCTGGTGTGTACGCTCGGCCTTTCGATCTTGCACGCCACACGAGATCTCGCCGTGGCACTGGTGGACGTAACTCAGCACCTGGCTCGCCTCTCCGAAGCGCTCGCGACCCTGCTCGTGCCGCATCGCGTGCGCGACCATCCGCAGGCGACCTCGCTCGAGCGATCCGGCGCGACCGTAGAGTTCGAGAACATCGACTTCTGCTATCCCGACGGACGCAGGGTGTTCAGCGATTTCAGCCTGCGCATCGAGCGTGGTCAGCGCTTGGGGCTGGTCGGGCAATCGGGCTGTGGCAAATCCACGCTCTTCGTTCTGCTGCAGCGTTTCTACGACGTGCAAGGCGGGCGCATTCTGCTGGCCGGCCAGGACATTTCACGGGTGACCCAGGAGAGCTTGCGGTCCGCCATCGCCGTCGTTCCCCAAGATATATCGCTGTTCCATAGGTCGATCATGGAGAACATCCGCTATGGCCGGCCAGATGCGACGGATGCGGAGGTACGTGCGGCAATCGCCGCGGCCAATTGCGAGGACTTCATTGAAAAATTACCGGAGGGCGCGGCAACCATCGTCGGCGACAGAGGCGTGAAGCTGTCGCCGGGACAGCGCCAGCGCATCGGGATTGCCCGCGCCTTCCTCAAGGATGCGCCGATTCTTCTGCTCGATGAAGCGACCTCGGCGCTCGACAGCGAATCCGAGGAGGCGGTACGTCAGGCACTCGACCGCTTGATGGGCGGGCGGACCGTTATCGCAATCGCGCATCGGCTCTCCACCTTGCGCAATTTCGATCGGATCGTCGTCATGCAGGCGGGAAGGGTTTGCGAGGACGGGCCGCCGCAGGTCTTGGTGCAGAATAAGGGCGTCTATTGCAGCCTGGTCCGGCGAGAGGTGGCGCGGCTGGTGAAAGCGGCCGCATGATGCCGTTCGGCCTCGATTAGCCGCGTCAAACGCGCTGAAAACCTCGATATTTCGGGCTTTTGCGCCTTGACTTCGTGCAAGGGCACCGATACATACCGCCCACTTTTCGGCAGGCGGTGAGCTTCGCTTGCTCGGAACGGCGCGCCCGGTTCCGCTAAACCATTGAGATCTTGAGGTCTCTTTCGGCGGCGGTTGGGTGTCACCAGCCTCGATGAATGAAGCTCAGACGCTGCCTCTGACGACTGTCAGACGAGAAGGTGCATGACCGTTTCGCGTTCGCGCGGAGCGGTCCTCTGTGAAACGGGTGAGCGCCGAACGCACCGGGAGTGCAAGGCGCTCTTCCGTTTTGCGCGTTGAAATCAAGCCCGGCGCGCGGCGATAGGAAAGCGAACGCTAACAGGCAGGACGATGCCGACCATCAACCAGCTCATCCGCAAGCCGCGCATTACGCAGCATGCGAAGAAGAAGGTGCCGGCGCTGCAACAGAGCCCGCAAAAGCGCGGCGTATGTACTCGGGTTTACACCACGACTCCGAAGAAGCCGAACTCGGCCTTGCGCAAGGTCGCGAAGGTGCGGCTCACGAACGGCTTCGAGGTGATCGGCTACATCCCCGGTGAGGGCCACAACCTTCAGGAGCACTCAGTGGTGATGATCCGCGGCGGCCGCGTCAAGGACTTGCCTGGGGTGCGTTACCACATCCTGCGCGGTGTGCTCGATACGCAAGGCGTGAAAAATCGCAAGCAGAGGCGCTCCAAATACGGAGCAAAACGACCCAAGTGATTGGGTCGTTTTGCGTCATTGCCCAGGGGGGGCCGGCGAAAGAAAGCTTGGGCCGGCTCGGGGCAGGACGAGAGGAAATCCGTGGCCGGCTGCTCCGGCGAGCGTTGGAAATAGAGGAAGACGAGGACGATGTCCCGCCGTCACAGTGCAGAGAAGCGAGAGATCAACCCGGATCCAAAATACGGGAATCTAGTGGTCTCAAAGCTCATGAACGTGATCATGCGCGCCGGCAAGAAGTCGGTAGCCGA
>WNFP01000567.1_pt1 | contig 28109 bp, 28 predicted proteins | sample 5400201 | NCBI WGS metagenome assembly WNFP01 (sample SAMN13153355, study PRJNA577476) | soil metagenome | isolation source: 115 cm saprolite under Madrone tree | place: USA:California | collected 2016-06-14 | reverse complement strand
TGGGCGGCCGCTCTCCGTCGAATGAAAGCGGCAGGGTCATCAGGTCGTAGTCGAGATCCGGCACGCCTTGCAGCAGGCCCAGGGCCGCCGTCTGCGGCTCTGCGAGCATCTCGCGAAGATCCTGGATGGGCGCGCACGGCACTCCAGCGTCCTCGAGGATGTCGATCCATTCGTCCTTGTCGCGGGTGGTCAGGATGCTTTCCATCTCCGCGATCAGCTCGTCGCGATTGGCGCGGCGCTCGGCATTGGTGAGGAAGCGCGGGTCGGAAGCCCACTCTGGGTGACCGAGGGCGGCCACGAGCTTCGCGAAGAGGCGGTCGTTGCCGGCGGCGATGATCACCGTCCCGTTCTTGGTCTGGAAACCCTGGAAGGGCACGAGCCGCCTGGAGCCGGTGCGCTCGCGCGACGGCAGGTCGCCCGTGAACTTGAAGCCGGCGATGTGGCCCGTGAGCCATCCGAGCGCCGTCTCGAAGAGCGACGCGTCGACGACAACGCCCCGCCCGGTGCTCGCCCGCTGGTGCAGGGCCGCGAGCACGCCCATGGCCGCCCACATGCCGGTGCCGAGGTCCAGCACGGGAGCCCCGAAGCGCGAGGGCGGATCTTCGTCCCCGCCGTTGACGCTGAAGAGTCCCGCGAAAGCCTGCACCATCGGCTCGTAGCCGGGGCGCAACCTGCGCGGGCCGGTGTGCCCGAAGGCCCACAAGGAGCAGAAGATCAGCCGCGGATTGATCTTCTGAAGCGCCTCGGCGCCGAGCCCCAGCTCTTCGATCACACCGGGGCGGAGATTCTGGACGAGCACATCGGCCTGGGCCAGGTAGCCCTTGAGCCACGCGATTGCCTGCGGGTCCTTCAGGTCGAGGACGATCGAGCGCTTGTTCATGTTCACGGCATGGAAGGTGGGCCCACCGCCCAGGGTGAAGGGCGGACCCCAGCCGCGCGCCTCGTCGCCCTCCGGCCGCTCGACCTTCACGACGTCCGCGCCCATGTGGGCGAGGATCTCGCCGGCGAACGGGCCGGCCAGCGCCTGCGCGATCTCGACGACCTTGATGCCTTCGAGGGGTAGTGGCCGACTCATCTCCGGAACCACAATACATCAAGTAGGATGGACCCGTGCTGCTGACCAACGGACGGATTCACACGATGGACGCCGCCGGCACCGTCGTCGACTCGCTCGTCGTTCGCGACGGCCGCGTGGCGTTCGCCGGGCGGGGCGGAGACGTCAATCCGGCCCCCGGCGAGCCCACGCTCGACCTGGGCGGCCGCGCCGTGCTGCCGGGCCTCGTGGACGGTCATGGCCACCTGATGCTGCTCGCCAGGGCGCGTCTCGAGCTGAGCCTCGACCGCGCCCGCTCGGAGGAGGAGATCGCCGCGATGGTGGGCGACACGGCGGCGCGGCTGCGACCGGGGGAATGGATAGCGGGGCGCGGCTGGGATCAGACGCGCTGGCCCGGGCAGTGCTTTCCGACCCGTGCCTCGCTCGACCGCGCCGCGCCCGGTCACCCGGTGGCGCTCGTGCGCGTGGATGGTCACGCGACGTGGGCGAGTAGCGCGGCGCTCGCGCGCGCCGGCATCACGCGTCACACCTCGGATCCGCAAGGCGGCCGCATCGAGAGGGACGAGCGCGGCGGGCCCACCGGTCTCCTGGTCGACCTGGCGCAGGACCTGATCCGCTCGCTGATCCCCCCGCCGACTGAAGAGCGCTTCGACGAGGCCGTGGAAGCGGCTGTCGCCGAATGCCTGGCCAAGGGCCTCACCGGCGTGCACGAGCCCGGGCTCGATCTGGCCGCCCTGGCATCGTACACGCGGCTCATCGGCCGCGGGCGCTTTCCGTTCCGCGTGTTCGCCGCGGTGAGCGGCCGGAAGGCGTGGGGACAGTATCGCGAGCGCAGGACGCCCGAGTCAGTCGGTGACGGACGCCTGATCGTGGGCGCCGTCAAGCTCTGGCTCGACGGGGCGCTGGGCTCGCGGGGTGCCGCGCTTCACGCGCCGTACTGCGACGATCCAGCGAACACTGGGCTCGTGCTGGTGCCGCCCGAGGAAGTGGAGCGCGTCACCCGGGAGGCCGCCGACCACGGCTTTCAGGTGTGGGTGCACGCCATCGGAGACCGCGCCAACACCCTCGCGCTCGACGTGTTCGAAAGGGTGCTGGCCGGGGGTGGCCCGCGACCGAGACTGCGTGTCGAGCATGCCCAGATCCTTGCCCCGGCTGACATTCCGCGCTTCGCGCGTCTCGGCGTGGTGCCGAGCATGCAGCCCACCCACTGCACTTCCGACATGCGCTGGGCCGGCGACCGCCTCGGTCCCGAGCGGCTCGAGGGAGCCTACGCCTGGCGGTCCCTGCTGGATTCCGGGGCCTACATTGCCGGCGGCTCCGACTTTCCCGTCGAGGACGCCAACCCGTTCTACGGCATCCACGCCGCGGTGACGCGCCGGCCCCGCGAGGGCGACGATCCGCGCTGGCAGCCGGCGCAGCGCATGAAGCGCGAGGAGGCGGTGCGCTCCTTCACCATCTGGAACGCGCGCTCGATCGGTCGGGAGGCGGACCAGGGCTCGCTCGAGCCGGGCAAGCGCGCCGACCTCGTCGCGCTCTCCGACGACGTCTTCAGCTGCGCGGAGGAAGTGATCGCCCGCATCACGCCGACTGTGACCATGGTCGGTGGCGAGGTCGTTGCGGACGCCTGAGGCGGTCTAGCAGGTCAGCCTGCGGAGCCTGCCGGCATGATGCGGCGCCGGCAGGCTCCCCGTGCGTTGTGAGCCGGCCCGGGTGTCAAGCCAGGCCAGCTCACTCAACCGACTACCTGCGACCCTGGCCCCGCCCTTCGTCAGAATGGCCCTCGGGCCCCAACTCCTGGTTACGCTCCTCCCTGGGACGTTGCTGCTCCCCGCGGGGAGCTTGCTGGGGAGCCGCCTGCTCTCCTCTCGGGGCGGCGTTAGGCGGAGGCTCGACCCGCTGGGGCTCAGGTCTCCGCCCGCGCTCCGGCTGTGGACGCTCGACGGCCGGATGACCTTCCTCCCGCGGCGCCGCCGGAGGCTGCACGGTCTCCTGACGCGGCGAGCGAGCGGGCGGCGGTGCCGTCTCCGGACGCTGCGGACGCTCGCGAGCGGGAGCGACCGTCCCCGGATGCTCGACGCGCTCCGCTTTCACGGTAGCCTTCGTTCCACCGGATGACTGCTGGCGGAAAATCGCGGCGCGCTGCTGCTGAACCTGCGTGTCGTGGGCTTGATACTTGTAGCGTTCATTGTGGAGGGTCACCTGCTGCGCCGGGGCCGGATATCTGTCCCGCGGGAAGTCCCTCTGGTATAGCGGCAGAGGGGCTGGGGCGCTCGCGCGGTTCCGATCCCATCGATCCCATCCCGCCCGCCGGGATTCCCAGTCGCGTCCCCAATGCTGCCCCCATCGAGGCGGTGCGTCGTAGGCCCAGCCGCGCCAGTAGACCGGGCGGACCCGATAGTAGCGGAACGGAATCACGAGAACGGGCTGGGGCACGTACACGGGCTCGACGAAGACCCACGGCCCGTTGTACCAGGAGCTCGAATACCACTGCCCGTCCTCCACGTTGAAGACCCAGTAAAGGCCGTCGTAGAAGAAGTAGTCGGCACTCACGTTCGGAGCGTAGTACACGGGATAGCCGGGCACGACCACCAGCTCGGGGAACACCGGAAGATTGATCCCGATATTGATGCTGATCTGAGCCGTTGCGGGTTGAGTCCAGCCTGTGATGACGAGCAACAAAAGCAGCACGCATGCCCTTCGCATTGTCCCTCCTCCTGTCATGAGTCCGGCTGTCATGAGTCCGGAATCGAGGCTTTCTTGAATCCGGCAGCATTGTCTGTGCCAAGCGGCGTGACGGGAGTTACACCCGCAAATGCGACGATTGAGCGCAGGATTCCCGCCAGGCACCGGCAGGAATTACCGGGTAGAAACGAAGCTGCTGCGGCTTCGGAAATGACTCGGCGCCCCGATTGTCACCGCCCCCAGTTTGACATCTCGTGGGGGGTCTGACAGGATCGGCGCGAAATGCTAGGGTGCATTCACGTGGTCACAAAGCGGGAGAGCCCGAGAAGCGACTCTACGTCATCGACGCTCTGACCCGCACTTCAGGGAGATCGGCTATGGCGGGTGAATTCCAGGTCACCGGACAGAACGCGGCGGCGCTGTTCACGCTCAAGCTTCATCGCGGCGATGGCATGGCCCTCCTTGCCATGAACTGGAAAAAGGGCAAGCCCCCGCTCGACTTCGTGGGCTTCGCCATCGAATACAAGGAGCCCGGCGGCACTAAATTCTTTCCCTTGAAGAACCGCTTGAGCTTCCCCGGTATCGATGGCGCCGTCAATCCAAACAGCCTGTCGACCAGATTTTCGCCGATCCAGAAATTCCGGTGGGTGCACTTCCCGCGCAATGCCGAGCTTCCCGGCGAATTCGTCTATCAGGTCACGCCGGTTTTCATGAACAACAAAGATGAGCTGAGCTATGGCGAGCCACAGCAGGTCAGCATCGAGCTGCGGCGGGAAACGTACCCGGGGAAGATCAATGTCGCCTTTACCCGCGGCTTCGTGTCGTCACAGGCCTTCGTCGATCGGTACGAGTCCCAGGGGCCGATCTCCACGCTGTTGCCGGGCAATGCCGACGAGGGTCTGACGTTCGTCCCTACGCACCCGCTCGCCACCGAGGCCCTCGCGTGGATGGGTTTCGAGGCGCGACAGGTCATCCTCGAAGTGCTCGACCAGGCCATCGCCGACAAGAAGGCCCAGGTCCGGGTGGTGGCCTATGACCTCAACGAGCCGGGCGTGGTTTCGCGTCTCGAAAAGCTCGGGGGCAGGGTCAAGGTGATCATCGACGACGACGGCTCCCACGGCCAGCCGCATTCCGGCGAGACACAGGCGGCGCAACGCCTGGCCGCGTCGGCCGGTGCGGGCAACGTCAAGCGGCAGCACATGGGCCAGCTTCAGCACAACAAGACCATCGTGGTCGACGGGCCGAAGGGGCAGGCGGTCGTGTGCGGGTCGACCAACTTCTCCTGGCGCGGCTTCTTCGTGCAATCCAACAACGCGTTGCTTCTGCGGGGCACAAACGCGGTCAAACTGTTCCTCGCGGCGTTCGACGACTATTGGACGCATGGCGACGTGGCCGGCTTCGGCAAGACCGCGTCCGCGAAGCTGACCGGTCTCGGATTCACCGGGATCGACGTGCGCGTGGCCTTCTCTCCGCACAGCTCGACAAATGCATTGTTGGCAACCGTGGCCGACGACATCGGACAGAAGACCACATCGAATCTGTTCTACTCGCTGGCGTTTCTCTACCAGACGCCGGGGCCCATACTCGATGCGATCAAGAAAGTCACGAACGACGACAAGATCTTCGTCTATGGAATCTCCGACCGCAAGGTCGGCGGCATCGACCTGCAGAAGCCTGACGGCAACGTCGCTCCGGTGTTTCCCGCCAACCTTCAGGGCAACCTTCCCGAACCGTTCAAATCGGAGCCGACCGGCGGAAGCGGTGTCCGCATGCACCACAAGTTCGTCGTCATCGACTTCGAAAAGCCGACGGCGCGTGTCTACATGGGGTCCTACAACTTTTCCTCGACGGCGGACATCAAGAACGGGGAAAACCTGTTGGTCATCCGCGACCGTCGGATTGCCGTCTCGTACCTCGTGGAAGGGCTGAGCATCTTCGACCACTACCACTTCCGGGTGCTCGAGCAGGAGGCGAAGGACGGCAAGAGGAAGCTCCAGCTCGCCAAGCCTCCGCGGAACCCGGGCGAAAAACCGTGGTGGGACAAAGACTATACAAACGCCCACAAGATTCGGGACCGCGAGCTCTTCGCGTAGGCCCGCGCGCATTCGACCAAGGGGGTTCTGACCATGTCCAGATCGACTGGCGCACCGGCCCGTCCCGCCCGCATGGCCTTCTGCTCGATTCTGGTCCTCGTCCTGGGGGTTGCCACCAGCCTGCATGGCCAGCCGGCGTCCAGGCCGCCCATCGCCATCGTCGACTCGGCGACGGGATCGAGGGCCCTCCTCTACGTCGATGTGGTGGGAACCGGAACGAATCGGCGGCTGGTCACGGCGGGGGTTTTGCCCGAGGGCCGTCAGCTCGGCACTCTGGTGTTCGGGCTTGGCGCCACGTGGTCGCCCGACGGAACGGGCTTCGCCTTCGTCGACCCCCAGCTCGCCCTCAAGTTCCGGGACCGCGCGGGCCAGGAGACGGTTCTTTTGCAGAGCGACCCAAACGAGCAGCTCTACCCCTGGCAGCCCGCATGGTCACCCGACGGTAAGCAGATCGCGGTCCTCACCTTCGTGCCGGGGCCCGCCGCTCCGCTCAAGATGTCGATCACCCTCGTCGATGTGGCAGCGAGGAAGGTCCAGTCCCGCTTTGCCATCCCTCGAGGGGTCACCAATATTCCCGCTTACTCGACGCCTCCCAACAAGTTCCGATGGTCTCCCGATGGCCGCAAGATCCTGCTGTGCTGGGAAACGGCTGCGGTCCTCGACATCAAGACGGGAGGGTTCGAGCTCCTGCCGGGCGGGCCGATCCTCGCCGAGTGGGCGCCCGCCGGCGATGCCGTCTACTATTTCGACGTCGTCAATCGCGACCGGCCGTCCGGACCGGTGCTGGCCGGTCTTTATCGCGCGAAGCTCGGATCAGGGACGCCCCCGACGCTACTGCTGGGCCGGCAGGAGCTCGACGCGCTGGGGCTCACGGTCTCGGCCAAGATCGTCCTCGGCGCCATGACGCTTTCCCCCGGAGGGACGAAGCTGGCGGTCGGTCTGGGCTCCGGCGCGGGAGGCGCGGGAAAGCTTCTCGTCTACGCTCTGGGCGGGCCGCCCGACGGCCTGGCCACGGACAAGCCGCTCGCCACCTTTCAGACGGAAGAGCTCATCGCCGCCATCGAATGGGCGCCCGACGAGACCCAGCTCGCCGTGGTCGCCGTGGGCAAGGACGGCGTGAAGATCCGCGCGGTGAATCTCGCCACGGGAGTCTGGCGAACCCTGGCCGCCCTCGGTCCGCTGGATCTCAACGCGCGTGAGGCCGAGGTCCTCGCCTTCAAACCCTTGAGCTGGACCCAGTGATGCGCTCGTGCGTCGGCAGCAGGCTACTGGAGAAGCTGGAACACCGATGACTGCGTGGTGCGAATCCTGTACGTAAAGATGGCGACGACGGGAAGCACGTCCCGTCGCATGGCATCGGGCAGGGGCGGATACTGCTCGGCCATCTTGACCGCATTGATCGCCGAGGCGTCGAGGACGGCCTCGCCCGAAGACGCGATGAGCTCGAGGCTCAAGAGCTGTCCGTCCTTGCCGATGTGAAATTCGATTGCGAGCTTGCCGTGGAGCTCTCGATTCTGGGCCTCGTGAGGATAGCTCCACTTGGCATAGATCCGCTGTCGCACCCTCTGCATGTACTCACGATAGTTGGGATCTGGTGTATCGAGGGGGACCGCCTGGCCCACTACTCCGCCCTGGCTCCCCTGGAATCCACCTGTCCCGCCCGGCTGGCCGAACATGCCGGGCGGGGCCGGGGACGGCCGGGATACCGACGCCACGCGCGGCTCACCGCCGGCTGAGGGCGTCGGCGATATGGGTTGAGCCTCCAGCTGGGCTCGCGGCGCCTGCGACGGGTTCGGCGCCTGGGCGTTTCGTCCCTCGTAGGCGGGCTCCTCGGCCCGCGACGATGGCTGAGACGGCGGTGCCGCCCGGACAACCTCGCGCGGCTCCGGCGCTCGAGGCGTTGGCTTGGGCGCCTCGGCGACGCTCGGAGCCGGCGGGACGGGCAGGCTCGCCGGTGACGACGCCTGGGCCCTCGCCGGAGGCGGTGCGACAGGTCTCGGCTTCTCGGTCTCTGCGACGTCCGGCCCAACGGGCCGCCGGGGATTGCCCCGAGGTCCTGTCTCTTCGGGCCTGGCGAGCGCGATATCCGCGAAGAGGGCCTCGCCCCGGCTCGCCTCGACGGGATTGCGAAGCCAGCCCGAGACGAGAAAGGCCACCCCGACGACCCCATGCAGGAGCAGCGACACGAGCACGGTGACCGCCAGATAGCGGTCGGCCCGGTCGTCTGGCAGGCACCGCGCGCACCATGTCCGCGCGGTCCGCGCAGCCTCGGTGAAGGTCATTCCGCCGATCATAAGCCAATTCGAGGCGGTGTATGTTCTCCCTCCGGCGGGCGCCCGGTGGCGGCGGAGAAGGGGGTCCGCGTGGTCTACAGCCTCAGCCGGGCCCCGCCTGGCCGCTAGGTCATGAGCATGACAATGGCGACGCCGCACATGGTGAACAGCGTATTACCGACGGCGTAGGGGACGGTGTAGCCGAGGGCAGGCACCTTGCTCCGGACAACCTCCTGGACGGCGCCCAGCGCCGGCGCCGTCGTGCGTGCTCCCGCGACGCAGCCCAGCGCGATGCCCGGGTGGAACCTGAAGACATACCGGGCGAGCAATAGACCGACGACCAGAGGAATGGCCGTCACGAGAATGCCAGCAATGAGGAGGCTCGGGCCCGCCTCGCTGAGCCCTGCCACGAATCCGGGACCGGCATTGATCCCGACCACGGCGATGAACACGTTCAGGCCCGCTGAGTTCATCGTCGCGAGAGCACGCTCGGGTACGCCCTCGAAGAGCCGGTAGCTGGACCGGAGCCAGCCAAAGACGAGGCCGGCCACCAGCGCCCCGCCGCTCGTGCTGAGGCTCAGCGGCACCTCGCCGACCTTGATGGCGAGCGCGCCGACGAGACCACCCAGGGTGACTCCGGCGGCGACGAATATCACGGCGTTCACGCTGTCGGTGCGGGGCGCGGAGGCCAGAGTCGTCGCGGGGCGCCCGACGTCCCGGCGCGAGGCCACGCTCACAAGGGCGGAGCGGGGATGGACGTCGAACACTCGTGGCCGCAGAAACTCCGACTCGAACTCGTCGATCGTCGTGTCGGCGGCGCGATCGGCCGTGAGCCGATACGTCCCAAGGCCAGCCTGCCGGCAGGCGACGGTGATCTCTGGACCGTCGGCCGCATTCCCGCTCATCCCGGCCTCGTATTCGCGGCAGGCGGCCGTGACATTGCCACCCACGAGCCTGGGCCCCAGCGCCGACAGGATCCAGGCCGTCCCGGCCGTGCCGAAGATGTAGGTCACCGCGTAGGCAACCGTCATCGCGTCGAGCAGGCGCTTCTTCTCTTCGTCGGGAATCTCCAGCTTGTTGATCGCGTCCGTCGCGGTGCCGAGGAGCGCCGAGATGGTCTGCGAGCCGGCGAGGAGGCCGGCGGCCTGGCCCGCGTCGTACCCGAACGCCTTCGCTACCGCATAGCCCGTGGCGAGGGAGATCGCGCACTGGAGCGCCGCGAAGATCATCTGGGGCACGCCGTCGCGCTTCAATCCGTCGAAGAACTGCGGGCCGACACTGTAGCCCACGAGGAAGAGGAAGATCAGGAAGCACGTCGCCCTCACGTTTGCCGAGATGGTGATGTTCAACTGCCCGACGAGGACGCCCATGAGCAGCGTGCCGGTGACCGAGCCCAGGCTGAAGGACCCGAGCTTGAGGCTGCCCAGCCAGTAGCCAAGGGCCAAGGCGAGAAAGATGGAAATTTCCGGATACTGCTGCAGGGTGTCGATGAGCCAGTCCACCAGATGCCCTCCTCAGGGCTGATTCGCACACACGTGCGCGGAGGGCTACGGACGCGAGGACTGGGCGCACTCGTGAGGATCGCCGGAAGCGCAATTTCTCTGCCAGGGCGACTGAGGGAAGGCTGTCGCATAACCTCGGGAAAAGCTTGCGGAAGTCGCGGCGTCGCGTGGAGTCGGTGGCCGTGCACCGTCAGCGAGGGGATCAGTGTCACTGACACTGCGTCACTCGGCGGACAGACTCGTGAACAGAGAAATGCCGAATGAGCTTTCCTTGAATGATCTACAGGGGAAAACAATCGTCTGTGTCGGAGATGTTTCCAGTTTTGATTTGGACCGCTTCCGCGGCCGCCTTACCTGGATCCTTCGTCTTCGCGCGGCCCTCGATGGCGCGACTTCACCAGGATCATCGGTTTTCGAAGATCCGGGGCCGTGCGCCCATCGCCCAGCCGGCCCGCACCGCGCCAGCCTCGCGCACCGGTCGCAGCAGGGCGAACATCCAGATGAGCCCGATGTACGCGGCCGAGAGCGCATGGAGGCCCACCGCTCCGGCCAGTCGCAGCGCGCCTGCCTCCAAGAACGGGATCGTGACGACGGTGATAGCGAGTGCCGTCCAGCCCAGCCCCGCGAAGCGACGCAATGCCGCGGCCGCGACCAGTGCCGCGGTGAAGCCGGCGAGGCCCTGCTCCACCTGCCACAAGGGTGATCCGGCGAGATAGCCGATCCCCACGGCAGCGACCGACGCCGCTACCATCACGAGGCCGAGCCGGCGATCGGCAAGCGAAGCAGCCACGGCGAGCGCGACACCCACGGCGGCGTCGGGGAGAAAGAAGATCTGTCCCACCCCTCGCAAGCCGCCGAGCAAGACCAGCAGGAACGGAGAGGCGGGGGCAGCCGGCACGATGGGGAGGGCGGCGGCCTGTGTCCATGGAAACGTGAGCAGCGCGCTCCACAATAACCAGAAGGCCGGCACGTACGGACCGATCACGAGGGGCACGTCCCAGGTGGCGAGTACGCGGTACATCACGATGGAGAGCGCGGCGACGAGTGGTCCACCCAGCAGAAGCGACACCGCGAGGCCGGGCCCTACGGCAAAGAAGGTGGCGCATGCGAGGCCCAGAAACCACCCGTTCAGCTCGGCGAGCCCCGTGTCGAGGAATGCGCGCGACGCGCCCAGGCGCTGGGCGGTGAGGCGGGCGAGCACGCTCGCGAGCGTTCCCGCGATCGCGAGCCGGGGTGTGGCGACGGCCAGCACGACGATGCTGACCAGCCCCACCCATGGATCGTAGACGAAGAAGGTCTGACCGATCGAGGCGAGCTGCCGCTCGGCAAGCCGACGCGCTCGCCCCAAGAACGGCTCAGCCACCGAGAGCCGTCTCCGTCCACTGACCATTGACGAGCACGTGCGCGCCCCATTTGAGCGCCACCGGGATCTCGGCGCGGATCGCCACATGCGCGCCGTGGCCAGCCTGCACCAGCGGCTCGATCCAGTTGCCGTCCGTCGGGTCGTATATCCGCGCCTCGTCCGCCCCCACGCGTACTATGCATACTTCGTGGTACACGACGCGCGCGCCGATCCAGTCGAAGGCGTCGGGCATCGCGGCCCACTTGCGGCGCCAGTGCGTGATCCTCTCCTCGGTACAGCTGCGCACGAGCTGCCCTGCGTGCGCCTCGATGCCCTTGGCGCGGAAGAGCTCCAGGGCAAAGGCGCCGAACACGCCGCAGTCGATCGTCTCTGCCTTGACGGCCTCGCACCACGCGATCGGCCAGCGGGTTGGCCCCCACGCCCACCGGCGGGTGAGCCAGCGCGGCCCGGCAAACGCGAGCCCGTCCGTGCAGGAGAAATCATAGGAGCGTCCCATCGCGATCATCCAGGTGCGCGCCCGATCGCAGCACGGGCCGTGATGAGCGAGCACCGACCCTGAGACATGCCGCCATTCTCTGCGCTCAAGGGTATCCGCCACGGCCGAATGCATAGCTCATGCTCCTTTCATAGGCGCCCGCATCGCACACGACCAGCCGATCGCCGATGCTCAGGTTGTCCGGCAGATCCAGGCCGGGGGAGAGAACGTCATCCTCCATGCAGATGCGGCCGAGGACGCGTACCAGGCCACGGGCGACCGGCACCACGCGATGATTGGCGATGCGAAAAAAACGATGGGGATACACGGCGACGAGAGGCAGCTCGGCGAGGCAGGCATCCACGACGACCTCGTGCAGCGTGCCCTGATGGCGGCGCACGTCCAGCACGCTCGTGACGATGGCCATGGTGGCTTGCGTGAGCGCGCGCCCGGGCTCGATGTAGACCTCGGCGAGGGAGGGCAGGTGCTTCCGGGCGAAGCGGACGATCTCCGGGAAGGGCAGGTGCGCCAGGTCGTCCGGATGGTAGCCGCCGCCGAGGTCGAGGGCACGCACCCGACGGCCGGTCGTGGCCTCGATCGCCGCCCCCCACACCACGGCCGATTCCGCGATGTCGCGCCAGTGCCCGACGCCGATCATCGTGCTTGCCATGTGCACGTGGATACCAAAGGGCCGATCCGCGGGCAGCGCGGCCACCACGGTGCAGAGCCGCTCGAAGGCAGCCGGCTCGTCGACCGGCACGCCGAAGCGCGAGCGAAACCCCGGAATGCGGAGCCGCACCCCCCACAGCCGGTCCGAGCGGCCGGAGGCGGCGAGGCGCTGAAGCTCTTCGACCGAATCGCAAAAGACGGCGCGCAGGCCGTCCACGGCACGCTCGGACGGCGGCCACCACTTGCCGGGGCCATTCAGCACGATCGCGTCGGGGAGCCAGCCCGTCTCCAGCGCGCGCCGCACCTCGAGCAGGCTGATGCACTCTGCCAGCATGCCGGCCATGCGCGCGCGCGTCAGATATTCGGCATCCGGGCTCGTCTTCAGGCTGTAGGCGTAGCGCAGCGGAATGCCTTCGACCGGCGCGCCTGTCTCCAGGCGGGCAAAGGTCGCCTCCGCGGTGCGGCGGAGAAAGAGGCGACGTGGCGTCTCGACGACATCGGCCATTTCGCGGAGGTCGATCTCGGTCTCCGGCGAGAGCGTGGGGGGCGCGGGACTCGGGGCGTCACTCAGGACGAGCTTCGGCACTATCGCCGAGAGCGAGGCGCCGTACTTGCCGTGGATGCCGAGCTGTCCGTGCTCGGGCTCGGCGGGAAGGGGCAGCGGTAGATCGGCCCGGGCCGGCACTTCGGTGACGACTCGGGTGAACTCCGGATTCTTCGAGCGCACGCGCGGAGCGTCAGGAAGGCCGAGCGCGCGGCGCACGAGGGCGGCCGGCAAGTTCCGCCCAGCCAGCGTGGCGCCGTGGACCCACGCGGGGAAGCGCGGGTTCCATTCGAGCAGCCACAGCCCGCCATCGATGTCGCGCAGCAGCTCGATCTCGGCGCCTCCCGTCCACCCGATCGCGCGCACGGCCGCCTCGATCGGGCCGAGCAGATCGGCCGGCACCTCGCCCACGTGGCCCGCCCACGTCTTGCCGTCAGGAGTCGTGATGCGCTTGCGCATGTAGATCGCATCGGCAAGCCGCCCGTCGAAAGCGGCGAGGCACACCGACTCCTCGTAGCCGCGCACATGAGCCTGTACCGAGACGCGATCGGTCTGCCAGCCGTCCTTCATCCGGGCGCGCACCTCTTCGAGGTGGCGCCAGTCCCCGACGGCCACGGCGTCATGGTAGGGACCCTTGATCCACACCCGCCAGGAATGCGCGCGGCAGAAGGCGTGGATCGCTTCGTCCGGCGCTGACAAATCGAGCGAGGGCGCCATCTCCAACGGCAGCAACCCGGCGACGCTGGGCTGTGGCTTGAGAGTCGTCACGAGGGCGGTCTCGGACGGTGTGAGAAGTCGAGGGTGGGGCGCGAGTGTCCGCGCGAGCCAGGCAACCTCGAGGTCGAGGGTGGCGATCCAGAAGGCATCACGATCGAGCTCCGCCCGCACTTCCTTGGCATAGAGCTCTTCTTCGATGAGATCCCACGGCGGCTTCAGCCATGTGGCGTCGAACACCTCATGGTGAAGCCCAGAGCTCCCCGGCCAGTAGTCGACACCGATGAGTCGGGACGAGGGGAATGCCGCGCGCAACGATCGCGCGACTCCGAGCCCGGCCGACGGGCTCGGACCAGAATAGAGACCGGATATGAAGATCGTTTCGTTCATCACCGTGCCACGTGGCGCTGCCGATTGTTGGTCGCCCGCAGGAGTGTGCCGGAGACGATAACGCAAATGAAGAGCCAATTGGGGGATCGTTTTAGGGACAGGGCTTTATCAGAAGCAGGCGCGTCGCGCTCGATCGGAGTGTAAAAAAGGCCGACAGCATCCACATGCGGCGAGGGAAATTGCAGCAGAAGGGCCCCGAGGGTCAGGCTCTCCGGCCCGAGGTCCTGCGCTATGTATCGTGCACAGTCGCGAGGACTGACGGGAGCGTCGCCAGCACCTCCCAGAGACACTGGCGGACACGGGCGATGTTCTCTTCGGCCTTCTCGGGGATTCCCCCTCGGGTCACCAGGGCGATGAACTCCTCACGGCTCGTGACCATCAGGAGCGACGCGTTGATCTCCAGCTGGATCGCGTGGACGCGCCGGGCCCGGGGCTGACCGAACGTGGCCACGATATTGCCGCCGGTATAGCCGCTGACATTCTGGTGCACCTGGAAGCCGTGCCGGGTGAAGATCGCGGCCACGGTCGCCGCGAGCGGCGGGGCGCAGGTCGAATCGTGGCGCGTGCCGATGATCACCTCATGGTTCTTCATCCGGCGCGGGCTGCCGGTGTGGCCATCGAGGAGGATCGCGCACCCGTAGGCATCGCGGAGCTGGGCGAGCAGGTGCTCCAGGGCCGAGTAGTAGGGATCGTAGAGCGCCTGCAGGCGCTGTTCGAGATCGGCAAGCGCGAGCGGACGCGCGAAGATGGGCACGTCGCGCATGGTATGGGTGCGCACCACCCCGCGTCGTGAGCGCACGAGGCCGTCATGGTGCTCGAAGTCGTCGCGGCGGCGATTGACGTCGACGAACATGCGCGAGAACGGCGTGGCGAGGACGGTGGCCCCGTGCTCATGCAGGTCACCGTAGAGCTCGCCCACGAAGGTATCCGCGAAGCCGTAGGCGAAGGTCTCGAACGAGGGCTCGCCGTAGTCGTCGCGGGTGATGTGGGGCAGCGGCTGGGTGCCGTAGTGCGGCACGCTCACCAGCACGGGCGTGCGCCTCCCCGATGCCGGGTGTCGGACTATCGGGAACGACTGCTCCGTTGCCTGGTCCACGTCACTAGAACTGGGCGGAGATCTTCGCGCCCTTGGATGTCTGGCACTCGCCGGTGCCCCCGCCGCCCATGCCGGCCCCTCCGGCGTCGAGATCGAAGCGGCAGAGCATGGTGGTGCCGCGGTCGCCCTTGAGCCTGGCGACCGCCTTGTTCTCGTACGTCTTGAGGAAGGCCATGGTGTCCCGGCCGGCGCCCCACATGCTGTCGTCGATCTGTCCCTGGTTGTCGCCGCCCGGCTCGTCTCCCGTCCAGGCCGGGTCCAGAGAGGTCCGCGTCATGCCGGGGGCCACGACCTGATACTTGCCCGAGAAGCGCTCGCCGTCGGGCATGACGGCCGAGATCTTCCCGCTCTCGCCGAAGAGCCCCGAGTTCCACGTCATGGTGAGCGGCGCGGCCGGCTGGCCGGGCTGGGTGACACGACCGGAGACCGCCCCCGAGGCGCAGCCGAGGAGCGCCCCGGCAACGAGAGAGGTACAGGCCACCGACGCCACGTTCCTCCGCCTCATTCACACCTCCCCTCACGACGTGGGTCCCAAGACGTTGGGCCCAGACACTGCTGCAGGCGCGCTCGAGCGCCCGGCGATGATAGACGACCTGCCCGGGGCGAGGCAAGGCGCGCCCAGAGGCTGGTATGCTGTGGCCGGCTTCGCCATGCGCGTCATCGTGGACCGGCTGTCGAAGACCTACCGTGACCGGAGCGGACTGGAGGTGGCTGCCCTCGAGGACATCGCTCTCCGGGTGGAGCCGGAGGAGTTCGTCGCCGTCCTCGGACCCTCGGGTTGCGGCAAGTCCACGCTGCTCGGCATCGTGGCCGGTCTCCTGCCGGCGACTTCGGGCCAGGTCTTCTTCGAAGGCGCGCGCCGGGGCGGCCAGCCCCTCACGGCCACGGTCTTTCAGGAGTTCGCCCTGTTCCCGTGGCGGACCGTGCAGGGCAATGTCGAGTTCGGCCTCGAGGAGCTCGCGACGGCGACCGCGGAACGGAAGGCCCGCGCGGCGCGTTTCATCGCCATGACGGGGCTCGAGGGCTTCGAGCGCAAATTCCCCCACCAGCTCTCCGGCGGGATGCGGCAGCGGGTCGGCATCGCGCGGGCGCTGGCGGTGGACCCGGCGGTGCTGCTGATGGACGAGCCTTTCTCGGCCCTGGATGCGCAGACGCGCACCCTGATGATGGAGGAGCTGCTCGGCATCTGGGAGCGGACGCGCACGAGCGTCGTCTACGTCACGCACAACATCCAGGAGGCCGTGTACATGGCCGACCGTGTCGTGGTGCTCTCGCGGCGGCCGGGGCGCGTCCTCGACGTCGTGCCCATCGAGCTCGAGCGGCCGCGGCACGAGGGGCAGATGGGCGAGCCCGCTTTCCTCCAGGCCGCCGAGCGCATCTGGAAGTTGATCAAGTCGCAGGCCCAGGCCGCGCTGCGCGAGGGCGGGGCGTAATGGCCGTCGAGCGCGTGGCGGTCACCGACCGCGCCGCGTTCCTTCGCCGCCGCGAGTACCGTGCCCTGCGCGTGCTGGCGCTGCTGGGAATCGTGGTCCTCTGGGAGCTGGTGACACGCACCGGCTGGGTGTCGTCGCTCTTCCTCCCGTCGCCGCTGGGCGTGATCGGCGAGCTCGCCGACATGGCGCGCTCGGGCCAGCTCTTCGTCCATCTCGGGGTGAGCCTCCGGCGGCTGCTGTGGGGCTTCGCGCTGGGCGCCGCCGGCGGCGTCGCCGTCGGCGTCTCGACCGGCTTTTTCTCCCGGCTGGAGGCGGTGGGCCAGCCGCTCATCGCCGCGACCTTTCCCATCCCGAAGATCGCGCTCCTGCCGCTCCTGATCCTCTGGCTCGGCATTGGCGAGCCGTCCAAGGTCGCGGTCATCGCGCTGGGCGTCTTCTTCCCCATGGCGATCAACACCTACGCGGGCGTGCGCCAGGCCGATCCGCTCCTCGTGCGCGCCGCCGTCGCCTTCGGCGCCGGTCGGTGGAGCGTGATCCGGAAGGTCGTCCTCCCCTCGGCCCTGCCCATGATCTTCGCCGGCCTCAAGCTGGGGGCGGGCACGGCGCTGCTCCTCCTCGTCGCGGCCGAGATGATCGCGGCCGACTCCGGCATCGGCTTCCTCGTGCTCCACGCCGGCAACATCATGGACACCACCAAGCTCATGGTCGGCATCGTCTGCCTCTCGGTACTCGGCGTGCTCTCCCATTGGGCGCTCACCGGCCTGGAGCGTGCGGCGATTCCCTGGCGGCACACCTCGTGAGCTTGCTCATGCGCTCGGAGAAGCGGTGGGTCTTGTGTGTGTCACTCGGCGCGCTCATGGCGACGGGCCTTGCCGCGCCCGCGCACGCCCAGCCGAAGACCAGGATCGGCGCCCTCAAGCTCAGCTCCTCGGCGCCGCTCTTCATCGGGGTGGACAAGGGCTTCTTCAAGGAATTCGGCGTCGATCCCGAGCTGGTCTTCTTCCAGGCCGCCGCGCCCATCGCCACCGCGCTTGCCACGGGGCAGCTCGACGTCGGCGCCACCGGCGTGACCGCGGCGCTCTACAACATCGTGCTGGGCGGCGAGCAGATGTGGATCGTCGCCGACAAGGGGCGCGAGTGGCCGGGCTATCCGCTCACGGGCATCGTGGTCCAGAAGGAGCTGTACGACGCCGGGCTCCGCTCGATTGCCGACCTCAAGGGCAAGCGCATCGGCATCACCACGCTGGGCTCGACCTTTCACTACCACCTCGGCCAGATCCTCGAGAAGTCCGGGCTCAAGCTGGCCGACGTGCGCGTAGTGCCGCTGCAGACCATGCCCGCCGCCGTCGAGGCGCTCAAGGCCAAGCAGGTCGACGCCATTCTCCTTCCTCAACCCTTCCCGGGCACTGCCGAGGCGCAGGGCTTCGGCAAGATCTTGTTCTGGGCCGGGGATCTCCACCCGTGGCAGGTCGCCACCATCTTCTACTCGAAGAAGTTCGCGGCCGACCGCAAGCGCGCCGTCGATTTCATGAAGGGCTACGTCAAAGCCTCGCGCTACTACCACGACGCCGTGCTGGGCCAGAAGGACGGGCGGCCCGCTCACGGGGCCAACTATGACGAGGTGGTGACGATCACCTCGAAGTACACCGAGGCCAGGCCCGAGGTGATCAGGCTCGGGTTTCCCTTCCAGGATCGCAATGGCCGCCTGCTCGTGCCCGACATCGATAGACAAATGCAATGGTGGACGGACAATGGATTTATGAAGCGCGTCATCCCGCTCAAGGGTATTGTGGACACGTCGTTCGTGGAGGAGGCCGCGAGGGCCGTCCCCGAGAAGTGAACCCATCATTCAAGGAGCGCTCTATGCGGTTGCGCCAGATCCTGCTCGCAGGCGTCCTAGTAAGCCTCGTCGCGGCCGGTCCCGCCGCCGCTCTCGAGGTCGGTCAGAAGGCGCCCGACTTTACCCTGGCCGGCGTCGGAGGCAAGCAGGTCAAGCTTGCCGACATGCTCGGCAAGGGTCCCATCGTCATCTACACGTTCATCCAGGCTTTCACCGGAACCTGAACCAAGGAAATCCTCGGCATTGAAGGGGCTCTGCCCCAGTTCAATGCCGCGGGCGCCCAGGTACTGGGCGTGAGCGCCGACCATGTCGCGACGCTCGACGCGTTCGTGAAAGTGAACCCGCTGAAGCAGGGATTCGCCTCGGACTTCCGCCGCACGATGCTCCCGTCCTACGATGCCCTCGTCACGGACGAGAAGAGCCCCATCTACCGCTACGCCAAGCGGGCCTACTTCGTCATCGACAGCAAGGGCGTGGTCCGCTACGTCAAGGTGATGGACAATCCGCTGGACCTGCTCCAGCCCGAGGACCTGCTCAAGGCCCTCAAGGATTCCGGAGCGTCATGATGCGTTGGGCGGCGGTCGTGGGAATGCTGCTGCTCGCGGCGCAAGCCGCCGCCGCCCCGAACTGGGCCGCGCTCGATGCCCAGCTCTACGAGTCGCCCAAGCCGGCCCCGGCCTTCGCGCTGCCGGACCCCGACGGCAAGGTGACGCGACTCGAGGACCTGCGCGGCAAGGTGGTGCTGCTCTTCTTCTGGGCGACCTGGTGACCGATCTGCCGGGAGGAGTTGCCTCCCGTCAATCAGCTCTACACGGAGCTTCGGTCGAGAGGGCTCGAGGTCAGGCTCGTGAGCTTCCGCGAGGACGCGGACACGGTCAAGCGCACGGTCGCCGAGCGTGGTTACACGGCGCCCGTCCTCATCGACCGCTCGGGCGACGTCACGGGGATCGGCTACGGGGTTTTCGGCCCGCCGACCGCCTACGTGATTGATCGGCAGGGTCGGCTCATCGCGCGCATGGTGGGAGAGAGGAAGTGGGGCGCGCCGGCCGTGAAACGCCTCCTCATCGAGGTGCTCAAGCAGCCGGCCAGATAGCGTCGCCGCCGCGTTGCTCCCTCCCGAGGGGCCTGCTATTATCTCCCCCGTTGTGACGCCCCTCTTCACGAAGGTCCTGATCGCCAATCGCGGTGAGATCGCGGTGCGCGTCATTCGCGCCTGCCGCGAGATGGGCATCGCGACCGTCGCCGTCTTCTCTGAGGCCGATCGCGAGGCCCTGCACGTACTCCAGGCCGACGAGGCGGTGGCGATCGGCCCGGCGCCCGCCGCTGAGAGCTATCTCAGTCAGGACAAGATCATCGCGGCCGCCCGCACCACGGGCGCCCAAGCCATTCATCCGGGCTACGGCTTCCTCGCCGAGAATGCGGACTTCGCCGAGGCCTGCGCCGCGGCCGGGCTCGTCTTCATCGGCCCGCCGCCTGCCGCCGTGCGCGCGACGGGTGACAAGCTTGCCGCCCGCCGCGTGGCGGCAAAACTCGGCGTCCCGCTCGTGCCGGGCACGAGTCAGCCGCTGGCCGACGGAGCGGAGGCCGCGCGGGCGGCGGCCGAGATCGGATATCCCGTGATGATCAAGGCGGCGCTCGGCGGCGGCGGCAAGGGCATGCGCCTCGTGCGCGCGTACGCCGAGCTCGAGGGAGCTTTGCGCTCGGCGCGCTCCGAGGCCGGCTCGGCCTTTGGCGACGCGACCGTCTACATCGAGAAGTACGTCGCCGCGCCGCGCCACATCGAGATCCAGGTCCTCGCCGACGCCCACGGCGCCGTCGTTCATCTCGGCGAGCGCGAGTGCTCGATCCAGCGCCGGAATCAGAAGCTCGTCGAGGAGAGCCCATCGCCCTGCGTCACCCCCGAGCTGCGGCGCCAGATGGGCGAGGCGGCCTGCAGGATCGCGGGGGCGGCGGGCTACGTAAATGCCGGCACCGTCGAGTTCCTCGTGGATCGCGACGGCAAGTTCTACTTCCTCGAGATCAACGCGCGGCTGCAGGTCGAGCACCCCGTGACCGAGTTCGTGACGGGGCGCGACCTGGTGCGCGAGCAGATCAGGATCGCCGCAGGGGAGAAGCTCGGCTACGCGCAGGAGGACATTGCCTTCAGCGGCCACGCCATCGAATGCCGCATCAACGCCGAGGACCCCGACGCCAACTTCATGCCCTCGCCAGGCAAGATCCTGGGACTGCGCGCCCCGGGCGGCCCCTGGGTGCGCGACGACTCGGGCGTCTACGAGGGCTACACGGTGCCGCGCTACTACGACACCCTGATGGCCAAGCTCATCGTCTGGGCGCCGGACCGCGAGGCGGCGATCGCGCGCATGGACCGCGCCCTCGCCGAGTACCACGTGAGCGGCCTGCGAACCACGCTGCCCGTCCTGCGCCGCATCGTCCGGCACCCGGACTTCGCAGCGGGCAAGCTCGACACCGGCTTCATGGAGCGCCTGCCGGGCGGCCACGGGACCGGCTCGCGGCGCACCGTCGCGCTGATCGCCGCTGTGCTGGAGGCCTACGAGCGCGCGGGGCGCCAGGCGGCGCCGGCGACGGCGCAGGGGCCCGGTCCCTGGGCGCGGGCCGGACGGCCCGGCGCGTCGGGGTGGAGGAGACGGTGAAGTTCGCGGCCGAGCTCGACGGCGACGTCATTCCCATCGAGATCACCGGCGCGGGCGGTCGCTACCGTGTCGCGCTTGGGGACGAGGTCCTCCTCGTGGACGCGCGGCCGACGGGCGGGGGCGGCTGGTCGCTGCTGCTGGGCCAGGCGTCGACGGTGGCGGACGTGACCGAGGAAAACGGCAGCTTCGTCGTCCACGTCGAGGGGGAGGCCTACGCGATCCGCGTGGAGGAAGAGACGCGCTACATCATCCGCACCCGAGGCGGCGCCGCCGCGGGCGGCGGGCAGGTGCTCAGGGCGCCCATGCCGGGTCGCGTAGTGCTCCTCGAGGTCGCCGTTGGCCAGGTGGTCAAGCCCGGCGACGGCCTCGTCATCCTGGAGGCAATGAAGATGGAGAACGAGTTCAGGGCGGCCGTGGCCGGGACCGTCAAGGAGATCCGCGTCGAGGTCGGCCAGGCCGTGAACCCGGGCGACGTCCTCCTGGTGATCGAGTAGCCGTGGCGACCGCGTCGATCCCCGCCATCCAGTTCAAGCAGGTCAACAAGTGGTTCGGCCCGCTCCACGTGCTGAAGGACGTCACGCTCGACGTGGCACCCGCCGAGGTGGTCGTGGTCTGCGGCCCCTCCGGCTCGGGCAAGAGCACGCTCATCCGCTGCGTCAACCGCCTCGAGCCCATCCAGCAGGGAGAAATACGCGTCTACGGCGAGCCGATTACCGGCAACGGCGTCAACCTCTCCAAGCTCCGCGCCGAGGTGGGAATGGTGTTCCAGTCTTTCAATCTTTTCCCCCATATGACGGCGATCGAAAACATCATGCTCGCGCCCATGAAGGTCAAGGGCCTCTCCCGGGCCGAGGCGGAAAAGATCGCCCGCGACCTCCTGGCGCGCGTGCGCATCCCGGACAAGGCCGACAAGCACCCGGCCAACCTCTCCGGCGGCCAGCAGCAGCGCATCGCGATAGCGCGCGCGCTCGCCATGCAGCCGCGCATCATGCTCTTCGACGAACCGACCTCGGCCCTGGACCCCGAGATGATCAACGAGGTTCTCGACGTCATGACCGACCTCGCCAAGGACGGCATGACCATGATGGTCGTGACGCACGAGATGGGATTCGCCCGCCGTGTCGCCCACCGCGTCATCTTCATGGACGAGGGCCAGATCGTCGAGGCCGCGACTCCGCAGGATTTTTTCTCGGCTCCGAAGTCCGACCGTGCCAAGGACTTCCTCTCCAAGATCCTCTCCCACTAACCCCCCACAAATCGCAAGGAGGCAGTGCATGAGAAAGCTTCTCGCTTCAGTCGTGGCCCTGGCCCTGCTGGCGTCGTCGGTGACGCCGGCGCTCGCCCAGGCCCAAGGCACCCTCGAGAGGATCAACCAGTCCGGCACGCTCACCATCGGCACGCGCACAGGCTCGCCGCCCTTCGCCTACGTCAATGCCAAGAACGAATGGGTCGGCTTCTCCATCGACCTGGTCGAGGAGCTGGTCAAGCCCGCGCTGGAGAAGAAGCTCGGCAAGTCGATCAAGATCGAGAAGAAGGAATCCACGCCGCCCACGCGCATCCCGCTGCTCAGCTCGAACGCGGTGGACCTCATCGCCGGCACCATGACGGACACTCGCACGCGGCGCGACAGCGTGGACTTCTCCCTCACGTTCTTCGTGACCGGCGCCCAGTTCCTGGTGAAGAAGGGCAGCAAGATCCGCAGCATCAAGGACATCGACGGCAAGCGCATCGCGGCCCAGCAGGGCTCGACCAACGCCAAGATCATCCGGGAGAAGGCGCCCAAGGCGCAGCTGCGCGAGTTCCCCGACCAGCCGGCGGCCTTCCAGGCGCTCTTGCAGGGGCAGGTGGACGCCTACACCAACGACGGGATCCAGCTGGCCGGCCTCAAGCTCAAGGCGCAGAACCCGGCGTTGTGGGAGGTCGTGGGCGACTTCTATTCCTACGAGCCCTATGGCATGGCCATGCGGAAGAATGACGCCGACTTCCGCAACGTGGTCAACGGTGGGCTGATGGACGGGATCGAGTCCGGCAAATACTTCGAGATCTACGAGAAGTGGTTCGGGCCCAAGGGCGAGCTGCCCTATCCCATGTCCGCCGGCGTTCGCACCTTCATGCTCTACCAGGCGGTGCCCAAGTAGACCAGATGGCCTTTCTTGCAACTCCCTCTCCCCCAGAAGGGGGAGAGGGCAGGGGGAGGGGGTTGGCTTCTCGCCGGGTTTTTCTCGCCACGATGTCGTGTGGTCTCCTTGCGCCGTTCGCCGCCCAAGCGCAGCAGCCGACCAGGGTCCCTCGAATAGGCTTGTTGTCGCTCAACCTTGCCCCTAACTCCCACCTGCAGGAGGCCTTCCGTCAAGGACTGCGTGACCTCGGTTACATCCAGGGGCGCAACATCGTGATCGAAATCCGAGATGCCGAGGGGAAGCCCGAGCGGCTCCCCGCGCTGGCGGCCGAACTGGTTGCGCTCAAGGTTGATGTCATCGTGACCGGAGGAGGCGCGCCCCCCGCCCTGGCCGCCAAGCAAGCGACCAAGACTATCCCCATTGTCTTCTCTTCTGCTCCCGATCCGGTTACGGACAGGCTCGTCACCAGCCTTGCGCGGCCGGGCGGCAATGTCACGGGGTCGTCCAACCTCAACCCGGAGCTAGTCGGCAAGTGTCTGGAACAGCTCAAGCAGGCCGTGCCATGGATCAGTCTGGTCGCTGTCCTTTGGCAGTCAGGTTTCATGGACGAACGCACGGACAGGGAGATGCTGAAGGCAGCAGACGTCGCGGCACGGGCGCTGAGGGTGCGGCTTCAAGTCGTTGAGGTGCGAGTTCCCGGCGATATCGACAGGGCCTTCTCGAAGATGACCGGGGAACGCGCGGATGCGTTGACTGTGCTGCCAAGCGCCATGCTCTTTACTGAACGCAGACGCCTCGTGGACCTGGCGGCCAAGAACCGGCTGCCGGCAGTCTACGTACAAAGAGAGTTTGTCGATGCCGGGGGCCTAATGTCCTATGGACCGAACCTTGCTGATTTGTTTCGCCGCGCTGCTACCTATGTGGACAAGATCCTCAAGGGGGCCAAGCCCGCCGATCTTCCCGTCGAGCAACCCACGAAGTTCGAGCTGGTCATCAACCTCAAGACCGCCAAGGCGCTCGGGCTGACGATCCCGCAGTCGCTGCTGGGACGGGCGGACGAGGTGATGCAGTGAGCGCTCGGCGGGCGTTCGTCGGCACGCTGGCCGGCGGTCTTCTCGCGCCGCTCGTCGCCCAGTCGCAGCCGGCCGGGAAGGTATACCGGATCGGATGGCTCTCCCCTGCGTCGGCCGCGAATGGCCTCCCCAATCTGGATGCCCTGCGGGCCGGCTTGCGTGAGCTTGGCTACGTTGAAGGCCGCAACATCACGATAGAAGTGCGCTGGGCCGACGGGGAGGGGTCGCGCCTTTCGAAGCTCGCGACCGAATTGATCGCCCTTCGTGTCGACGTGATCTGCACGGCGGGCTCTCCAGCGTCCCTCGCGGCCAAACAAGCGACGACGACCGTACCGATCGTGTTCGCGAACGTTGCCTTTCCCGATGAATCGGGCCTCGTGGCCAGCTTCGCTCACCCGGGAGGCAACATCACGGGCGTCGCGTTCATTGGGCCCGAGTACGGGAAGCGGCTGGAGCTGCTCAAGGAAGCGGATCCAAGAATGACCCGCGTCGCGCTCATTTACAATCCCGAGAACCGTGGAAGCGTGCTCGCTCTCCAAGAGACGCGGCGGTGGGCGAAGGATCTGCGCCTGACGCTCGAGCCCCACGAGCTCCGAGGGCCGGGCGACTTCGAGCGCGTGTTCGCTGCCATGTCCCGAGCCAGACCGGATGCGTTGATGACCACGGCCGACCCGCTCATCGCCTCGTATGCCAGGCGAATCGTCGAGTTCGCCGCGAAGAATCGCATGCTGTCCATGTATCCGGGCAGAGAGTTCGTGGCCGCCGGAGGTCTGATGTTCTACGGTGCAAGCATTCCCGAGATGTACCGCCGCGCTGCCGTGTACGTGGACAGGATCCTCAAGGGCGCAAAACCACGCGACCTTCCCGTGGAGCAGCCGATAAAATTCGACATGGTGATCAACCTCACGGCCGCCAAGGCGCTCGGCCTGACGATCCCGCAATCGCTGCTGCAGCGGGCGGACGAGGTCATCCAGTGACCAGCCGGCGCGCGTTTCTCGGCGCACTGACTGGCGGCCTCCTCGCCGCTCCGCTCGCCGTCGCGGCGCAGCAGCCGGCGACAAGGCCGCGGATAGCCTACCTGGGCCCCTCCTCGCCTTCGCTGGAGTCCCAGAACGTCGAGGCATTCCGGCAGGGGCTCCGGGACCTCGGCTATATCGACGGCCAGAACATCACCATCGAGTATCGCTGGGCGGAGGGGCGGGATGACCGACTCCCCGACCTGGCCGCCGAGCTGGTCCGTCTCAAGGTCGATGTCATCGTGACGTCGGGCACGCCCGGCGCCGTTGCGGCCAAGCAGGCGACCAAGACCATCCCCATCGTCATGGCGTCAAGTGGTGATCCTGTTCTGTCCGGGCTCGTCGTCAGCCTCGCGCAGCCGGGCGGGAACGTCACGGGGTATAGCACTCGACCTGGGGAGTTGGAAGGCAAGCGCTTGGAGCTTCTCAAGCGGGCAGCTCCAAAGGTGTCGCGCGTTGCCGTGCTCTGGAATCCGGACAATCGGACGAACCACGCTTTTTATCAACACACGCAGATCGCGGCCAAGACGCTGCGCGTAACGCTGCAACCCGCGGTCGACGCTCGCCGAGTCGCCGATTTCGAGCACGCGTTCGCCACGATTGCCGGGGCGCACCCCAATGCGCTCGTCGTGCTTCCGGATCGCCTCTTGCTCGCTCACCGAAGACGGATCGTGGATTTCGCCGCACACAACCGGCTGCCGGCGATGTACCCGTACCGGGAATATGTAGACGACGGGGGATTCATGTCGTATGGGACGCGCTATACCGACTTGTTTCGGGCCGCGGCCACCTTTGTGGACAAGATCCTGAAAGGCATGAAACCCGCCGACATCCCCGTGCAGCAGGCCACCAACTTCGAGTTCATCATCAACCTCAAGACCGCCAAGGCCCTCGGGCTGACGATCCCGCCGTCCCTGCTGGGGCGGGCGGACGAAGTGATCCAGTGAACTACACGTTCAAGTGGTCGGTGTTATGGACGGGGGAGTCGGGGCAGTGGCTCCTGAGCGGGCTCATCACGACGCTCGAGCTGTCGGCGCTGGCGTGGCTGCTCGCGGTGGCGCTCGGCATCGTGTCGGGCGTGCTCCGCACCGTGAAGTTCCGGCCGCTGCGCGCGCTGGCCACGTTCTACGTCGAGTTCTTCCGCAACGTGCCCCTGCTGGTCTGGATGTTCTTCTGGTACTTCGCCGTGCCGCCGTTCCTGCCCGAGACGATCCGCGAGTGGATGCTGGGGCATGGGCTCGAATTCTGGGCCGGGGTGCTCGCGCTCGGCGTCTACAGTGGCGCACGATTCTCCGAGGTGCTGCGCTCGGGAATCCAGTCGATCCCGAAGACGCAGATGGAGGCCGCCGTCGCCTCGGGGTTGACCACCTTCCAGTCCTACCGCTACGTCATCCTGCCGGTGGCGTTGAGAATCATCATCCCGCCTGGGACCAGCGAGTCGCTCAACCTGCTCAAGAACTCCTCGCTGGCGCTGACGATCAGCGTGGCCGAGCTGACCTTCCAGACCCGCCAGATCGAGACCTACACCGCCAAGGCTATCGAGGCGCTGGCGGCCGGGACGCTCATCTACCTGGCCCTTTGCGTGGGCATCGCGTCGCTGATGAGCTGGGTCGAGCGGAGGACGGCGATCCCCGGTCTCATCACGAGCGGCGGCAGGAGGCGGCGGTGATCGACGGCCTCGAGGTTATCTGGCGCAACCTACCGTTCCTGATGATCCAGGGGTTTCTCGGCTTCGGGAAGTTCGTGGGGGGCACGGTGCGCCTGGCCATCCCCGCCATCGTCCTGGGGTTTCTGCTCGGCATCTTCATCGGCCTGGGCCGGCTCGCGCCGCGGCCATGGATCCGGATTCCCGCCACCCTCTACGTCGAGTTTTTCCGCGGAGTCCCGCTGGTCATGGTCATCTTCTGGATCTGGATCGTCGTGCCGATCGTGCTCCAGCGCGCCATCCCCGAGTTCTGGGTGGCGCTCTCCGCCTTCGTCATCTTCGAGGCGGCCTACCTGGGCGAGATCGTGCGGGCCGGCGTGCAGTCGGTGCCCCGGGGGCAGGTGGAGGCGGCGACCGCCGTCGGTCTCACGGGCACGCAGACGATGCGTCACGTCATCCTGCCGCAGGCGCTCAAGAACATGATCCCGTCGCTGGTGACGCAGTTCATCGTGCTCTTCAAAGACACCTCGCTCGCCTCGATCATCGGCTTCATGGATCTGACCAAGGCTGCGCAGGTGGTCAACAACCGCGAGGTCCGTCCCTTCGCCCTCTACCTCTTCATCGCGGTCGTCTACTGGATCTGTACCTACTCCATGTCCCGCTACGCGCGACACGTGGAGCAGCGTCTCTCTCCTGCCTGAGATCGAGCTCGAGAATGGCGTCCGCCTCCACTGGCGCGAGGCGGGTACTCCCTCCAAGCCGCCGGTCGTGTGGATCCACGGCGGCTCGGTCGAGGATTCCTCCTTCATGCTGCCCGATCTCGAGCCGTTCGTGGACCGGATACGCGCCCTGTTCCCCGACACGCGCGGCCACGGACTGTCCTCCAGATTCGAGCGGCTCGAGGACTACACCTATGCCAGGAAGTTCGAGGATCTGACCCTGTGGCTCCAGGCGCTCGGCATCGAGCGCGCGATCTGGGGTGGCGCCTCCATGGGCGCGGCGCTGTCACTCTGGGCCGCGGTCCATGCGCCCGCGCGTGTGGCGGCCGTGGTGTCCATCAGCGGGCCGCCCTATGAGCCGTCGGCCGCCGACAAGGCCTGGTGGGCGGCCCATCGGCCTCTCGTCGAGAAGGGGCGCTTCGAGGAGTACTTCGACGCCAATATCAGGCTCCGCATGGGAGAAGATGCGCTCGCCCGCCTGAGGTCGAGGCCGGAGCGCTACGCGGAGGTGACGGGACGCCTGCGCCGCCACTCGGTCGCGTCGCTGCTCGCGCTCCTCGACGAGACCTATGCGCGCACCGACTGGCTCGCGGACTGCAGGCGCATTCGGTGTCCGGTGCAGGTGATCGGGGAGTTTCTGTCGTCGCTGGGCGTGTGAGGCTAGCGGCCTGCCTGGCGGCGTGGGTCGGACGGCTGCCCCGGCCAGGACTGCACCGGCGGTCGGGGGCCCCGGTGGGGCGACGGCGGCGGACCCCGG
>WNFP01001442.1_pt1 | contig 28116 bp, 25 predicted proteins | sample 5400201 | NCBI WGS metagenome assembly WNFP01 (sample SAMN13153355, study PRJNA577476) | soil metagenome | isolation source: 115 cm saprolite under Madrone tree | place: USA:California | collected 2016-06-14 | reverse complement strand
CAACGCTTACTTCGCCTCGCTCGGGCTTCCCGAACTCACGGCTCATGGATAGTTCAACCCGCCGAACCGCCGGATGCGGACCCGCATGTCCGGTCGTGTGGCAGGGGAGAGTGGGCGACCACTTCCCCTATGCCGATCTCAAGAAGTGGGATGGAATCCGAATTAGGCCATCAATTGCCGTTTAGCCAGCGGAACCATTGACACTGCCCGCCCCGGCGGTGGATAGGTTTTTGCCACTGGCGCGTATGCGTGTACGTCCCGTGTGGCCACCGGCATCGGCACTGGCATGCCACCAGCAGTCTGCCTCGAAGCCTCACGAACCAACTCCATGCGGCCGCGCACACGGAACTTCGCAAGCAGCGATGAGACATGGAATTTTACGGTGCGCTCGGACAGATTCAGGTTGGCGGCGATTTCTTTGTTTGCGAGGCTCTTCATTAGGCCGGAGAGAACTTCTTCTTCCCGGCGTGTCAACTTCACTTGGCTGCGGACCGACTTCCCGGCCTCCAAGAGCTTGTTTGCTTTCTCATTGAGGCCTTCCAGGACTTCTTCATCGGCCTGGACCATCACAACGTAATCGCTCGCTAGCTGCCCCCGCACCATGCAGTGCATGGCCAGCAGCCCGGCGGCCTGGTCTACAGGAAACCTGCCGTCTGGTCCGGCTTCGACATGAAAGTGCGCCACTCCAGTGCTCTTTTCGTAGAAAAAGAAAACATCGCGGGGAAAAGCTGGCTGAGAATTTGTTAATTGCTGCGGATGTTCACTTCTGCGAATCACCTTCACATGCACCCCCTCCGAATGCAGCCTCGTGACGGATCGAAGCGTATTGAGTTGTTTCTTCTGCGCCTCTCGACGAGGCGTATCCCCCCGTGGGGTAGACAGGTAGGCAAGAAGTCCAAAAAACGGTTACGGCTCGGGAACCCTTACCCACTGAACGGCGACCACCAGGCAGGAGCGGGGACTCCCTGAAAGTCCGCCTGCGATGCCGAACCTTCCGTCCCTGCAAACATTCTTCCGAATGGAAGGCTTATGCAACTTACTCAAAAATTGGGGGCTTACGCCAGGTCTCGGAACACGCTGGAATTCATTTGATGGTAGGAATTGCACGGTTGGCGAATTTTTTCCCTCTTATGTCTAAACGGCGGGGGAGTCGGTAATGCCAGGAACTTGTTCTACCGCAATTAGGATCTCACAATGGAACTATGCGCGTTTGCTCCGCGCTAATCAATTCGTATGCCATACTCCGCCAGCGAATTTTCCGTGTGATCAGAGAGTTCACAAAATTTACGGCGTAGAGGAACGGGACGAAGACCGCTAGAACGACGTAAATCCAGGCCTGCCCGGTGATCTGGGATCGCTCGGCGGGGAGGGCCTCCGTCACACCGGTGAGCCGGATGGAGTTCCGGATCGCGGCAAGTAGAACAGGAAGAACACTCAGCGCGGCGATGTGAAAGGCGGGTCGCTGCTCGAATAAATCACTCAGGATCAGAATCAAGCCGAGCGAAAGCGTCACGCAGTACAGAAGATGCGTGGCGGCTGCAGGCGCCCAGACCCTCTGTGCGTAAACGCGCGTGATCAGGATTTGCCGGTTCGTGAATTCCAGCAACCCGCGGAAATCGGTTTCGACGTAAGAAAGCGTTAAGCACTCCGGTAAGAAAACAATCGACCGATTGTTACGCTCCAGTGCACGCGTCAAGGAATAATCGTCGCTGACCGAGTTTCTCCACTCGTTCATGACACCCGACTGTTCGAAGATGCTCCGGCGAATCGCCGTGCCGCCGCCCCAGCAGAGATTCTTCCCTTTCTCGCTCAGCATGGTGACCACCGGCGCATTCCATGCGGCAAGAAGCGCGGTCGGGAGATTGCTCCGATTGGGCATCAGCCAGCGCATGGTGGTCGTCGCGCCGATCCTTACATCACCCAGCGGCGCCACGAGGCGATGCAGCCAGCTTTTACCAGGACGCCCGTCGGAATCGGTGAAGACCAGTACTTCAAATTCCGGCGGCAGTTGTTCTACGGCAACCCGCAAATTGTTCACTTTCTCGCCGGAGTTGCTGGGAATCCCTGCGATGATCACATGGGCTTTCACCCTCGAATTCGCGGCTATCCGTTCAACCATGCTGCGCGCTGGATCGGAGCCCGAGGCGAGAATAAAGAATATCTCGTAGTTCTGGCGGTCGAATTCGGTAAGCGACAAAAGATTACGCTCCAGCCCGGGCTCCATGCCTTTGCAGGGACAAAGCACGGCTACACGCGGCGCGTAGAATCCTGGATCCATGCGCAGGCGGCGCCGCAGGTAGTCGAGCCACTGCAAACCTTGCCCGATGAGGTAGACCCCAAGTAGGACCTGCAAAAACGCCAGTAAATAGAATAGTGTCTCCACGCTCCTTGAGAATAGCAGAGGAACATTGTTCGCAGAGCGCCGTTTGAACGGTTAGAATCGCAGCGGTAAACGTCCGTTCAAAGGAGAACAAAAATGCCGCGAGTCGATTCTGGAATGGTGACATCAGCGCTCGAACTGCCCGGCTATCGGATTGTCCGGAATTTTGGCATCGTTCGCGGAATTATCGTGCGCTCGCGCAGCGTGATCGGGAATCTTGGCGCTGCGCTTCAGACCATTGTCGGGGGAAATATCACCATTCTCACCAACCTCTGCGAGAAGACGCGCGAGGATGCTTTTGAACTTCTGTTGCAGCACGCCGGTGAACACGGCGCCAACGCCGTGATCGGGATGCGCTATGACGCCACCGAAGTGATGCAAGGCGTCACCGAAGTGCTCGCCTATGGCACGGCCGTCCAGGTTGAGCGCATTTCCTAGCTGCTCTCCTACATCCTTTCGCGGTGGGCCCCGCACCAATGGTAAAATCCACTTCTCCCATGTTCTGCACCAAATGCGGCGCACCGGTTTCCGCGGGCGGAAGGTTCTGCTCCTGGTGTGGAGAAGCGGTCAATCCGGACACGGGCGCAACTTTGTTCGGGGATGAAGCCAGCCTCGAGGGTGCAACCATTGCACCATCGATCCCAGCCCCGCGAAAAACTCCGCCACCCACTCTTCTCAGCGGCCGCGCTCGATAATTAGACCGCGCCGGCCTCTCTCGGTGCTCAGCCTGTCCGGCGATCCTTTTCCGGCGCGAGCTTCGGGGGCACAAGTTGCGTCGCCAATTCCTCCAGGCTCGACAGTGTCTTGCTCGCAGCCAGCCGTGCCTTCTCCATGAATGACGAATCCAGCAAGAAGGCGCAACGGTCCACGAAGGGATGGTCCGCCGCTTCAAAGGGCTTGCGGCGGCGTCGCGTCTCGGCGGCACGGGCTAGCAACTCTTCGTACATTTGCAGGTCCCGCTGAAAATCGAGCGCGTCTCCCGCGGTCCAGCCCTGCTGCCGCGTCAGTGCGGCCAGAAACTTTCTGCGGAACACCGTGGCATCCCGCCTTAGCATGGGACGCGGTTTGGATTTGCCCGCAGTCTGCGGCTCGTTGCAAACGATCGCCAGCGTCCGCACCGCCAAGGCCAGCAGCGCCTCTCGTTGCAACAGAACCAGGAGATCACGGTAGAGCGAGGCGTGAACCTGTAGCGCCTGGCGCCCGTTCTCGACAACATAAGAATCCACAAAACGCGGCACGACGCGCTCGTGCAGCAGAGCGTCGGTAATGCGCCGAGCGAGTTGCCCAGGCGCTTCTGTTGAATTCTGTTTCTCAAGCGACATGTTCAACGAAACATGTTAGCAGGAGTCTCGTTCCAGGCCGCCCGGTGCCGCTGGAAATGAAAAAGGCCCCGGCCAGGTAGAGGGGGCCTGTATTCATTTTGGAGGGGCGCCCGCGCGTCTTCCTTCATGCATGCTCTATCTGTTTTTCAGTGAATCGCCCGGGGGCCCTCCGGGCCAACGCGCTTCTGTTTTGGCTCAGGCTGCGGCACGATCGGCGGCGTCAGTGCCTCCTTTTGGAGCGCGTGCTCAAGCACTTCGTCAAGTGTGCGGACATAGGTGACCTTGATGTCGCCGAGGATCTCCGGAGTGAGATCCTCCACGACATTCGGCTCATTGTCTGCAGGCAACAGGACTTCTGTGATCCCCGCCCGCTTCGCCCCGAGCACTTTTTCCTTCACGCCTCCGATCGGCAGGACTACGCCCGAGAGCGTCATCTCGCCGGTCATCGCCAAGCGGTTTTTCACCGGGCGTCCGCTGAGCAGGCTGACCAGCGCCGTCACCATTGCCGCGCCCGCAGACGGACCGTCCTTCGGTACCGCGCCCGACGGCACATGGATGTGAATGTCCTGTTTGCGGAAGAAATCCGGATCGATGCCGTAACGCTCGCCATTCGCGCGTGTCCAGGTCAGCGCCGCGGTCATCGATTCCTGCATGACTTCACCCAGATGCCCGGTCATGGTGAACTGCTTACCGCCGCGCATCCGCGTAGCCTCGATGAAGATGATGTCGCCTCCCACCGGCGTCCACACCAGCCCCACGGCGACTCCCGGCCTCTTGACGCGTTCTTCGACTTCCTTCTCCGTGCGAAATTTTGGCACCCCCAGGAACTCGCGAACAATTTCCGGCGTGACGACCATTTTCTCGGTCTTGTCTTCGGCGATGCGCCGCGCCTGTTTGCGCGTGATCGTGGCGATCTCGCGCTCCAGGTTGCGCACGCCCGCTTCCCGCGTGAAGCTGTGAATGATTTCCCGGAGGCCCTCGTCGGTGAAGGTGATTTGCTCGTCGACTCTGAGGCCGTGCTCGGCGGCCTGCTTCGGGATCAGGTACTTGTGGGCAATGTGCAACTTCTCTTCTCCCGTGTAGCCGGGCAATTCGATGATTTCCATGCGGTCCCGCAGCGGCTCGGGGATGGGATCCATCCAGTTCGCCGTGGCGATGAACAGGACCTTCGAAAGATCAAAGGGCACATCCAGATAGTGATCACGGAAGGCGTTGTTTTGCTCCGGGTCGAGAACTTCCATCAGCGCCGAAGAGGGATCGCCCCGGAAGTCGCGGCCGAGTTTGTCGACCTCGTCAAGCATCATGACCGGGTCGTTCGTTTCTCCGCGCTTCAAACCTTGAATAATTTGTCCGGGCAACGCGCCGATGTAAGTCCGCCGATGGCCGCGGATCTCCGCCTCGTCGTGCATACCGCCAAGGGCGATGCGCACAAACTTGCGTCCCAACGACCTGGCGATAGACTTACCAAGTGAAGTTTTGCCCACGCCTGGAGGTCCCACGAAGCAAAGGATTGGCCCCTTCATGCCTGGCTGAAGCTTCTTCACCGCCAGGTAATCGAGGATGCGCTCCTTCACCTTCTGCAGATCGTAGTGGTCTTCATCGAGAATCTCGCGCCCCTTGGCAATGTCAATTTCCGAGCTGCCCGAGGACTTGCTCCACGGCAGCGAGGTCATCCACTCCAGATAGGTCCGCGAAACCATGTACTCCGCGGAAGCCGGTGTCATTTTTGACAGCCGCTTCAGCTCCCGGTCGCACTCTTTCTTCGCTTCGGCCGTCATGCCGGCTTCTTCGACCTTCTTGCGGAGCTCGTCGATCTCCTGCATCGAGTCGTCGGATTCGCCAAGTTCCTTTTGGATCGCTTTCATCTGCTCGCGCAGGAGGTATTCGCGTTGGTTCTGGCTGACCTGCTCCTGCACCTGCTCGTGTATTTTCGAACGCAGCTCCAGGACTTCCAGCTCCTTGGAGAGCTCGCGGATCAATGATTCCAGCCGCTTGCGCACGCTGGGAGTTTCGATTAATTCCTGCCGCAGCAGCGTCGAAAGTGACGGCAACGTGCCGGCGATGAAATCGGTCAGCCGGCCGGGATCGTCGATATTCATGGCCACCGATTGCAGATCGTCGGAAAGTTGCGGAGAATGGCTGACTACATCGCGGAAAAGGTCCTGTGCATTGCGCTGCAGCGCTTCGAGTTCCGTATCGGCTTCACCGATGATGTCCGGCTCAGCCTGGACGCGAGCCCGCAGAAACGGACGCAAGCCCACCAGATCAACCATCTGGATGCGTTGCAGTCCTTCGAGGAAGATGACCACGTTGCCATTCGGCATTTTCACGGTCTTGTGCACTTTTGCCAGCGTGCCGACCTTGTGCAGGTCAGCCGCAGCTGGATCCTCTATGCGCGGATCGAGCTGCGCGACCACTCCCAACATCTTCTCTTCGCCTTGCAAAGCATTCACCAGCGCCAAAGAGCTTTCCCGGCCCACGGTCAGTGGCAAGACGGCACCCGGAAACAGGACGGTGTCCCGAACCGGCAGGATCGGTAGAATCTCTGGTACTACAAACTTTTTCTCAGCCATTCGCTCCTCCAGAGCCGGGCGCACTCAACGCCTCGTGCTCTCCCATCTTAGATGCTGCCATGCCAGAAAGGGTGTAAAAAAGTATCGTTGTTGCTAGCATGAAATCTTAGCACCTTACGCTCATATTTATACCTCACTTCGAATCTCTCTTTCCATTTCAATGTAAATATTGTGTATTCAATATATTACGAGTCATCGTGAGGACCCACCTAGCTAATCTCGCGTCCGCTACCGGCCGAGAGCTAATTTCTTCAGCCGTGCCTTCCCTCCGGCGCAAACCTCTCCAGCACGAATCTCTCCGCTTCTGCTCGGGTCTTGATCTCACCCTCCAGTTGCGCGTCCTCCAGGGCCTCCAGGATCTCGCTGAAAAGTGGGCCCGGCCTGAAACCCATATCCTGCAAATCGTCTCCCGTCAGCAAGCGCTCCGGACGAACCCGCTCGGGCGGGGTCTCGGCCAGGAATCGTCGCACGAACTCATAGGAATCGAGGTGCCCGTGGCTGGCAAGACAGTCGAGCCGGTGCAAGGCCAGGTGTTCCTCGAAGCGAGGGAGCCGCACAAACTTCTTCAGCGTGGAGGTGCGCATCTCCTCGACCGCCCCGAACTTCATGTGATTGTCCACCAGCGCCAGGATCTGCTCGGTGTCCTCGTTGGCGAAGCGCAAGCGCCTGCAGATGGCCTCGGCCATGCGCACGCCGACTTCTACGTGATTGTTGAAACGAATGCGGTCCCCGGTCTCGGCGGCGGATTGGAATGTCGGAGGCTTGCCAACGTCATGAAGAAGGACGCCCCAAGCTAACGTCGGTCGAGTGCCGGCCGGAAGTCCTTCGAGCATCATGAAGGTGTGAATCCACACGTCCCCTTCTGGATGATATTGCGAAGGTTGCTGGACGCCTTTCATCGCCCCGATTTCAGGAAGAACTCTCTCTAGAAGCCATGTTTCGTCCAGTAGTTCGAACGCCCGCTTGGCTGCGCCCTCGGTGAGAAGTTTGGTGAGTTCCTCGCGGAGGCGCTCTGGAGAAACTTGGTGTATCTCCTCGACGTGGCGGCGTACCGCCCGAAACGTTGCGGCTTCGATTTCGAATCCGAAACGCGCCGCGAAGCGTACCGCGCGCATCATGCGGAGTTTGTCTTCCGCAAAACGACGGTCGGGCTCGCCGATGGCGCGGATGACTTTCGCTTCGAGGTCGGCCTGCCCACCCACGAAATCGAGCACTTCTCCCGTGTCGTGCGGCATCAGCAAGCCGTTGATCGTAAAGTCGCGGCGCCACACATCTTCCTGCGGGGTATTTGCGTAGACCACACGGTCCGGGTGGCGGCCATCACTGTGGCCCACGTCCGAGCGGAAGGTGGCAACTTCGACCTTCAGACCATCACGCGGAATCAAGATCACTCCGAATTGTGCCCCGACTGAAACGCTCTCTGGGAACAGGCTGGCCACCTGTTCCGGCCTGGCATCGGTGGTCAAGTCGTAATCGGCGGGCTCCCGGCCGAGCAGCAAGTCGCGCACACACCCTCCGACAAGCAGGGCCTGATAACCGTTGCGGCGAAGGGTGTCGCCGATCGAGTTGGCCAGTTCGCGTGGCGTCACGCTGTGATTATGCGACAGTCGGGGCCACCAAGGGGGACTGTGTGTTAGAGAGTTTCGGCCCGGCTGCGAAAGACCAGGCAGGTAATGTCGTCGGACTGGCGCGTGGCGCCCACGAATTCATCCACTCGTTTCATGAGGAACTGCAGGGTTTGTTGAGCATCCCAATCCGGCAGATTGCGAATGGCGTTGAGCCAGCGAGCGTTCCCAAATTCTTCTCCCCCTCCATTGAAGGCCTCCACAACGCCATCGGTAAAAAAAATCAAAGCGTCACCCGGTTTGAGCTCCAGGGACGCGGTCTCGTAATTGGTGGCGGGTCGAATGCCCAGGGGCAGGCCGCCAGCTTCCAGGGTTTCCAGAATGCCATTAGCGCGGCGGAGAATCGGTGCGTTGTGGCCGGCGTTCACATAGGTAAGACGCCGTGAATTGGGATTATATTCAGAGAGAACCGCGGTGGTGAAGCGCAGGCCGTTTAGACTGTGCGCGCAGGCATAGTAATTCAGCCGCGCCACGAGATCCACCAGCGGAGCGTTTTCTCCCGCGATCGTCCGGAGGCTGGCTTGCAGTGTGGCCATGAGCAGCGCGGCAGGAACGCTCTTGCCGGCAACATCGGCGATAACCATCATCAACCTGTCCAGCGCGGCCGGATTCGGATAAAAGGCGTCGTAGTAGTCGCCCGCCACGGAATTTTGCGGGCGTGTCGCGAAAGCGATGTCCGCGCCCGCCACTTCCGGCGGTTCCGAAGGTACCAGCCAGCTCTGAATCTCTCGTGCGATCTCCAAGTCACGCTTCATCGTGACCTTGTCGGCCAACTCCAGAGAAAGAAGCAGCAAAAAGAGAATCGCTGCTTCGAAATTCATGTCGAGCGCGGCATTTTTTCCAACCTGAAATTTGATTCCGGACATCACCAGCATCGCGAACGCGACCAGCAACAGGACGCGCCGGGCAGGCGTTAGCTTCATCAGCAGGGACCAGAAGAGTGTCTTGGCAATGCCGAACAAGCGGCGGAATCCCCGCTGGCTTTCGAGCCCTTCGGCCTCTTTCATGTAGAAGCCGTAGCTCGCGCGTGCATCGGCGGTGAATTGCGACCACAGCTCATCAAGCTGACGGCCTTCGCTGATGCGCTGCCAGAAACCGCGAATGCGGTCCAGCAGGCCCTCGCTCGAACCGGAAGATGACACACCGGGAGTAGGAGGCGTGCTCATGGAATGGGTCGCAAGGAGGATAGATTATAGGACATTCGGGAGTCGTTTCGCCGTTGGTTAGAGATCGTCGCCGTCCCGCCGCGGCTGTTCCTCGCGCGACGAAAAAGAGCCCTGGCCTGCTTGCCAGGGAATCAAGTCAGGAGTCCTCACGGTCGTCGCCCGATTGATCCCCATGAAGCGATCCGCCAAATTGCAACTTTCCAAAACCGAAGCGGTCACGGAGCCGATCCGCGGCGCTGGTGAGTTTTTCCTGTTTTTTTCTGCGCTCCGCATCCAGCAAACCGAGTTGCTGGCCGCCGTGAGCGAGTCCGCTGAGGCTGACGCCCAGCAGTCGGACTTTTCTTTTTGCATCGCGGTTCAGTCGAAACAGTCCTTGAAACACAGCAAAAATGTCGGAATCGAGCCGCAGCGGTTCAGCGAGCGTTTTCGAACGAGTGTGGGTTTCGAATCCCGCATAACGGATGGTCAGGGTGAGTGTCCGGGCCGCCAGACCCGCTTCGCGGAGCCTCTTGCATGCTTTCTGCGATAAATGGCTGAGCATCGCGGACATCGCGTTCAAATCGTCCGTGTCTTCGCCGAACGTGTGATTGTGCGAAATCGATTTCGGCTCGGCATCAATCACGAATTCGTAGGAATCGCCGCCGCGTGCTTTGCGGTAAAGCGCCGTCCCCCACTGGCCAAATATCTTCTCCAGTTTTTCCTGCGGAACGGCGGCGATCTGCTCGACCGTTTCAATTCCCAGCACTCGGAGCGCCCTCTCGGTGACTTCCCCAATGCCGGGAATCTTTCGAACCGGAAGTGGCGCAAGAAACCGTTCTTCACGGCCGGGTGCAACCCAGAGCAAACCGCGCGGCTTGGCTTGATCCGAAGCAACTTTCGCTACCAGCCGCGTCGTAGCCAGTCCGCCGGAACACGGCAGCGCCGTCGTGCGCGTGATGGTTCGAAGCAACCTGTCGGCGGCGGCGAGAGGTGGCCCGTGCAAGCGCCCGGTGCCCGCGAGATCGAGATAAGCCTCGTCAATCGAAACCATCTCGACGGTCGGAGAAAATTTTCCGAGGATGGTCGCAATTCGGTCGCTCCACTCCGAATATTTTTCGTGGTGGCCGTCAAGGAAAATGGCGTGCGGACACAGCCGCCCCGCCGTTCGAAGCGGCATCGCGGAGTGAATCCCGAATTTCCGCGCTTCGTAACTGGCGGCAGAAACCACGCCGCGCTGGTCCGGCCGCCCTCCGACCACCACCGGCTTGCCGCGAAGCTCCGGCCGCTCGAGCAATTCCACCGAAACGAAAAACGCGTCCATGTCTACGTGCAGAATGCTCGATGGCTCTTCATTCGAAGCCGATTCGAGCGGGTCGTGTTTGGCGCGGAATCGCGCGAGGTCCGGCATGCCCCTAGCCTACGCTGTGGCTTGGTCCGCTACAACCGTTCGGCAGCCAGGACCCGAGGGATTCCCGCGAGGTCGTTGGTTACCCCTACATGTGTCCAGGCGGGTGCGTCGAGGAGTGGTTGGACAGCGGGTAGGCTGTTGTGGCCGAGTTCCAGGACCAGGATTCCGGCTGGCTTGAGATGCGCGGCGGCTTGCGCGATGAGATCGGCGTAGAGTTCGTAGCCTTCTTCACCGCCATAGAGAGCGATTTCTGGTTCATGATCGCGGACCTCGCGCATGAGCGTTGCGGCTTCGCGGCGGCCGATGTAGGGAGGATTGCTGGCGATCAGATGGAAGGAACCTGATTCGTGGGGGGCGGCCTTGCCGAGCAAGTGAGCAGCTTGCTGCGGACCCGAAACGGACACTCGTTCGAGCAAGTTGGATTCGATGAAATGGATGCGATGGGAGACGGAGTGATGTTTGGCGTTGCGTTGCGCGACGGTAAGGGCGGCACTCGAAATGTCCGTCGCGTAAATCGTCGCGCTCGGCAATTCCTTGGCAAGCGCGATGGCGATGCAGCCGGAGCCAGTCCCGATATCGGCGATTTGCAGGACTTCGCCGGTGAGCGCCTGTTTGCGGCCGGCGCGGCGCTGGCCAACCGCGAGGCGGTCGAGGGCGACTTCGATGACGTGCTCGGTTTCGGGGCGAGGAATCAAGACATCGGGCGTGACTTCGAGCTGGAGTCCCCAAAATTCCTGCTGGCCGGTGAGGTGTTGCGTCGGTTCGCCTCGCGCACGGCGCGCAATGAGTGCGAAGAAGCGATCGGCGTCCACGCACGAGACTTGCTCTTCGGCATGGGCGTAGAGCCAGGTACTGTCGCGGCCAAGGGCATGAAGCAGCAGGAGTTCTGCCGCGAGCGTGAAAGAGGGCACCTTGGCCTCGCGAAGTTGGGCAAGCCCTTGCTTCAGAGCGGAGCGAACATCAATCTGTTTTTCGCCGCCACTCATTGCCGCACGCGGTTAGAAAGAACGGAAGGAATTAGCCTGGAGGGCCTCCCGACTGGGTCGGGACGGGCGCCGACCGAGAGGCCAGGGAGAAGAAAAAGCAGCAGAAATAAGAAAGAATCCTGCATCGCTTGCCAATTCACAGAGAGGCGCAACATTATGCGCTGGCGAGCTCCTGCTGGAGGCGCTCCGATTCATAGTGCGAGACCAGGCCATCTACAAGTGGGGCGAGCTTTCCATCCATCACATCGGTTAGCTGGTGGAGCGTCAAGCTGATGCGGTGATCGGTGACGCGGTTTTGCGGGAAATTGTAGGTGCGGATCTTTTCGGAGCGGTCGCCAGTTTTGATCTGCCCGCGGCGCTCGGCGGAGAGAGCGGCCTGGCGCTTCTCCTGTTCCTGCTCGTACAAGCGGGCGCGGAGAACGCGCATGGCTTTGGCGCGATTCTTGATCTGCGACTTTTCGTCCTGTTGGGAAACAACCAGTCCGCTGGGGATATGCGTGATGCGCACAGCCGAATACGTGGTGTTGACCGACTGCCCGCCGGGGCCGGAGGAGCAGAAGGTATCGACGCGCAGGTCTTTCGCTTCGATTTTGATGTCGATTTCGTCGGCTTCGGGGAGAACCGCGACGGTCGCGGCCGAGGTGTGAATGCGGCCCTGCGTTTCCGTCGCGGGAACGCGCTGGACGCGGTGCACGCCGCTTTCGTATTTCAGTTTGGAATAAACCTTTTGCCCTTGAATCGCGGCGACGACTTCTTTGAGGCCGCCGAGCGAAGAAGGAGAGCTTGCGAGGACTTCGACTTTCCAGCCCTGCGTTTCCGCGTAGCGGGAATACATGCGGAAGAGCTCCGCGGCAAAGAGCGCGGCTTCATCGCCTCCGGTGCCGGCGCGGATTTCCACGATGACGCTCTTTTCGTCGTTGGGATCTTTCGGGAGGAGCAGGAGTTTCAATTCGCGCTCGACCACTTCCTTGCGCGCGGTGAGTTGCTTTTCTTCCTCTTGCGCCATCTGCTTCATCTCGGAGTCTTCCGCTTCGAGAAACATCTGGTGGGCGCCGGCCAGATCTTTTTCAATCTGTTTGAATTCGCGGTGCTTGGCGACGATCTCGCCGAGCTCGGATTGCTGCTTGGCAATCTTCTGGAAACGCGAGGAGTCCGAGACGATCTCCGCAGAGGAGAGTTCGTGCGTGAGCTCGTCGTAGCGAGTGCCGAGCTGATCCAACTTTTCAGATAACGTCAATGCGGCCATGGAAAATCCTCAGGAAAATCGACATTGCAATGGAAGAATCGCGGCGTTCCAGAGTTGGAGCGGCGGGGAGTCAGCTAATAAAAGGTGGCGTACATCGATTTGCTCAACTATAAGGATAACCCCGATGGCAAATTCACGCAAATCGACCGCATGGCGATTGCTCTGCCATGAGGCGGTATACTACGATGCGGCTGGGTTGTCGGTGCCGCCTGGATCCGCGGTTTCTCTCGGGCTAAAAGGCGGCCCTGCACGGTTTCATATTGAGTCGATCATGAGCGAAGCGGTGCGAACCACTTGGCAGACGGACGCAGAGCCAACGCAAGAGACTGCACCAGCGATTGATGCCGGATTTTTGTGGGATTTCTGGTATCCCGCGGTGCGGAGCGCAGAGATCACGGGGCAGAGACTCGTGACCGCCATGCTGCTGGAGGTTCCGCTGGTGCTGGGACGCACGTCCGAGGGGAAAGTGTTCGCGATGCGGGATTCTTGCCCACACCGCGGGATTCCGCTCTCGTACGGACGACTCGACGGAAAAGTAGTGGAGTGCTGCTACCACGGGTGGCGGTTCGAGGCGTGCACCGGGCAGTGTGTCGAGATTCCATCGCTTTCCGGCCAGGACAAACTGAAAGTGGAACGCATCTTTGCGGGGCATTGTCCTTGCGAAGAACGCGACGGCTACGTTTGGGTTTATATGAATTCGCCGGGGACGCGGGTGCCGGAGACCATTCCGGCGGCGCCGGCGCTTACCGTTTTCAGCGGCAAATACACAATCACGCATCTTTCTTGCGAGCTGCCTTCGCATATCGACCACGGGATTATTGGATTGATGGACCCGGCGCATGGGCCGTTCGTGCACCAGTCTTGGTTCTGGCGGAAACGCGGAAGCATTCACGAGAAAGCCAAGCGGTTCGAGCCCATACCCAACGGTTTCCGGATGAGCCCGCATTCGCCGAGCACCAACAGCGCACCTTACCGGTTGCTCAAGAAAATCACCGGGGAGCCAGTAACGACGACGATCGATTTCGTGCTGCCGAACATCCGCACGGAGGAGGATCGCAGCGGGAAGCTGTGGTTCTCCAGCCGCGCGACGGTGACGCCGGTGCGGCGGGACTTGTGCCGGATCGATTTCGTGGCGGCGTGGAATTTGTTTTTCCTGCCTGCCTCGATTTTCCGAATGTTTGGTAAGGTTTTTCTCCGTCAGGATCAGCAAACCATGATCCGGCAGGCCGAAGGATTGAAACACAATCCGCGGTTGATGCTCATCGATGACGCGGACAGACCGGCGAAATGGTATTTCGCGCTGAAGGCCAACCTGATCGAGTCGCGGCGAACCGGCGCGCCGATGGTGCATCCCATAAACGGGCCGGTAATGCTGCGGTGGCGGTCCTAAGGAGCTCTCAGTTGTTATGCTTGAGTTGTCGGTAAGCCTCCCTGGAGGAAGGCTCCTTGCCTGGGAATCCGCATGTGATTGATTCATCGAGGGCCGGGGCTAACCGCGCGAGGGAAGCACGCGCGCCTTCAAGCGGACTATAGGTACCGCACCGGTCAGCGGAGGTGGTCGAGGTCGAAGTCGAGGGTGACGGGATCACCCTCCGGCGGAAGCACGTCAACGGTGGCGGAGCCGGAGGCAAAGGGTTCGACGGCGAAATCAAACTGGAGAGTGGCGCCGGTGAGGATGCAGCCGCCCTCCTCGGAGCAGCCGAAATTGGGCCGGCCGTAAGAAGAGATAGGCCGGAGCTTCTGATCCGCGCTGGAGACCTGCACGTCGAAATCTTTCCAGAAATCATAAGGGCGCCGGACGAAGCCTTTTGGAGAACCGGAGCGGGAACCGGTAGGGCGAATGATATAGGGACCATACGAATTCGTGAACTGGATTTGAACGACGATTCTCACAAATTCGGGCTGATCGCGATGATCGAGAGCGGCTTGCTGGGCGCTGTAACCGGCGGCGTGCTGGCTGGATTGCTGGACGAGTACAGCGAAAGGAGTGAAGAAAGTGACCGAGACAATGTCCGGACCGGTTTTCGGCGGCTCCAGAAACCTTGTGTATTTGTTCAGGAAAGTGGCCATGGATTCGTCACGGCGCTGGCCGAGGAAATAGGCTTCGCGGACGGCCTGATCGGACAAGGGAGTGTCGAAGGCGAAGGAGGAGGGCGAAAGCAGCAAGAGCGCGAAGAGTACGGAAAACAGAGGCTGGTTAGAAACGCGCACGTGCAACCTCCTTGCTTATTGGACGGGTAACTATGCGTTTCGGTTTCGAGCCTTCTTGAGAGGGCTTGGAGGGCCGCTGCTAGGTATTCCGGTGAGACGGTAGACTCATTAGCATCAGATCCGTCGCTGGATGTTGGGAAAATCGAGCCAGACTTTGATGCCGCAGAAGTGGGAGCCTTCGGTGCAGATGGGGGTGGTGATGCCGGCGCGGATATGGCACGGAGGGCCGACGTAGCAGGCCAGTTCGGGATGCACTTCGCGAAGTTGGGCAATTTCGTCCATGGAGGCCTGATAGATTTCTTCCTGGGCGTTGAAGCAGGTGCGCATGGTCCACTTGTGGATGAGATGGAGGAGTGAGCCAGACTCGTAGAGGCGGATGGACTTGGCGTTGGGGACAAGATAGAGCGCGATTTCCGGAGAGACGCCGCGATCGAGGAGTTCGTTCTTTGCCGTCCAGGCGTCGCGCATGGCGCAGTCGTAGATTTCTTTGGCACGAGGATTATTGGCGATGAGCTGGGGGATGATGTAGTCCGGCTCGCGGGTGTCGGCGAGGGTGAGGAGAGGGCGCGAGCCTGGAACCATGCGATGGCGCTGGTCCTGGCTGTCGGCGGTGTGACTGATTCTCTTCGCGAAAGTGTAGTTGGCGTGCTGGAGAACACGCATGATCGGCGCGTGGACGCCAACGTTCAGGGTTTCCAGACGATAGACATTGCGCGCGGGATTCAAGAGGCGATCGATGGCTTCGGCGTCGGGGCATTGCGACGCGCTGAGGCCAGCGACGGCGCGATAGGCTTCGGCCATCACGCGAACGGCGTTCGGTGAGTAATCGACGAGTATTGAAGTCTTGCCGTTGAGCTTGGCGTCAAATTCTCGGGCGAAGACTTCGCCAGCGTTTACATTCGTCTGCGCGTTCTTCCATTCGGGCAATTCTTCGAGCGGCTCAGTACCGAAGCGATCGAAAAACTGGACGTCGATTTCCTTTACGCGCGCGACCATCGCGCCGATGACGGCGCGGGCTTCGCTGGGCGTATCCGAGGCGGCGCACATACGCCACAAACGGTGGAGGACGATGCCGGAGACGGTGTGCACCATGGTGGTGAAGGCGGCGACGGGCAAAACGTAGCGGGCGATTTCGATGGCGCGCTTTTCGGCGGAGCGCTCGATTTTCTGGAGACGCTTGGGGTGGGACATCGGGCCGATGTGCCAGATGTCGTTGAGGATGGTGCGGGCGTCGGCGATCAGAAGAGAGGAAAGTTCGCGGTAGTAGTTCCAAGCGCGGGTGATGGCGGCTTCGTAGAGTTCCTTGCAGCTTTCGTCGAAGAAGAGCGACCTGGGCGGAGCGTAGGCTTGGGCGCGATCGAGGCGGACGTAACGCTGGCTTTGCTGCTCGGAATTGTAAAAGGGATGCGCGTGAAGGAAGGACCAGACGAAGTGGCGGCTGACGTTTTCGATGCCAAACTCGAAATGGGCGTGCTGGTAGACGGTGTGATGGCCGCTATAGAAGGTGGCTGCGCCAATGTTGAGGCGCTGCTTGTCGGTGATTTCTTCCGGGCCGATGAGGCGGGGCGCATAGCAGGTGCGCGCCGCGGCAATGGCGGAATCGAAAGGATGAGCGAAGGCATTGCGGAGAGTGACGCGCGGCGGGGCGGTTTCGATTAGTTCGCCGGGGCGCGCGCCATCAAACATGCGGGATTGAATAGCCACGATGGAACTTCATTGTACACGGGTGGAAGAGAGAGAGAAGTCGAAAGTCGAGAGCCAAGAGTTGAAGGTGGAGGAAAAAATAAAGACAACTCAGAGACGCTCGGGGGACGCCGAGTAGCCCACAGAGGTTGGAGGAATCAAATGCAAAGCGCCAAGGTGGGGAAAAGAAGGACCGCCAGGATTGGCGGAACCACAGAATTGGCGCAGGTTTACTTCTTGGCGGCCCCGGCCCTAGCGGCGGCGTCCGCATATTTCTTGGTGAAGCGCTCGACGCGGCCGGCGGTGTCAATCAGCTTCTGCTTGCCGGTGAAGAAGGGGTGACAATTCGAGCAAATTTCAACATTCAGCCTGTCGCCCTTGATGGTCGAACGAGTCGTGAAATTGTGGCCGCAGGCGCAATGCACGGTTACGGTGTGATAGTCGGGGTGAATGCCGGGTTTCATGAGGCTCCATTCCTCGCGTCCGGTCTGCACGGCTCTCTGGCAAGGCCAGAAGACTACAGCCGCGTCGCTAGGTCGCCAGGCTGTTCTTAATCATACGCGAAGTGTCAAATTCTGCCAACCAGGGGATAAGGAGCATAAGGAGCAGCAGGAGGGCTTCTCTAGAAGGCCATAGTGCGTGAGATTGAGCGTGGATGGATGCGCAAATCGAAGGGGTAGGTTGAATTTCACATGAAAGGTACATTCGGCGCGGGCTTTGTTGCTTTGCTGATGGCGGCGGTCGGAATGAACGCACAGACGAAGGACGCGGGCGAAAAACTGATTGAAACGTTTAACAAACGACACCTGACAGTTGCACCCGAAGATGGATACGGCGGACGTTTTGGAACGATGGGGCGGGAGATGGAGTCGATCTAATGTCGGGAGACGCCCCCATGATTGCAAAAGAAAGAATTGTGGCCCCGGTTGGCGCTGGTGCTGCATCGTGAGGCCCACGGCCAATGGAAGGTTCGGCAAAAGATGTGGAGTGCGGCGCCGAAACCCTAGAGTCGCGCAAGGAAACCGGCCGGATTAGAAGTGCCAGCGGGTGACAGCGTCCGTGAAGTTCTCGGCGTGTTCATCCTGAGCGAAGGCGAGTTGCGGAGTTACCCGGAAGACGCAGCCATCGGAGGCCATGAGAAGAGGCTCGACGTCGCCACCGTATTTGCTGTTGTAGATTTGAGCCAGTTGCTTCCAGACGGAACGATCCTTGATTTCTTCGGCGGTACCTTCGAGGATGATGGCTTCGTCCGCTTTCTCGGTGCCGATGGCAACGTGCGGATCGCGGACGATATTCCTTGCTTTGCGGGTGCGCGGGCCGGTGCTGAACCAAAAGGCGTCCCGCCACCAGACTCCCCAAACAAGCATGAGATGAGGGCGGCCATTGGGACGAGTGGTGGAAATCCAGTAGTTGTGCGATTTTTCCAGGCGCTCAAGAGCCCACTGCCAGGGCTTGAGAGCACTCAAGTCTTTCGAGGGATCTTGAACGGCATCGGGCCAATGGGGGCGGCTGGCCTTGGGTTCGATCATGGCGCGTCCTTTTGGGGCACGGAATTGCGGTCGAATTGTATCAGGCCGGGTGGGAAGGCAAGAGATGTTCTAGGTTCTTGGTCGAGGACAGGCCGAAGCAGTTAGCAGAATTTGCGGTGATGCTCAGGAAACGAAGGCACATCCGACGCGGAAACCGCCATGATCGGTCGGTTGCTTCCACACGGGCTTCAGATTCACGCGAACGGGCGGAAGGATAGGCACGTGTAAGACCGCCAGAAGATTTTCCGGAAGATCCTCGGGCGAATCCAGCTCCATTGCGACACCGCCAAAGCCAAGATCGAGGACACGAGCGCGCCGGGCGCCTGGGTCGCCAAGAACAGCATAGGCATTCGTACCGGTCATGGAGACTCGTTCGGCCTTGCGTCAGCTGCCTCGATGGTTGCTTCGGTTTTTTCAGGCGCACGCCGGGTTTCGATCGAAATCGGTTGTGGTGTGGGGGCAACGCGCTCTGGAGCAGGATCGGCCGGAGCCTCGGGAGCAGACGGAGTCTTGGTCCAATCCGAGCCGTTGGTGGTCTTGCTGTGGTTTGCGTGTTTCAGGCGGTAGAGACGCTCATCCGCGACGCGAATCAATTGATCGGCTTGCTCAGCATCCTGGGGGAAAATCGCGACGCCGTGATCCATGCCTACGGTGACCTCAAGCTGCAGCGGTTGGAGCATCTCGGCAAATACCGCTGGGACGCGACGGCTCAACGCGAGCGCCTGCGGAGAATCCGTGTGCGGAAGCAATAAAGCGAACTCGTCGCCGCCAATGCGGAAAGCTGAATCAGAAGTGCGCAAGGCCTTCTTCAAGGTAGCCGCGGCAGCGCGCAATACGTCATCACCGCGTGGGTGGCCGTGCTTGTCATTTACTTCCTTGAAGCGGTGAAGGTCGAGGGTAACCAATCCCAGAGGCTGGCCATAGCGCCGCGCACGATTGAGTTCCTTTTCGAATATTTCAGCAAAGAGTCGGCGGTTGTGGAGACCCGTCAAGGGATCGGTCACGGCATCGAGTTCCAGCCTCTTCAGCTCGTCATATTCGATAAGGATGGGAACCCGAAGAAATCCGGAGGACGAAAGGACATCCGTGAGCGCGGTCTTCAGAGAAACCCGGCGACCCAAGAGATCGCTGAGCTCGCGGCGTCGCACCAGCATTTCATCCCAAACTTCAACACTTTGAGTCTCGCGCAGATCGAGGTGCGCGATCGCACGGAAATATCGCTGGAGAAACTGGCCGCGCGCGGGCAGATCAAGGCTCTCGAGCGTGTCGGCTAACAGCTCGAAATAAGAGTCCTCAATCGGCAAGCACGCGGGCGCAGGGATGCCGGGGCTGGGCATATCCGGTATAGACCTAACTTCTGCCTATCCCCGCGGGGTTTGGGGAAAGCGAATCAAGCTTTCTTCAATGATGTGGAGCAAGCATGAGTCCATTCGTGCTGGATCCCAGCAAGTCCACCTGGGAATCTTACCTCCCGAATTGCGCGCGTATCCTATTACAAATTCGGTACATTAGGGTAACAAATATGTAGCACACGGGAGGCGGACGAGTGCTAGGTAACAAAACTAACCCGGGTGAAGAAAACACGAGGCAAGAAATTGCCGGTATTTACTCAAGTGGGCGCAGGAACTCCAACCCAAATAGTTTCATCTCACCCGCCGACTCCTGCCGCAAGACCCTGGCTACGATCGGTGGAGTCTCGCTCGGAACAAGGCTGGAGGAGGCCGGCGCTGGAGCGGGGATAGTCAAATGGACGGTCTGATCGGGCCGAAGAATATAAGAGGAGGTAATGCAGGCGCCAGTGGAGCTGATATTGAGGGTCTTGGTGAGCTCGACGAACTCGGCGCCGGACACATCCCTGCCCCTCAGGAAGACGGGCACCTGTAAGCGGATCCGCGGCGAGCGTCGGGCTGACGAAGTTTCCACGAGCTGCTTCTTCTTGACTACGTCGGTGTACAAGTGCGCTCTCTATCTTAGTACGAAAGAACTAGTACGGACACTTGCATCTGGAATGCCAGAGAACATAATTGAGAGACTCCAATAAGTTGTTGATTATGAGCTGATTGTAAGTACAGACCGACGGCGACAAGTCCTCAGGACAAGGACTTTGCTCGCGATATCTACTTCCTTTCCTCAAATGTGCAAATGGAACGCTTTTACCATTGACTCTTCGAGGTCCCTCTGTAACGATGCCACCACGGGAAAACTTTTACCACTCTATCTGTGAGAGGCAGGATAAACTGATGGCGGGTCGGATTACGGTGCCTCCCAGGTCGGAAGAGGGGAATCGGACGGTTCTCCCTCTTGGCTACGTCACTGCTCTGCTCGACACGATGGAAAAACCGCTGATCGTGGTGGAGCGTAGCGGAAATATACTGATGGTAAACACGCGCGCGAGACAATGTCTGGAATCCCAGGGATACCCGGCAGTCCAGGGTATGAATCTGTTCAGCGATCTTCTGCATGCCGAGCCGCGGGAGATCTTCGACGAGATCGAAAAGGGGGAACACGAAGTGCACCTGCAGATTCAGCGCGGGGAAGCGAAATCCCGTGTGCGGGTCCAGTGGATGCCCCAACCCGACTGGCTGGTGGTGGAGATCGAAAACAAATCGGAAGCGCAGCCGTTGGCAGATCCTGCCACGCAACTCACCGTACAAGATCTTCTGCAGGAACGCGAGATTACTTACCGAAATCTCCTGGCCGCCTATCTGAAATTACAAGAAGTAAACCGCCAGAAGACGGTGTTCCTGGCGTCAGCGGCCCACGAGTTGAAAACGCCACTCGCGGTGATCAAGGGATACTACGATCTTCTTCTGGCCGGTTCGCTGGGTCGTTTGACGGACAAGCAGCGGGACATTCTTGAAGAGTCAAAAGATAGTTGCGAGCGTCTGGTGCGGCTAGTGTCCATGTTCCTGAACTACTCGGCGCTAGAGAGCGGGAAACTGGTGTTGCAACTTCGCGAGAACGATCTGCGGGATTGTCTCGATGAGCTCTCCAAACGCTGGTCGGAAGCGTTTCAGCGCAAAGGCGTCAAACTGGATGCCAGCTTTGACCCTTCAATTCCCACATTCCGATTCGATTACCAGAAGGTACAGCAGGTAGCCGCAAATTTGCTCGATAACGCGTTGAAGCACACGCCGAGCGGAGGCAGCGTTACGCTGCGTGCCGTGCCGCATTTCTGGGAACGGCGCGTGGCGGCCCTGGCGCCGGTGGAAGAACGGCGCAGGTTTCGGTTGCCGCGACCCAACAGCGTAGAAGTAAGCGTAACGGACTCTGGGCCGGGCATCGCAGCGGAGCATCATCAAGAGATTTTTGAGGATTTCGTACGCGTGGACAGAAATACTTCTGGAATGGGGTTGGGGCTGGCCATCGCCAAGAGGCTCATCCAGGCACATCGCGGAAAGGTGTGGGTGGAGAGCGAGTCGCGGACGGGAAGCAGATTTACATTTTTATTGCCGATGGATCAGGGCTGAAGCAGCCGAATTTTTGTGATTGAAAGGGAAAAATCAATGGTCGCGAAAGAGAAAATCCTCGTTGTGGATGACGAGCCCAGCATCCGAAAGTACTTGCAGACACTGCTGGAAGTCGACGGATTCGACGTGGAAGCCGTCAGTTCAGGGAGAGATGCGCTCGAGAGAGTGAACAATGGTGAGCGCCCCGATTTCATCATCTTGGATGTGTTGATGCCGGAGATGAATGGCCTGGAAACATTGAAGGAATTGATGCAGGTGGACCGCAGCCTCAACGTGATCATGCTTTCGTGCTCGAACGAAGTAGGCACAGTCGTCGAAGCTATCCGAATCGGGGCACACGATTATCTGACCAAACCTTTCGAGAAAACGGAGCTGGACGCGGCAATGCTGAAGTCGCGGCAGAAGAAGCAGCTGGCGACCGAGAATCAGGCTCTGCGTGATTACTGCGACCAAGTGACCGAGGACCTGAGCTTCCTCGCAGCCAGTCCGCAGATGGTGCGGATCCGCCAACAGATCCTGCAGATCGCGCCCGTGGATGTGCCCGTTTTTATTTGTGGGGAGAGCGGCGTAGGCAAAGAAGTTGTTTCGCGAATGATTCATCTGCGCTCGAAGCGGCGCAACCAGCCGTTTGTGAAGGTGAATTGCGCTGCCTTGCCAGGCGAACTTCTGGAATCGGAGCTCTTCGGATTCGAGCAGGGGGCGTTCACGGGCGCGGTGCGCAGCAAACCAGGAAAGTTTGAAATGGCCAACAAGGGCACAATCTTCCTAGATGAAATCGCGGAAATGAGCACGCACCTGCAGGCAAAACTGCTTCACGTGCTGCAGGATCACCAGTATTCGCGTCTGGGCGGGCGGCACCTGGTCGAGACCGACGTGCGCGTGCTGGCCGCAACAAACGTTGATGTTCAAGAAGCGATGAAGACAGGGAGGTTCCGCGAAGATCTGTACTACCGATTGAACGTTTTGTCCATCAACGTGCCACCGCTTCGGGAGCGGACAGCGGAGATACCACTTCTTTTCCGTCATTTCCTGCAGAAGTACAGCGAGAAATTCGGCAAGACACCACCGGGACCTTCCAAGTATCTTCTGGATGCAGCGGTGAATTATCCATGGCCGGGCAACCTGCGAGAGCTGGAGAACTTCGTCAAGCGGTATGTCATTCTCGAAGACGATGAAGGCAGCTTGCGCGAATTGGTAGAGATGTCCTCGACGCGTCAGCGTACTTCGCCGCGGGAGGAGCCCGCGCCGCCCAAGGAGCAGGGGTTGAAGGCGCTGGTGCGCGGCTTAAAAGACGAGGCCGAGATGGAGGCCATCGCCGACGCGCTGGAAAAGACGCGCTGGTGCCGCAAAGATGCCGCGAAGATGTTGGGGATCAGTTACAAAGCCCTGCTCTATAAGATGCGACAATTTAACCTGGATACGCCCCGGACGCGGAAAGCAGCGCCAACGACAGCGGTAGAGGAACCAGCCTCGGCGATAGCGACGAGGCGTGACTAGTGTTGCCAGGCTTTGCCGTTTTCGCCCTGGCACGTCGCCGGAGAAGGCATTTTGAGAAGCGTTTTGGGCCGTCCTGGCCGGGCGAAAGAAGTAAGAGCCTCGGTTCGAGATCATTAGACGATTCTTGCGTGGTAACAAATTTTGCGTGAAGGACCGTAGCAGTTGCATGGACCATAGATCAAGCCGAGTCGAGGCCCAGGCAGCCCGGCAGAATTTTCGTCAGCGCAACTCGCATTATGGGACGTATGACTGTCTATGAAATATTGGTCCGATCCAAGAAATTTCGCGCATATCGGTTCTTGGTGTTGGGTGGAGAGTGTCAGGGTTGCATAAATCGAGTCAAAAGAACTCTTCGACGGAAGCGCCGGTAAGCCCAGATACCTGCTGCCGGAATGGGAGGATGAGGGAATGACGGAGCGCCGCGTAGCTCGAAGATATGACTTATCCTTGCCGATCATTGTTCGCGTCCCCGCCGAACGCGCCCTAGATTCACATGAGGGCAAGACCCGCGATATCTCCACGCGGGGCCTTTATTTTGTCGTGGATCAGAACCTCGAATCGGGCTCACAACTGGACATCACCCTGACCCTTCCCGCGGAGGTCACGCATGGTTCGGAGGTGCTTGTCCGAGCCCTGGGCAAAGTAGTGCGTGTCGAGCGCCGAATGGAGAACGGCAGTGCGCGGATGGGCGTGGCCGCGGTGATTGAACGATACGATATTATCCGCGGGGAAGCCGCGCGAGCCTGATCGCGTTTCCTGGGCCGGCGCATATCCAATCCGCCGACAGTCTGGCAGAGTCTTCTGGAATTCATCTTGCAATCGACGCTGGGTTGGGCCTACTATCCGGCCAGAGTTTCCCGCGGAGGGTCCTGTGAAAGTGTCGGATCTCATCGGGTCCCGGAAGGAAGTTTTCTCCATCACCGAAGAGACGAGTGTGCACCAAGCAGCGCAATATCTGCGCGAGAAACAGGTGCGCTCGGTAGGGGTGATGAACGCGAGCGGAAAGCTTACCGGGGTGATCTCGCAGAGCGACGTGTCCGACAAGGTCGCCGCAGAGAACAAGTGTCCCGCCTGGATGAAAACCTCGGATATCATGACGCGCGAACTCGTTGCCGTGACGACAGACAAGCCGCTTGACGACTGCCTGCGGCTGATGGAGCAGAACAGCATTTTTCACCTAGTCGTCCTGGATGAACTGGGAGAGTTCCGGGGGATGCTCTCGATTAGCGACATCTTGCGAGTTGTAGCGTCGGACGAGAAGGCGCGCGCGGATCTGTTAGAAGCGTTCATATTCCCGCCAAGGTAGGTGCGCCGCAACAATTTGTTGACGGGAGAGCGTGCCTTCTGTTTCATTCCTAATAAGAGCGTAACGCGGAATAGTTTGTCTTCTTTGCGCAATCATTTTTCGCACGCCACAAGGATCGTGACGCGCAAATGGTGGCCCTCCTCGTCGATGAACCCAGCATACGCCCCCTTCATTAAGATGTGTATATGCAGGTACTTACAATGAAAAACGGAAAGGCCGCTCGTCCTTGTCCCCCGGAGGATAGAGAGTCCAAGTTTGGTTCTATGTGTGCAACGAGGAAAACAGGGAAGTCCCCACCTGAAACACGAAGGGATCAACATGGCCGTTTCCGATCACACAAACGGTGGATTGACTTCGAGAGCGGGTGGGTTGCCTCCTGAGGAAATTATCTTTGGCCGTTCCGCGGTCATGACTTCTATTCGGCAAAAAGTGCAGAAGGTACTGGCAACCGATGTACCGATCCTGATTCAAGGCGAGAACGGAACAGGAAAGGGGCTGCTCGCGCAATACATTCACTTCCGTTCGGCAATGTCCTCGGGCGCGTTTGTAAAAGTGAACTGTGCCGCAATCCCGGGAGCTCTTCTCGAGAGTGAATTGTTCGGTTACCAAAAGGGATCATTCACGGATGCCCATACGTCCAAGCCGGGTTACGTGGAGATGGCGCACCGAGGAACTCTGTTTCTCGATGAGATCGCGGATCTGGATTTGAGCCTGCAATCCAAAGTCTTGCAGTTACTCCAAGATGGACACTTCAGCCGAATCGGGGATAAGCAAGAAAGACAAGCCGAAACGCGCATCATTTGCGCCACCAATCGAGATTTGCAGACCGAGATCGAGGCCGGGCGCTTCCGGCGGGATTTGTTCTACCGGATTAACGTAATCAGCATCAATTTGCCGAGCCTGCGCGAACGGCGCGAAGACATCGCGTTGCTTGCGGACTACTTTCTAGAACAACTGAACAAGCGTTTCGAGCGCGATATGCCGACCTTTTCCGAGGAAAACATAGAGAGCTTGTCGTCCCGGGAATGGCGAGGAAACATTCGCGAACTCGAGAATGTGGTTGCGCGATATGCGATTCTGGGTTCACTCGATACCGCGGAGCCAGAGGCGCCGAGACGTTCCTCCGCAGCCCCGTTCCGCGTGGCTCTTGACGGGACCATCCCGCTGAAGCGAATTGCCAAGCAAGCGATCCGCGAGATGGAAGGGACCCTGATCCTCAGCGCGTTGCGTGAAAACAAATGGAACCGCCGAAAGGCGGCGCTCGCGCTGAACATCAGCTACCGGGCACTGATATACAAGATTCGGGAAGCGGGGCTTTCACCGAAAAACAGCCGTAAAGCGCCCCAAGCAAAAGTCCCGCGCGACAAGGCAGAAGGTCTGGAGTAGGAAAATGGCCGGAAGGCGGGATGCTCTGAAGGACAGTTAGTCGGGGATCGGCGCGGCCTCTAATCATCACTGATACTTGATCCGATGACTAGGGCAGTCCGCTTTGCCACTCGCAATTTCTTGCACAAGAATGTGACGCGGAACAGGACCGATGCAGGGGAAATTGCGATAGTCGGAGGGACATTTTGGATACGACTTTGCCTAGCTCCACACAGGTCTGGCCACAGAAAAGCGCAAAGTGCCGTTCGGCAATGAATAACGCCTGAAGAATGAACAGGATACACGGTCCTTTCGATTGGGTGTCGTTCGCAGTAGTGGAATTATGCTTGCTTGATACACGTTGTCTGAAATTTGTTGACCGGGCAGGGAAGTACTGGGAGGAAGGTTTTGAACGAGCAACCGGTCTTGACCACTTCTGCCGATCGAGCGCTTAACGTACGGATTCGAGGCTACTTAGATCTGGTGCGGCGCCGCAAGTCCTGGATCCTCCTCATTTGTCTGGGGATTTCCGTTTGCATCGCAGTGGTCGCACTGCGTCTGCCGAACGTCTATCGAGCGGAAACCACCATTCTCGTCAATCCGCCAAAGGTCAACGAAAATCTTGTGTCGACAACCATGGGCGAAAACGGCGGCGCCCGCCTCTCCACGGTCCGTCGGGAGGTGATGTCGCCAACCCGACTCGCTCAGCTTGTGGACGAGCTGAAAATGTATTCCGAGCTGCGCGGCAAAGTTTCTGCTCAAGGACTCGTTGCGCGCATGCAAAGCGCCACGGCCATCGAATTTCAGGACTCCGGCCGTCAGCCTTTGAGCTTAGTTCACATTGCGTTTACCGATGTCGATCCAGACCAGGCGGCGCGAGCCGCCAATCGAATCGCAGCCTTGTTTATCGAGAGGAACATCAAGGCCAGAGAACAGGAGATCCACGAAACATCCCAGTTCTTGGAGAGCGAACTCGGGGAGACAAGACAACAACTCGAAGCGAAAGAGTACACTCTCCAAGACCTTAAGAGCCGCAACATCACGGATCTTCCCGAGTCGAAGCAATACGACCTCAAGACCGTGAATGCCTTGCGGAATCAACTACGGATCAGCGAAGAAAGAGTTGACGGCGATCGCCGGACCAAGGTCGACCTGCAATCCATGGCCGGCAAAATTGCACCCGCCACTGATCTCGACGCGCAGCCTGCGGATCCCAATTCGCCCTCCCAGGCGCGCCTGAAGAAACTTGAAGCGCAGATGAAAGACATGTTGGTTCACTACGGTCCAAATTATGTGGACGTCCGGAAGCTGCGCAATGAAATCAACCAACTTAAAGTCAAGGTCGAGAGCGAAAAACCGGTGGGGGATGCGCCAGACCCTCAAGCGGGCAAGCCAGCAGCGCAGAAGCGCAATCCGGTCATGGAGGCAGAAGTAAATAAACTGGACCAGGATATCGAGGAGCAGACCAAGGCTCAGGCGAAGCTTCAGAATCAAATTCAATATCATGTTGGCAAGTTGCAGCAGGTGGCCGTTTTCGAGGAGCAAATTGCTGAACTCACGCGCGACTGCGATGCGCTCCGCAATCGCTACAGTCAGTTGCAAGAAAAGAAGGTTTCTGCCCAGATGGCGGGCGAACTGGAGATAAAGAGCGCCGGCGCACGACTTGAGATTCTGGACGCTGCGGTTCCCGGCGGGAGTCCCTATGGCCCCAAGAGAACCATCCTCATTATTGGAGGCGTTCTTTTCGGACTGCTGTGCGGCATTGGCGGCGCCGTGCTCGTTGAGATCAGCGATGAATCCGTCAGACACGAATGCGAAGTAGCGCAAATTTTTGGAAAGGCCGTCCTTGCGGGAATTCCCAAGATCACCAGCTCGCGGGAACGGGCCTGGGCGCGCTGCCGCATGGCCGGCTTGACGGGCGGAACCGCTGCTGTGGCGTCGGCTTTTGGCTTCCTAATCTCGAAGCTGGTGGTCTAACTTCGAAATGTACACGTCCTATTACAATCTTCGCGAAGAGCCCTTCCGGCTAACGTCGGACCCCAGGTTCTTTCATCTTGCGGAACCTCACGCAGCTGCGCTGGCCACACTCGTCGAGGCGGTCATGCGCCGTAAGGGATTCCTCCTGATGACGGGTCCGATTGGAACCGGAAAGACGACGGTTGTCCATACAGCCCTGCAGATCCTCACCGAAAGAGCTGCGACCGGGCATCCAATTTCTTCGGCATTCATTCTCAATCCAACTCTCAGCCGCGAAGAATTCCTGGAGATGATCCTCACGGAATTTGAAATTCCCTGCACAGCGACGAGCAAGCCAGCGCGTCTCTCGGCACTCCAACGCATGCTTCTGGAAACCCAGAGAAAGGGCGGCAC
>WNFP01002053.1_pt1 | contig 28153 bp, 28 predicted proteins | sample 5400201 | NCBI WGS metagenome assembly WNFP01 (sample SAMN13153355, study PRJNA577476) | soil metagenome | isolation source: 115 cm saprolite under Madrone tree | place: USA:California | collected 2016-06-14 | reverse complement strand
TAATAGGTTTTCGTCAGGGTGGACTGCGCCACCCACACGACTGTCTTATCGGTCGTAAGTAGGGGATGATTCCCGGTTGAGTGCTGGTCCATCGCGATCACTTCGGGGTTGGTAAGCAATGAGAGGGTCCACGCATCGGCTGAGGGCAATTCGCCGCCGACCATCAGAGGCGACGGGAACACACCCCACAGCGTCATCAGGGTTCGCTGTTCGTCATGGCTAAGCCGGGTGTCGCGCGGTGGGCCCCAACCCGGAGCCGGCCCGAGACGTCCCAGAGGCAGCATATCTGCATCCGGCCAATGTCCCGGTTGCGCTACTCCGGCCCATTTGGCGACATTGGCGAATTGATCGCCCAATCCCTGCGGATACTCGACTGTGCTGTGCCATAGATCCCAAATATCATTCGATATGCGCCACATCTGGGCATACTGCCGCATCTCTTCCGTCTTTTCCAGCGGCGCAGGACCCGGCGATAGACTGAGCACGATGCCACGCCCGGTTTTCGCAAGCGCCGTGCTTAACATTCGGATTTCGTCTCCCTTGTAGGGACGACTGCTGATGCAGTCAACCTTGATCAAGTCGACTGCCCAACTGGCATAGAGCTTCGCAATCGAGTCGTAGTAAGCCTGCGCTCCCGGTTTGGTTGCATCCAGGCCGTAGTTATCCGGATTCCATGGACAAGTGTCGGACGTATCAGCGGCTTCCACGGCCCGGTAGGAGGAGCCGGCGATCGGCAGGTTCTTCTCTACCGCGTATTTTGGGATGCCGCGCAGAATGTGGATGCCGAATTTCAGGCCGAGTGAGTGCACGTAGTCGGCCAGGGGCTTGAATCCGGCATCGTTCGAGGCGGTCGGGAACCGGTTCAGGGCCGGCGTGTATCGGCCATAGCGGTCCAGCGTATATTGCGAATTCTTGGAATTACCCTCCGGAGTAGGATTCGTAACAAACCATTCCATGTCCACAACTACGTACTGCCAGCCGGAGGATTTCAAATGTTCGGCCAGCCATTTGGCGTTCGCTTTGACGTCGGCTTCTTTGACAGTAGTGCCATACCCATCCCAGCTGTTCCACCCCATGGGCGGGGTCGCAGCCAGCTCACCGCGGCGCACCGGCTTGGCTGGTGCTTGTGACGGGTTGACTTGTCCCGGTGTTACAACGACTAAACCTAGAATGAGCCAGCAACCGGCCAGCGGAGCGCGTCGTTTCATCGGCTTCTCCCTTTGTCCTATCTAGATGGAGTGCACTTAGGACGGCATCATGATGTGGGTTCCGGGAATGCCAAAACCGATATTCGGGAAATCCGGATACCGCAGCTTCAGCTGAACGAAAACGCTTACGTCGCCGATAGAATATACGTCTCGAAAGCTGGTCGTTCAAGCAAATCATGACTTCGACTCTTCGCGGAGAACGTGCCTCATGCTTCCATGTATGACCGTCACACATTGAGCCAACTGACCTGAATTAGACAGCAAGAATCGGAGTGTGGTGGCCCGACAACGATTGCTAGATTGCTCATGTAAGGTCAAACAACTAAGGAGGCTTTATGAATGTATCGACCAAGAATGCTGAATTTGCCACCGCAATCAAGGATGACGCGGGTTGGGCGTCCGTTGTTGCCCGCAAGCGAAAGGCGGACGGTGACTTCGTTTACTCGGTCAGGACTACGGGTGTGTACTGCGGTCCTTCCGGTGCGGCGCGCCCCACCAGACTGGAGAGTGTTCGATCTCACACGACGACCAAGGAACCGGAGAAAGCGAGACTCCGGCCCTGCAAACGCTGCAAGCCGGATCAGTCCACGATCCGTTTTGCGATTGGAGAGTCCTCTGTAGGATCGATCCTGGTCGCCAAGAGTGGGCGGGGCATCTGCGCTATTCTCCTGGGCGACGATCCCGTTCAACTGGCACACCATTTACGAGACCGGTTTCCCCGCGCAAGTCTTGTCACCAATCTCGTCGATGGAAACGGCGATTTCGATTTGCTCGTCTCGAAGGTGGCGAGCTTTGTCCAAGCGCCAGCCGTCAGCCTCGACCTGCCTCTCGATGTCCAAGGGACTGCATTCCAGCAGCGGGTTTGGCAGGCGCTGCGCGCAATCCCAGTAGGCGCGACAGCGAGCTACACTGACATCGCCAATCGTATCGGTTCGCCAAGCTCGGTGCGGGCGGTAGCTCAAGCCTGCGGTGCAAACCGGTTGGCACTAGCGATCCCCTGCCACCGCGTTGTAAGAAGCGACGGGGTACTCTCGGGTTATCGCTGGGGCGTCGAACGGAAGCGCGCTCTTCTTGCCCGGGAGGCGCAAGCATGAACACTTCAGTGAACCAATCAATCAGAACCACTATTGCGCCAGACAACGCAGTCGCCTGCATTAAGACCCTCGACTGGGAGCGTATCTCGAAGAGTCTTGATGCTCAGGGGAGTGCGGTACTCGAACGTGTCCTGCCTGCGGACGAGTGCCAGGCTCTGGCCCAGCTTTATCCGGAGGATGGCCTCTTTCGAAGCCATGTCGTTATGGCGCGACATGGCTTTGGACGCGGCGAGTACAAGTACTTCAGCTATCCTTTGCCGGAGATCATAGCGGAGCTCCGGACCGCGATCTATCCGCAGCTCGCGTCAATTGCCAATCGCTGGAACACCGCGATGGGCATCGATATCCGCTATCCGGAGGAGCACTCTGCCTTCATCACGCGATGTCATGATGCCGGGCAACTGAAGCCCACGCCCTTGCTGCTCCAGTACGGGGAGGGCGACTACAATTGTCTGCATCAGGATCTTTACGGCGAGCATGTCTTCCCGATACAGCTGGCCATCTTGTTATCCGAGCCTGGGAAGGATTTTACGGGTGGGGAATTTGTACTCACTGAGCAGCGCCCACGCATGCAGTCGCGACCGGAGGTGGTTCCGCTTCGCCAGGGTGACGGTGTAGCCTTCGCGGTGCACCATCGCCCGGTGCAGGGCACGCGTGGCACGTACCGCGTCAACCTGCGACATGGTGTAAGCCGTTTGCATTCAGGGCATCGTCACACCGTCGGCATCATCTTCCATGACGCCAAGTAGGATAGGAGAATGACGTTGAGTTTGTTCAGTTTCGATGACGAGATCAGTGCTGAACCTCGAAAAGAAGATTTGGTCCCGGGCGCGTTCGTCTTACGCGGCTTCGCGTTGCCGGATGAAGCCGCTCATCTGGAGGCGGTACGCCAGGTGACCGCACGAGCTCCGCTTCGCCATATGGTTACGCCGGGTGGCTTTCGCATGTCCGTGGCGATGGCGAACTGCGGGGCACTTGGCTGGGTTACGGACAGAACGGGCTACCGGTACGATGCCGTCGATCCCGACAGCGGCCAAGACTGGCCCCCCATGCCGTCGTGCTTTGTGAACCTGGCGAAAACAGCGGCTGCCGAAGCAGGCTTCCCGGGCTTTCTCCCCGATGCCTGCCTCATCAATCGCTACGAGACGGGAGCCAGGCTCTCGTTGCATCAAGACAAAGACGAGAGAGATTTCAGTGCGCCGATAGTTTCTGTCTCGCTAGGCGTTCCCGCGGTATTCCTCTTTGGTGGATTGAATCGAGCCGACAAGACCAAGCGCGTGCCAGTAACACACGGTGACGTGATCGTCTGGGGTGGTCCAGCGAGACTTCGTTATCACGGTGTGATGGCGCTCAAGGAAGGCCACCATCACTTATTGGGCGGATATCGCGTCAACCTCACCTTCCGTAAAGCGGGTTAGTGCTGACCAGCTCCCCTATGCCTTGGTGCGGGTCGGCCGGTGAGCAAAGAACCGGTGACCATTCCCTTACGTTCACGCGACCGGATGTATGTGGCACAACTCGCGCGACAGTCGAGGACTACCCGTGTGGAGGCCGGGGCACTGGGTTGTTGAGTACCAAAATCCTTAACCGTTCTACAGGACGCAGGCCGAAACGCTGTCTTCCTGTGGAACTCATGTGAAGCTTTTCGGCTTGGAATAGCCGCTCGACTATTCCCCTGCGTACTAGTAGATCAGTGCTGGTTAAGCCGTATACATCGAAATCGAGTACCTTCCCAACCAAATTATTCGCGAGTCTGAGCTGTCAGGGGATTCGAGTAGGAAACGGTCTGCACTCGAACTTCACGTTTAACTTGTAACCCGTTAAGGATCGCCCGTTCATTTCGCGGTCGACTCATGCCCGCGCTTTCTTAAGAAACTCTCGGTAGAGGCAGATGCCATGCATTCCGTTTCAAGCTTGGAACCAGGGCGCGGGAACCACGAAGAATAGAGTGCGTGTTCGGGAACTTGCAGATTGAAACCGCGTGCGCCGTGCACCAGTAAGGCGGTGGCGCCCTCCTTGCCTCGGTAACGACTTCTGTAGAGTTCGTTTGGATTGTTCAACACTTGACATCGTGAACACTTTGGGTGGAAGATGACGCGCATTCTTTCAAACCCTCCCCCTGGGTCTTTCCTAATGGAGCGTCCGCAGATCCACCGAGTCAGCATTGCCGATCAGGTGGCGTCGGTCCTGCGGCAGAGAATTCTCAACGGCGAGTTGCCTCCCGGAACTCCGCTGCAGGAGGTGCCGCTGGCCGCATCCCTGGGCGTATCGCGGAACACGATGCGGGAAGCAACCCGCATTCTCTCGCTGGAAAACCTGCTCAAACGTAGCGTCCACCGCGGAGTGGCCGTCTCGCAGCTCTCCCTCACAGATGTCCAGGAGATCTACCAGCTTCGGCGGATGCTGGAAATTTCTGGCGTACTGGGTGCCAAGAACAGCCGTTCCGACGTTCTGCCGGAGCTACGCGACGCCGTGGAAGGCTATGAACGCGCCGTGCACGGGCGAGACTGGCTGCGAGCGGTCGGCTTCGACTTTCAATTTCACAGCTTGTTGATACGATTTCATCGCAATCGGCGCCTAGAGTCCTTTTATCAGCGGGTGATCGGAGAGTTACGCGTGGGGATGGTGCTGGTGGATCGCAGGCACGACGATCCTGGCGCGCTGATCCCGGTGCATCGCAAGATGTATCAGTTCCTGGCGGCAGGCAAGCTCAAGAAATGTGCGGCGATATTAGTGCAACATCTGGACGATTCCGAATCCCGGTTGAGCCAGGTAATGAACGGCCAGATGCGGAAGAAGGAAGGAAATAGACAATCAGAAAAGGCAGGTGTTCGCCGTGGGGCTCAGACGGCCTCGAGGAGGAGAATATGAATGCCTATTTTACAAACCGCAGTCCATGGAGCAGATTGCCGGCGCGGACCTATGCTCTGACTCTGATTATCCTCGCAAGTCTGGTTCTGCCTCTGCACGCGCAGATGGTCACGGTCACGATTCAGGGTCGGATTTATGACACCACGGGGGCTGCGATCTCTCAGGCCTCGGTTACGGCGGTCAACACAGCCACCGGTTTTTCGCGCTCCGCGACCGCGAGTGCAACAGGCGACTACCAGGTTTCGTTCTTGCCCGTTGGCGACTATACAGTGACCGCCGAAAAAGATGGATTCAAGAAGGAGGCAAAAAAGGTCCATCTCGATATCGGAGCCAGCGCCAATCTAGACTTCAACCTGCCCGTAGGGCAGGTGGCTGAGGAAGTAACCGTCCAGGATGTGGGGGAACTGGCGGAACCGACACGGATCATGGTTAGCTCCGTTATCGATGAACAAAAAATCGAAAGCCTCCCGGTGAACGGGCGGCAGTTCATTGACTTCGCGTTGCTGGCGCCCGGAGTCACTATCGGCGACACCACCTCCGGCAGCACGGACGTAATCATCGAACCTGTAACCAAACTGTCTTTCGCCGGCCAAAACATTCACTACAACTTTGTGGCGGTCGACGGCGCGGACAACATGTCCACGGCCTCCGGCATTCAGAAAACAACTCCCTCGCAAGACGCGGTGGAAGAGTTCCGGGTGATCAACAGCAGCTATAGCACAGAGTTTGGGCGCGCGGTGGGCGGGATCGTCAACATCATCACCAAGAGCGGGACCAACCACTTGCACGGCTCCCTCTACGAGTATTTTCGCAATGACGTTCTGGACGCTCCCAGCCCCCTGGCGGCCCAAGGCTTCAACAAGCTTCGTCAAAACCAGTTTGGCGCCACGCTGGGTGGGCCGATCACAAAGGATAAGACCTTCTTCTTCGGTAACTATGAAGGGCAGCGGCACACGGAGTCACCCTTCTACAATCGGACGGTACTGGACAACATCAATGCCATCAACGCAGTCAAGGTGAATACTTGGGGATTGCCAGCCGAAAACCTGCACCTAACTCGCGCCATCAAATACGACAACTTTCTCGGTAAGATCAGTCACACCTTCAGTGGCAGCGAGTCCGTGTTCGTGCGCTATTTCTTCAACGACCAGCGGTCCACAAATCTCTCGCCGTTGAATGACGGATTTGATCTTCCTTCGGGGTTCAAGAACAACACCTTTCGTGACCAATCGATCGTTGGCAACCTGATTTCGACTTTCTCTTCGTCCCTGGTCAACGAGCTCCGCATGCAGTACGCGCACCGATTTTTTGATTTTCCGACGACCAGCACTCAGCCTCACCTAGAGGTGTCCAACGTTTTTACCTTGGGCGTGAACCGAGGGAACCCCGACTTCTATGAAGAGGGCCGCTTTGAGATCGTGGACAGCGTCACCAAAGTGTTGGGTAAGCACACCATCAACTTTGGTGGCGATTTCAACCGGGTGGGCACGACCGAATCGTTTCCGCTGTTCTACCCGTTTGAAGCCGACTTCGGCAACCTTTCCGCTTTTCTGGGCACGGACTTTGTGGGCGCGTCGCATCCTTTCGTGATTTTCTTCGAGCGCTTCGACAAGGCGTCCGGATTCAATGAAACCAGTTTCGATCCGTCGGTTTACCAGGGAACGAGCATCTCCTCGGCCATTCGCAACCAGGCCAAGGGTACTCTGGACCACACTTATGCGGGCGCCTATCTGCAGGACAAATGGCGCGTGACCAACAATCTGGCTATCAATTTCGGCTTACGTTGGGAGGGAGAAACCTGGCCTGCGGCGGCGCTCAACAATCCGCTAAAGAATTTTGATCCTCGCGGTGGTTTTTCCTATGCCTTCGGCGGGCATAGTAATTTCGTCATTCGCGGAGGAGCGGGGTTGTTTCACGGTCAGATTCCCTCGCCCCTTCTGATGTGCCAGATCCCTTCCTGCGGCGGTTTGTCAAAGTACCCGGGACGAGAAGGCATCCAGGACGACCTGAATGCGAACACGCGGCTCTCGGCCTTCGGCGCTACTCCCTTCGCGAATGCCGCCGCGCTGAATGCGCTGCTCCACATTGACCAGACCACGGCAGACTACCCAGCGGGCTCGCTCGAGGCGGTAATCGTACGCTTCGTCAAGAACCACAAGCCTCCCTACGGGGCTCAGGCCAGCCTGGGCGTTGAAGTTCAGCCTTTCAAAGACACCGTCCTTAACATCACGGGGATGCACGTACGAGGCATCCACCTAGGCAGCTTCTACAATGTGAATCAGCCCAACCCGAACACGTTCTACAACACGGGAGCAGAGGCTGCGACCCATACAGTTCACGATTCGGAGGGACGGGCCGGACAGAAGAACTACTACTGTGACACGACTGGTCCCACCAACCCAACCGATTGCCTGCCGGGCACTCTGTTTGGTGTCATCCCCAGCATCCGGACTTTCCCGTTCGGGGTAGACTTCGAGGCCGACTCCAAATGGGATTCCCAGTGGGACGGTTTGCTGGTGGACTTTAACAAACGGTCGACCCATCACTGGGGATGGGGTCTGAGTTATACCTGGTCGAAAGGCATCGACAATGGTCCCAATCCCAGCTTCGTGCTCATTCCGCAAGACACTTGCTGCTTTAATCGGGAACGGGCTGTTTCCGCCGACTACGTGGCACACCGCTTTGTGGGCAATGCCACGCTGGAAGGGCCGACTCATCTCAATCCCATCGTGAATGGCTGGCAATTGGGGATGATCGTGAGCCTAGAGACACCCCACTACTTCACCAAATTCGCCGGCTTTGACGCCAATGGAGACATCTTCGGGAATAACGACCGGGTGGGCATTGAGCCCCGCAACACTTTCAAAGGCGACGGCTATCAGAGCGTGGATATGCGGATTTCGCGTACATTCAAGTTCACCGAACAAATACGCCTCGAGGCCATCGCTGAAGCCTTCAATTTGCTCAACACCCTGAATATTCGCTTCTTCAATACGGCATACGGCGCCGCCGACTTCTGCAACTTTGCCGCCGACTCGGTGGCGCAAGGTTGTACCGCCACACCGTCGGGGAATCGCGAGGGCTCGCCAAATCCGTCGTACGGCACACCGCGCGCGATCTTTAATCCGCGGCAGGTTCAGTTCGCGCTGCGTTTGACATGGTAGAACTCTAAATGGCGGGGGGGCAAGGTCTGCTCCGCCGGAACTTTACGAAACGATCGGCTTTCCCGTGAGCGTCACTCAGGCACAACCCATGCGATTTGGCATCTATTGCGAAATTCAGACGCCGCCAGGTAAGTCGCACTACGACATGATCTGGGAAATCATGCGCCAGATCGAGCACGCGGACGAGTCCGGATTCGATGTGTACTCGGTGATTGACCACCACTTTTTTCAGAGGTTTTCTATTTCCGCGAACCCGCTCGCCATGTTCACGGCGGCAGCGCAACGGACGAACCGCATTCGCTTCCGCACCGCGCTCCACACTCTGCCCCTGGAAAATCCCATGCGCCTTGCCGGCATGATCGCCGAAGCGGACATTCTGACTAACGGCCGCCTGGAATGCGGCCTGGGGCGGGGGCACGCCTGGTTGTTCGGGCCCTCGGCCCTGCCGCTGGAGGAGAGCCGGCCGCGTTATAACGAAGCGGTTGACATTCTGGAACTCGCATTTTCCCACGAGAAGTTTTCATACCAGGGGCAGTATTACAACGTGAAGGATGTCAGCGTGGTGCCGCAACCGGTGCAGAAGCCGCATCCTAGGTTTTACACCGGCGGCACCAGCGACATCACCTACCAAACGGCGGGCGAGAAAGGATGGGGCATTTTCGTGCCGCCGCTGCTGCCCTGGAAAGTGCTGGAGGCCCCTTTGAACATCTACAAGAAAGCCTGCGCCGAGCGCGGGCATCAGTCCGACATCGTGTACATCCGCCCGGTGTACATCGATCAGGACGAAAAGCAGATCCGTAAGGAGGTCGAGCAAGCTCTGCTCAACTTTCTCGCTTTTAACGCTTCGCCAGTGGCGTCGTTGCAGAGCGAGGGAAAGAAAGCGGAGTTGCGCGCCAAGGGCTACGGCTTCTATGCCAGCGGTGCGCTCGAGTCGTTGACCAAGCTGACTTATGACGAAATTGTTGAGCAGGAGATCGGATTTATTGGCACGCCGGAGACAATCATCCACCAGATACGCGCCCTGGAAGAGAAAGGCGGCATTGGGGAACTGGCGATTGTTTCCAATTTCGGCGGCCTGGAGCACTGGAAGAGCATCAAGACGCAACACATGTTCGCCAAGCACGTGATGCCCGCGTTCCGTTCGTAAGATGCCAGAGCTCCAGACTAGCGAGAGCGGCGTGGCATAGGTCAGCGCCTGCCCTGAGCGAAGTCGAAGGGAGCCGTGCCGGCCGAGCACCAGCTTGGCAGCGATTGCGAGAGAGATGGCAACCACCACAACGCGCGCCAAGATAGCCGCCACGTTTCCGGCCATGGGAGCCAGGCGATTGCTCGTGTTCGGAGGCATCGGGCTAATTGCGGCGGGAATGCTTTTCGGCGATATCTTCGCCGCATTTGTCCTGCACCAGAACGGAGGACAAACCGGACAAGCCTTGCTGGCAGCAACCCAAGCGGTGGCGGCACAGGACCCATCGGCGGTGAAAGCGGCGTTTACGCACGTAGGAGATTTGCTCGAAGATCGCGGCACCAAGGTGGACACACATGTGCACATGATTGACGCCGGCTATCTCGCCCTGCTGCTGGCTTTAATCCAGCCCTATGTGGCCCTTTCCGTGTCCAGCAAAAAACTGCTGGCGAAACTATTCCTGATCGGTGGTTTTTTGCTGCCTGTGGGAATTTTTCTCATCCATTATGTGGGACTGACTTACAGTCCATTTACGGTAATTGGATGGGCGAGTATTATGGCCGACTCCGCCGGAGGGCTGTTGATTATTGCGCTGATCGGAGAGGGCTGGGGGTTCTGGAAGTACTTGCGCAACACGCATGCGGGTCCGGCGGAATCGGAGCTGCCGAAAGACCGCAGCTGGGAACGTCGCATGCTGCTCTCGGGCGGGACGATGCTGGTGCTGCTTGGCTTCCTGCAGGGAGCATGGTACGCGGGGTTTAACCTGTATGAGCACGAAAATAGAGAGATGGTAATTCTGAAAGATTTACTGAAACAGCCTTCAGGCTCTGGCGGGATAGCTTCCTCGGTGAACGCCTACGGCATGTTGCAAGCGGAGAAGGCGGTGCTGATCGCTGCGCACTCTCATATCATCGAGTTCGGATTGCTGGCGATTCTGCTTTCTTTCGTGCAGCCCTATATCTATCTCAGTGAGGTGTGGAAGCGGCGTTGGGTCAAGTTATTGCTCGCTGGATCTGTGATTTTGCCGGTGTTTGTTTTGCTTGAGCTCAGGATGGGACTGTTGGCCGGCGGTATTGCGGATTCGGGTGGGCTGATGGTAATCGTGGCCCTGATCGCTATGCTGGTGGGAGTGGTTCGCCACACGGGCAGCCTCGACGCAGGAGTCGGGAGCACACAATGAGCAACGCCCGCAAGTTGCTCATTGGCGGTGGGACGATCCTGGCAGCCTTCGGGATGCTCTACGGTCTGTACTACGCGGTCTTTGTGGAGCACCAGACGTTGGATCGCATGGGTGGTTCGCTGGCTGGTGCGTTCATTCATGCGGCAGAGCGCCATGGGGATGAATCACAGCTTGCGTTGAATGCTTATCGCGAGACAAAGTACGATTACGTCCGGCAGGTCGACGTGCACTCGCACTGGATCGGATTGGCCATGCTGATGATCGTTTTGGGCGTGGTGCTGGATGATGTGGCGTTGGGAGCACGTGCTCGTTTCGGAATTGCGCTGGCCATGCTGATCGGCTCAATCTTATTTCCTATGGGAGTGATCCTGCAGACTACGCATGCTTTGTTAGCGGCATCAGCGCTTGCAATTGTGGGGTCAGCTCTGGTGATTATCGCGATGACTGCAGCGGCAGTGGGCTTCGTTCGGCGTGCTTGATTTCTTGTAGCGCCAGGGTTGGGCGCTATAGAGTAGTCCAGCGGCGGCGATGCTTTCCGAGTTTGGCGCCGAGGCTAAGCAGCTGGCCCGGGGTCAGAGCCTGATTCCGTTGATGAAATTGCGCTTGCGAATCCAAGCCATCTTGTGGAATTTTGTTTCGGGCACGTCTTACATGAAGGAAGAGAATGGCACCTCCGTTTTGGAGCGCTGACTCGGCACGCTGAAATCGAGGCTTCGCCCGCAGCCGCTGCCTGCGCCAGACGCGAAGGCACCCGCCGACACCTGCGCCAGAGACACCGGGTACCAACCCCGGCAAGCCCGACGATACAAACAAGAAGGCGGATGGACTGAATCTAGCCTGACGAGGGAGATCGGGAACGCCTCGCAGACAGCACTCAGAAACGCTCACGGCATCACCAAAATCTTCAAGAGTCGCCGCGGCGGAAACCAGGACGGTCGCGCCATGATCGTCATCGTCACCCTTGGAGCCCGCGCCTGGGCTCTCTCGAAAGCACCGAAGTTCTCATAATGCAAGATGCAAGTGTCTCTGTGTCTCTGCGCCTTGCAAAAGAGCCATTTGGGCTCCCACAAGTATCCCGTTCACGGGCCTTGAAAATTCTTGGTTGCTAAGCACGCAGGACTTACACTATGCGTAGGCCCTGGAGGAGCACAGTATGAGCGCAACGGTTCCCGGATCCGCAAATCCTCTTCCCAATCTGGATCAGTGGGAGGACTTCCTGGAGGGCCGATACAAAGAAGGAAAGTCTGAGTCCGACTTCCGCCAGTATGACGCCGAGGCAAACCCGAGTGTGGCAGAGTTCTACTGCACGAATCACGAGAAGCAGACAGTCAACTACGTGCTGGGCAAAGAGCAGCAGTACTTCGGCCTAACACGCGGCAAGAAGAGCGTTTGGGAAGCGGCGGAATACCTGAACACTCTGGTCGATGACAGCGATCCGGATACCGACCTCACGCAGATCGAGCATCTTTTGCAGACGTCAGAGGCGATCCGCAAGGACGGTCAGCCCCGCTGGATGGTGCTGGTTGGATTCATCCACGATCTTGGGAAATGTCTTTGCTTGTATGGTGAGCCGCAGTGGGGTGTCGTAGGCGATACATTCCCGGTTGGGTGCGCCTGGTCCGATCAGGTAGTCTTTCCTGAATACTTCGCTGGGAATCCGGATGCAAAAGTTCCCGAGTACCAGACGAAGTACGGGATCTATGAGCCGAATTGTGGCCTGGAGAATGTCCACATGTCGTTCGGCCATGACGGTTACATCGCAGAAGTGATGAAGTCCTATCTTCCCGACGAAGCGATCTACATGCTGCGTTTCCACTCCTTCTATGCTTGGCATCGTCACGGCGCTTATCAGCACTTTGAAAATGAGAAAGACAAAGCAATACTGGAATGGGTGAGGAAGTTCAATCGCTATGATCTCTATTCCAAGGGACACGCCAAACCAGACCTGGAGCAATTGAGATCCTACTACGATGATCTCTTCGCGGAATTCTTACCGGAAAGGCTGTCCTGGTAGCATCCAATAGGCTCTTGGTTTTTGGGGAACTCCGCTAACAGGCGATATGAAAGTCCTGGTACGAAATCTCGCCAAGCGATTCGCTGATATTCGAGCGGTGGCGGGTGACCGAGATTTAAGAAACGGACATGCCCCTCGGGATGTATCTCGCCCATAACTACTAAAACTTATCGCTGCATCAGTGAGGCGCTTGGGGCGCAGCCAGCGACCTGGCCAATAAGTTGCTAAGCTGCCTTCTCATGGCTGTTGGAACCTGGGCTGCTAACCAAATCTTGGCGGAGTCGCTCCATTTGTGCCGATGCTTCCCTTATCTGCTCAGCATATTCGTGGCCTTGCCGTGGTAGAAACCCCCCGTAGTTCTCCAGCAGCAGGCGGGCGTTCGCCTCGATGGCAGAGGTCTTGGAACGGGCTTGGTTGGAAAGGGCAGACGTTAGTTTTTCTAGCTGCAAATCGCGCACGGCTAGCTCTTGTCTGCTCTGAGCAGCTTCCTGTTCAAGCACTTGCCCATGGTAGCGGATGAGTCCAAACAGACAGGCTGCCAGTACGAGCAGACATGAATTGGCAACAATGATTTCTGTCAACGCCTGGCTTAGGCTAGCATTCCTCTCTCTGTCGAATCTCGCGAAGCTGCTGGTCTCCGCCGCGGATAACGAGGACAGAAGCCCGCGAGCTCTATCCATGTACTCCATGCCTTCGTTTGAATCCACTAGCATGAATGCGCGGTGGCGATACCCCTGTTGGCGAAAACTAATAGAGCGCTCCATCTCAGCTTGCTTTGAGATAGCCAAAGACTCGAGTTGCGACTCCAGGGACCGTTCGCGCTCCGCTCGATTAGCTAACCCTGCACGAAGGCCGGCAAAATCGGTTCCGATCCTGCCCTTCGCGTCGTTGTAGGGCTGCAGGTACGGCGGGTCCCCGGTTAGCAGGTATCCGCGCTGACCTGTTTCCATATCGGTCAAGTCTTTCAGAACACCGGAGATGTCCGCCTGGATCATGGAGCTTTCCAGTGTGAGCGCAGCAATTCTCTGCATCTGCTTTAAATGGTTGACAGCAAGATATGCATTCCATGCCATGAAAGCGAGTAGCGCGGGGGCCCCTACTTGCAGCGCAGCTTTTCGAATCATTTTGATTGTGCCATCCTTCACGTGATGTTCAGAACACCCTCAGCCGTGATTCGACTGGCTTTGCAAATCTCCTCCGCAACCTTGACCACTGCGACACTCCTGTGGACGGGGCCTTCCGCTGACATGACCGAACTGGCAGCCAGGGTGAAAAGCAGGGCATCCTCCTGTTTGTCGAAGTAAAGCACTACCTGATTCGCTGCCATGTGCGTACCTCCTACTGATTGTTCTTAGGAATGATAGGCCGAATGGCCACAAGAATGAGGTTATCTCTTTTGGTGCGCAATATGTAGATTGAATCCAGGACCTTCTAACCCCCGAAGTGCTGGAAGCGAAGACGAACGCAGTACCCCGCTCGCCCTTGACGCAGAGTCCGACTGAGGCTTCCTCACCGTAGAATCAGCTGGCAGCGCAGAGCACCAGCGATGCCCAGCCGCACGCAAGCCGTTGGGATAGTAATCGGTTGGTCCGCTTTTACCGAGCCAGTAATTCGGGTATGAGAGGCTTGCGGAGGACGCCATTGTTCTGTGGGTCGAGGGTCAGTACATCCCTATTGAAATTGGTCTCCATCAAGTATGGCGCCGATCGGCGCTACTACAATTGCGGCAGCAAGTCTGGCACCTGCGGTGCTGGCCCCATCACATTCTGGCTGCTTTGGAGACTAGGCCGGGAAATCCCCAGCTTCTGCATCTTGTGGATCAGCGTAGTGCGCTTCAAGCCAAGTTCGGCGGCCGCACCTTTTGGGCCGCCGATCACCCAACCGACTCCTTGAAGCGTATACAGAATCAGCGTGCGTTCAGAGTCCCTCAGAGTAGTTGCAGCCAGAGAGACGACGACACCCTGAGTGCCTGCCGTCGGAAACCGGAGATCGCTGGGCGTCGCTAGCTACGCGACCCAACACCCCTAAGCGGTGGGGTTGGGGACCGACGTTTCAGCTGGCCACGTGCGCCTCCAATTTCCTAAAGCATTTCACCACCCGCTACGCAGCCCCGTCAGTCATTTCGTCCCGCATTTTCAGGTAATCCAAACCGGGCTTCGTTATATGGAAATACTGCTTCACGTCTTTCATACTTTTGTTGTCGATCTTCTGCATGCCCTCCTTGTCGTAGAGCAAACCTCTCACACCCTTGTTCGGCTCGCGCTCGATTAAGCCTAGTTCCAGCAAGCGATGCAATTCTCGGTCGAAATACGGCTTGGTGCCGCTACTGAAATCGAACCAGAAAGGCTCCAGAGATGCCAACTTCTTCAGGTGTTCAAGTTCATACTGTGTCAGGAAATTCCTCATAAGGAACTTAATCCACTCAATTTCGTCCGCCTGTCGTCGCTGTTCTTCTGCAACTTCCCGGAACTTTACCTTCCAACCTCCAGGTAACTCCGCTTCGGATATTACGGTCAAGACCCATGGCAATACTGCGACGACCAGCAATCCAATTCCAATTGTGTCGGCGGGCAACAAACCGGGGTAGAGCTTATGCAGGACAAGCAGTGCAAGGGCACTTAACGAAATGCCCATTCGTACGTAGAATGTTGTGCCCGTCGATTTCCTACGCGCTTGACTATCGCTTCGATTTTCCACCGCAACAATCCTTATTCTAGGGAACTCGATTCGTATTGACGCTGATATCTTACTCCCCGGTTTTTCCTTCGTGAATTGCCTGCACCCTGTTCAGAAAACGGACACCTGCATCTCAACGCTCCACTCTCGGCCCTCCGAAAGCTCGCATCCTGCCCAAAACGAAAGCGTCCCATGACTCGGTTAACTCGCGCCCTTGCCCTGTTAGCCTCCACAGCTGTCGGTGTGACGCGCGAGGTTCTTTTGTACAACTTTTTTTGGGCGGAACAGATCGTAGTGGGGAGAGTTCATGCGATGCTCCGCGCATGTCAGCCACAATGCTTCCCGATCTGAATCTTCTTCCTGCGGAAGCGATATTTTTACGCAGTGGTTTGCTCGGTAACAAGCTCACTGAAGCGGGCGGCCCAAACGCCGGCGTCGAGTTGGGTGGCAAATATGGGTCCAAAGTCGAGTTGAGATTGACGAGCTTCCCCGGTCACCTGCTATGAAACTGTGCAGCGGAGACCATAGAACCGACAATCCTACCGATAGCGAACTGGCAAACGCAGCGGACTTGGTTAGATGCCAAAGGCGTGCGCCAGGGGGCCTCCAACGCGCCACAAGCCCTTCGAGGGTTTTGGGCCAGCTTAGCTCCGCCGATGGGAGGAGGCCCTTTTCAGTGGGCAACGCCACTGCATGCTTTTGTGCGCACTGCGGGCAGAATCCGGCTGACAATCTCGTGGTCAGTCGCGGGCTCCTTAAGGATTTCCCATCCCGTAAACACTGCGATCAGTTCTTCGTTCGGAAAGACCATCAGGCGCTGCCCGCCGAACCCTCTGCCCATCCAGACATATCCCTGCGTATCGGCTCGCGGAAACAGCCACCACTTGAACCCATACTTGTAGCCTTCCTCCGCATCAATGAACGGAGCTAATGACCGCTTTACCCAATCTTTCGAGACGATGGGCTTCCCGTCCCACATCCCATCGTGCAAATACAGGTACCCGATCTTGGCCAGGTCTGAGCCGCGCAGATACAGGCCTCCTTCAGTATCCACCAGCCCCTGTGGCGTGCGCTTCCAGAAGTGCTCCATGCCCAACGGATTGAACAAATATTTCTCGCCATACTCCTCGATATCTTGCCCAGTCTCTTTCTGAAAAATGTAGGCCAGCAGCTCCGACACTCCGCTGCTGTAATTGAAGACCCTTCCGGGCTCCTGCGCCATCGGCTTATCGATCACGTACTTCACCCAATCGTCGGCCGCCTCCATCAAACTCGAATCGTTTCGGGGCTCGTCGTACGCAACCTCTTCATTCCACTCGAGACCCGTTGACATGGTCAAGACGTGACGCAGCGTCATTCGCCGTTTGCGGTCATCTACGTCTTTCAGTTTCGCAACGTCGAAGTACTTGAGCACGGGGGTGTCCAGGCTGGCCTTGAAATCGCCGCGTGTAACGGCAACGCCCAGAATGACCGAGCTGACCGTCTTGCTCACCGACTGCATGCTGTGCAGATCGGTTCCGTGATAGTACGGGTGCCACGTCGGGTCGAAGTAGTTGTAAGGACCAGTCAGATGCGCATTCAGGGGCCCGCGCGTCTTCGCCTCTCTCCCGTAGATCTGTCTGTAGTCGTGGGGATATTTGCGCTCGTAGACTGTTTTTCCGCACCGGAACACTTCAAAGCTATCTACCATGGAGTATTTTCCGCTTGCCAGGTCGGCATCAAACGCCGTCAGAACTTTTTTATCGAGTCCCACTCTGGCTGGATTGTCCTTCGCCCAGCCATGGGTCGGCCACTCCCTTTTGTCTGCGCCTTTTCTCTCGGCGCCCTCCGCCAGCGGAAGCGCCGCTAGCACCGACAAGCTCACGAACATCAACGCCGAAGCGATCTCTTTCACTTGCTGGGCCTCCTAGGATTCAAGTGAGTTTCGGAGCACAAACTACGGGCGTCGTGCTGCTGTGTCAAGCTCCCAGGACTTTTGCAGGTGTGGGAGTAGTACTTTCTGACACTATCAAGCGAAAAGGGATTGCTGGGCTGAACGTGGGTTTGAGAAGCGCTAATCCCGCGCGTCAAAGGGGGCATGGTCCGTAAACAGGAGACTATGCGGTTGTTGTCGCAAAATTGCCTTCACGCTAACACCCCGTCGCCTGCAGTCTATGAATGCTGGGCGACCCACGCGGTGGGAAGGTCTGGGAGGCGCTGGATCGGGAGATCGGCAAACCCGGGAGAATCGCGGCCATGTAGTCGCGCACTGGGAGTTTCAACCTGCGGCAGCTTTTCATGAACAGTTAGTCCAGTTAGGCTCACGAGCGTTCTTCGGGTGTTTTCCCCTATTTACTGACCGGAATACTGTAGTGCGATGCGACAACTTGCCACGTGCCGTTGAACTTCGTCCAAACATCGGTGAAACGGTCGCGGTATTCGTAAGGTTTACCCTTGGATCGGCCCTTTTCGTGATACGCGCCAATGACCACGACTGTGCTGCCGTGTGTTCGAACCTTAAGATCCGACATTTCTGTAAGCTCTACGTGGAGAGTAGAGTCCCCGTTGTGCGCAATGTAGCCAAATTTGCTAAGTGTGCTCCCGTCTTCTACGGTGATGATGAAATCATCAGCAAGCAAAGACTCCATGGTCGCGATATCCCCTCGCTTATAGGCTGCATTCCATTTGTTCTCCAATGCAAGAATTGTGGCCGACACAATCTCGGGCTTATCTTGTGCGGCTGCCGAATCCAAAGCCCACACGGCGAGCGATGCAACGACAAAAAGCAAAACCCTGATTTTCATGAGCTGGTGCGCATTTTCTCGCGTTCCAATAGGGTAAGCATAGTGACAAACCTGATAGCAACCTTCCTCTTCCCGCACCATGGGGCACAATCTCGCCGGTTTTGAGTGGCCATTTTTGAGATCCGCCCGGCGTTCAGTTTTAATTGTGCTCCAGCTGTGCTCCATTGATCCTTGCACTTGTGAAGTCATACAGTTGCGGGTGCAGCGGTACAGCGGTTTCATAATTGTCTTCTTCTCTTGTGATGCCCTGCAATCCCAACAATTTACACTCGCACCGACAGACCAACGGCAGTTTCGGGACACCGCTCGGGACACTGCAGTCCTATCCGCTTTGAGCCTGGTAACGGAATGAACGAAACGGACTGGGACGCCGGAACAGAATTGCCCTTTCGTACCGCGGCGCGGAGACCTGTTCTTTCTATTCCGCAGCCTTAGCCGCCAAGGTTTCAACTACCGCTATGTTTTGCACCATGTCTTGTGGCAGGTTGTGCCGCTTCTGTAAATAGACAGGACGGTTGTAGCTAACCCAGACCTTGGCTTGCGGATCTTCCCACACCAAGATCTTGAGAGGAAGGTCAAGGGCGATGCTGGGCGCGGCCAGCATCAGGGGCGTGCCGGCCTTCGGACTCCCGAAAATTAAGAGCTTGGTCGGAGGCATTTTCATCCCTACCTTCTCAGCTTCTCCGCTATGGTCGATCAGGGCAAACAGCGTGACTCCCTTAGCTTGCAGAATATTCTTGAGCCGATCCACCGTTTCCTCGACGGAGTGATTGCTCGGCTTATCGGTGATTCCTTCAGTTGCTGCTGCCGGTGTCATGGAAACCTCCTCGTTACTGTGGGGATGCAGATTCGCGAAGCTGTGAACGGTAAGCAGATAAATCGATAAATCGTCATTGCCAGCCCGATCAATGCCAGGAACAAAGCAATGGCGACAGGCTGGATGGAAGGTCGAGAGTGTGCCGTTTCACCGCGGTCCAAGTCCCGAACCAGTCGGAGGTGGTGCCATCCGGCAAAAGCATTCACGATTACTCCAATTGCGATCAGCACCGTGCCGAACCACGGAGACAGCCCGTACGACTGTGGCGACAGATTGTGTGATTGTGTTGGGCGACCCAGAGTTGCTGCAGCAAGAGCCCGAAGCGCGCCACCACAAAACCGAATCCCATCAAGGCCGGTGCGGATCCACGCAAGCATAGTGCGCTCGGCGGCTAGAGGCGTTGGCGCTAGCGTTGGCGTGTGCCAGACTGCCGAGGGCAACCTCAGCTTCGTGACGGCATCGCCCGTGGACTCGCGGCTTGACCCACGAATTATTAGGTGCCGGCCGAAAGCGGCCGACTGCCTCAATGTCCAAAGAATCACAATGCAGATGTTAAGGCGTTAAGGCCACTGAAGAACTCCTTGATTCTGGTCCTTTTGTCCTTTTAGCGTTCGCTGGCTTCTCACCGTCGCTTCGCGCAGCAGCCATCAGGCTGGGGCTCTCACAAGCCGTGACGCGGAAGGGATCCGCAGGTTTTCGCAAACCAGCGGATCGCGTCTGGTACATGTCCAGACTGCGGGGCCGTCTTTTACAGTTGCTAGCTATGTTGAGTTGTTTTGCTCGTCAGATATGCCGCATGGCTGATCCCAAGCAATGCGACGAGCGCATCCGATGGCGTCGGCATTGCGAAGCCCCTTGCCGGATAAATGTCATTCATGGCTGAGTACAGAGCATACGCGTAGGCCAGGACAGCCACTATAGTGAAGTAAAACATCTGGACTTTGGAAACGTCTACATAGGCGGTGTTTCCAATCTCATCTCCCTGAAACATATCTATCAGTGACGCGTCGGCAATGCGTGGGTTTGAGTACAGTGTTCCTTGACTGTTTCTTTGAATGTCGACGACCGGCTCGTTCAGGGCCGCTGCTGCCTTGTCGACCGTCTTTGGCTGCGGTTCTTGATTTGTTTTGGAACTTAATATCAAGGGGCTTCCAACCAGGGATGTTGCGCTGATTCCCATGAGAGCCCACAGCCGCCAGTCCATCGAGATATTGATCGGCAACGCAGCGGAGTTCGACGATAGGACATGCAGACGTTTCAGCGCCACCTCAAAAAAAGCAGAAAGTAGCAACACGGTCCAAGACATCATCTGAAACCGTGAAAGACTCATCAAATTGGCTCGTTCACGAGGATGCCTAACGGCCTCGCGGAGATCCACCGTCCCCAAAAAAGACAATACACAACCATCAATAGTGCGATGACGAACCACCCCGTCCGTGGCGGCAAGTAGATCCCCCCCCACACAGATAAGATCAGCCACAGTAACGACACTATGGTCACCTCCGCCGTTCTGAAATGAGGGAGGCGGAGGGGATTCGCTGCTTGGAGGGCCGGGGTTGCCATAGAGAGTCTCCTTTGATCGGTAGGTTCAAGAGCTGCATCGACCACTCGGTCGGGCCGTTCCCAACGCCTCGGCAGTTTGCCACTGTAAATCTAGCCTGACAGACCCATCTACAGCTGAACCCCCAGAGCTTGTGCTGTTTGCGGGCCAACTTCGCCGTCCGGCGTCAGACCAGACGAAAGCTGAAATGCTACCACTGCAGCCTGAGTGTGCGGCCCAAACTCACCGTCAATGGTGCCAGGATCGAAACCGGCAGCCTTCAGCTTCCGCTGCATCTTCAATACCTCATTTCCACTCATGACTGGCATCATTAGACGATAGACGGCAGTCTGCGGTGGAGAGACAGACACTGCAGCGCCTTGGGTGTACTGGATACCCGCAATCAGCACACCCGTATCCCAGCGCCTTTTGGCGAGAGTAGACGTGATCACTCCATCGTTCGAGGAGTGAGCTTCTACCGTTCCCCCCGCCCCATCGGAGAGGACGATATGACCGATGGCGCCCGCCTGGGGTATGCGCAAGACAAACGCACCGGCTGTGCGGGACGCTGACTCAAGAGAGACGATTTGGCCCAGGCTCTTGGCGTCCCGAGCCCAATAGCCGGTATACGCGTCTGCCGTGGCGGGGTCCCCGAAATCTCGTCGACAGCCGTAGAGCTTGGCGGCAATCTGGAAGACTAGCCAAGACGCAAACTCAGCGCAATCCCACGGTCCTATCCAGTCCGGGTTGTTCTTTGGAGCCAATGCCCCGAGAACATATTTCTCACCCACGTGCTGGTGGGCGAGCCGAAGTAAGCTGTTCCCGTCTGCCGGAGCTGGGCTGGCCGCACCTGTGGACATGAACTCACCTCAATTCTCGCCGTCATGCAATCTATGCTGGGATTGGAACTCCTGCGGCCCTGACCGCTACTTTGGCGGTAGCAATCATTTTTTGGAGCAACTTCACGCGAGCTTTTTCGTTGTCAATCTCTTGTTGAACCTGTTGAGCCAAAACTCTAAGCTGAGATGTGTCCGCGATCGTAACTGAGTCGATGTCCTTTAGCGGGTCGAAAGCGGCTACCTCAAGTTCACGTTCGAGTTGGAGAATGAGAATGTGCAGATCCCGTTTACTCGTGTCGTCGATACCGGCGTCATCAAGCTTCTGGAAAGTGCTGTTTAGAGTGCTAATGATGTCTTGAAGCGTCATGGTGATGCTGCCCCCTTCGCCGGAAAGAGCTTTTCGATCTCGTTTGCAATATTCGCGATGTCAGTGGTTGACTGGGTGATCTTGTCCCGATTCACGCCTACGATACCGGAGAGCTCATTCATAACAACATCATCCGCCTTTTGGAGTTGAATGTAGTCATCGAGTTTCTGCTGGGCGGACGCTATGTTTTGGTAGGCCTCCAACATTTCCGCTTGTTTGCCCTTCAGTTTGGCGACAAGGTCGGCAATTCTTTGTTTTTGTCCGGCGGCAGTTGCTTGGTTTTCGTCGATCTTGCTCGCGAGGTCGTTGAGCACTTTGAGACGCGCATTGTCGTCTCGGGCCGCTGCTACTTGGCCGAGGGCAGCACTCTTATACTCCTGCTCAATGTCTTTCGTGAGACGGTCGATTCTGAAGTCACTCGCTTGGACTTGAGCATCAGCAAACCGACTTATCACGTCGAAGTACGCCTTGAGAGAAGCCGAATACGAAAGCTGTGCTTTTACCTGCTCAGCAGAGAGGCGCTTCACTGCCATGGGAGTGCCGCATCCCAGGCAGGTAAATAGTAGGAACGTGAGTAACAGTGTTTGCTCTATTCCAGGTCGGTTTGGTGTTGCCTCCGAATATGTTCCCATCAGAGCCTCCTACGGCAGAAAGACCGATCGAGTACTCCTAGCTGCAGCACGAAATGAGTTATCGGCTCGATAGCCGCTTGGAAATGTGGCACTCGTTGGCTTTGAGGACTTCCGAAAGCTCCTGACAAATCCGCTCCTTCCAGGACCTTCGCGTGCCGCACATGCTTCGTCATAATGCCCGGGAGGAGAGCCCAAGTACTTATCGTTCGTCATAGAGGTTCGGCATCGTGCAGGGAAAGCAATCTACGCGACGGGGGATTATGTCGCGCGCAGTCTCGTCCCGCCAAATCCTGAAGTCAAGAGAAAACGATTCTTGTTCGGAAAGGATGGAGCAAAGGTCGATTGCTAAGGTCGTGATTCCGACCAACCCAACATGGGTCGGATTTCCGACTAGACATGGCTAAACCGCTGTCTTGGAACTGCGCTCGGCAGCAATTTCACTTATTCGGACGAGAAACCTGATAGGGAGGAACCGGCCCCTGTGACCATCGCCGGAACTGCGTTCTTCAATTGCTCAAGTTCGGCCTGAACTTTCGCCCAATCTTTTGGCTTTCGCTTAGTCGCATACGGAGCGTCCGGATGCCCAAAGAATTCCATAAGTTCGGCCCGCACCTCCGGCGAAGCACCATTGAAATTCTGCTTCGCCAGCACGTGGAGCCACTTTGCATGCGTCTCATCGTTGAGCTGATATTTTCCCGGTCCCGTTATTTCACCAGTGTCAAAATTGTCGTTGGGCAAATCCAGCTGGCCGGTGCCAACCTGGCTTAGCAGCTGTCGGTAGCGATCCAGAGTCGCGTTGAAACTCGCTTCAAACATTCGTTCCGTCTCAGGCGTTGGTGTCTTGAGCTGTAGTCCTTTTAGAGGGCCTATCTTTGGGAGAATCCGAGCCAGGAAGGCGAGAAATCTCTCGCCAAAGGTGGGCGGCTGATATTGGTTTCCCCAATTCTTTTGGTAACTCGCGCGAGAAAGATTATAGAGAAACTTCTTTTTCGTCATGCCGGGCTGATCCTTCATGATCTCGTTTTTCTTCAGGCTCCAGGCAATGCGCGTCGCCTTGGGAAGAAGCTGGCTGACATCGTGACGGTACGAACCGAGGACCTTGTCTTCGTCAGAAAGAACACTTTTCAGATCTAAGCTGTAGGTTTCCCGAAAGGCTTGTTCCAATAGAGGAGCCGAAACTCCAAAGCCGATGAAGTCGTGGTAACTATCCGGAGCGTAACGTCCGTGCGCTACTTCTAGAACGTCGAATCCAAATTCCGTCTTTACGTGCGCCAGCCGGTCTTGTTCATACGTAACCGAGCCGCCGTATTTCTTCTTCAACTTGGGATACAGGAGCGGGACCGCGCGATTCGTACCGATGGGATGACCGTTATTGTCCGCGGCATAGTGAGCGAGTGCCCCAAGCGCAAACGCGTAGCTGTTAAGGTCCTTGGCATCGGCTAAAAGAGCCAGGATAAAGTCTCCGCTCCGCACATAGTGTGCCAAGTCGCTGAAGAAAAAATTTCCGTGCGGGTAATAACCCATGTCCTGGATAATAGCCCCGCCGTATGAATAGCCGTGCGCTTCTTTGATTTCTTCTGGCGTCGCACCGGGAAAACGCTTCAACAGCAAGGGGCGTATGTTGGTGTCCCATACGCTGTCAATGATCGCTTCATGCGCAAGAACGGCGTAGGCCGCGGTCTCGCTTGGCCAGCACATAGACAGGACTAGGACCATGATGATGACGAAGACTCTCACAGAACAATTACCTCGCCCCGTCTCAATCTGCCAACCTCGTCTGTGACACGGCACATTGGAACTCAAGCAGCGCAGGACAGGATAGATTTCTTCGCGACAATTTGTCGGCAATTACGTGTGTGATCTGACATTTTGTTTCTCCTTGCTGGTCCAACTGTCCCTAGCAACGTGAGCATTCTTGAACAGACCGGTTTACCTTGGGTTGGTAAACTCGTCGGCGATGTCCGTCATCAAGCACATTCCCGATACGTCACCGGGGCCGACCGGCACCTCTTGCCTAGGATACCCGCGTGGCACCTGGCCTCCGCTGACCTCCTCATTCTGCGCCAATCCTTCGGTGGATAACAACCGACATCAAGATTGCGAAGATTGCAGCCTACCAGTGTGTACTTGCCGATGCCACACCCATTGGAGATAAGTCAGGAACTGCGCGAGCCGGGATCGGCGTCGTATGCCGTGTGGGTCGTGCGATAAAGTCATTCAAACGGTGAGCAGCATATGGCCAATCTCGCAGCATCCATCAGACCGGAAACTAGCTCAGGGAACGCGACGGAGGCATCCAATGACTCATGTGCCTAGATCCGTCGCGACTACCACGCAGTGGTTGCTTGACTAGTCAAGTACAAAGTGTCAACTCTAGGGCGCTACGGTCGGTGGTTGGAGATTTTTGTCAGTCCGTGTGTTGACACTGCTCCTGGTCTTGCTGGTGTCGAACCGTGGGTCGTTCGGATACTGGACAACTTCGTCTTCGCCCGCCCGGCACTCAAGCGAAACCAAGTCGATGCGCAAGAGCCTGCCAAACTTCGGCGAGGCGACTACGACTTTGTATCGCAGCGGTCAGCCTTCCAAGGGAGGATTTCGCATCCTGGCAGAGATGGGCGTCAACATCGTGGTGGACCTGCGTGGGTCGCGCGATAGTGAGCGCAAGATCGTGACCCATCTCGGGATGCAGTACGTGGCCCTATCCTGGCAGTGCTCGTTTCCGAAAGACAAAACGTTTGCGCAATTCCTCCCGTTGCTGCGGAAGAATCGAGGCAAAAAGATCTTCGTTCACTGCCGTCTAGGTGACGACCGCACGGCAATGATGATTGCATCCTACCGTATAGCCGAAAGAGGGCTGGTCTGCCGAAAAAGCCGAGAAGGAAATGGAGAAATTCGGTTTTTCCTTCACCCACAGACGTCTGATTTGCCCGGCCTGTCTTCCTATGAAGAGCACTTTCCTCAGCGATTTAAAACCGGCCCGCATTTCGGGACCTGCGTTAGGAGGCCAAATCTAGATCGTCAGCACAACAATAGCCGCTTGGTGGTGGAACAAAAGAGGCGACCGCTAAAGCAGTCGCATCGGTGGTGGCAGAATTGTATGCTGTTGAGCCAAAGCGAGCGGCCCGACCGGTTTCACGCGTGCAGTTAGCAAGAACAGTCCTTGATACGCTTCGGGAATCCCTGGGTGGAATTGCACCAAACTTGTTCACAATTGAACTCTTTAACGACTGGTTTTGTAGCACGCTAGTGGATGCCAGTCGCTCCACCGGTTGCTCGTATCGCCCGGCACGAAAACAATTGTATTCTAAAGCTCGCCATGCCCATCCGCCGTGGAACAGGTCTAATCGTTGTGGGAATCGCCGCGATACTTTTGCTCGCGCTTATTTTCGTTGTACCCGCCCTCATTAACGTGGATCGCTACCGGCCTCAGGTAATTTCCTATCTCCAAGAAAAAACTGGAAAGCAAGTCGAAATCGGACGGCTGGCACTCACGTTTTTTCCCGTAACGATTCACATTGATCATATCGGCGTGAAGAACCCTCCGATATTTCCCTCCGGCTATGTTGCCCAGGTAGCGCGGATCGATGCTGAACTTAGCGTCGGAGCGCTCCTGCACCGGCAGTTGGTCATCAAGTCCCTCGTACTTGAGAACCCGGTCTGGAATCTGACTTCGGATCCCGACGGCCCGTGGAACTTCGAGAATCCTCAATCAAAGGTTTCGGGGAATGCCTTTCCTCTCGGCCCCATTTCGAGCGTGAAAATTAAGCGGGGGGTGATGATAGCGTCGAATCTTTTGCCGTCCGACGCAGCGGGCCCCGTTTTTTTCGAAGCCCATGAGATCGCCTGCGAACTGGGGCAGGTGAACCTAGTCGGAATTATCAATCCTTCTTCTTCCTCGATGGACGGCCAGGGCAACCTAAAGGTGGGTCTTCTGCGCTTCGGCGCCGTCGAGGCAAGAAATCTGGAGTCCAAACTGCGGTTGGAGTCGAGGCGTGTTTTTTTTACGGATGTCAAAGCAGAGGTCTATGGCGGGAGTGCCATGGGTGGCCTCTCCTTCGACTTGTCGAAGAAAGACGCTAGCTTTAAGACCAATGCGCGATTGAACGGAATTAATCTGGCCCAGCTTCTGGCGGCCTTCCCAAACGGCGGCGGAAAGATGACCGGGAAGATGGAAGGAGACGTACGGTTAGCGGGGGAAATCGCACATTCGCTCCGCCCGTTAGCGGGAATCCACGGAACCGGACACCTGACGGTGCGCAACGGTCAGGTGCCGAGTCTCAAGCTCAACGCGAATTTAATGAAGCTGGCGCACTTCAACGATCTTGGCCCGGCCAAAAATGATCCCTCCTCATTTAACTTGATAACCACCGATCTGGAGCTAGCCGAACAGCGGATTTCGAGCAGGGTCATTGACATTGACGGCTACGGGGTCGATGTGGATGGCTCGGGCAGTGTCAGCGTGTCAGGCTCTGACGAGTTGAACTATCGCGGTTTGGCGGAGATTACAACTAAAGAAAGTTTCTTCACCAACACCATTGCCCGGCTGTCCGGAGCCACATTAAAAGACGGTAAGTTGCAGTTTCCCTTTCGGATTGGCGGCACAATCGATAGCCCCGTTTTTTCCAAGGGTAAAGGCGATAAGGACGTGGACGTTGCACAAAGACATCGGTGAGGGAGATGGGAGAGTCTCGCCTTCTGCCGCCTAGCTCCAAAAACCTTTCTTAAACTTAAAACATGGGCAACCCATCGGTCTCGCATCAAGAACAACTGGTTTCTGAATGGCTAACACCCGCGTCCGGAAAATTGGTCCAATCCTCGCATCACTAAAACGCCGACAGCAATTAGGATATGTTTGACCTTTGACTTCCTGATGTGGCGATCTCGTCGGGCATTAAAACTGGTTGAGATCTCCATTCTGGTCTTTCAATCTTGCCCACAACTCACCCGTAGACTAGAGTACGAATTCCGAGGCTGCCGGGCAGCATGTTGATAGTTACGTCTGTTGAAGCGGAATGCTATAACACAGGGAAATAACATGATTCGTTACGCTATTCTTGAGGCCCCATCAAATCTTGGTTTACGATCCATTGGCGTCGAGAATTTCGCCGACGACTCTTCTCGGAGTTGGGCTTGGGACGACGCCTGAGTGCGCGATGTGCGGGTCGCGGTGAGGTGCCAACCTATAATTTCGTTCGAGATCCACAGACTCGCATCCTCAATCCACAGAATATTGCTGACTACGCTGTCACTCTTGCAGACGCCTTAGAGCCAATCTTTTTTGGAGGGCCTGGGAAGGCCTTTCAACGCGTCGAGGAATACTCACAACTCGCTGCAAACAAAAGGCGCTGGCGGAGAGGGAGGGATGCGAACCCTCGGTACCGGTATTAGCCAGTAAAACGGTTTAGCAATTCTCTGATTCGATGCGACCTCATGTAACCTCAATTACTTATAGTCGCGCTCTCTCGCCACAACTCACGCAAAATAACCCCATTCGGCAGTTTCGGGACACTGCTCAGGACACCAGTCGCAAACTTGCCTTGAGGGACCTTCAATCGCTCCTGCACGAAATGGTTGTTGTCGCACGAACGCGCAAGTTAAATTAGCAGTCACTTAACCCTAGCAACAAATTGAGCGGCCTTAGCCTGAAACCGTTCTAAAAAGGCACATTTGATCGCGCTAGACTAAGTACGGGAGTTTGAGGTATGGGCTGGAAGCCATCGCTCTGGGCCTCGGTGATTCCGCTCGATCCGACTGAGCGCAAGCCGAACCACTACGCGGAGATGCT
>WNFP01000566.1_pt1 | contig 28153 bp, 25 predicted proteins | sample 5400201 | NCBI WGS metagenome assembly WNFP01 (sample SAMN13153355, study PRJNA577476) | soil metagenome | isolation source: 115 cm saprolite under Madrone tree | place: USA:California | collected 2016-06-14 | reverse complement strand
ACAGCCGGAATCAGCGTGTCGGTTGCGCGTCCGAGAAAAACGTAAATGACCAATACCACCAGGACGAATGCGATCACCAGCGTCCATTTCACTTCGTCAGCAGAATTGACGATGGTCTGCGACCGGTCGAACACCTGCGTGAATTTGATCGAGCCCGGCAAGCTCGCGCGCAGCTCAGGGAATAGCGCTTTCACCGACTTCGCCACTTCCACTGCGTTTGCACCTGCCTGCCGCGAAACCGCAAGAACGACTACCGAACCAGGTGGATCAAAGCCGCGCATCCAGAAAAAGCGCGAGATGCGCTCGTCCTGCACGCTCTGCTTGACGTCGGCGACGTCGCGCACGTAAACGGGCGAACCGTTTTGGTTGCGCGCCACGATCAAGTTGCGATAGCCCTCGGCCTTGTCGATCTGCCCGTTCGGTTGCAGCACAAACGTGCGATGAGCGCCGTCAAATTGTCCGGCGCCGGAATAGACCGTGCCCGCTTTGATCCCGCTGGCTAAATCATCGATCGTCAAGCCGCGCGCAGCCAGCGCCGATGGGTCGGCCTTAACCCGAATCGCGCCCTGCACTCCGTAAATGTTCACCTGCGAAACGCCCGGCAGAATGTTGATGCGCTGCGCAACAACCGTGGACGCGTACTTGTACAGGTCCCAGTCCGTGAGCGTATCCGACATCAGGCCTAACAAGTAAACGGCCTGATCGTTCGGGTTCGTTTTCGTGAAGGTGGGCGGACTTGGCAAATCAATTGGTAATTTTCCTGTGGCGCGCTGGATGGCTGCCTGCACATCAGTCGCGGCGTCGGTGATGCTTTTGCTCAGAACAAACTGCAACGTGAACTGCGTGTTACTCTGCGTGCTGTTGCTGGTGATGATGTCGAGGCCGGGAATTTGTAGAAATTGCTTCTCCAGCGGCGTGGCAATGTTATTGGCCATCGTCGTGGGGTCTGCGCCGGGATATGAGCAACTGACTTGTATAACTGGGTAATCGACCGCGGGCAGATCGTTGACAGCGAGCTTCCCGTAAGTCGCCAGACCGGCGACAATCACGGACAACGTCAGCAGCACGGTCATCACGGGCCGGCGAATAAACGGTCCGGACAACCCTGAGCCTTCGACTTGGACTAACTTTGCCGTCCCTTCCGGCAATTCCTCGGCGAACGATGTCGATCTACGGCGATCCTTATCCTTTACCTCGCGCTCGCCATCATGTTGCTCCGCGTCGTTCATCACATTGCGCTTTTTGAGGCGGCCGACTCCTGAGATTTGCCGACGCTTTGAGCGTCGTACGGTTGGGGCGCTACTTTCGCTCCAGGCGCAAGCGCGAGTTGTCCGGTCACCACCACGGTCTCGCCGGGTTTCACGCCGCTCTCGATCACGGTGAGGTCGCCCTCCTGGCGTTGGCCCGGCTTCACAGGGCGCAAATCGACAGTGTTGTCGGGTTTCACTACGAAAACGAACGGCCCACTCTGGCTAACCTGGACGGTCTGCGACGGTACAAGCATGGCATTTTTGAGCATGTCCAGAATGAAACGGACCCGCACAAATTCCGACGGCCACAGCGCGCGATCGGGATTCGGCGTAACTCCGCGGACTTTTACCGTTCCGGACCCGGGCTGCACTGCCTTGTCTAAGAAGTAAAGATCGCCGGTGCGCGGCTCGATGGAGCCATCGGAAAGATAGGTTTGGACTTTGATGTTTGGCCCGCCGAGATATTGTCGAACGAGCGGCAGATCGTTTTCGGCCACGGTGAAATCGGTATAAATTGGGTCGAGACCTTGGATTGTGACGAGAGGCGGACTAGACGGTCCAACCAGGTTGCCAACGTCCACATTGCGCAGACCTATTCGCCCGTTGATGGGCGATTTGATGTAGCAATAATCGAGGTTTACTTGAGCAGCCTCGGTCGCCGCCTGGGACTTGTGCGCGTTCGCCACAGCAGTGTCGTAGTCCTGCTGCGATATGACCTTTCTCGCACGCAGGTCCTCCTGCCGTTTAAGTGTAACCTGGTCTAACGCGGCTTGAGCCTTCGCCTGATCGACAGCGGCTTGATACGGGCGAGGATCAATTGTGAAAAGCATATCGCCTTTCTTAACGTCCGAGCCGTCCTGAAAGTGGCGTGCGATGATTTGTCCACTGACCTGCGCTTGAACCTGAACTGTTTCATACGCGGCGCAGGTGCCGATTTCGTCGAGATAAAGCGGTACATCTTTGCTGATTACTTTCGCCACCAGCACCGGTCGAATCGGCGGTTGAGTAGCTTTAACCTGGCTCGCCCTGCGTTGAAACGCCCGGTAACAGAGAAACGCGGCCAGGATAATAAAAAGCAAATACGCCCACTTGGGAACCCTGTGACTGTTAGTACGAGTGCGTTTCATTTGAACTTGCGGTCGCTGGGAAGCGCCGCGCTCTAATGTCTTCGGACCACTCACCGGCGTGTTAACGTTCATTTCAACCCCTTCGCCAGCACTGCGAAGCGCCTTTTTCTTGGAATCGAATCTCCCTGTTTTGTCTGGCCGTTGTGCTTGACACGACGGTGCGCGACAATCCGGCCGTCGGCGGCGCGGACCTTGTCGGTTTTTTCGGCCTGCTGTCGAATCCGCGTCAGCACCTTCATACTGGTTTCGAGATCGGACGCTGGAACGTCGGCCAATAATTCGTGCCGAAGTTTCTCTGCAGTTGCGTTGATCTGCGCGATCGCCCGCCGGGCACGTCGGCCGAGCAGAACCATGTTGCACCGGCGATCGCGCGGAGAATTTGTGCGCGTGATCCAACCTTCTCGCTCAAGGCGATGTAACAGCGTCACGACAGTGGGTTCCTCGACACCAAGACGCCCCGCAATTTCGGCCTGGGTCAGCGCCTCCCCGGCAAGAGAGAGATGCATCAATGTCCGCCATTTGGCCTGGCTCAGGCCCATCGGCTTGAGGCGCTCGTCGAGTTTTTGTCGCCACGCACGGGCGGTGCCGTGCAGCAATTGACCAAATGTCTCGCTATCGGACATAATGCTGGAATCAAATTAGTTAGCATGCTAACCAATTCCAATCTGCCGATCTGTCAACTTCTGTTCAGAGTCTCAACCTCGAGGATTCAACAACTTGCCGCTTCCACCAGCAAAAGAGCGCGGCGCAAAAGCAGAGAGCGAAGCAAGGTTGAATCGCATGGACGAGATAAGCGTTCTCTTTGATGTGAAACCAGGAGTTTAGTATATCTGCGCCAACGAGCCCGAGATACGTTAGGGTACTTGTTGTTCGCAGCGCCAGCTGGGAGGGGTCAGACCAGCCAGAGATCAAGAGATATGCAGATGGAACGGCGATCAGGATATAAGTGGCCGCTTCCGTCGCAGGGCCAAAAAGCAACATCCACACGATGGCGAGAGACATCGCGACAAACAGGAGCGTCGCAGGTGGCCAGCGCCGAATCGTTCCAAGAAGGCAAATTGCGGCAGCGATGAGTCCAGCGGTTACTTCTACAACCTTCCACCACATCAGGGAGATCGGGATTCCTGTGAGGCGGAGCAATAAATAAAAGTCACGCCACTTCCCGTAGATTTCATCGGCTCGACGGCGATCGGACGCAAGATTCACCAACCAGTTCCCATACTCCCGCAGCACGTAAGAGGGCTTCTGAAGTATGAGCGAAACGATAAACAGACCGACGAGGGCCACAAGGATTCGAATGGTCAGCTTCTTCGGGAAAATGGTAGCGAGCAGCAGGGCAAATACCACGGGATATATCTTCCAGTAAACCGCCATAGAGGCACAAAAAGCACACGTCCACCAGTGAGATTGCAATGCGGCGCCGGTCGCCACGAGAAGAAGCACTATAAGGATGATGTTTGCTTGGCCGTTGTTCAAATTACTCAACGTCAGCGGCAAAATAAGTAGGAAAAGACAGGCGAACTCCTTTTTTGAGAAGCCGAACAGGGTCCTAGCGTTAAACCAGAGTGCCAGCGGCAGGGCCAGACCCAAGAGCAACCGCCACAGTACCTCCGAAAGATTTTGAGAGACAAGGGCAAAGGGCGAATAAAGGGCAGCAACGAGCGGACTGTAAAGGAACCTCCTCCCCACGGCTCCGTAAATCTGTGTTTGCTCAATCCAAGCGGCTCCTGCATGCAGGTACGCCGCGAAAACAGAATGCGAACCCGGATGTCGATAGACGCGGAGGCAAACGATTGTTAGGGAAAGAAACCACAGCGATAGGGCCGCAAAGAACAATCCGGGTATCTTGCGGCTCCTCATGCTAGCTATTTGGCAGGAAGCATTTCGTCGAGCTTGAGCTGCTAGGCGCGAGCCGTGCCATGGAGCAAATGGGCGAACGTTTTGTGATTGGACATTGCAGCGGCAGAATTGATTAGTACGCTAGGCAAATTCCAAGTCCGCAGCCTGTCAACGTCCGCTTAGCGTCCCGACCCTGAAAAGAACTACCCCCCGTTGGCCGTGGGTGTGTATGCGAGCAATCTGATAGGCGCGCCGGGCAAACTTTTGTGCGGCCGTCGCTTCGGCTTCGTTCTCCGCTTGAACGAGAAAATAACGAGCGCTGGCAGGCAGATCTTTGACGTGGCTGACATATTTGACAGGCGCTTTCACATAAAAAAATACCGGCTGATAATCTGGATTCACCGCGTAGAGGGTCTCATTCGCGGGCACCAGCGCGTTGATTTCCGCGGCGGCCCTTTTCAGCTGCTGCCTGTTTTTTAAGACCACTGCGGTGAGCGGATAGCCAATCGCGCCAATCGCAAGTCCCACGCCGACGAAAACAGCGACGATCCGGGACCAATCCCGATCGCTCCTCATCCATGTTGCCGGCCACTGCAATGCATTCCCGACATACGTCATCGCCAGCAACCATGAGGCTGGAACGATGACTGGCATGCTATAGCGCGCGACTGCGCCGGGAGCCAGATTGACCGCCAGAAATGACATCGCAATTCCCCAAGCCAGCGCGGGAGCGAGCCGCCGCTGCGCTTCGTCGTGAAATTTTGAAAACCGCGCGAACGGAAACAGGAGAACCCAAGGCAGAAAATACATGAGACTGCGCGGGATATTTTGAATCCAACTGAAGAACTTGAAATCAATGCCTCTCAGCCTTCCTGTGAATTGAGCTGACCACTTATCTACCGCCACCTCCGTCGTCGTGCGTTGCGCAAAAGGAATGGCCCACGCCGCTGGGATCGCCAGCATGATGGCGAGCGCGGCGAAATGCGCAGGGTGAAGAAGGAGTCGCCAGTCCTTCGCATGCCAAAGAACTGCCAGCACGATCGCATAGAAAAATACCAAGTGGGTTGGGCCCTTCGCCAGTAGCCCTATGCCAAGAAAGACCGATGCCGGGAGCCAAATGAGCCACGGAGATTTCTTTTGCTCCCAAAAGCTCAGCCAAAAGATAATCGCCAGACCACAAAGAGAGACATAGAGCGCTTCGATTTCGATTAATCGGCCTTTTTCTATTATGCCAATGTTCGTCATCCAGATCAGCCCAGCAATCGTGGAGCCCCTCGGGCCCAGACTGGCGCGCGCCACCGTGACAAATGCAATGGCCACAGCAAGCACGGCAAGCGCCGATGGCAGACGCGCTGTCCATTCGTTACGCACCCCAAAAAATTTAAAGGACGCGGCTACGAGCCAATTCACCAGGGGAGGCTTGCGATAGTAGGGATTACTTCCTATCTGCGGAACGATGTAGTTGCCGGTCTCGAGCATCCGAATCGCCGGCAAGATTCGTCGTCCTTCTTCTCCTTTAATCGCGATCGAACCCAGGGCCGGTAAATAAATCAAGGCCCAGACCACAAGGACAACAGCGACGGCTCGGAAACGCGAATTCATTGAATGCTGGATGTTGGACGTTGGGCTTGGAACGTCAAATCAAACTGGACCGCAGCTTGACGACGAGCCTTCACACAATTATTCTTAGTGCCTAGTCCGCGCGCTGATCGGAGTGGGAACTGGTGTCCCACTCTTTTTAGTCTGCGGGCTGCATGTTTTATGAACGCGGAATTTATTGCCATGCTCGATTACCTGGAGCGGGAGCGCGGAATCAAACGCGAAATCTTGCTCGAGGCGGTTTCGAACGCCCTGCTCTCCGCTTCGAAGAAGAGCGTCGGCGCGTCGCGCGATCTGCGCATCGATATTAATCCGAAAAGCGGCGAAATCCGGGCACTGGCCAACCTGGTGGTGGTCGATAACGTCACCAATTCGCAAGATGAGATCGAGCTGTCGAAAGCGCGCAAGATTAAACCGGACGCGAACATCGGTGACAACGTGGAAGTAGAAGTGACGCCGAAAAATTTCGGGCGAATCGCGGCGCAGACGGCGAAACAAGCCATGATGCAGCGGATTCGCCAGGCCGAGAAAGAAATGATTTATGAGGAGTTTAAGGACCGTGCCGGCGAGATCGTCAGTGGAACCGTGCGACGCTTCGACCGTTCCGATGTCATTCTCGATCTTGGAAAATTTGAAGCCATCATGCCGCAGCGGGAGCGAGTTGTTGTGGAAGATTACAACGTAGGCGACCGTCTCCGCGCCTACGTGGTGGCGGTTGAAAACGGGATCCGCGGTCCCGAGATCATCGTCTCGCGCAGTCATCCCAATTTTGTGCGCCGACTTTTCGAGCTGGAAGTGAGTGAAATCGCCGACGGCACGGTCGAGATTCGCGGCATCGCGCGGGAAGCTGGTTACCGCACCAAGATCGCCGTGTGGAGCGCAAACGAAAAGGTCGACCCGGTAGGCGCCTGTGTCGGAATGCGCGGCTCGCGTGTCAAAAACATCGTGCGCGAGCTCAATAACGAAAAGGTCGATATCATCCGGTGGAGCTCCGACCCAAAAGAATACGTCTTGGAAGCGCTCAAGCCGGCGAAGGTCAAGAATCTTGTTTTCGATACGGAGAAAAAAAGCGTGCAGATTTCTGTCGATGAAGACCAGCTTTCGCTCGCAATCGGAAAGAAAGGACAGAACGCCCGGTTAACTTCGCGACTGACTGGTTGGGAAATCAATATCGGCAAGGACACATCGGCGACAACGGTGGTAGAACAGAAGGTCGCCCAAGCCGCACACACACTTGCCAGCGCAGTGCCAGTCACTGAAGAGCAGGCCCTCACACTAGTGAAATCAGGTTTCACTAACTTGGAAGGATTGCGCGATGCAGACGTGCAGGATTTGGTGGATATTCTCGCGGTCGATGAAACAAAGGCGCGCGAGATTTACGAGGCGGTGCACCGGCAGGAACTCGTACAATAACATGGCTCTGGTTTAGGAATGCTTGAGCCATGAGCGAAATTTTGAAGGAACAACTATGGCAACCAAGACGAGCAGCAAAACTGCAAGCCGCAAGCCAGCCGCGCCCGCGGCCGCGCGGAAGACTACTGCTGCTCACAAACCAGCCGCCGCGCCGAAATCAAAGGTCCCTAAGAAAGAATTAAAAAGCGAGGTCACGCGGGGGAGCGCAGCCGCGACTGCAGCAAGTAAATCGCGCGTAGTTACATCCCAAGAATCTGAGCCCCGATCTGCTCCACCGCTGGAGCACGAAGTAGAGAGCGTCTCACTGATCGGTAGAAAAAAGCCGCGCAAGAAGACGGAAGAGGGCGAGCCAAAAGCAAGACGCAACGTTTTACCTCCGATTTCGCGCATCCGCGCCTCGCTACAGGCAACTGCCACGCCGCCAAAACCTGCCGAACCCGTGGAGGCTGCACCTGTCCAAACACCTCCAACTCAAGCGGTGGCGGAGGCCTTGCCACCTTCTGCTGAAGCGGAAGCCGCGCCGCAAAAGGTCATTCTTATCAAGCCTCCGATCATTGTTAAGCAGTTAGCAACTGAGCTTGGCCTAAAACCGCATCAAATCATCGCGGAGTTGATGACTTACAACATCTTCGCCAACATCAACCAGACAATCGAACCCGACATCGCGTCTAAGATCGCGGACAACCACGGGTTTATTCTTGAAAAAGAGCGCCGCGAAAAAGGCGCCGGCGTTCACAAGGTAGAACAGGTAGTCGTCGCGCCACCCCCGCCGGTTATTGAGAAGGAAGAGGAACTCAAGTCGCGCGGTCCTATCATCACATTCATGGGCCACGTAGATCATGGTAAGACAACTTTGATGGATGCTATCCGCAAGACCCGTGTCGCGGCTGGCGAAGCGGGTGGAATCACGCAACACATCGGCGCCTACACTGTGGATCACAATGGCGCGACACTTACTTTCATCGATACACCCGGCCACGCCGCCTTCACCGCGATGCGGGCGCGCGGCGCGAATGTAACCGATATCGTGGTGCTCGTTGTCGCGGCGGACGACGGGATCATGCCGCAAACGAGCGAAGCGATCAATCACGCCAAAGCAGCGCCGCATGTGAAAATCATGGTCGCAATCAACAAGATCGATCTGCCTTCAGCCAACATCGATAGAGTGAAGAAACAACTCCAGGAAAACGGACTTACTCCGGAAGATTGGGGAGGCGAAACGATTGTTTGTCCCGTCTCGGCAACGAAGGGGACTGGAATTGATCACCTGCTTGAGATGATAACGCTGCAGGCGGAGGTGATGGAGCTCAAGGCATCGCCGACAGCCAGACCACGCGGCACCGTCATTGAAGCACAAGTGGAGGCCGGACGCGGCCCCACTGCCACTGTGATCGTGCAGATGGGCACGTTAAAGGTCGGTGACCCGTTTATCTGCGGCGATTACAGTGGCAAGGTAAAATCGCTGCTCGACGATCGCGGGCAACCGCTCAAGGAAGCCGGACCTTCGACGCCCGTGAAAGTGCTTGGGTTTACTGGTCTCCCGAATGCCGGTGACGAATTCCTTGTCATGGAATCCGAGCGCGCGGCGAAACAATTGAGCGATGAACGACTCGAGGCAAAACGCGCGAACAAGCTATTCGTTCCGCAACGCGCAACCTTGGAAACCCTGCTTGAAACGGCGGCAGGCCAAAAGATCCTGCGCATCGTGTTGAAGTGCGACGCGCAAGGCTCGCTCGAAGCGCTCGTCGGAGCGTTGAAACAGATCGAAACCAAGAAGGTCAATCTCGAAATTATTCACTCCGCCGTGGGACCGATTTCGGAATCGGATATTTTGCTGGCAAGTGCATCGGAGGCGGTCGTGGTCGGTTTCAACGTTAAGGTCGAGTCGATGGCTGTCTCTGCTGCGAAACGCGAAGGCGTGCAGATCAAGCTTTACAGCATTATTTACGAATTACTCGACCAGATCAAAGACGCCATGGCCGGGCTGCTTGACCCCGAGCTTCGCGAAACAGTGATCGGGCACGCAGAGGTGAAACAGATTTTCCAGCTGAGCAGAGGCATTGTTGCTGGTTGCCTGGTCACCAATGGCCGTATCGCCCGCACCGCGCGCGCTCGTGTCCTGCGAAAGCGCCAGCCGGTTTACGACGGCGGCATCTCGACGCTGCGGCGTTTCCAGGACGACGTGAAAGAAGTGCGTTCCGGATTGGAATGCGGGATCAGGCTGGGCGACTTCAGCGAATACCAGGTGGGCGACGTAATCGAGTGTTATCAACTGGAACAGGTTGCGCAGAAACTGTAGGGCGTCTGTGTCAGATGCCGGCGCTTGTATGAAACATCGACAACTACGGGTAAACGAAGTCGTAAAACGTGAACTGAGCGCAATCATTGCGCGTGAAATAAACTTCGAAGGCATCCTCGTCAGCGTTAACGCTGTTGACGTTACGCCCGACCTGAAGAGCGCGCACGTGTTCGTAAGCATTCTCGGACCGGAACCCGGCGCGAGCGTAATTACTAAGTTGGAAGCGCGTCGTCCCGCGCTGCAAGCTGAACTCTCCCGCCACGTTGTTTTGAAATACACACCGCATCTCGTTTTTCATCTCGACGATTCCATCGAACGCGGCTCACGCGTGCTCGAGATTTTGCAGGATCTTGAAAAACGCAGCGGCGAGGACGAGTGAGCAACACCACGTTCGAGCAAATCGGCAAGGTCCTGCGCGAGCATCAGCATTTCGCTATCTTGGGTCATGTTCGGCCGGACGGTGACGCGCTGGGGAGTCAGCTCGCGCTCGCATTGTCGCTTGAGCAGCTCGGCAAGGACGTTCGCGTCTGGAATGAAGACGGGATGCTCGAAAAATATTCCTTCCTGCCGCGCGCCGAGCTGTTGACCAAACCGCCCGCGACGGCGGATCATGTCGATGTCGCTGTCGCGCTCGACACGGCAATTCAAAATCGCCTCGGAACCGCGCTTGCTGCAATCGGTTCGGCAAAAATCTGGATCAACATCGACCATCACAGCAGCAATCCAGGCTATGGCGATTTGGTCATGGTTGATGTAAGCGCGCCGGCGACGGGAGAAATCATTTTCAACCTGATCAGGAGCCAGGGCCTCCCCTTCACTCATGACATTGCAGAAAATCTTTATGCCGCGATCTCCACTGACACCGGTTCGTTCCAATATCCAAAAACCACCGCGCGCACGTTCGAGATCGCTGCGGAACTCGTCCGGGCTGGCGGCCTCGATGTTGGAGAAATAAGCCAGCAATTATACGAGAACTATGCCAGACGCCGGCTGGAGCTGTTGCGAGAGCTTCTCCGGACCATGCGTTTTAGCGAGCACGATCGAGTCGCACGTTTTAGCCTCACCTTAAAAACCGCAGCAGATCTGGGTGTTCTTCCCGAAGACAACGAAGGGTTGATCGATCATCTCCGAGCAATTCGCGGCGTGATTGTCGCCGTCTTTTTTGAGGAACTTGCTGATGGCAAAGTGCGCGTGAGCATGCGTTCAAAAGACGAAGCCGTCGATGTCTGCGCGATTTGCCAGAAATTCGGCGGCGGCGGGCATACACTGGCTGCCGGCGCGCGCGTTCGCGGAAGTCTTGCCGAAGTCGAAGAAAAGGTTCTGGAGGAAATTCGTGACGTCCTTAAACGCGGATCCTGACGGCATCCTGCTGGTCGATAAAGCGGACGGGATGACATCGCACGACGTTGTTGCGCTGACGCGGCGAAGACTCGGCACAAAAAGAATCGGGCATTGCGGCACGCTCGATCCGATCGCCACGGGTTTACTGCTGCTGACGGTTGGGCGCGGCACAAAAGTCCAGGATTTACTGATGAGCGAAGATAAGGAATACGCAGGCACGTTTGTGCTCGGTATGACGACCGACACGCAGGATCGGCAAGGGGAAGTAATTCAGCAGCGGCCGGTCCCCGCGCTGGATGAAAACCAAATTCGCGACGCGTTTGAAAAGTTCCGCGGCGATTTTTATCAGTTGCCGCCAATGGTCTCCGCGAAAAAGCACGGTGGCGTTCCGCTTTACAAGCTCGCGCGCCAGGGAAAAGTGGTCGAACGCGAGCCGCGCTTGGTGCATGCCTATCGTTACACCATCGATCGCGTCGCGTTGCCGGAAATCGACTTCAGCGTCCTATGCAGCAAAGGATTCTATGTCCGCACCTATGTGCATGATATCGGCGAGACCCTCGGCTGCGGCGCGCATCTGAAATCGCTGCGTCGGTTGAAATCCGGCCGGTTCGATGTCGCGAACGCCATCACAGTCGATCAAATCAAAACCGCGACACGCGAAGAAATTGTGAGCCGGATGCTAAGCCTTCCCGAAGTTTCGAGAATGCGCGGAGCGTGATTTCATCTGATGGAAATTCTTCACTCCATCTCCGATCTCCCGCGATTGCCCGGTCCGCTCTTTCTGGCCATCGGCGTGTTCGACGGCGTGCATCTCGGCCATCAGGCGGTCATCTCGACCTCCGCCGAACACGCCCAGGCCGCCAACGGAACGCCTGTCGTAGTCACATTCGATCCGCACCCGGAGAAGATATTGCGACCGGAAGCTGCGCCTCATTTGCTCACCGCTACCCGGCACAAGATCGCTTTGATTCGCGATCTCGGCGTGGAACATCTTCTGATCATAACGTTCGATAAGCAATTTGCTGCAACGGAGCCCGAAGACTTTGTGCAGCAATTAGTCAAACATTCGAAGCCACTACGCGAAATTTGTGTGGGCCACAAATGGTCGTTTGGAAAAAACCGGCGGGGTAACCTCGAATTGCTCAAGAAGCTCGGTGCAGAGTTCGACTTCAACGTCGTTGGAATTCCGCCCGTGACTGAAAACGGCGAACTCGTAAGCAGCACGGCGATCCGTCAGGCCATAGAAGTAGGCGATCTACGAAAGGCGGCAGCGATGCTTGGCCGAGAATACATGATTCTGGGAAGTGTTGTGAGGGGCGACAATCTCGGAAAAAAGATTGGTTTCCCAACGGCAAACCTGAGCGCCCACAACGAACAGTTTCCTCCAAACGGCGTCTATTTCGCCGAATCAAAGCTGGACGGAGTGGTTTATCCCGGCGTGGTGAACCTCGGTTATCGGCCAACTGTTAGCTTCGGCGAATCTGAGCGCATTCTGGAGATTCACCTTTTCGATTTCGAGCGCGAAATTTACGGAAAGAATCTCGAAGTGCGATTTATTCGATATCTCAGGCCGGAGAAAAAATTCGAAAGTATCGAAGCGCTCACCCGCCAAATCGAAGCGGACGTTAAACAGGCGCGCGAGTTATCCGCGGCCTAACACGGACCGTGTTTCAAAACCGGAGCCGCGCTACATCGCGCACCTCTGGGGTTTTGCGAACGGCAACGATGACAGCGAAGGCGCCAACCACAAGGCCGCAACCGAACGCGAACACGAGCAACAGCCAAATCGGGAAGCCCGACAACTGGATCACGCCTTCGCGAACAAAGCGGCCACCACCGGAAAGCAAATAGGCACTTCCGCTTCCGAGTAATGCCAGGCCGAGGAAAATCATTGCGCGCAGCCATCGCGGTTCGCGCCGCGCTGCGGGCAACTTGGCCATGACTCGCGCGGTAAAGCCTTCGTCGTCAATATACGGCATCGTTTCGCGGAGTTGCCGGTCCAGCGTCTCGTCTTCCATCATTGCGTCCATTATATCAATTTGGTCCCCACGCGGCCAGTGTGCGTTTCAGTTTTTCACGCCCTCTAAGCACGTTCGTCTTTACGGTTCCGAGCGGAATATCGAGGACCCGCGCAGCCTCATCATGCGATAATCCGTTTTGGCAGCAAAGCACAATAGCCGTGCGCTCGGGCGACGGAAGTAAACTCAAGGCATGCATAAGGTCATGTCTCAAACCAGGATCGATAGTCTGCGGATCATGCTCTGCCTGCAATTGCTCCTCATCCACGCCGACAAGCTCTTTGCGTTTGCGCGCATCCTCGCGAAAACAATTGTAAGCAATCCGATAAAGCCAGGTGGAAAATCGCGCTTCACCGCGAAAACTCCGAATTTTTTTGTAAGCGCGAAGAAAAGTTTCCTGCGCGAGATCATCGGCCAAGGCAATATCAGTGCGCGTGAGTTGTCGAAGCAGCCCACGCACACTCGATTGATGCCTGCGCACGAGCTCCCCGAACGCGTGCTGATCGTCATCGACAAGAACTCGTGCGATAAGGTCCGCATCGGTTAGCTCCACGGCCTCGATACTACGGTCCCGGCAAAGGAGGAGGAACGTTCTTTTTGCCTTCCAACTTCCACACCATGAGGTAGCCGAGCCCGATCAGAAATGGAATAAGCCCGAAGGACCATGCTCCACCTTCCCAATCATTGATCGCGCCAAGCCATACCATCAGGCCGACGCCTACCATCGTCCACACAACGCCGCGCCGTACATCCGACCGCTGGCGTACAGCTCGCGTGGCGGGTGCCAGTAGTTCTGCAGGAATCGGCTGGCCTTTCTCCACCATCATTCGGATGGTCCGCTGGCGCATGCGGCTCACCAGTAGGGTGAACATCCCTATCATGATCACGATCAGCACAGGCGCGCCGAATATCGATAGAAACACGATCGCCACGATTGGAATCGCGATGAAGTCGCGCATTTTTCGAACATCGGCATCTTCGTCCTTGTCGCCTGCATCAATGGTGATGCCGTGGTGGCCGCGAAACTTTTTCTCAAGCTTCTGGTGAATCTTGTCGGCGAGGTTCGATGGGGAGATGCTGCCACTTGCGGTTGGCGTTAGTGTGGGTGTTTCTGCTGGGGGGCTCGCAATCGGCGATGGCGTTGGAGCCTGCGCAAACACGCTTATCGCCAGTGCCGTGGAGCAAATGCAAAGGATGGTTAATTTTTTCATAGTGTTGCTTTGATCATAAGATGCGCCCAGCACCCAATTTGGATTCAACGATTTTCACGTTTGCGGGGCAATTAAAAGGTTGCGTCTGACAGGTGGCTGGACATTATTACTCCTCTCTTAAAAACGCGGGTGTAGCTCAGTTGGTAGAGCACCACCTTGCCAAGGTGGACGTCGCGAGTTCGAGCCTCGTCACCCGCTCATTCTTCGTAGGCGATGAGTCCTAAATGGCAATCGCACGCTGCGTCGCCCATTGGGCGACGACTACAGCACGCGCCACGCAAATCGGGTTGTTTGCACGCCGTGTCACGATAGAATCGGCGATATGAAAACCGGATCATTCCTCCTGTATGTGCTCGCTGCGGATCTTTTCTGCTTTGGGGTCCCTCTGCGCGCTGCGGATCAACTCAAGGATAAAACTCCATGGAAAATCACCGGCCAGCTCGAAGAAGCGTGCTCGTGCGATGCCGCATGTCCATGTTGGTTTAACTCGAAGCCAACAAAGATGACCTGCGGCGGCGGGCAGGTGCTCTTTATCCAGAAAGGTAACTATGGAAAAGTGAAACTCGACGGGCTCGCTGTGGCGACGATGGGGCAAAGCCCAGAAGGCCAGACGATGATGGAGTCGTACGGAAACTGGAACTTTGCCTACAACTACATTGACGAGAAGGCAACACCGAAGCAGCGCAAAGCGCTCGAAGCGATCGCCGGGGCCATTTTAACGCCTGGCGTCTCAAAAAAAACCGAGACCCGCTATGTGCCGATCACCCGAAAGATTGAGCGCAAAGAACACCAGATCACCATTGGCCAATATGGTACCTTCCACGGCCACTTGATCGAAGGCGGCTTGGGCGGTTCGCCGAAAATTATCAATCCTCCGGGAGCTGATCCGCTTCATCACGAATACGCCCAGGGCCGCACATCAAAGATGACCTACACCGATGCGGACCAGAATTGGTCGTGGAGCAACTCGAATTACATGCTCGGCACGTTTAGCATCGACAACGTTCAATACGAAAAATTCGCAGCCGGTCTCGCCCAAAAGATGGCCGGGATGAAAAAGGAGCCATCGTCCGAGAAGAAATAAGATCAGCGGTGTAGCTTCGCCAAAAGGTCCGCGCTCCCAAGTTCCGGGGGCGAGCGGCGAACTTTCCCCATAGTCTTTGGGAGAAGAATTTTGCGGCGCTTATGCACCGCCGGTAAGGTAATCGAAATGCAAACTGAAGAGCTCGCCTACGTCATCGTTACGCCGTACTCGATGCGTAAATCGCGCACTGGCGGCATCGTTGGGCGGTTGATTTCTCGCACGGGACTCGACCTCGTCGGCGGACGCATGTTTGCGCCGAGCGCAGAATTGGCAAAGCGCTACGCGGACACGATCGTGACGGAAACCGATCCGCGTCATCGCGCGACGCAGGAGCTAATTCGCGAGTACGTCCTGAGAAATTTCACTGGCGAAAGGAACGGTCAGCACGCGCGTGTGTTATTCCTCATCTTTCGTGGACCGGACGCGGTGGAAAGGATTCATCGCACGGTAGGCCACATCGTGCACGAGCGCACCAGCGGCGAAACGATTCGCGATACCTACGGCGACTACGTCACGGATGATTCAGGCAACGCAGCTTACTTCGAGCCCGGCGTGCTGGCCGCTTTTGATCCCAAAGCAGTCGAGCGCGATTTGAAACTTTGGGCGGAGTTTTCTGATTCCGATGGCGGAATCCTGGATCGCACCGTCCTCTTCCCCGCCGACGCGCAAATCGAAAAGACACTCGTTCTGATAAAGCCCGACAATTTCAGGTTTCCGAATCTGCGACCGGGGGGGGTGATTGAAGTATTTTCACGGTCGGGACTTAGCATCATCGGATTCAAAGTGCACTGCATGAGCGTCGCGCAAGCGGAGGAGTTCTACGGGCCTGTGTTGACGGTGCTTGAGAAAAAACTCGGGGTAAAAAGCGGCCGCGAAAACTGGGAAAGCATCATCGAATTCATGGCAGGCCGAAAGCCAAGCGAATGCCCGCGGGAGGAGCACGATGCTTGTGGAACGGAAAAATCGATCGCAATCGTTTATCAAGGTGTGGACGCGGTGCGCAAGATTCGGGACGTGCTTGGCCCAACTGATCCCGCCAAAGCCCCACCGGGATCAATCCGGCGGGAATTCGGTCAGACGATCATGATCAACGCCGCCCACGCGTCGGATTCCCTCGAGAACGCTAAGCGCGAAATGGCGATCATCCAAATTGATGAGAATAATTTCAAACCTCTGATTGAAAACTTCTATCGCCTCCAATAGTTTGCGCTCCCATTTTGAATAAGCTTACCGCCATGGAAATTTCTGAACGCGCTGCTCAACTGACTCCTTCGCTCACTCTCTCGATCGATAGCAAAGCCAAAGCCATGAAGGCTGAAGGCATCGACGTGTGTGGTTTCGGCGCAGGCGAACCGGATTTCGATACGCCCGAACACATAAAAAAGGCCGCTATCGACGCATTGGAGGCCGGCTTTACGAAATACACGCCCAGCGCCGGCATCCCGGAGCTGCGCCAGGCCATCACGGAAAAATTGGCTGCCGATAACGGGCTAAGTTATCGCGCCGCCCAGGTCATCGTAAGCAACGGCGCAAAACATTCATGCTACAACGCGATTCTCGCAACCTGCCAGGCCGGCGATGAAGTCATCATCCCGGCGCCGTACTGGGTTAGTTACCCGGACATGGTCAGATTAGCCGGCGCCGAACCCGTGATCGTGCCTACGAGTGAGCGTAACTCGTGGAAGATGCGCGCTGAGGACTTTGAAAACGCAATGACCCCGCGCACCAAGATGCTGATCATGAACAGCCCGGGCAATCCGACCGGTTCGGTTTATACCCGCGAAGAATTGCAGGCAATCGTCGAGGTCGCTGCCGAGGAGGACATCTACATCTTGTCCGACGAGATTTACGAAAAGCTCGTTTATGACGACGCCGAACATGTGAGCATCGCGTCGCTCTCGAAGGAAGCGTACGACCTCACGATTACGATTAACGGATTCAGCAAATCCTACGCCATGACCGGTTGGCGGCTCGGTTATCTCGCGGCGCCGGAAGCGGTGGCCAAGGCAGTCGATTCGATCCAGAGCCATACCACCTCGAATCCGTCTTCGTTCTCGCAGTATGGCGCGCTTGCGGCGTTAAGAGGTGATCAACAACCACTCGCCGATATGCGCGAGGAGTTCGATATGCGTCGCAATTACATGTTCGACCGCGTCTCAAAGATTTCGAACGTCACTGCGATCAAACCTCAGGGCGCATTTTACGTATTGGTAAATATCAGCCAACTCGGGCTGACTTCTCAAAACTTCGCCGACCGTTTGCTGAGCAAAGCTAGCGTCGCCGTCGTTCCTGGAGCTGCGTTTGGAGACGACCGCACCGTCCGGCTTAGCTACGCCACCAGCCTCGACGTAATTAAAAAAGGCTTGGACCGCTTCCAAGACTTTTGCCGAACGCTCTGAGGATGGCGGATTGCGGGTAGCGGAAACCGGATAGACCGCTGAGTATTTTTTTGCTTTCCGGTATCCGCTTTCCGGTCTCCGGTATCGGCAATGGGTTACCTCGCGCTCATTCTCCACGCGCATCTGCCTTTCGTTCGCCATCCGGAGCACGAGCACTTCCTAGAAGAAGACTGGTTCTTCGAGGCGCTCACGGAGAGTTACATTCCACTACTGCGCATGATGCAGGTGTTGGTGGACGATTCTGTCCCGTTCAAACTCGCGATGTCTCTCACGCCAACGCTCTGCGCGATGCTTCAGGATCAGCTTTTGCGGCAGCGTTACGTTCGGCATCTCGATCTGTTGATCGATCTCACCGCACGCGAGCAAAAGCGCAATCGGAACGATCCGCGGCTTCGCGAGCTTGCAGACTTCTATTTCAAAACACTTCGCGAAACTCGCGCTTTCTTTGTCGATGAATGGAAAGGTGATCTGCTCCCTCTCTTTCGCGAACTACGACACACGGGCGCGCTCGAAATCATCGCCAGCGCCGCTACGCACGGCTTGCTCCCCATTCTGCAACAGCAAGCGCCTCAAGCAGCGCGTGCGCAGGTCTTGATCGGCCGCGACGTGTATGTCGATCTTTTCGGTGCGGGGCCAAGCGGTTTTTGGTTGCCAGAATGCGGCTATGCGCCGGGCTTGGAAGCACCGTTACAGCAAGCAAATGTCCGCTGGTTCGCTCTGGACGCACACGGCTTATTATTTGGAAAACCGAGGCCGCGCCGCTCGATTTATGCGCCCTGTTATACATCTGCGGGTCCGGCCGCGTTTGCGCGCGACGGCGATTCAAGCCGGCAAGTCTGGAGCGCGCACGAAGGCTATCCCGGAGATCCAGCCTACCGGGATTTCTACCGCGACGTCGGTTTCGATCTTCCCATGGAGCATCTGGGACCCGTCGCGCGTGGAACCAGAAAATTCTCTGGTGTGAAATATTACCGGATCACCGGACGCGGTGAAGAGAAACAGTTGTATGATCGCGTGGCAGCGGAAAATGCGACGGCAAAACACGCGACTCACTTTCTGGAACAACGCCGCCAGCAAATTCGCGAAATCAGCGAATTGGGTTTCGATCCGATCGTTGTCGCTCCGTTTGATGCGGAATTGTTTGGCCATTGGTGGTTCGAAGGACCCATTTTCCTTGAGCAGTTCATTCGCCAAGCGGCAAACGAACGAGACTTTCGGCTCACCACACCGAGTGAATACCTGGCGGCGCATCCCACACAGCAAATCATTGAGCCCGCAGCTTCAACGTGGGGTGAGAACGGCCATCTCGCAGTCTGGCTCGATCCGAGTAACGCCTGGATTTATCCGCATCTCCACGTCGCGGCGCAAAAGATGGTTGGCTTGGCGCAAAGCGCTTCTGCCGTTGTAGAGCAACCGCTTCGGTTACCAAACGGGCGATCGGCAGGCAAAGCGCCCGCCCCACAATTCACCGACCGCATTTTGAAACAACTCGCACGCGAACTTTTACTGGCGCAATCCAGTGATTGGGCATTTCTGATGAAAACCGGGACCGCGCGTGAGTACGCGACCAAGCGCACCGTCGATCATCTTGCTCGCTTCAACCGTTTACACGATCAGTTTGTCGCAAATGACCTCGATAATAACTTCCTGCATGACTGCGAATCTCGCGACAACCTGTTTCCGAATCTGAACTGGCGTTACTATGTTTAATTCCTGTCATTCCGAGCGAAGTCGAGGAATCTCTCGATATTCTCTGAGAAAAGTAAGAGATGTCTCGACTTCGCTCGACATGACAACAAGGGTCAGTTTTGCGTTTCTGATAGCCATTTGGGCGTCCGTCGCCGCCGCGCAGGAATCGCCAACTCCGATTCCCTCAATGACGGAGGAATCTCCTTCTCCTCTGATATCGCCGGAAGAATCTGTCGCGCCTCCGCCCGCTCCGGAACAAACGCCTTCAGCGTCACCCGCGAGAAGCGCGCGCATCAGCTTCGTTCCGCCACCATTGGAAGGAACAATCAGCCTCGGTATCTACGATGCGAACGGCAAACTGGTGCGCGTCCTGCATCAGGAATCGAACCTGAGCGAATTTACAATAGGCGCCGACGCGCTGGTAACTCAATGGGACGGCAGAAGCGACAATGAAGAAGATGTGCCCGCCGGAAAATATCGCGCCCGCGGTTACCTTGTTGGTCGTCTTAAAGTGGAAGATCTCGGCCACGTGGCGGAGTCTCCGCCTCAAAACAACCCAGGTACCAGCGTGAAGGTGAAACTTATGCCGAATCCGCTGGCCAACGATAAACGATCAACAATCAATGTCGCTGCCGGGTTTGATAACGATGGAAGCTACTTGAAAACGAGCGACGACCTGCCGTTCTTCACCGTAAGTGAGTCGCCGAATTTGACACGCGTATTGGTGACCAAGGCTGGCGACAAGTCTCTCGATTTTTGGCAGGATGATGGGACAGGTTTGCATCGATTCCGCATCTCCAATGTTGATCAGATGATGGCTTTCGATTGCGGCGAATTTCAATTGAAATGAACTGTAGCGGCGATCTACGACTGCCGACGTGCAAGAACGGTGCTTGACACAAACCCCGCTACAACGCAAGCGATTGCTGATTAGAGATGCCCTCGACGCCCGAATTTCAACATACCGTCGGCAAGACCGCCAGCTTCAGCGGCACCGCATTGCACACCGGCGAAAAAGTCACCCTCAAACTTCAGCCCGCGCCGGTGGATCACGGAATCAAATTCAAACGCAAGGATTTGCAGGACGAGCCGACCATCGACGCGAGGATCGAAAATCTCAAGCAAGTCGAGCGCGCCACGACCATCGGCGAAGGCCCCGTCCGCGTACACACTGTCGAGCACGTGCTCGCAGCGCTTTGGGCCATGGGGGTGGACAACGCCATTGTGGAAATGGACGCAAACGAACCGCCGATCGGCGACGGGAGCGCCCAAGCTTACGTCGATCTGATCAGGAAAGCGGGTGTCACCGCGCAGGAAGAACCACGCGATTTTTTCCACGTCCGCGAAACGATGCATGTCGGATCAAAGACTGGTGCACTGCTCATTTTGTTGCCGGATGAGAAATTCCGCATTTCGTGCACACAAGCCGGACCAAACAATCAGTTTGCGCAGTTTTTATCGGTGGAAGTTACACCCGCAGTTTTCGAACGCGAGATCGCCCCAGCCCGCACATTTGTTTATTACGAAGATGTTAAGCCGCTGATGGACAAAAATCTCATCAAAGGCGGCAGCCTTGAAAACGCAATCGTCGTGCGGGGCGAAGCGGTGTTAAGCAAGGAACCTTTGCGGTTTGCCGACGAATTCGTCCGGCATAAAATCCTCGACGTTATCGGCGACCTCGCTCTGATCGGACGACGCATTCGCGGTCATGTAGTGGCAGTGAAACCTGGTCACGCCGCCAATGCAGAGCTGGCACGCTCAATCACTCGCGAGCAGACCCGAAGAAGCGCTGTGGCTGCGCCGCGAACTATCCCAAGTGGCGATGGAGGACTCGATACCGATCAGGTGATGCAGATTTTGCCACACCGCTTCCCTTTTCTAATGGTAGATCGCATTATCAGCTTCGAAACTGAAACCAAATGTATCGGCATCAAAACGGTCACGATTAATGAGCCGTTCTTTCAAGGTCATTTTCCCGGTCACCCCGTTATGCCCGGTGTGATGCAGGTGGAAGCCATGGCGCAGGTGGCCAGCATTCTGTTGTTTAAACTGGCGAAAACTACCAGCCGGATCGGCTATTTCATGAGCGCAGACGAAGTCAAATTTCGCAAACCAGTGCTGCCGGGAGATACCATCTTCATCCACGCCGAGCTCACCAAATCGCGCGGCGAACGACTGGCAAAAGCCAAATGCCATTGCGTTGTGAACGACACAATCGTCTCCGAAGCCGAACTCATGTTCACGTTTTTGGATAAGTGAGCGACGTGCAGATTCATCCTACCGCGATTGTCGATGCGGGAGCGGAACTCGGCGCGGGAACGATCGTCGGGCCGTATTGCGTGATCGGCCCCGATGTTGTGCTCGGCCCAAACTGCTGGCTGCAGCATCACGTCACGCTCTGCGGACCGATGAAAGCCGGCGCGACAAACAGGTTTTACGCTTATTGCTCCATCGGCCAGCAAACACAGGATCTAAAATATCGCGGCGAACCAACGTATCTGGAAATCGGCGACGAAAACACGTTTCGCGAATTCGTAACAGCGCACCGGAGCACCACGAGCGAAGGCAAAACGCGGATCGGCAATGGCGGAAATTTTCTCGCGTACAGTCATATCGGGCACGATTGCACCGTGGGCGATCACGTCATCTTCTCCAACAACGGCACCTTGGGCGGCCACGTACAAGTGGGAGACCATGCGATGATGGGCGGGCTCACTGCCGTGCATCAATTTTGCAGGATCGGTCGTTTCGCGATCACCGGCGGCTGCTCGAAAATTGTCCAGGACGTTCCACCCTTCATGATCGCCGACGGCAACCCCGCGGAAATTCGTGGGATAAATCTGGTCGGGTTAGAACGCAAAAATTTTCTGCCCGAAAGCGTGAAGCTGATCAAGGAAGCATTCCGTTTGATTTACCGTTCCAAATACAACAGGCGCCAGGCAATCGAAGCGATGCAGAAAGAATTGCCTCAGACGGAAGAGATCACCGAGATCATTCAATTCATCGAACAAAGCGAGCGCGGAATCATTAGGTAAGTTCTGCCTTCGCCTCCGACTCGAAGCCGTTCAATCCTCAAAGTAGAACAAGTCCGCGTGGTGCTGCAGCCAACGGCTGCGACGCTCGGATGCTGGATGCCAGTCCTAGTAGGGGTGATTGAATGGCAATCGCCTGCGCGATTCGATCAGACGCTCGTAACTATTTTCAAGAGTTGAAAATTGATTGGTGAAGGTTTGCATCTTCAGAGCGCAAGTCTCAATTTTGAACCTCCACGATCAACTTTTCCGCCAATGCCCGCCGTCCTCACATTGTTGCGAATCAAGAATCTCGCGCTCGTGGAAGAGCTCGAGTGGCAGCTGACGCAGGGGCTTATTGCCGTCACAGGTGAAACCGGCGCCGGTAAATCGATCATCATTGGCGCGCTGCAACTTTTGCTGGGCGAGCGCGCGGATAAATCGCTCATTCGCACTGGGGCTGATCTTTGCACGGTGGAAGCGGTTTTTGCCGGAAAAGATTTGCAGAAATTAAATCCGCGGCTTGTCGAGGCTGGGATTGAGCCGTGCGAGAGCGATCTGATCCTAAAACGAACTCTGTCCTCAACGGGGACAAACCGGCAGTTCATCAACGGCTCGCCGACGACGTTATCGATCTTGAAAAATCTCGGTGATGAACTGGTCGATCTTCACGGGCCGCACGATCACCAATCTTTGCTCTCGCCCGACACGCAATTGAGCTTGCTCGATTCATTCGCGCGCGCCGGAGAACAGCTCGACGAATATCGCAAGCATTACCGGCGATTGCAGTCGCTGCTCACAGAACACGCCGCACTTAATACTGCGGAAACAGCGCGCGAACAGGAGCTCGATCTTCTTCGCCATCAGATTACCGAAATCAAGTCGGCGAACTTGGTCGCCGGCGAAGAAGAAGAAATTGAGAACCGCTACAAACTGGCTAGCAACAGCAAACGGCTGATCGAGCTGGCCAGCGCGATCGCCAACAAACTTTCCGAAGCGGACGACTCCGTTCTCTCGCAGCTCGCGGAAACACAGCGGCTGTTGCGCGAACTGGAAAAGATCGACAACTCGATCGGGCAATTTTCTTCAGCTCATGCCGCGAGCGCGGTCGAGCTTTCCGAGATTGCGCGCGCTCTTTCCGCTTACGCAGATAAACTCGATCTCGACCCGGAACAACTCGCCGCGCTTGAGCAACGCGTCTCGCTCTTTGAAACCCTGAAGCGCAAATACGGTGCCTCGATCGCCGAAGTGATCGCGTTTGGTGAGCGCGCGACAGAACGGATGCAAAAAATTGAAGGACGCGACGCGGAACTGGAGCGTCTGGCGAAAGAAATTGAGAGTCTTCGCTCGCAAATGAATCGCGGTGGTGAAGCGCTGCGTAGACTGCGCACGAAAGCTGCACCGAAACTTTCCGAAAACATCCGGCGGAACCTTCGCGATCTCGGGTTCCGCCAATCGGAATTTAGAGCGCACCTGAACGCACTCGATGAACCGCGCCCGAATGGATTCGACTCGGTGGAATTACTTTTCTCGCCAAATCCGGGCGAACCGCTGAAACCGCTTCGCGCCATCGCTTCCAGCGGCGAAATCTCGCGGTTGATGCTGGCGATCAAATCCGCGCTCGCCGCTCACGACGCGATTCCGCTACTCGTGTTCGACGAGATCGACACGAATGTCGGCGGCGAGATTGCGCACGCAGTTGGCGCAAAGATGCAAACGTTGGGGCGCGATCACCAGGTGATCTGCATCACACATCTGCCGCAAGTCGCAGCGACCGCGTCTTCGCACTTTGTTGTGACGAAGGATGTCGCGCGCGGCCGCACGTTTTCCAATTTGCATGAAGTCACTGGAAAGGCGCGCCGGGAAGAGATCGCGCGGATGCTCGGCGGCAAAAGCGAATCGGCCCTCAAACTCGCGGCGAGCTTGTTGAAAGAACGGACTTAGTCTCACCACGAAGGACACGAAGAACACGAAAATGGAGTTTGATGAATTGTCGCGGAGTGTGATTGGATGCGCGATTGAGGTGCATCGCACCCTCGGGCCGGGCTTGCTCGAGTCGACTTATCGCCAGTGCTGTCGCACGCGCACATCCCGTTCCAAATGGAGGTGCCGCTACCGGTGCGCTACAAAGATGTTCTGTTGGATTGCGGCTATCGAATCGATCTGCTTGTGAGCGCCGATCTCATCGTGGAGATCAAGACCGTTGAAACGCTCCTGCCAATCCACCAGGCGCAAATCCTCACTTACATGCGGCTAGCGAAGATTCCAATTGGGCTGTTAATAAACTTCAACGTTACGAAACTACAAAACGGCATTAAGCGGTTCGTCCTATAAATGCTTCGTGCTCTTCGTGTGCTTCGTGGTGGAAATTACTTCTCCAGCGACCCGAGCGGCAGGACGACTTTGCCGAAAATTTCGTTGAGCACTTGCGCGAGGCCTGCATAGATCGCTGAGAACCCGCAAAAGATTCCTTCGTAGCCGGTGAAATGTTTGAAATCTGGTCCCGCGTTGATGAAATAACCAATGGCGAGCAGAAAAAAGAGAATGGTCAGCGAACCGAAAATGACCTGCCCGGCGACGTGCAACCGCCACGTGCCAATGAACATCACCGCGGTAAACAGTCCCCACATCGCAAGATACGCAGCCATCGCGGTGTCATTGGAAGTCGTGGCCCATCCTAGCTTCGCCAGGATAATCAGCGTCACCAGAGAGAGCCAGAACAAGCCGTAGGAAAGAAAAGCAGTAGTGGCAAAGGTGTTGCCTTTCCGCCATTCCATGATCCCGGCGATAATTTGCGCTGCGCCCCCATAGCAAATGCCCATCGCTAGAATCATGCTGTTCAGTTCATAGAAACCGGCGTTGTGGAGGTTCAGCAATACGGTCGTCATACCAAAGCCAAGCAGCCCAAGCGGCGCGGGATTCGCTGTCGTATCTCTGAGTTGAGTAACGGATTCGTTCATGGCGCCGCCAGTCTGCCGAAGGAAAGCTCGAGGACGCAACAACAATATCGAAGGCCAATGATTTAGCTTGTCGACGTGGCAGCGCTGAAATTATCGTGCGGGTTCTCGCATATGATTCGGCGTGATTATCTCATCATTGGTGCTGGTATTGCCGGAGCGAGCGCATGCGAAGGAATTCGCAAGTACGACAAGCGCGGCTCGGTTACCCTGATCGGCGCTGAGGTTTTTCCGCCTTACAAACGTTGGATTCTCTCAAAGAGCTTTTTGCGCGAAAAGGATCCTAATCTCAAGAAACTGCAGGAACCCGACGAGCGCTGGTTTGAAGCCCATAAGATCGAGACTCGCTTTGCCACAGTGGTAACACAATTCAATCTCGAGCGGCGTCTGGCTGTGCTTGCCAATGGCGAAACTATCGAATTCAACAAAGCGTGCCTGGCGATGGGCAGCCGCCCGATACGTCCGCCGGTAGCTGGAGTCAATCTCGGCAACGTCATTTACCTGCGAACGGTCCGTGACGCGCTTGCTCTAAAGGAAATGGCAATCGTGGAGCGAGGAATCATGGTCGTCGGTGGCGGATTACTTGCGGGCGAGGCGGCAGCGAGTCTGCGAATGATGAAACTGAAGATCGGTCTGATGCATCGTGATCCGTATTTGTTGAACCGCTATATGGATCCTGACACCGGGGCGTGGCTCACTGATTACTTTGCAAGACACGGGGTGGTTCTATCGATGGGCGAAAGTCTCAACGGCTTTGAGGGAAAAACGGTCCTGCGCAATATCCAGACAAAAAGCGGAAACCGGTTTCCGATTGGCCTCGCGGTGGTCGCCTGCGGCGCAGAACCGAATCTCGATCTTGTCCGTAATACGCCGTTAGCCGGGCCGCACGGTTCACCAGTGACCGAATATCTGGAGACAGAAGAGAAAGGAATTTATGCCGTAGGCGACCTGGCGTTTTATCCAGACCGGGTAATGGGCGGCGTGCGGCGTCAGACGCATTGGGAAAACGCGCGTGATCAGGGCTTGGTCGCAGGCGCAAATATGACAGGCAAGAAGCGCATCCGCTACGAGCAAGTCCCATACTTTTGGACAGAGATGTTCGATTTGCGGATGGATTTTGTCGGCGATTTCAGTGTGCTGCCGACTCGTGTCGACCTTCACGGCACATATTCGAAGAAAAAGTTTATCGCCCGCTATTATCAAGGCGACAGGCTCCGGGCCATTCTGCTTTGCCAGCAAACGCAGCGTGAGGTGGATTCTGCTAAGACGGAATTGCGTCAGCGACTTGCCAAATAAGCTTTAGCGGCGCTTTGTTTCCCGCGCAGTAGCTTTGTGCGAGGCGGGCGAGCGTCGAAGCGCTGGCAAGTGACTCCCAACGGAATCCTAAATTCAGTTCGCGAGGCCGATGCGACTAATAAACATCGGCTGGAATCTCAAATCCCGAATTACTCACTCGCACAAGCTTCCAATCCCACGGTTTCCCTGAAAGGCGATGCCACTCCAGCTCGAAAGGCGTCGGCAGTTTGTTGACGCGTTCGTCGAGCAGTCCCATCACATCATCGTCCGAGCTATAAAGCGTGATTTTTCCGGTCCACAGCGCCCGCTGCGACTCAATCTGCACGCTTGGATTGGTTGCGATGATCCTGGATCCGCGCACCCATCGGAAACCGTCTCGCATGCGTTCGAGAACCCGCGCCCGATCGTCGCCCCACTGATCCTGATAATCGGTACCGATAAAATCGGCCACCGCCTCCCAGTTTCTGTGTTCTATCGCGTAAAAGAAATTTTCTGTGTGTCGCTGGACTTGACGCTGAGGCCGCCAGAGCCAGATGAGACACAGCCCAACACAAACGGCCAGCACTAACCCGCCATAGAATCCTGCACGAAACGAGATCGTCACACGGCGAACTTATCCTTCTCGCGGGGTTAGGCCATTTCGCATGCAGAATAAGTGATCCTAAACAGAAGGCACTGCAAAAGGGGGGCGTCTGGCACACGATGCGCGCTCACTCGGGCGACAGACTGGCCAGGTCTTTTCCAGTTGGCCTAGGGCTTGAATCTGCGCCTTCTTATTATCGGCAATTTGTTTCGCTGCAGTTTTCGCCTGCTCAGTAATTTGCGACTGATGTTATTTTAGGTCGGGCGTCTGTCTGGCTAGCGCGACCAGTTCGCGATTCTTTTCACCTTCGACGCGGTCGCGTGAGCATCCGCAGTTGGGCCGCGGCGGATATCGATCCGCGATGCCTTCACGGCTGAAAAGCCCATCGTTGAGCTCGCGTCCGTGCCACGAGTGACCCCGATTGACCTGTCATGAGGCTGCGCTCTTGATGACTCGCTCGTAGCATTCGGGATACTCCCGCTGAACTCGCCTTTCAAGGCGCCCGGATATCTGTCCATTTCGCTTCGAGCTTCCAATGAGGTGAGTGTATCCCAACCGTGTAGCCGAATGGGAATAGAAGGCCTCGTTCGACCCGGCGAATAAGTAGCGAATGTCTATCTTATGGAACGGCGAGTCCATTTTGTTGTGGTGATAGTTAATGCAGGCAGAAAGCAGGTATTGCTCAAAGAGAATGTTATCGCCCGTCTTGTTGATCAGGCGCGCCCAACCAGGTTGATTGCGCGGATGCTCGATCATGCGGATTGCCCTCTCCGCGTAGTAACGAATGAAGTCCACATTGTTTCCTCCGAAGAAGCCGCAGCACGCGGCTCTGCGTCGAGGGCCAACCGAACCGTACCATTTCCATTCTTCGGGCAACCATCCGCCGCATTCACGCAGGAGGTTATTAAACGTCTCGGGCGCGTAGTATGACGTGCCCGGTAGAAAGTCCTCCGGGTTCTGCGCAATCACCGGCGCCGATTCAAGGCGCGCTGGAAACCGCTTCCATAGGAAGACATCATTATCGAAGTGAATGAAGG
>WNFP01000775.1_pt1 | contig 28163 bp, 25 predicted proteins | sample 5400201 | NCBI WGS metagenome assembly WNFP01 (sample SAMN13153355, study PRJNA577476) | soil metagenome | isolation source: 115 cm saprolite under Madrone tree | place: USA:California | collected 2016-06-14 | reverse complement strand
AAACCGGCGGCGACCGCGCGCTGGCAAAGATCAGCCTCCGGATCGAGGGCGATCTCGCGGTAATCGCGCCAGCCGCCGATGCGCTCGCTCACCTGACGGCGATGCATCAGCGAACTGGGGGTCACCGACATTCCCGGCCGGTAGGCGGGTGTGGGCGGAGCGATGTCGAAGAACCGTTCGCCCGGCCCGACCAGCTCGTTCAGGCCGGCGACGAGATCGGCCCCGGCGTCGATTCCGCCAACCAGCGTCTCCAGATGATGGGGAAGCCAGAGATCGTCGTGGCCCAGATAGGCGATCAGCTCGCCGCGAGCCTGGCGCAAACCTTCGTTGTTGGGCGCGGATTGATGGCCGCTATTGGCCGGAAGGTTGATCCAGCGCAGCCGCCCATCGGCGAAACCGGCGACGATCGCCGCCGAATCGTCGCTGCAGCCGTCGCCGACGACGAGCAGTTCGTAGTCGGCGAAGCTTTGGCGCAGCACGCTGGCGATGGCATGGCGCAGGACGTTGCTGCGGTTAAAGGTGGGGATGATGACGCTGACGCGTGGCGTGGCACTCATGACGCTATGGCATGAGCATGGTTGGGCATGTCAGAAACGGCACCTCTCTTCTCCCTCTCCGCCCTGGAGGCAGGGCTATCGCACTTGACCGTCCCTCGATCTTCCCCCGCCCCCTCGATGGGGGCGGGTTGGGGTGGGGGTGATGCTTTTGGCAGCGCCGCCCGAAAAATTATCCTCTCGATTACGCCATCGGATTTTGCCGGACGCCGCCGCTGCAGAGATGCCATGGTCGCGTGGGACATGGCGGACCTCATGCATATGCACGCCCTCGATGGGCTCCCGCAGCATCTCCCATTGCGGCGTTACCAGCTGACTGTCTTTTTGCGCGCCCGGCAACATGGCCATTCCCCCCTCGAAACTGGTTGCTTCGACCTCCCAGCGCTGGAGCCTTATCGTCTTAAGCCGCTTCGGCTTAAGGCGTGAATCTTGGTTTAGAGCCGCCGATTCAACCCCTTATATCGGCGGGCAGCATTGATCCTGCTGCCTTTGCCGGCAAGGAAAATCCGGCCGGCCCGCAGGCGAATCGCGACCCAGTTCAGGCTCTCGCGGCAAAGCTCGGCCCAAAGCTGCCGATAGGGACGCAGGCGCGGCATCTGGCCCAGCTTGCCGGCATGGATCAGCCGGACCATTTCGCGCCGCTCGATGTCGCTCTCGGTGGCGATCCGGGCGATCCAAGCCGCCTGCTCGCTGTCGTCGCGCGTGCGATAGGCGTTCTGGCGCCAGGCTGCCGGGAATTTGACCGCGGTCAGCCGGGGCAGGATGACGAACGCGAAGCCGGCGGCGAATGCGCGCCGGCAGAGGTCGTCCTCCGGGTCGAGCCTGATCTCGCGGTACTCGCGCCAGCCACCGATGCGCCCGCTCACCGCGCGCCGATGCATCAGCGAACTGGGCGGCAACCATATCCCGGGACGGTAGACGGGTTGGGGCGGCGCGATGTCGAGCCGGCGTTCGTCCGGCCCGACCAGTTCGGTCAGCCCGGCGACGAGATCGGCTCCGGCATCGATCCCGCCGATCAACACCTCCAGGTTATGAGGCAGCCAGAGATCGTCATGGCCGAGATAGGCGATCAGCTCGCCGCGAGCCTGGCGCAAACCTTCGTTGTTGGGCGCGGATTGATGGCCGCTGTTGACCGGAAGGTTGATCCAGCGAATCCTTGCATCGGCGAAACCGGCGACGATCGCCGCCGAATCGTCGCTGCAGCCATCGCCGACGACGAGCAGTTCGTAGTCGGCGAAGCTTTGGCGCAGCACGCTGGCGATGGCATGGCGCAGGACGTTGCTGCGGTTGTATGTGGGGATGATGACGCTGACGCGCGGTGCGGCGGCCATGGCATCCGGCTCGTGCTGGGGTCCCGCCAGGATAGCGCCCCCGCCTAGCGCCCGGCGACGGTCATGCTATCGATCCTGAGCGTCGGCGCATTGGTGCCGTAGCGGAAGGCCAGATCGTCGGCGGCGCGCAACTGCTGGAACATCTCCGCCAGGTTGCCGGCGATGGTGATCTCGGAAACCGGATAGGCGATCTCGCCGTTTTCGATCCAGAATCCCGAGGCGCCCCGGCTGTAGTCGCCGGTGACGTTGTTGACCCCGAAACCGATGAGCTCGGTGCAATAGAAGCCGCTTGCGATATCCGCCATGAGCTGCTTGGGCGATTCCTTGCCTGCCGCCAGGTAGAGATTGGTGGTGGAGGGGCCGGGGGGCGAGGAGGTGCCGCGCGCGGCATGGCCCGTGCTCTTGAGGGAGAGCTGGCGCGCCGAACGCAGATCGAGCACCCAGGTCTTGAGGACACCGTCTTCCACCAGCGCCTGGCGCCGGTTGGCCAGGCCCTCGCCGTCGAAGGGTTTGGAGCGCAGGCCCCGCTTGCGATGGGGATCGTCCACGATGTCGATCCCGGCGGGAAACAGGCGCTCCCCCATCTTGTCCTTCAGGAAGCTGACGCCCCGCGCGATACTGGCGCCGTTGATGGCGCCGGCCAGATGGCCCACCAGACTGTTGGAGATGCGCGGATCGAAGATGACCGGCACCTTGGCCGTCGCCACCTTGCGCGGGTTCAGGCGCCTGACCGCCTTTTCGCCGGCGTTCCTGCCGATGGCGGCCGGGGATTCGAGTTCGCTGCCGTAGATCGCGGAGCTGAAATCGTAGTCGCGCTCCATGCCGGTGCCCTCGCCCGCCAGGACGGCGACCGAGACGCTGGAACTGGAGATTTCATAGCCGTTGCGAAAACCGTTGGAGGCGGCGAGCGCGATCTCGCTTCGGCTCCAGCCCGCCTCGGCCCCTTCGGAATTGGTGACGCCGGGCACGGCGCGGGCCGAATCCTCCGCCTCGCGCAGCCGGGCCATCAGGGTTTCGGTGCTGGGCTCGTCCGGATCGCAGAGGTCGAGTGCGGGCACGCTCTTCGCCAGATCCGCCGGCTCGGCGATACCGCAAAAGGGATCTTCCGGCACGGCCTTGGCCATGGCGATGGCGCGCGAAGCCAGTTCATCCAGCGCCTTGGGCGAGAAATCCGTGGAGGAGACGATGGCCTGGCGCTTGCCGACGAAAACGCGCAGGCCCAGATCGCGACCCTCGGCGCGTTCCAGCTTCTCGGGCTTACCCAGGCGCTCGGCGACGCTGAGGGCCGCGCCTTGCACGAAGACGGCATCCGCCGCTTCGGCCCCGGCCTTGCGGGCGCGCAGCAGCAGGTCGTCGAGCAAATCGAGAGATTTGGCAACAGGCATGGCGTCGGTCCTCAGCGTGAAACGGGTCGTTTCGGGTTCCAGTCGACCAGATCGGCAGCAGCGCCATCGAGGCGCAAGCGAAACATAGGCAGCGGACGGGCGGGATCAATCTCCGAGGGCCGCGATCCTGCCGATTGCGCGCCCATGCGGGCATAGAAGCCGGCACCGTAGAATCCCAGGATCCTGCCGTCGTCGCCTTCGGCCAAATGGAATTGGCGTTCGATAATCGTGTCAGCGTCGACCGCGAGCGCGGCGCGACAGCGCGCCATGAAGCTCGCCGGATAGCCCCAGCTCGCCTTGGCCGCCATTGCAATCTCGCTCAAGTGCTGCGCCTCCGCGGGGCGCGCGGGACGGATGGCAATCACCGCCAGATCGGCTTGCCGCTGCCCGGCAGACCCAGGCTGGGCCATTTCTTCGTCACGGCCTCGATCACCTCATCGCTCATGCGGATCTTGCGGCCCCATTCGCGTTTGGTCTCGGGATGCAGCTTGTTGGTGGCATCCAGCCCGATCTTGCTGCCTAAGCCGGAGTCCGGGCTGGCGAAATCGAGATAGTCGATGGGCGTGCCCTCGACCAGGGTGATATCGCGGGCGGGATCCATGCGGGTGGAAATGGCCCACATGACGTCCTTCCAATTGCGCACGTCGATGTCGTCGTCCACGACGATCACCCATTTCGTGTACATGAATTGGCGCAGGAAGGACCAGATTCCCATCATCACCCGCTTGGCATGGCCGGGATAGGCCTTCTTCATGGAGACCACGGCGATGCGATAGCTGCAGCCTTCCGGCGGCAGCCAGAAATCGACGATCTCCGGGAACTGCTGGATCAGCAGGGGCACGAAGACCTCGTTCAGCGCCTCGCCCAGGATCGAGGGCTCGTCCGGCGGCCGGCCGGTGAATGTCGAAAGATAGATGGGATTGCGGCGCATGGTGATGGCGCTGACGGTGAAGACCGGGAAGGTCTCCACCGCGTTGTAATAGCCGGTATGATCGCCGTAGGGGCCCTCATCGCCGTACTGGTCGAGGGCGACATGGCCCTCGATGACGATCTCGGCTTCCGCCGGCACCTTGAGGGGCACCGTCTTGCAATCCGCCAGCTCGACCTTGGCCCCGCGCAGGAGGCCAGCGAACTGATATTCCGACAGCGTGTCGGGTACCGGCGTGACGGCGGCCAGGATCGTGCCGGGATCGGCCCCGATGACAACGGCGGCGGGCAAGGGCTCGGGCCGGGCCTGTTTCCAGCGCGCATGATGCTGGGCGCCGCCGCGATGCTTCAGCCAGCGCATCAGCGTCGTGTTGCGCCCGGTCACCTGCATGCGATAGATGCCGAGGTTGAAGTTATCGGCCTTGTCGCCGGCGGGATCGGGGCCTTGGGTCACTACCAGCGGCCAGGTGATGAGCGGCGCCGGCTCGCCCGGCCAGCAGGTCTGGATCGGAAATCGGGCAAGGTCGATGTCGTCGCCGGTCCAGACAATCTCCTGGCAGGGGGCATTGGTCACGCTCTTCGGCCGCATGGTCATCACGGTCTTGACCATGGGCAGCATGTCGAGGGCCTCGCGCCAGCCGCCCGGCGGTTCGGGCTGCTTGAGGAAGGCGAGAGTCTCGCCCAGCTCGCGCAGCTGATCGGAGCGGCGCTCCATGCCAAGGGCCACCCGTTGGACGGTGCCGAAGAGATTGACCAGGACCGGCATGCCGTGGCGCTGTCCATTCGCGCCCAGCACGTTTTCGAACAGCACGGCGGGCCCGCCCTCGGCCAGCAGCCGCGTCTGGATCTCGGTCATCTCCAGGAACGGGCTGACCTGGGCCTGGACCCGGACAAGCTGGCCGTCCTTCTCCAAACGCTCCATGAAATCGCGCAATGAACGATAGGGCATAAGGCGGGGCTTCGCGTTACCTTGGCCGGGCTCTTGGCTCTGGGGGGCATCTTACGATGGGGAATCGCGGGATTGCGCAAATTTCCGGCTGAATTCGAATCCTTCCTCGGCCCCGCCGGCCGGCGCCTCTTGGCCGGCGACTCGCCTCTGGCTGGCGTTCTCGCCGATCCGCGCCGGCGGTTCCTGGCGGGCGATGGCCTGCTCGACCCCGCCAAAATGGAGGCTGCGCGCCGCCTGCTCGAGCGCGTCCTGCTGCCCCATCTCTCCCGCATCGACCGGCCAATCCCGCCGGAGGCGACGTGGGAGATGAAGGAAAACTATGGCGAGCTTCTGCCCAAGACCATGCGGGTCTCGACAGCGACATTCGAGCGCCGGCGCGGCCGGGCCTGGGAGACGGCCGAGGCAATCGGGCTCACGACGATGCTGCGCTCGGCCAGTTTCCATGAATTCGCCCAACGTCTCGCCGGTCGCACCTTGGCGCGACATTGGGGCATTCAGGCGCTCTGCTACGGTCCCGGGGATTACGCCGGCCCGCACAACGATCATCAGCCGGAGAACCCCGCCGCCCGCCAGGGCTATATCGATATCCATCTGTCGCTCGCCGGTCCGGCTGTGGCGCAACAGTGGCTGGTCTATGCCGTGGCGGGGCATTTCACCAAAATCGAATCCGTGGCGCGACCTGGCCGCGTGACCGCCTATCGCCTGCCACTCTGGCATTACACTACGCCGCTGGTCGCCAAGAGGGGCCGAGAGCACGAGGCGCGGCGGTGGGTTCTGCTGGGGACGTTTCTCTACGAACACAGAGAGCCGGCAAGCGGGGCGCGATCATGAGCGGATGGCCATTCGACGAGCCACAGAATCTGGCGGTAATTTCGAACAGGAAGGTAATCTTCGGAGGGGATGGACCGCTCTCGTCTCTCATGACGAGGACGACGGCGGCTGGCAGTTCCTCAGCCATGAGACAAGTCCATTGAAAGAGGGCGATGCCGCAATCGTCAGCTTGCGGAAAATTCTCCGATTGGACCCTTCGATCGCTGCGTTGGCTGACCCGCCGCTGGGATGGCGCGCATGGCGCAGGTCAAAGGATTTACCCTGGCAGCGTGCAAGGACCGCCCAGTGAAAGAAGAACTTCGGGGAGTTGGGCCCGGCCGACGACCGGGATTGCCCAATTCTCCCTTCTTGAAGAGCTGACCGGCCGGACCCTGGCTCTGCTTCTGCAGGGAATCTGCAGGCCGGATCGGCTTTCGAGGGGCCGGGACCCGCGCTTATTTCTACGCCAGCCTACAATTAAGGCTATACGCAAAAGACGTATATGTCAAAACGAAGCGATTATCCCGGACTTGACTACAATGTGCGTAAACGAGTAAGCCGCTATCCTTGGGGGCGATTATTAGTCGCAGCCCAAGGAGTAGTCACATGGCAGAAGCGTCCTATTGGAAACGCGTTCACAGAGCCGCTTGGCAAGAGGCCAAGATGAGGCGCGGCGGCTCGGCTCTAGACGCCATAGGAGGGATAATCGGCGTAGGCGGGATTTTCTGGTCTCTCTTAAAAATGGGGGACAAGACAGCCGCAAATGAGAGCGTCGTTGAGCACGGCGTATTCTTAGCTGTCTTCATCCTCATTTTGGTTTTGAGCTATCTCCACTGGATCAAAAAAATTCCAGAAGAATGGGACCGACAAAAAACAAACGAGATTGCTCAACTCGAGGCTCAGCGGGCTCCAAAACTGAAATTAAGCTTTCATCCGCATGAGGACGGCATCGATGAAGTGCCAGTAAAATTTCCGGTTCGGATTTTCACTTCGACGGGAGATGCCCCGGCAAATGGTTTTGAAGATACGATAGGGACCTACCTGCGTGCTCGCGTGAATGTAGCTTGTGCAAAAAGCGTTCTTGGCTGCGCCGCGCTTTTGACGCGCCTTCAAAAGCAAAGCTTCGGACGGCAAGATTTGGTCAGATATACATCTGCGCGGTCCTATTGATTTAAACGAAGGCAAGACCTTCGATGTTCATCCTGGCGGGGGATATTTTCCCATTTGGTTTGCGTCATGTACAAAGGACAGCGACAGGCTGCAGCTTCCGGGCGGCCGATTTGTATTGGAGGACAAGCTCAAAGAGCCGGGGACGTATAGGTTCACCATCAAGGCAATTGGCGAGGGGGTTGAGGACGCATTAGTGATCGACGTGGTTTGGTCGCGCGTATGGAATCAAATAACGGCGTATGAAGTGCTAGATAATGCGTGAATTAGCACGCCTTGATCGCTTCCCCGAAAATGTCCGGGTTCTCACGGTTGTTGTAGCGGAATTGGAACTCGGCGACATAGATAGGCAGATACTTGCGGCTCACCTTGTGGAACGTGCCCACCATTCCGCGCTTAATCAGCGACCAGAAACCTTCAATCGTGTTGGTGTGGATCGCGCCGACAACGTATTGGCCTACGGCGTGGTTGACGACGCCATGCGGATACTCGCCTTCCATGTTCTGGTAAGCGAGATTGTCGTCAGTGCAGATCAAGCTGACCTTATGGGAGACGGGCCTCGCGAATGAACTGACGCAGGGTTTCCTTGCGCACATTCCCGACAACGCGAGCAACCACATTTCCCTTGCGACTGACAGCGCCAGCGACCGCAGCCTTCCCAGAGCCGATACCGCCGCTTCCACCCTTGCCGCCGCCGCGTTTGTCCTTGTGCCGGTTCCTAGCTTTTCCGCCGATGAAAGTCTCATCGACTTCCACGATACCCATAAGCTTCTGGAAGTCCTCATCGGCCAAGCCAGCGCGAACGCGATGGCACATATACCAAGCCGTCTTGTACGAACCGAACCCCATGTAGCGCATGACTTGAAGTGCGCTGACGCCCTTCTTGCTGGTGAGCATCAGATGGATGACTTTGAACCAGCGCAGAAGGTCAATGTTCGTGTTCTCGAACACCGTCCCGACCAGCACCGAAAAACGATAACCACCAGCCTCTGCGCAAGCCGTGCATTGCCAGTGGAAGGCGCGGGCATGGGGATGGACGTTGACGTTGCCGCAGCGAGGGCAGACCACGCCATCGGGCCAGCGATGGGCAACCAGATACGCCTTGCAGGCGTCCTCATCCGGGAACATGGCGTCGAACTGGGGGGCGGTGAGCTGGTGAATGCGCTTGCTAGCCACGGTTGTCCTCCATCGTTAGGAGGAAGATGGCATGTCTAGGCTAGTTAGTCAAATAGGGGATAATCGCCGACCAGGGCGCGGCAGGGCATGATCATCTTCGTGCCGAAAGGTTCAGCCGCAGATCCGACGCGTCCACCTTCATTCTATGATCAGACCTTTGAGTTCCTACGAGATTGTGGACTGCCCACGTCATCGAACGGCCCATCAAACATCAGCAGATGAAACACACGGTTGGGTTACCACCTTTGAACACGCAAACTGAACCAGCGGCTAAGACCGTGACTTTCGACAAGAAGGAACTGCGTGGAAGCCGTACCCGGTCGACGATCGCCCGGATCTGGCGCTGGATGCGAGCCAGCTCGTCCTTCTGACGAGAGTGGGTCTCTTCTGTCCGCGCATTCATCCGGTTGAGCTCGCGGTGATCCTACCGCAGATAAACGAGCTCACCTGTGCTTGAGTCTCCCCGTCCGTCGGATGCCGCGCCATCAGAATCGGGCCTGCTGACGCGCGAGCAGATCGAAGCCTATCGCAGGACCGGCTGGCTGCTCGCCCGCGGCTTCTTCGAGTCTCATGAGGTCGCCTCGATCTCGCGGTGGACCGACGATCTCGCCGGATTGCCGGAAGTTCCCGGCAGACAGATGGTCTATGACGAGCCGGGGCTCATCAAGGCCGGGCGCCGCGTTCTGCAGAGGATCGAGAATTTCTGTCCCTATCACCCGGAGTTCGACGGATTGGTGCGTGCGAGCAGGCTGCGCGCCGCCGTCGAGCAGCTCTTCGGTGCGCCGGTCTGCCTCTTCAAGGACAAGATCAATTTCAAAATGCCGGGCGGCACCGGGTTTGAGTCGCACCAGGATCAGCAAGCCGGCTGGTCACGCTACGCATCCCTGTTCATGACCGCGCTCGTCTCCATCGACCGTGCGACAATCGAGAACGGTTGTCTCGAGATGGCCGACGCGCCCCGCTTCACAGGCCTGATCGGTGAGGAATGGCGGCTGCTTTCCACTGCCGAGATGGCCGGGTTCAAGTTCGTCCAGGTTCCGACCGAGCAGGGCGACTTGTTGTTGTTCGACGGCTTTGCACCGCATGCCTCCAAGCCCAATCTGACGGATGCGCCCCGCCGCATTCTCTATTTGACCTACAACCTCGCGTCGGAAGGCGATCATCGTGTCCGATATTTCGGCGAAAAGCGGGCGAATTTTCCGCCGGACATCGAACGCCAGCCGGGCGTCGAGTATAAGTTCAGGGTTTGACGGCCGCGGCGAGCGCATCCCTGCGGCTCTCGCGCCAGGCGAGCAGGGCCGGAAGGACGATCAGGTTCGTCGCCAGCGCTATCGAGAGCGAGATGGCGAGGAGCTCGCCCATGCTCGCCATGCCGCGATGGCTCGACACCATCAGGCTGCCGAAGGAGGCCATCGTGGTGAGCGCGCTGACGAGGACGGCACGCGGCGTGCTGGTACGGAACAGCTGCCCGACGCGCGGGATCTCGCGGCTGCGCATGACGAGATAGACGCCGAAGGCCGAGCCCAAGGTGAAGAGGAGCGGCAGGGCCATGATGTTCGCGAGATTGAGCTTGGTATCGAGGAGCACGATTGTCGCGATGGTAAAGCTCAAGGCGAGCGCCAGCGGGATCGCCACCAGCAGCCAATCGACGATGCTGCGCAGCGTCAGGATAAGGAGGAGCGAGACGCCGATGAAGGCCAGCACGCCGCTCCGCTCGAAGGCGCCGACCACCGCATCGGCGCCGTCGAGCAGGAGGACAGCCGTGCCCGTCGCGCCGGGTGCGATACTGCGCACCCCATCGACAAAGCGCCGAAGCTGGCGCGTGCCGGCGAAACGCTGCTTGGGCGAGATTTCGATGTGCGCCCGGCCGTCGGCGCTTAGATAGCGGACCTTGAGCTCTGTCGGCAGGTTCGCCAGCGTGACCTTGCTGGCGCCCAACGCATCCCGGAGGCTCGTCAGGCGACCCGGAAGGTTCCCCAGGAGGGCCTGGTCGAGGTCCCGGAAGCGCTGAGCGGAATCGCCCGCCCCTTTGGCGAAGTCATCGAGCAGCGTTGCCAGGCGCTTGGCGGGCGCGGCCAGATCGCCGGCCTTCGGCGAGGCGGCCAGCTGGCCAAGCTCGGCGACGAGGGCTGCGAGGGCCGACCGGTTCTGCGCGAGCGTTGGCGCCGGCGGCACGTCCACGGGTTCGAAGACGGGCAGGAGGAAGAGCGACATCTGATCGATGATCGCGAGCTTATCTGCCTGATCATCGGGGACGAACGAGCTGAGGGTCACGACGTTGCCGACGAGCGGTTCAGTGCCAAGTTTCTTCGCAAGCGCGTCGGCCGCGTCAAGGTTCGGCGCGAGGACGCTGATCGAATAGGGCGACGCCCGGCTGTCGGCCATGAGCTCGTTGTACGCCCTGACCGATTGCGAGGCGGGGTTCTCGAGCTTGATCGGGTCGACCTCGAAGCCCGCTCGCGGCAGGGTGGCAAGCGAGAGGAGGCCCAAGAGCAACGCTGCCGCGCCGATCGCGCGTGCATGGCGCACGATGAAATGGTCAGGCCGCTTGGCGCGCTCCGGCTTGGCCGCATGCTGCGGCCGCGCCGGCACCGGCATTAGCGTGAGGAACGCAGGCAGGAGTGCCAGCGTGGCGAGCAAGCCGATGAGCATGCCGACGCCCGAGATGATGCCGAGCTCGGCCAGGCCCCGGTACGCCGTCGGCACGAAGGAGAAGAATCCGACCGCGGCCGAGACTGCGGCGAGGGTGATAGCGGTACCGGTGCGCGAGATTGCCTCGTCGAGTGCCACCCTGGCGTCGCGTCCGCGGTTGCGTGCTTCCTGGAATCGCAGCCCGAACTGGACGCTGAAGTCCATGGCGACCCCGATGAAGAGCACGGCAAACGACGCCGAGAGAAGGTTGAGATGGCCGATCGCGAGCGCCGCGAAGGCGCTCGTCCATACGAGGCTTATGACAAGGGTGGCCATGAGGGCTGCCACGAGCCGGAGCGAGCGCAGGCCGAAGTAGGCAATGATCGAGACGAGCGCGAGTGAGACGAGGCCAGCGCGCTCGCCGCCCTGGGTCACGGCCTGCACTTCATCGACCCCAAGCGGCAGATCTCCGGTGAAATCCACGCTCGTGCCGTGCGCGGGCCCGATGCCAAGTCCGGCCGCGATTTGCCGGATCGCCGCAAGCGCTGCCGCGCTATCCGGTGACCCGGCGGTGCGCACCTGGGCGAGAATGACCTGATGATAATCCTCGGGCTTGAGCGGGCTCGGGGACATGAGTGCCCGCCAGCTGAGCGGCCGGGCGCTTCCTTTTGCGACACTCTCGACCGTATCGCCGATCATCGTCATGACGTGGCCGAGATCGCCCGGATCTTGGCCGTGCTCCGTGATCCCCGTGGCCGCAAGCCCGAGAACCTTGAAGAGACCCCTGAGGCTCATGTCGCTCGCGAGCTTGCCGAGGAAAGGTTCCGCTGCGGCGACGCGATCCGAAAAGGCCGCGAGCTCGGCCGTGCTCAAGAAAAGCAGGCCGTTCCTGCGGAAGAAGGGGCTGCCTTCGGGGTAGTACACCCAGTCGAACAAATCCGAGCGCGCGCCGAGGGCGCCGGCGAGTGCCAGCGCCGCATCGTCCGCCTGGTCCGCCGTGGCGCCCGTAACCAGGATCGCGACATTGCCGTCGAGCACCGGAAACGCCGCATTGAACTCCTGGCGTAGCTTGCGGAACGGCAGATCGGGCGAGAGCATCTCCTCGGTGCTCGTCTGCATCGTAAGATGGCCCGCAGTGTAATAGCCGCCGGCCAGCGCCAAGGCGAGCCATACCAATACGATGAGTTTGGCGCGGCGATTGACCCAGCCGCTCCACAGCCCGAGCGCACGCCCTATATCGATCACCGGCATCTCTCCCCCCACTGCCCTTGTTCTGGCGCGGCACGGTGGCGAAGTTGCTCTTCGTGAGCGTATTGGCGAACAGGCGGGATCTCCAGGTCAAAGTAGTCAAGAAGATCCGTTTCGTACGCCCGACCTGCGCTCATGCAGGTCCTCAATCGTCGTAATGCCCGGGCAACGTCACACCGCGAGCTTTTGCGTCCCAGTTCCTCCGGCAGGACTGCCGCGACGCCTTGGCAGCGTGTCAACCTGAGATCCAGCGGAAGCAAGTCGAATCGAGCAGCTAATCTTACCTGTCCCTTCTCTATTGGGGCGGGTTAGTGTCAAGCGCTTTCCGGCTCTTCCGTCGATCTGGCGTTGATGTCGCTCGCAGGATCCTCGCTTCTCTTCGGGATCGGCACGCAGGCCCTCCCATGATGGGATCAGGAGGATGGGGCGGAACAATCTACCGAACGTCCTTGCCGTAGGATCGACGGCAGGACAAGGGACAGGACGGACTCGCCTCACCCATCGTCCGTGCGGACGACATCACTCCACCAGCCGGCGGAACTCTCTCTCCTTTTCAGTCTCGACGCAGGCCGCTCATGCGGCCTCGGCAAGGTTTGTCCAGCGGAACTCGGTGCCGTCGACCCACATGCGGTGCATGACGACGGCCATCCGCCGCGCCAAGGCGACGATCGCCCTCTTCATCCCGCGATGCCGGGCCACCTTCATGCCCCAGGCCTTCAGCCACGACCACTTGGTGGTCCGGGTCAGCATGACCTGGGCCGCCTCGAACAGCATTGCGCGCATCATGGCATCGCCGCATTTCGAGACGTAGCCCATCCGGTTAACCTCGCCCGACTGGTGCTGACGCGGCGTCAGGCCGAAGACAGCACCGACCGCCTTGGAGTTTGCGAAGCGGCTGGGCACGTCGACCGTTGCGCGGAAGGTCAGCGCGACCACCGGTCCGACACCGGGCACCGTCATCAGTCGATGGCAGATCGCGTCGTCGCGCACGACAGCGAGCAGCTGGCGATGTAGCACCGCGAACTGCTCGCGCAAGGCCCGCCAGGCGATCAATAACGGCCCGGTGATCGCGGCCAGGCCCGGACAATCGACGACCAGCTCGCGGATCCGGGCCTCGAACTTCCCCCGGCTGACCGGGTCGACCTTGAGGCCAAAGTTGCGCAGCGTGCCCCGCAGGTCGCTCTCGATGTCGTGCGCCTTGGCTTGCAGCAGTTGGCGGCTCGTAAGCAGCATCCGCCGTTTCTGGCTGGCGAGGGTCTTAACGTGCACCGGCCGGTACAGGCCGACCCGCATCATCTGCGTAATCCCGCGCGCATCATTGCGGTCGCTCTTGTTGATCTGAGCCGACAGCGCCGCCTTCATGTGCCGCGTCTCGACACAGATCACCGGCAAGTCCGCTTCGGCAAGCGCCCCGTAGAGCCACTGCGACAACGGCCCCGCCTCGAGGCCGATACGCTTGAGGGTGAAGGCCTCATCTGCCAGAACCCCAAGGATTGCCCCCGGCTCGCTTGCCACCTTGACCTCGCGCACCACCTGGCCCGCGCCGTCGACGACGCAAACACTGGTCTCTTTCACCGACACGTCCAATCCTGCATAGTGTTCCATGGCTGCGTTTCTCCTCTGATGCTTGAGGCCGCTTCGTGCGGACCTCGTTCTCACCATCAGCCTGAAGCGCAGCCACCCGTCCTGCCAGCCCGTCGCATAGGCCAGCCCCAATACCCCATCTACTGAAAACTTCATCCTACATGGACTGCGAGCGAATCGCATGAAGATGGTTGCGTGCCGTCTCGCCTCTCAGAGGAATGCCCATGCGAATTTCAGATTCGCCACGATGGCTGTTCCCAGCGCGGCTGCACCAATTGTCACGGCGGCCCCGGCGAGGAACCGGCCAGATTCTCCGATGGGCTAAATCCTCCGCCCAACCTCAAACAGGTCGTCAATGATCTCCTGCCTCAGGAGCTGTTTTGGGTTATCAAGTACGGCATCAAGATGACGGGCATGCCGAGCTTCGGCGCCAGCAAGCCGCCAATGCCTGATCAGGAAATCTGGACCGTTGTGGCCTTCCTGAAGAAGCTGTCGAGCGTTTCGGACGTGAACTTCAAGGCATGGGGTGCGGACCGGGCAGCGCCTCCATGACGGCGGGGGATAGGCAAGGATCAGCGCTGTCAATGGGCCATTGCTTCTGGAGTTTGCCGCTTAGGCTGCGACACGGCGGCAAATGTCGCGGCCTATAAGGGTGGCGTGAGATGTGCGGACTGGGCGGCGCCTCAATGGCGAACGAGGGACAGCCGATCGCCATGCGGTTTTGCGCGGTGCTCGCGCAAAACGCCTCCGCCCGGTCGCCCCAGGAAATCACTCAGCGCCGGAGGATCACCGCTGTAAATGGGCCATCGCTTCTGGAGCTTGCCGCTCTGGGCAAGGTGGCAAAGGTCGCGGCTGACAGGAGCAAATTAAGATGGTTGCGCGCCCTCGATTTGAACCTACTTGCGGCCGGATGGACGAGGGATGCGCGCAGAGAACAGGCCGTATCTAACGCCCTGTCTAACATCTCGACTTGCCGATAATGGTCATTGCTGGTGCTTTACAGCCGCCGAATCGTATCCGCACACAGTCAGAGCTGGCGAGGCCAGCGCTGGGTTAGGTCAATCTTCGCCGTTGTGAGGTCTCACTTCGGGACGAAGAAACAATCAGAATGAGGAAGCTAGGCAGTGGGAAGCTGCTTCTTCACCCATGCCACCCCACGGTCCTGATGGACTGCGCGAAACCGGCTGCACGCGCGGATTCCAACATGATCATCCGAGAAACAACACCGCCGTTAAGACGGGATACCCTGCTTGCGATCCTTAAGCCAATTGAATCCAATGATGTGGAAGTGAGTTTGTAAGCGCTGGCACACGCAACTCGCGGCTCCTTGCCCTGGGTTTCCTCCGCGCTCGGTTTGTACAAAATTGGAGGATGCGAGGCCCAGATATGCGACTGATTCCGGCATCGTATGCTGAGTGCACCGTGGGTACCCGAGGCCCCAGAGAACTTTTGTGTCGGATATCTAGCTGGGGGTTGGAGGCCAGCCTGGATGGCAAAGCCTTATTCCGTTGATCTTCGCGAGCGCGTGGTAACGGCGATTGAGAAGGGCGGTCTGTCTCGGCGCGAGGCGGCGTCTCGGTTCGGCGTTGGGATCAGCACGGTTACCTGGGTTCGGCGCTTCCGGCGGACCGGGAGTGTGGCGCCGCGGCAAGCTCCGACGTGGTCACGAATGCTTGTGGCTTGTCTTGTGCATGACCTCATCCAGGTTCACGTCCATCTTTTCCAGCATCGCGATTAGAATCGCGTTTTGGTATTCGAGATGACGCAAGATAATCTCGACCTCGCGCTCCGCCTTAACGTTGATTTCCAGATCATAGTCGGCTCGCGCCTCGGCGTGGCGACCCTGAATGTTCTGACCCACCATTATAAGCGGCATGAGCAAAATCTGAATTACATTGGAGATGAAGAGCCAGAACACGAAAGCCATCGGCGGATCGAACTGCAGCTTTTGCGGAGCCAGAAAATTCCAGCCCAACCAGACAGCCGTCCATATTGCGACTATCAGGAAGAATCCCATCGTGCCCACGTGCTCGGTGATCCAGACCGCCAGTTTGTCGAGCGGTCCGATTTTTTCTGCGATCTCATTGTTTATATTGCGAAGAGGACGCCGACGCCTCCTCACCTCTGCAATCGAAGGGGGCTTGGAGATTGGTTCGGGCGATGCGTCGCTCATGACAAGGTTCTCCTCCGAGAAAAATTGATCGGCTTTACGGAGATATCGGCTTGAGCGGATTACCTGCGTCGTTTGAATTAATAGTCCTCATCGCTTGGTCAGCGTACCAGCAGCTGCTGCCTTTGACGCCAATTGAATTTGTTGGAATGGGTTGATGACCTACTGCTGGACGCGTTCCACGAGGGTCACATTTTGGTACAATTCTGGTGAAGCCTGCATGACGCCTTGGACCAAACTTGCATCGACCATTGTGCTCGGTATCAGCGCAAACGTGGAAAACCTGCCGGTGGGGTTGGCCTACGGCCTTCGAGGGGTACCGATTGGGCTCGCCAGAAATCTAGCGATCGCCGTCGTCACGACTGTAGCGACTCTACTTCCGCTGATGGCGGGTCGAGGTCTGCGCGGTTATTTTCCGCCCGAGGTGCCCGATATCGTGGCAGGATTACTGCTGGTTGGCCTGGGGTTTTTCAACATCTGGATAGAAAGACGAAAGGCCGGAGAGAAACCAGAAGGTCCACCTCACTGGCAAGCCAGGGAGAAGCCGCTCGATCTTCGGGAAACCCTGGTGTTGGCCGGGGCCCTCTCTATCAACAACGTCGGGCTCGGTTTCGCTGGTGGCTTTGCAGGTCTGGACCACGGACCGGTGGCTCTGTCCGTCGGCGGTTTCAGCATTCTACTGCTGTGGTTGGGGGAGTGGCTCAGCCGGGTGGTCGCATTCCCGCTGAACTCTCGGTTCTCCTGGTTGCGGCTCGATGGGAACCTAATGATCGTGGCTATCGGCATTCTCGTGCTGTTTGGATTGTAGTAAGAGGCAGAGCAGGCTTGGCCACCGACGGTGACCGATTCGTCCCCCAGCCTACGAACACCTGGAAACCGCCGAGCTAATCGCCCACGGCCTGGCGGAAGGCACCGTCAAATCAGCAATCATTCCCTCGTCGATTGCTGTCATGGCGGTGATTGCCGCCGCCTTCGGCACTATAAGCTCCGGGGGCACAATACTTAATTCCCAGCTCGCGGCTCGGTTCGAACGGCGAGAGGCGCCGAGGCGCGGCGCTGGGTCTTGCCGGGAAAGTTTCTCTACGAGGATTCGGCGACGGCCGCGCGATAGGCGCGCTCGGAGCGATAGGGTCCGAACTTCGGCAGCTTCTCCGCTTTGCATTCCACCGTTCCGCCGCCATGGGGCAGGATCTTGAACAGCCCGCCCTCGCGCCCGATCATGGGAATCGCCAGGCCCTTGCGCGAGAAGACGCGGCGCAGGGTCGCCGAATATTCCTTGTGGACCTGGAATTCGCCGGGATCGGCCTGGAACAGAAGTTCATAGGCGGCGATGAACTGCCGGCGAAACTCGTCGTCGACGATCTGGAGATTGGACATCACCCAGCAGCGATCGACGAAGGTCCAGTGGATGGAGAGGCCGGCGAAGCGTCCGTCGCGCTCGATATAGGGAAAGAAGGGGAAGGAGCGGCAGGCAAGGGTGCGATTGTCGCGCTCGCAGTGACGCGAGCCCTTGCATTCGATGGCAAGACAGCTGGCGTGGAGTTCGTCGACCAGGCGCTTGCCCAGCGCATCGCTTGGCCAGTGGCGTCGCCACATGTCGGTGCGCGATTTCAGCAGGCGCCATTCGGCCCGATCCACCACGGGCATTGCATGATCCGTCGAACAGCATACCGGCTCGCCGCCGTTCAGCGGCGCGCAGCGCCGGCCGCAATCGAATCGCGCGATGGGCGCCTGGAACAGATCGTAGATGCGGCGATAGTCTTGGGGCTTGGCATGTCGTTCGGTCATCGGGAGCGCCATCGACATCATGTCATGCGGGGCCGGCGACTATAGCCGCTCGCTCGATCGGGGCAACCCCTTCCGGCGCGGGTGCTGTCCTAGATAGTGAGTGAGTTACCTAGTTCGCATCTCACGCTGTGCCTGGACGATTGGTGAGCTGGTGGACGCCGCACAGTCTGGCGCGCCGTCCAAGCTGGCCGCGCGACGGGCAGGGCGCTGTATGGTAATTGAAAGTGGCCACAGCCAATAAGGAATGCCGATGAGTAGCTTTGATCTGGAGGGGTTGAAAGCGGCAGCCGTTGCGGTGGTGGGAGATTTGGTATGCTCGGACCAATGTACCCCCCGAAGCGTATCGGCCGCTCTACTCACTGCGACCGGCAGTGTTTTCACCGGCAGATGCATCGACACGCAATCCCGCTTGGGCTTTTGTGCCGAACATGCCGCCATCGCAGAAATGCTCAAACATCGACAGACTCGAATCATTGCAATAGTAGCCATTGATGCCGGTGGTGCCGTCCGACCACCTTGTGGGCGCTGCAGAGAGTTGATTCGCCAGGTTGATGCCGGAAACTGGAACACCAGCGTGATTGTGGCGGAGAATACGGTCGTGAAGTTGGCTGAATTGCTGCCCTTTGCAACGCCGGCAAATGAGCCGAGTTCTTCTCGAATGTCCTAGTTTCAGATCTGGGTTGTCCCAATTAGAGCCAACTTGGAACGGCCCCGCCGCGCATGGCTTGTCGCTTTTTGTGTTGTGCGCCCTCTATGATGCGCACCCTGAAGGGAGCCGAAGCCATGGCGCGTTACTGGGTGATCGGCGGCGAGTATGCGGATACCGCCTTCGAACGGATCGCAGGCGGGGGTGAGGAGGAACGCATCGGTCCCTTCGAAAGCTACGAGGCCGCCAAAGCCGAATGGCAGGCCCGCGCCTGGGCCAGCGTGGACAGCGCCCATGCCCGCTACCGCATCGAGGAGGAAGGTGCGGCACCCGGCTATTGGGTCGTGGGCGGACATTACAAGGACACGCATTTCCGCGAGCCTGCCGACCCGGCGGGCGAGAGCTGGTCCGGGCCTTTTCCGACTTACGAGGCGGCCAAGGCGGAATGGGCGCGCCTGGCCTGGTCAAGCGTCGACGATGCGCTGGCCCGCTACCGCATCGAGAACCATGGGGATCGCCCCCGTGCGCCGGACGAGGATGCGACGGACCCCTGAATCGGCCATCGAGGATCGCGCCCGGCCTCAGGCTTCCCAAAACCAGACGATGGTTTCCCGCGAGATGCGGTCCTCGAGATCCAGGCTCGTGGGCACCTGATATCGGGCCACTTCGCGAAGCCCCGTCGCCGGCAGATAGTTTCGTCCCGGATCGCCCATCAGCACTTGCGTGCCGCCCGCAGCCAAACAGCCCAGCCATTGGCCGACCCGTTCGGCCATGGGGCGCTCGTAGCAGACGTCGCCTGCCAGAACCACATCCCAGCCGCCGGCTTGGCCCAGGATATCGGCCTCGATCGTCTCCAGACCGACGCCATTGAGCTTTGCGTTCAAGCCGATGGCGGCGATGGCGAAGCGGTCGATTTCCGCCGCCGCCGTGCTCGCGGCGCCGGCCTTGGCGGCGGCGATGGCCGCCAAGCCGCTGCCCGCGGCGAAATCAAGGACGCGCTTGCCCCGGACGAGATCGGGATGGTCGAGCAGATGGCGGGCCAGCGCCTGGCCCCCGGGCCAGGCGAAGGCCCAATAGGGCGGCGGCAGGCCGCGCTCGGTCAGATTGGTTTCGGTCGCCTGCCAGAGCGGCACGACCTCGCTTGCCAGATGCAGGCGAATTTCGGGCACCAGCGGCGGGGTGGCGATGACGGTCTCGGCCAGGACGAAGTCGAGGGGGTTCAGCATCGCGGCAGCCGCTCTATCTCGACCGCGAGGTTGAGATTCGGCCCCGTCGGTTCGCGGCCTCGCGTCAACCGGTGAAAATTCGGCCGGCGAGGATGCCGGCGAAGACGATCCAGCCGAGCCAGCGATTGGCGCGGAATTTCTTGAGGCAGTCGGCGGGATTGTCGATGTCGACGATGGCGATCTGCCAGAACAGATGGATGGCCACACCCGCGACGGCAAGCCAGGCGATCCGGCCGAGCCCGCCCAGGAAGATCGTCAGCGCCAGAAAACCCAGCATGACGAGGGCGAAGAGGGCGAGCCACCATTTGGTCCGACCGGCAAATTTCAGCGCCGTCGAGCGCACGCCGATCAGCGCATCGTCCTCCTTGTCCTGATGGGCATAGATCGTGTCATAGACCATGGTCCAGGCGATCCCCGCGCCATAAAGCGTTACCGCCGCGAGGGAAACCTGGCCCGTCGCCGCGGCGTAGCCCATCAGGGCACCCCAGTTGAATGTCAGGCCGAGGAAGGCCTGGGGCCAATAGGTCACCCGCTTCATGAAGGGATATGTGGCGACCAGCAGCAGCGAGCCGATGCCCAAACCCACGGCCAGCGGGTGCAACAGCAGCAGGATGAAGAACCCGATGAGAAGCTGAAACCCCAGGAAGACGATCGCCCCGAATACGCCGACTTCGCCACTGGCGATGGGCCGGCCGGCCGTACGCGCCACCTGGCGGTCGAAGTTGCGATCGACGATGTCGTTGAAGGTGCAGCCGGCGCCGCGCATGACCACGGCACCCAGGCCGAACAGGATCAGCAGCCAAAGATTGGGCCGGCCGCCGGCGGGCGCTGCCAGCGCAATCGCCCACCAGCCGGGGAACAGCAACAGCCAGGTGCCGATGGGTCTATCGAGCCGGGCGAGCCGGGCATAGGGGCGCAACGCCGGCGGCAGATATCGGTCGACCCAATCGCCGGCGCGGATGTCGCTGGAATTCTGGGGATCCGATTGGTTCATGGCATTGACCGCCCCATGGATTAATCTAGCCTCGCCCGGCGGATTCGGGGCGAGAATTCGACCCGGATGAGCCAATGAGTTTGCACCAAAGAGATTGCAGCAAGGAATGATACCGCGTCTTTACATCGAAGCCCCGCTCAGCGCCGGCGCCCTCGTCGATCTCGATCCCGCGCGCAGCCATTATCTGCGCGATGTCCTGCGGCGCGAGGCCGGGGCAGGCGTTCTGCTGTTCAATGGGCGGGAGGGCGAATGGCAAGGGTCGATCGAGCGTGCGGGCAGGACCGCGACGCGCATCGCCGTCGAGCGCCAGACACGTCCGCAACAGGCAAGCCCCGACGTCTGGCTGGTCTTTGCCCCCATCAAGCGTGATCGCATCGACGTCCTGGCGGAAAAGGCGACCGAACTGGGCTGCCACTGTCTCTGGCCGACCTTCACCCAGTACACGGCAGTGAGCCGGGTCAATGTGGAGAGATTGCGCGCCCATGCCATCGAGGCGGCCGAGCAAACCGAGCGCCTCGACGTGCCCGAGATACGCCATCCCGCGAAACTGGAGGAACTCCTGGCTGGCTGGTCTCCCGAGCGGCGATTGCTGGTCTGCGCCGAGTTCGGGCAGGCCCTGCCCATCGCCCAGGCGCTAAGCCAACTTCCGCCGGACGGCGCCTATGCGGTCATGACGGGGCCGGAGGGCGGATTCGCGCGATCCGAGCTTGACGCTCTCGGCAAACTGCCTTTTGTTACCGCCGTCGGACTGGGGCCGCGCGTGCTGCGCGCCGATACCGCCGCGCTTGCGGCGCTTTCCTGCTGGCAGGCGATTCTTGGCGACGGCCGGAAGCGTCCGCCGACACGCTGATCCGGTGGCGCGTTAAACAAAGCTGAATCTCTCGGCCTCTCCGTGGCATATCAAGTTACCTCGTCCGAAAGGTGTCGAACCGATGTCCGCTCCACCGAAGTCGCGCGGTGAACCGATCACCGACAAGCGACAGCTTGTCGAATACATCGCCCAGGGTTGCAAGCCGCCCGAGAATTGGCGCATCGGCACCGAGCATGAGAAATTCGCCTTCGATCGCAAGACGTTGCGGACCTTGCCCTATGAGGGGCCCAACGGCATCGGTGCCTTGCTCCGCGCCATGCAGCGCTTCGGCTGGCAGCCGATCGAGGAAAACGGGAACGTCATCGCGCTGTCTCTCGACGCCTGTACCATCTCGCTGGAGCCCGGCGGACAGTTCGAACTTTCCGGCGCCCCGGTCGAGACGATTCACAAGACCTGCGATGAAGTGCATAGCCATCTGAAGCAGGTGAAGGAGATCGGCAGCGAGCTGGGCATCGGCATGCTGGGCATGGGCTTCCAGCCGAAATGGTCGCGGGCGGAGACGCCCTGGATGCCCAAGGGCCGCTACAAGATCATGGGCGCCTATATGCCCAAGCGCGGCTCGCTCGGCCTCGACATGATGCTGCGCACCTGCACGGTGCAGGTGAATCTCGATTTTCAGAGCGAAGCCGACATGGTCAAGAAGATGCGGGTCGGCCTGGCCCTGCAGCCGCTGGCCACAGCGCTCTTCGCCGATTCGCCCTTCACGGAAGGCAAGCCCAACGGGTTCATGAGCTATCGCAGCCATGTCTGGACCGATACCGATCCCGACCGCAGCGGCATGCTGCCCTTTGTCTTCGAACCCGGCATGGGCTTCGAGCGCTATGTCGACTACCTGCTCGATGTGCCGATGTATTTCATCTATCGCGACGGGTGCTATGTCGATGTCAGCGGCCAATCTTTCCGGGACTTCATGGCAGGACGGCTTCCCGGCCGTCCTGGCGAGATCCCCGGCATGGGCGATTGGGTCGACCATATGAGCACCGCTTTTCCCGAAGTGCGGCTGAAGCGATTCCTCGAGATGCGCGGGGCGGATGGCGGCCCCTGGGATCGCCTTTGCGCCTTGCCGGCGCTGTGGGTAGGGCTGCTCTACGACTCGCAGGCTCTCGATGCGGCCTGGGATCTGGTCAAGGATTGGACGACGGCGGAGATGGCGGATCTGCGGACCCAAGTGCCGCGCCTGGCCCTCAAGGCCAACTTCCGCGGCCGGCCGCTACAGGATCTCGCCCGCCGCGTCGTGCATATCGCGCGCGAAGGCCTGACCCGCCGGCGAAAGCTCGATCGCATGGGCGGCGACGAATCACACTTTCTCAACACTTTGGGGCGAATCGCCGATTCCGGCGTCACGCCGGCGGAAGAAAAACTCGAACTATTCAAGGGCCGCTGGGGCGGGTCGGTCGACCCGGCGTTCACGGAATTCGCCTATTAGGGGGTGCCGATTATGCAAACCCTGCAACGAGTTAGGGCCGCGGCTTGGGGAACCGCGGCCCTGCTCTGGGGTAGTCATGTCTAGGTTGGGGAGGGGCTAGACCAATTTATAGAACATCCAAAAAGTTAACTAAAAGTTAAAATCACCTATGCGCAGCTTGTTTCTTGCTTGAATCGGCGGGTCTCAGCCATGAAAAGTACACTGGGCCGGCTTCCCCTCCTGGTCGGTGTGATGATTGTTGCGCCGAGCCTGGCGCTTGCGGCGCTGCAGGGCGAGAACCTGCTGCTGCCGCCGCTCCCGGGCTGGGCTCAGGCTTATGCGGCGGCGGGCAATGGCATCAAACTGGTGGAATATGTGCCGCCGGGCGAGAACGTCGATGCCTGGTCCCAGATGGCGACCATCCAGATTTTCTTCGGCCATGGCGGAACGAATCCCCATGATCTGAAGCAGCGGGTAATCGAGGGGTTCCGCCAGAACTGCGAAGCCATGCATGTGACGGATCTTGGTGCCGGTACGTCGAGCAGCCTGCCGGCGGCCCGCTGGGTCATCTATTGCAGCAAGGTGAAGCAACTGGGCAAGGGCGAGATCACCTATTTTCAGGCGATGAGCGGCAAGGATCATTTCTATCTCGTGCAACGCAGTTGGCGCGGAGCCCCCTTCGACATCTCGAAGCCGCTGCCGATCCCCCAGAACCTGTTGAAGGAGTGGGAGACCTATCTCAACCAGGTCTCCGTCTGCGACAGCCGCGATCCGAAGCGGCCCTGTCCTTGAAGCCGCGATGACCGCGCCGCATTCCGGATCCGCCTTCGAGGAGCCGGCAATGTGAGAGAACGTTCACGTCCGTTATCGGGCTTGATGCGCCAGATTGGGGTGGGACAGTTTTCGGCGTAGCGCGCAATTGGCTCAGGATTTGGCGATGTCGGATTATGGGACTCACCCCGACGCTGTGGCGTCAGCGCCCCAGCGGCCTGAGCGATGGCTGTCGCGTTCGCTGAACCGTCATCCACTGATCTGTTTCGCGCTTATTCTGTTCGCCGAGCAATGCGCCTACGATTTTGCCATGGAACTCTTGATACCTAAACCAAGTCCACTCAGGGGATATGTGACATTCATTTTTCTTCCGCTTGGGCTCTCATTCGTTGCGGCAGGTTTGTTGTTGGCCTTCGGTACATGGAAAGCGGCGGCTTCCCCAGAAGCCAAAGTGATCGTCGTCGTGGGGCTCGGGGTCGTATGCATCCTTCTTCCGTTCATGCACTACCAAGCCCTGTGGCTTCTATATTTGGTTGCGTGCTCTTTCTCTGGCGGCTGCCTCTAACAGCTACTCCGTGGATCACGAGCACGCGTTTCACCCCCACCCCAGCCCGCCCCCATCAAGGGGGCGGGGACCATAGGGAGTCTCGCCATCCCGAGCTCCGCGTCATTTGGCGACGCCGCAATTCCCGGGGGCTTCCTTTATTTCTTCCCCCGCCCCCTTGATGGGGGCGGGCTGGGGTGGGGGTGATCGGCGCGCTGTCGCCAACACGCCGGCGTCAGAACGTCCCCGGGTAGTCGCCGCCATCCATCAGCCAATTCTGGCCGGTGATATAGCCGGCGTGGACCGAGCAGAGGAAGGCGCAAGCCGCGCCGAATTCCGGGGGCTGGCCGAAGCGGCCGGCGGGGACTTGGGCGGCCAGTTCGGCTGCCGCCTCATCGCGCGATTTCTTGGATGTTTCGGCAGTGTGGCGGATGAAACTTTCCAGGCGGTCGGTGGCAAACGAGCCGGGCAGAAGATTGTTGATCGTCACGTTCTTGCGCACCGTCTTGCGCGCGAGGCCAGCTACGAAACCTGTGAGGCCGGAGCGCGCGCCGTTGGAGAGCCCCAGGGAATCGATGGGCGCCTTCACGGCCGAGGAGGTGATATTGACGATGCGCCCGAAACCCCGGGCCATCATGCCGTCCACCGTGGCCTTCATCAGCTCGATGGGTGTCAGCATGTTTGCGTCGATGGCGGCCATCCATTGATTGCGATCCCATTGGCGGAAATCGCCCGGCGGCGGACCGCCGGCGTTGTTGACCAGGATGTCGGGCGCGGGGCAGGCGGCCAGCACCGCCTGACGGCCCGCTGGCGTGGCGATGTCGGCGGCAACGACGGTGACCTTCACACCGCTGGCACGCCGGATGGCCTCGGCGACGCGTTCCAACTCGGCGCCATTGCGCGCATTGATGACGAGATCGACACCGGCGGCGCCCAGCGCCTCGGCGCAGGCGCGGCCCAGCCCCTTGCTGGAGGCGCAAACGATGGCGCTGCGCCCGCGAATGCCAAGATCCATGGAATTCTCCCTCAGTTTCCCGCTTCAGCCGCTAGTTTTGCAATGTCCTTGGCGGCCAGGCGATAAGGTACCCACTGCGACTGGGGGGTAAACCCCAAATGTTCGTAGAGCTCGCGCGCCGGATTCCAATCGAGGACCGCGAGATCGAGGCGCCGGCAGCCGCGCTCCACCGCGATTTGCGCCACCGCGGCGAGCAGACGCCGACCCAGGCCGAGGCCACGCGCGCCGTCGCGCACGAAGAGATCTTCCACATGAATGCCGGCGCGCCCCACCCATGTCGAGTAGTTGTGGAAGAACAGCGCGTAGCCTTGGACCCGCTCGTCGACCTCGCCGATCAGAACCTCGCAGCGCCGCGCGGGCCCGAAGCAATCGCGCAAGAAATCTTCCTCGCGCGCCTCGACGCTTGTCAGCGGTTCGCGTTCGAAGACCGTGAGTTCGCGCACCATGGCGAGAATGACCGAGGCGTCGGCCGGCTCGGCCGGCCGAACCCGGATCTCCGCCAAGGCCGGTTATTCCGCCGCCTGCCCTTGGGCGCGGGGCGGCTGCCAGCGCAACACGGGCCGTCGCGCCGCGGCGGTCTCGTCGAGGCGCCGGCGCGGCGTCAGCACCGGGGCGGCATGGAAGGCCGCCGTCTCGCCCTGCTTGGCCCGCCGGGCCAAGCTGATGAGCGCGCCGATGAACTGGTCGAGGGATTCCTTGCTCTCGGTTTCCGTCGGCTCCATCAGCAGTGCGCCATGGACCACCAGGGGGAAATACATGGTCATGGGATGGAACCCCTCGTCGATCATCGCCTTGGCGAAATCGAGCGTCGTGACGCCCGTATCCTTGAGGAAGCGATCGTCGAACAGCGCCTCATGCATGCAGGGGCCCTCGAAGGCGGGCGTGAGCTCCTCGCCGAGGCAGGCCATCAGGTAATTGGCGTTCAGCACCGCATCGCTGGCTACTTGGCGCAGGCCATCCGCGCCATGGCTCATCATGTAGGCGAGCGCGCGGATGAACATGCCCATCTGGCCATGGAAGCCCTTGAGGCGCCCGAGGCTGGTGCCACCGTCATCGTGTTCGACCAGCGAAAGTCCCTGGCTGCCGTGGACGACATAGGGGAGCGGGGCGAAGGGAGCCAGCGCTTCCGACAGCACCACCGGTCCGCTGCCCGGCCCGCCGCCGCCGTGCGGGGTGGAGAAGGTCTTGTGCAGATTGATATGCATGCAATCCACACCCAGATGGCCCGGCCGCACATGGCCGACGATGGCGTTGAAATTGGCGCCGTCGCCATAGACGTAGCCGCCGGCCTTGTGCATGTCCTCGGCAATGCGCTCGAAATCGCCTTCGAACAGACCGCAGGTATTGGGATTGGTGATCATGATCCCGGCGACGTCGCCGCCGAGCTTGGCGCGGAAGGCGGCGAGATCGACCCGGCCGCGCGCATCGGCGGGAATCGAATCGACCTCGAAGCCGCAGGCCGCCGCGGTGGCCGGATTGGTGCCGTGGGCCGATTCGGGCACCAGGATGCGTTTGCGCTTGTCGCCGCGATGTTCGAGTGCCGCGCGGATGGCCATGATCCCGCAGAGTTCGCCATGGGCGCCTGCGGCAGGCGACATGGCGACCGCCGGCATGCCGGTCAGCGTCTTCAGCCAATAGGCCAGCTGGTCGATCAATTCCAAGGCACCCTGCACGGTGGAAATCGGCTGCATGGGATGAAGGTCGGCCAATCCGGGCGCGCGTGCCAGCTTCTCGTTGAGGCGCGGGTTGTGTTTCATGGTGCAGGAGCCCAGCGGATATATTCCCGTGTCGATGGCGTAGTTCTTCTGGCTGAGGCGCGTGTAGTGGCGGATCGCCTGGGGCTCGGCCAGACCCGGCAGGCCGATGGGGTCCTTTCGCCGCAATCCCCCCAGCCGATCCTTGACCTTCGCCGGCGCCGGCAGATCGACGCCGCAACGCCCGGGCATGTCCTGTTCGAAGATCAGTGACTCCTCGATGTCGAGGCCGCGGTTGCCCGTGTATGTGGCGCTGTGTCCAGCGCTTTTGGGCTGGTCGGCCATCACAGCACCTCCTTCAAGGCGCCGACGAGAGCGTCCATGTCGGCCTCGGTGGTGCATTCGCTGGCGCTGACCAGCAGCAGATTGGCCAGATCGGGCCGCTTGGGATATAGGCGCGAGACGGGCACGCCGCCCAAGATCCGCTTTTCCACCAGCCGCTCCACAATTTCGGCCGCGGGTTTCGGCAGGCCGAGGGTGAATTCGTTGAAGAAGGCGTCGGCCAATATCCTGCAGCCAGGCAGGGCGGAGAGACGCTCCGCCAGGCTCACCGTCGTGGCGTGATTGATTTCCGCCAATCGGGTCAATCCGGCTTCGCCCAGCAGGGTCAGATGGATGGTGAAGGCAAGCGCGCAGAGGCCAGAATTGGTGCAGATGTTGCTGGTCGCCTTCTCGCGCCGGATATGCTGTTCGCGGGTCGAAAGAGTCAGTACCCAGCCGCGTTTGCCGTCGACGTCCAGCGTCTCGCCCACCAGGCGGCCCGGCATCTGGCGCAGGTACTTCTCGCGGGTGGCGAAGAGGCCGAGATAGGGCCCGCCATAGGTCAGCGCATTGCCGATGGGCTGGCCCTCGGCTGTCACGATATCGGCACCCATGGCGCCAGGCGGCTCGACCAAGCCCAGCGATACGGGCTCGGTGACGGCGACGATCAGAAGCGCGCCCGCCTTATGGCAGGCCTCGGCGAGTCTGCCGTGATCGCGCAAGTTGCCGAAGAAATCCGGGTTCTGCACCACGACGCAGGAGGTACCCGCATCGATCAGGCCGGTGAGATCTTCCCGTCCTTCGGGATCGGGTTCGCCAATCGCGAGTTTGAATTCGAGGAAGCGGGCGTGGGTCTGGCAGACCTCGCGATAATGGGGATGGAGATTGCCGGAGATGACCGCACGATGGCGGCGGGTGACGCGGTTGGCCATCATCACCGCTTCGGCGGTCGCCGT
>WNFP01000565.1_pt1 | contig 28193 bp, 21 predicted proteins | sample 5400201 | NCBI WGS metagenome assembly WNFP01 (sample SAMN13153355, study PRJNA577476) | soil metagenome | isolation source: 115 cm saprolite under Madrone tree | place: USA:California | collected 2016-06-14 | reverse complement strand
GCGTGCCTTGATGCTTGCAGGGGGCTTGGACGCACTCGCCGAAAATCCGTCGACATCCCCGCCGGTGGTAAAAGCGCGACCGGTTCCGGCGATGACGATCACCCTAATGTCTTCACTTTTGCGACATTCCTCCAAGGCACTCAGACATTCCCCCAACATGTCATCGGTGAATGCATTGAGCTTCTCGGGACGATTGAGTGTAATTGTCGCGATTCCGTCACTTTTCTCGAATATCAAGTGTTCCGACATTTAGCCGCCTTACCCACTGGTGCCGTCCGACAAGCGCGCTGACATCGCGCTGTCTGAGAGTTATTGAGGAACCGAGCAAGGACCATGCCATGGTTCGATCGCGTGCTTCCAACCCGCAGGTTGCACTTGGTTTCGAGTTTGTGTTCCCTAGGAATACAATTGTTCTCCGCGCCGACACGGGGCGAGGCGCCGAAGTTCCCGCCGAGCGGACTCATCGGGGTAGCTACCAAGCTAGCTCGATGATGGCGTGTACCTCCGCCGCGCTCAAAATGCCTCGGGGACCGCGGTTGATGAACCAGTCGCGCATTGCGGACTCTGCGATGTGGCCAAGCTCCTCCTTGGCGATGCCGATGTCGCGTAGCCGACGCGGAATATCCAGGTTGTTGAGCAGCGCTTCGAGAAGTTCGACGGCGTACGCGGGGCCGATCTCCCTCGAAACCCCAGCCACCGACGAGTTCGCAAGCCCCTCGACGATGCGCGAAGCGCTATAGAGCGTCGCGGGCCCATTGAATCGCATCGTGTGAGGCAGAACGATCGCGTTCACGATTCCGTTTGCCAGTCGGCTGCGGTGCCCGATAGCATGGGCCAGCACGGAAGCGAGGCCACCGCCCGCTTGCTCAGTGCCGCGCCCGCAGAGCACCGCCGCAACGGCCAGGCGCTCCCGGGCAGGAATGCCAGAAAGAGACCGGTCCCCAAGGTGCCCCGCGATTAGCCGCAGTGAATGCATCAGCATTGCTTCCGAGAGCGGGTCGCACTTAGGCGACTCCAGCGCTTCGATCGCGGTCGATAAAGTATTGAGACACGCACTCTGTATAAGCTCCGGCGGAGACGTGCGCAAGAACTCGGGGTGGATGAAGAGGGCCTTGGCTCGTGTCTTTGGGTCGAAAAGCGCTAGCCTTTGGCCGGTCGCCGGATCAAGGACTGCGCTTCCAGCCTTTACGAAAGCGGTGCTGGGCGTCGTCGGAATGACAAACTGCGGCAACTTGCCCGCGTTCAATCGGGGGCTATCGAATTCGCCGTTCGGCAGGCGCCGTGTGCACAGCTCGCGCACCGGCCTTTCTTCGGCCAACAGGATGCTGGCAGCGCGGGCCGTGACTGCTGCCGAACCACCGCCCACGGCGATCACGGCGTCCGCGTTTAGTCGGCTCAACTCGCCCGCCACTTCCTCCACGGCTGGTACGGGACTGTTCGACTGCACCGCATAGCTTTCGCCGACCAGCACTTCGCGGAGCGCGCCACGCAACAAGTCCATTGCGGGTGAGCGACTGACCGAACATCCGGAAACGACCACCGCACGCTGGCAGCCGTCGCGTTTGAGTTCGCGCTCAAGGGCGTCAAGGCTATCCGTGCCGCAGTAAACCCGCAATTCGGGCGAGATGTGCTGGAAAGATAAGAGGGGAGGACTCTGTATCGTCATGGGTTCGTATGGTGGCCCTGAAACTGAGGCCCAGAATGGATCCCTAGCAACCAAGGTGCCATCGTCACTCGAAACGAGGGCACAAGAGTTCCAATAGAATGCGCGTGTCCTCGACAACAACACTTCCTTCGTGATTTCGATGTGAACGCTTGTTGCTCGGGCGAATGCGGAATGGCACGACTATTGCTGATCCAGTACCCGCAAGGAAACGCAGACTTGCCCAATGTATTGAATGCGAGATTGCTCATCGGGAGGAGCAAGACGACATTTCGTGAGTAATAACACCGACAACACAGACCTTCGTTTCCGCCGTGGTCAAACACGGAACTGCGTGATTCGCAATCTGCCCGTCGCGTTCTGAATCGCGCGGGACATTTCCTCATGGAAATACCCAATGGACGAAAATCCTGACTTCGGCCGGCGTCCGAGCTCAGCCCGGGCGAATCAGAAATGGAATTATTCCAACGAAAGAACTGGTCGATAGAGGGCGAGATGAACCATGATCGAGAATGACCCGCTTCGCCACCATCAGGTATCGCAAAGCAAGAGACTGGTCATCGGCGCATCGTCGTTGGGTACCGCACTCGAATTCTATGACTTCTACCTTTACGGCCTGCTCGCCACGTATATATCCGCTCACTTCTTCTCCGGCGTAAATGAGACGACCGGCTTCATCCTCGCGCTGGCAACATTCTCGGTGGGATTCGCAGTTAGGCCCTTTGGCGCCTTGGTGTTTGGACGCATCGGTGATCTTGTCGGTCGCAAACATACCTTCCTGGTCACCATGGTAATCATAGGCATGTCGACCTTCGGGGTGGGCTTGTTGCCGACTTATGCCAGCATCGGTGTAGCTTCCCCGATACTGTTGGTGGGGATTCGGCTTCTTCAGGGCTTGGCAATCGGCGGCGAATATGGTGGTGCGACGACGTATGTCGCGGAGCACGCGCCGCCGATGCATCGTGGACTCTACACCAGCTTTATTCAGATTACGGCCTCGCTTGGCTTCATCACTTCGCTGATCGTCGTAATAGGGGTGCGCCTTCTAATCGGTGAAGAGGCGTTCGGCGCGTGGGGCTGGCGAATCCCGTTCCTGCTGTCCGTCTTCCTCCTTGGCGTGTCGCTTTGGATACGGCTGCAACTCAACGAGAGTCCCATCTTTGAGAAGATGAAGGCGGAGGGGACGACGTCGAAGGCGCCTCTAACCGAATCTTTCGGCCGGTGGGACAATCTTCGTTGGGTGCTTGTGGCGCTTTTTGGCGCGGTTGCCGGGCAGGCCGTCGTTGGGTTCACCGGGCAATTCTATGCGCTATTTTTCCTCGAAAAGGCCCTCAAAGTCGACGGCGAGACGACCAGGATTCTGTTTGCAATCGGTTTTTCGCTTGCGGTGCCCTTCATGGTTTTCTTCGGCTGGTTGTCCGACCGAATCGGGCGGAAGCCGATCGTCCTCAGCGGATGCGCACTCGCAGCGATCGCCTATTTTCCGCTTTTCGGTGCGCTGACCAACGCTGCCAATCCGGCACTTGCCCATGCTCAGGCCATCGCGCCCACGGTCGTGACGGCGTATCAGGGCGAGTGTTCGTTCCAGTTCGACCCTGTCGGAAGGAGCCGATTCGAATCCTCGAGCTGTGACATTGCCAAGGCTTATTTAGCGAAGTCCGGTATTCCGTACGGCAATCAGGATGGGCCCGCCGGGACGATCGCGCGGGTCAACGTGGGGAGGTCAGTCATTTTTGCGCCCGACCCGGTTCACATGACGGCGGAACGAAAAAAGGCGGCCATCGCCGAATTTCAGAACTCTCTCGCGGTCGCGTTCGCCGGTGCAGGTTATCCGCTCAGGGCGAATCCAGCGAAAATCAACAAGGTGATGGTCGTAGCCATTTTCTGGGTGTTGGGCATCTTCGTTACGATGGCATTTGGCCCGGTTGCCGCTCTGCTAGTCGAGCTATTCCCCGCCCGTATCCGCTACTCGTCGATGTCCCTGCCGTATAACGTCGGCAACGGGTGGATTGGCGGGTTCCTTCCACCGACAGCCTTTGCGATGGTTGCCGCAACCGGAGACATCTACTTCGGCCTTTGGTATCCCGTCGCAGTCGCTGCGGGGACCGCCATCATCGGGATGGTTTTCCTGCCAGAAACCTTCCAGCGCGATATCAGTCAATGAATTCTGTGGCGCTCGCACTTTGAGATGGGCGTGCGCACGCCCACCAACCGCGAAGCACTCGTAGGTGGACGGCGAGGTGACTTTCCGGTGCACAGGTGTTGTTGGCACGTACATGTGGCAGGCAGGGATCTACCCTTTCGGTGTTGGGGCCGTGTATTGCCTCCCAGACTGAGATACTGTGCGACCGCTGCCGGTCAGTCCCGCGATCGGCCCCTTCACTGACCGACTACTTCTTGGCGAGCACTTCGCGAACCTTGGTGATTGCCGCGATGGCGCTCGGCCAACCGGCATAGAAGGCAAGGTGGGTAATTGATTCGACAAGTTCCTCGGGAGTCAGCCCGTTGTCGATTGCAAGGGAGAAGTGGTATCCCATCTGCTCGGTCTTCCCGGTGGCGACCAGTGCCGCGCAAGTAATTAGGCTGCGATCGCGCGGGGAGAGCTGGGTGCGTCTCCAAATGTCCCCAAACAGGACTTCGTCTGTTACCTGTGCGAGCTTGAGTGCAATGTCTCCATAGGCTTGTTGCGCGTGGTTGCGAGGTCTGTCGGCAGGCATAGCTAGGCACCTGTGTTATTGCAAGGGTGGTTTTGGCCAAGTTGACGTTGCAAGATTCTAGCCTCGGCCAGGGTCCGGCAAGAGAAAAGACCACGCGCGGTAGCCTCGTGCTGTAACGGTCGAATGCCGTTGTATCTTGCAACCCAGAAGCAACATTCTCAATGTGTACGATACAAACAGACTGTCGCCCGAAGATACAGGCCGACGGGCATTCCTTCATGGCATTCCTCCCGGCAGCTGCTCCGACCGCTGGCATCGCGTTTGCTAGCTGCCTGACTGAGCCATCTCAAAAGGTGGCGAGAACCTACGACGGCTGCGGAACGACCGAGACGTGAGTAATTTTAGAACTGCCAATCAAAGGGGGATATTGTGAAGCAGATGTATATTGTCAAAGTTGGGCTGCGAGCGGCGTTGTTATCGAGCGCTTTGTCTATCGCTGCGCCGTATCTGGCGCACGCTCAATCGCAGGCTACGACGGGCGGGTCACAGGATACGTCCGGCGGGCTCGAGGAAGTCACCGTCACGGCTAGGCGCGAAGCGGAGAAGCTTCAGTCGGTCCCGGTCGCGGTCACCGCTCTGAGTGGGGATCAGATGGATATGCGGGCAATGACCGACATTCGGGACGTCGGCCGATTTACGCCCAACGTCTACATGAGCGCCGCCGGGGCCAGCTCCCCAGAGCAGCTCGACATTTTCATCCGCGGCATCGGCATTTCGGATCAGAATGCACTGATCGATCCGGGCATCGGCCTCTATGTCGATGGTGTCTACATGGCGCGCTCGCAGGCCGGCGTCATGGACCTTCTTGATATCGATCGTATCGAAGTGCTGCGCGGCCCACAGGGAACGCTGTTCGGCCAGAACACGTCGGGCGGCGTTGTCAACGTGGTCAGCCGGACGCCGGATCCAAACGGCGGCGGTTCCGTCTCCCTCACCGGCGGGAACCTCGGCCGTGTCGAGGTGGCGGCGCGGGCGGATGTTCCCATCGCCGACAACTTGACGCTGGGACTCAGCGGAATGGCCAAGCACCGCAACTGTCTGGTGAATCGAATCGATGACCATGCCTGCTATGGCGATATCGAGCACGTGGGCGGCCGGGCGTACCTCCATTGGACCCCGAGCAGCAACTTCACCGCGGATCTCATCGGCGACACCCAGGTCGGCCGCTCGCACGCCGTGCCGATGCAGGCTGTTGGTTATGATCCTACCAATGGCATCTTCGCCTCCTATAACGGCCTATGCGCTCAGGGCCTGATCCCAGGCTGCCGACCCTATACGCTGAGCAATCCGGGCGTCACACCGAACCCATACTCGGTGAGCCCCGGCGGTATGACGACGGACGTACCCGCCAATAACACCGGCGTTTCGCTGCAGTTGGCGTGGACAATCGGTGACGTCACCCTGCATTCGATCACGGCGTACCGAAAGGTCGATGCCGTCTCCGCCACGGATCTCCTGGGCAGCCCAAATATATCCGAGTACTCGCCGGTGCCGGTTTTGGAAACGGCGGGTTCGCATGTTGCCACAGAAGAATTGCGGGCGGACGGAGCGACGTTGGGCGGCAACCTGCACTATATTGGTGGCCTCTATCTGTACGACGAAGATGCGTTCCAGCGAACGGCAGTTGGAGTGTTTCCCCCGCTGGAAGCCGGCAACCTCAATGTCAACGAACAGACCACGAAGTCGCACGCAGTCTTCCTGCACCTGAAATACGACATCACCAGCCGGTTTCACGCGACCGCGGGAATACGCAAGTCTTGGACTAGTAAGGACTGGAAATACAAGTTCTCCCATTACGCCGACATATTGGCCGACGCTGGCATTGATCCGAACACACAGACTGCCCAGATCCTCTATACGTACGACTACAATCTGCCAAATTCGCTGCTCGGTAATTCCACGGACTTCGTTCGCCGCAGCGCTTCTTGGGGGCCGGTGACGCCGCAGGCAGGGATCGACTTCCAGGTGACGCCGGACGTGTTGCTCTTCGCCGATGTGGCCCGCGGCTTCCGATCCGGGGGATTCAACCCGCGGGCCACGTCGCTTGGGGGAACTGCGCCTTACGCACCCGAATACACCACCAGCTACGAGCTCGGCGTCAAATCGGAGTTTTTGGACCACCGCCTGCGCATGAATGCGACGGTTTTCTACACGAAATACACGAATCTGCAGGAATCTATCCTGACCTGTGTGCACAATGCCAGCGGAGGCTGCCAGCTCGACGCAAGTGGCGCTCCGGTGGAGGACCACATTATCACGAACGCCGCGGCCGCTAGAATCGCCGGCGGGGAGTTGGAGTTTGCCGCCATCCTAGGCAAGGGCTTCCGGCTAGATGGCAGTGCAGGCTACACCGATCCGAAGTTTACCTCGGTCAACGCAAGTGCTACGGCGGCCACCGGGTTGAGCGTCCACAGCGCGTGGGTCCAGGTGCCGAAGTTCACGGCCGACATCGCGGCTCAGCACGAGTTTGACACCACGCGCGGGACTGTCACAACGCGCGTTGACTACACCTACCGGTCGACGATCGACTTCACCATCAACCGCGATCCCGGTAACATCCAGCCGGGATTTGGGTTGGTGAACGCGACCGTGACCTTCAAGGACAGCGACAGCCGTTGGAAGACAACCCTTTATGTCCGAAACGCGGCAGACAAGAAGTACCTGCTCTCGACTCTAGGGTTTCCCGAGATCTTCGGAACACCGGGCGCGCTGCAGGACTACGCGGATCCACGTGAGTACGGATTGACGATCACCCGACTTTTCAAATGACGCGCAGCTCATCTACGTCAGGACCAAGACAGGGCGTGTCGGTCGCAAAGTGCTGACGAATGACTCACTACCCCGGCGGACGCTTCGGCGCTTCGCCGGGGCAGGCCGCAACCCAGGCGTCTGCGCTGTGACCATGGTAACGCCGAGCGCACGCGGTTGAGAGAACCCCTATGATGACAAGTGCGATCAATACCAATGAGAGTGCCCTGTACCGATGGATCCGGCGATCTTATGCGCTAGTGCTCGTGCTTGTCGGTGCGGCGATGATCTACGGCGGCGTGATGCTCATGGCGTACGGCGGATCGCTCTACTATTTCATTGCGGGTCTCGCACTGGGATCGAGTGGAATTCTGATCTGGCGTAGGGATCCGCGCGGCGCTTGGATCTACAGCGTGATGCTTGGTGGCACGCTGGCGTGGGCGATCTGGGAGGTCGGGTTTGAAACGTGGGGTCTTGTTGCGCGGCTAACCGCGCCTCTCGTACTTGGCGTTCCTTTGTTGCTCCGCGCGGTGCGGCCCGTAGGCGCGCAAGCGACGGCGCTTAGAGGAGTCCGGGGATGGCCGGTGTGCGCCGCTGGATTTGGCGGTGCGTTGTTGTTGGGTGTGGGATTGCATGCGCTGGGAACGACCCATCCCATTGATCCGCTGCTCCAACGCGGCACTGTCCATGCGCCGGAGCGGCTTGCGCATCCCTTGGCCGCAATCACTGGCAGTGATTGGACTGCCTATGGCAACGATCAAGGCGGGACGCGCTTCAGTCCGCTGACGCAGATTACGCCACAGAATGTGGATAAGCTCGAGGTAGTCTGGGAAGCAGACACGGGGCCCGTCGGTCCAGGACCGGAGCCGAGTCTGGAGGTGACGCCGATCAGTGTCGGCGATGCCCTGTATCTCTGCAATGCTTACAACGCCGTGATCTCCTTAGACGCCGAGACTGGACGGGAACGGTGGCGCTACAACATGACACGCGACGGACCACCTTCGGGAAAACCCTGCCGAGGAGTCTCGTATTTCCGGGTACCGCAGGCCAATGGGCTCTGTTCAGAACGCATACTCGCCGCAAGCCAAACGCCCGAGCTGTTCGCTCTGGATGCCGCCACGGGAAAGCCATGCCCGGATTTTGGCGTCGAAGGCCGTGTCGCGCTCAAAGACGGCATGGGTGACGTGCCGTTCGGCTACTACTCCGTCACCTCGGCGCCTCAGATTATCCGCGGCAAGGCCGTTTTAGGCGGTGGCGTTGTCGACGGGCAGTTCTGGGGCGAACCCTCCGGTGTAATTCGCGCCTATGACGCGGTCACTGGCCGGCTCGCCTGGGCGTTCGATGTCGGACGTCCCGAAGACCACGGCGCGCCGCCTCCGGGCCAGACCTACACCCCGTCGACACCCAACAGCTGGGCGCCGATCAGTGCGGATGAGGCCTTGGGCCTCGTCTACCTGCCGATGGGCAACTCCGTGCCGGATTTCTATGGCGGCAACCGTCGCCCTTTCGACGACGAAATCTCGAGCGGTGTGATCGCCCTGGACGCCGAGACGGGGCAGCTCCGCTGGCATTTCCAGATGGTTCATCACGATATCTGGGATTACGATGCTCCCGCGCAGCCGACGTTGATCGACCTGCCCGCGGCCGGGAGTATACGACATGCGTTGATTCAGGCAACCAAGCGCGGCGACATCTTCGTGCTTGACCGTGAGACGGGTGAGCCGATAAAGACCGTGAAGGAACTGCCCGCCCCACAGGGAGGAATAGCACCGGGCGAACGGACGTCGCCGACCCAGCCGTTCTCGGTCGAAATGCCCTCGCTACGCGGCCCAGAGATGCGCGAGGCTGACATGTGGGGTCTTACGCCAGTCGATCAAATGATTTGCCGCATCCTCTTTAGGAAATCGCGCTACGACGGGATCTTTACCCCTGTGACACTTGAGCGCCCTGCGATTTTCCTTCCGGGCTTCTCGGGCGGCGCTGAATGGGGTGGTGTCTCCGTCGACGTCGACCGTGGCATCCTGCTGGTCAATTGGATGCAGATTCCTGATCGAGTGGAGCTCATCACGCGCGCGGAGGCAAATGCGCGAGGCTATCGAATTTTTGATGGACATGACGGACAGGGACCTGGCATTCATCCGATGGAGAACACGCCCTACGCCGCCAACGCTGCGCCGTTCCTGTCACCGCTCGAAATGCCTTGTAGCGCACCGCCCTGGGGCATGATTACCGCTGTGGATCTCGTGAGCGGGAAGGTCATCTGGAACAAACCGTTCGGAACGGGGCGCGACAGCGGCCCGTTCGGCATTCAGTCCCACCTACCATTCACGATGGGGGTGCCGAACAATGGCGGTTCGGTCGTAACGCGCAGTGGGCTCGTGTTCATCGCCGCGACCGTTGAGCGCGACCTACGCGCCTTCGATGTCGAGACCGGCAAAGAGCTTTGGCACGATCGACTTCCCGGCGGCGGTCAGGCGACGCCGATGACCTACCAGTCGCCGCTCAGCGGGCGACAATTCGTCGTCATCGCTGCGGGAGGACAGCCCAGAATGCACTCACGGCTCGGCAACAAAATCGTCGCCTATGCGCTGCCGCGATAGTACACACTCGATGCACGACGTAGCTCGCTCCATCAGCAACTCGCCACATGTCGCGCAAGCAGCAAGGGCAATGTCTAACACAAGCGATCCTACCTCATCTTCAAATCGTCAAGATAAACAGAGCTTGGGATTAGTCGTCACGGCGTCTTCGTTGGGAACAGCATTTGAGTGGTTTGATTTTTACGTTTATGCGTTATTAACAATCCATATCTCATCTACTTTCTTTTCAGGTGTGAATGAGACGACGGCATACATCCTGGCGCTAGCCACCTTTTCGGCAGGCTTTGCGATACGTCCTTTTGGCGCCCTGGTTTTTGGTCGCATTGGGGATCTTGTTGGGCGCAAGTACACTTTCCTTGTGACTATGGCGATCATGGGACTGGGTACGTTCGCCATTGGTTTATTGCCGTCCTACGCCAGAGTAGGCATCACTTCGCCGATTCTTTTGGTCGTATTGCGGCTCCTTCAGGGTTTGTCCTTGGGCGGAGAATTTGGCGGCGCAGCGACCTATGTCGCCGAACATACGCCCAATGACCGGCGCGGGTTATATACCGGGTGGCTTCAAACCATGGCTCCCGTGGGGCTCGTTACTGCGCAACTTGTTGTCATCGGTGCCCATTCCGCACTCGGCGCAGCGGTCTTTGACGATTGGGGCTGGCGCGTGCCGTTTCTTGCTTCAATCCTTTTCCTGGCTGTGTCGATCTGGCTGCGACTGAAGCTCAATGAGAGTCCTGTCTTTCTGAAAATGAAGGAGCGGGGAACTACGTCCGCGGCGCCGGTGACCGAGGCATTTGGTCGGTGGAAAAATCTCCGCTGGGTACTTGTAGTCCTATTTGGAGCCATCATTGGACAGACAGTCGTTGGCTATACTGGGTACTTCTATTCGCTGTTCTTTCTCGAGAAGACCCTCAAAGTAGACAGCGCGGAGGCTACCATCCTAATCGCGACCGCAACTGCGCTCGCAATACCTTTTGTGCTTTTCTTCGGCTGGCTATCTGACAAGATCGGGCGCAAGCCCATTCTCCTAGCGGGGTGTGGGCTTGCAGCGATTTCCTATTTCCCTCTATTCGAAGCCTTGACCGGAGCGGCCAATCCGGCATTCGCGCACGCGCAGGCCTCCGTCGGCGTCGTTGTGCTCGCTCATCAACGGGAGTGCTCACTCCAATTCGACCCCATCGGCAAGAACCACTTTGACAAGTCCAGCTGCGACGTCGCAAAGGCAGCGCTTGCGAGGACAGGCATCCCATACACCAATCAGGATGCGCCCGCAGGAACCGTAGCCCGAGTCGAACTTTCGGGTTTGAGAATCGTCGCGCCCGATGCATCCGGGCTGCCTGCCGCCGAGAAAAGCCATGCTATTGCAGCATTCCAGGGCTCACTCAAGGCGACACTGAGTGCAGCTGGTTATCCGGACAAGGCCGACCCTGCGGCGATGAGCAGGACCAAGATTGTCAGCATTCTCTTTTTGTTGCAGTTGTATATCGGCATGGTCATCGGGCCGATGTCGGCGATGTTGGTGGAGATGTTCCCGAGCCGCATCCGTTACACGTCGATGTCGCTGCCATATCACCTCGGCAATGGGTGGATTGGCGGCCTTCTACCCATGACGGCTTTCGCCATGGTGACCGCCACAGGAGACATTTATTATGGTCTTTGGTATCCCGTCATCATTGCAGGTACGACGGCGGTCATCGGACTCCTGCTTCTACCTGAGACGTACAAGCGCGACATAAATCAATGAACCTCACCCTCGTGTCACTGCCGCGAATGAACGCGGCTTTTCAAGCTCACCCGTCCCCGCCCTTCCCGCTCGCGAGAACGGACGCCAACGTCATGTAAATATTGACGCAACGCGGGGGATCAGCGGCTCTCACTCACTAAACCTGGTCGAGTAGGCAAGCTCCTGCCATTTGTCGAGCTCCGCGGTGACCGACGCCATTTGCGAACGCAGGCGCTCCACCGCCTCGACACCTAGCGGAAGGCGCAAAGGGGGATCTTCCGCTTCGACCAACGTACACAGTGCGGGACCGAATTTTGCCGGGTCGTTGGGTTGTTTACCATGTTTCATCTGTTGATAGTGCCTAACAAAGTCCGCAGCGGCTGCGTAATCATCGATATTCGTGGACACACTGTCTAGTGAGCCGCCGGCAAAATCGCTCCGAAACGGCCCCGGTTCCACGATGGTGACATGAATTCCGATGGAATCCACTTCCTGCGCCAGGGCTTCCGAGAAGCCTTCAACTGCAAATTTCGAAGCGCAGTAGAAGCCCAGCCCAGCCGCCGCGTCGAAGCCACCCACGGACGACAGGTTGATTATGTGTCCGGAACGCTGGCGTCGCATCACTGGCAAGACGGCTCGCGTCATCTCCGCCAGGCCAAAAAAATTTACATCGAAGAGCGGGCGATACTTGGCGGGAAGCGTCTCTTCAATCAGACCGAGTAGGCCATAGCCAGCATTGTTGACTAGAACATCGATCCTTGAGAACGCCTGCGTACATCGCGCAACTACATTTGGAATCCGATCGAAATCCTTCGCGTTCAGGTGAAACGAACGAAACCGGTCGGGATACTGATCGCCAAGCGGGTGATTGCCATCGGGCGCAAGCACCGTGACCACTACATTGTATCCTCGTTCGAGCGCCGCTTTCGCCGCGGAGAATCCCAGACCCTTATCTGCCCCAGTGATCAGCCAGGTTTTTGGTGAACTTTTCACTATAAAGTCTCCCGTTCACAGTTAGTCACTAGGTGTTTAAACTTCCGCAGCATGACCAAATAACGGATGTCCACGTGCTTGCGCTTGAGCCACGTTTTTTGCTCGTCATTCTAGTGGACCGCCGCATACATTATTTTCTCTTCAGAGGCGTCGCCGGCATTCATTTCTTCGACGACCTGCCCCTTTCGCGTGACGAGTATGCGATCTGAAAGCGCTAGAATCTCTGGAAGGTAAGACGAGATAAGCACGACGGCGATACCCTCGTCGGCGAGCCTGTTGATCAGCGTATGAATCTCAACGATCGAACCTACATCCACGCCTCGTGTCGGTTCATCAAAAATGATCAGACGTGGCTTCTGGATCAGTGACTTCGCAATCACCACCTTTTGCTGGTTTCCACCCGACAACTCAATGACTTTCGCGGAAGAGTCGATGGCTCGGATATTCAGCGATTTAATCCAGTGAGCCGCCAGATCGCGCGCCTTAGCTTTCGAGACGAAAGCAACTAGATTGCCGCCCCTGGCAAGTTCACCAGTATGAATGTTCTCGGCAACGGACATGGTTTCGAAGAAACCATCATATTTTCGATCTTCCGTGACGTACACGATGCCATCGCGCACTGCCGGTCGTGGGACCCTATAGCGGACGGGGCGACCCAGGAGGCGAATTTCCCCGCCATGGAACAGGTTCCGCTTCAACGCTCCGGCAACGACCTTCATCGTTTCCGTTCTTCCCGCTCCAACAAGCCCGAACATTCCAGTAACTTGGCCATCGTAGACACTGAAGGATGTGTTTCGGACAACGTTGGCCATTGAAACGTTGTTGACGCTCAGGATCTTCGCTTTCGGCCTTCTAATCGGAAGTTCACGCCCTTTGCGTGCGCCGTACAACTCGCCGGCAAGATCGCGCCCTATCATCGCTTGAATGATCTTCTCGCGCGTGAAGTTCCGCGTTGGCCCCGTGGACACCCGTTCACCATCGCGCAGTATCGTGATGGTGTCGGAGTATGTAAGAGCCTCTTCCAGGGCGTGACTGATAAAGAGAATCGATAGGCCTTGTTCCTTCAATCTCTTGAGAAGACCAAAGAAGTAATTCTTCTCCTCAGGTGTCAGGGTCGCCGTGGGCTCATCGAAAATGATGACCTTGGCGGCATGGTGTACAGCGCGCGCCACCTCAACCATCTGACGTTGTGCGGCTCCTAGCGTGCTAACCAGCACGGTAGGGTCCACATTAAACTTCATTGAAAGCAGAAACGTCTGGGCCCTGATATACAAGCCACGGAGCCGGTTCAGGAACTTTTCTTCGCCCAAATAAATGTTTTGGGCGACAGTCATCGAGCTGACAAGATTGGTCTCCTGGAACACCATCGCGATGCCTTGCTCCAACGCCTCGGCCGGAGTGGTGATCGCCGCAGGTTTACCCTCGATTATGATCTCGCCCGCGCTGAGAGGATAAACACCGGCCAACGCTTTCATCAGGGTCGATTTCCCCGCGCCGTTTTCCCCGAGAATTGCATGAACCTCACCCTTGCGAAGTTTCAAATCGATGCTCTTGATGGCGAAGACGCCGCGAAAGTCCTTGGTTGCGCCCCTTAATTCTAGAATGGTGTCCATCAGGCGTATTCTCTTGTGGCTTGCCCGGTGTCTAGAACAAGGGCTTGGCCCGCACCCTTCGAGCCTACAATCACCTTCCCGCGGTAGTTTGCAATACTGGTGATGCCGTGTCGGATGCCATCCGCCCGACTATGCCAACTCGCAATAGGGTGAAAATCTGAGCCAAGTAGGATGACGAGACCGTAAGACCACGTCGGAGCCCAGGCTTTCCGTACGCCCATCCTCTTCACTGCGCCGTATTGAAGTACCTCCTTGAAGCTCACTCCACCGGACAGTGCTGGCGCGACCCAATAAGCGGGATCAACCTTGTCAATCATTTGATCGCAATACCCGCGTTCTTGAAGGACGAACTCGGACAGCTGATTGCGAGGAGCAAATATAGTCAGCCAGTAGCCGCCGTGCGCAGCCGGTAATAGGCGGGAAGGGTATCCAGGTAGGTCGTCTACCACGGCCCTTGCCGGGGTGGCTGGATCCTGCCCGATATGAAGGAGCCGATGGCCCCAGGCCTCGCTTACAAGTACGTCGTGCCCGTCTAGCTTCGCCAGACCACAGGGATACGCCAAGGCACTTTTCATCAGCTGCTGGCTGCCGTTCCTTAAGTCGATCTTCCAGACCGAACCACTCTTCCCCAAAGTCATTAGGTCCCGCTTCCATTCCGAGTTGGGCAGAGATCTGGAACCTGAGGTGACAACCAGGGTGTTTGCGTCGAGATACACCGCGGACGTAGGGCAGATGAACGGTGCGTTGCCGAGCGTCCTAATTTTCTGCCCTCCGTGGCGGCCGCCATCAATGACGATGCCACTACGATCCAAGCCTACTGCGAATCCGGACAACTCGTCCGCGGCGACACAAGTGATTTCCTGGTCGTACGTCGCGATTTTTTCATGCGAACCATTGGCATCAAGTCTCAACAACTTTGAGCCACTCGAGAAATACAGCGCATCGCCAACCGCAACCAAGTTGTCGAGGCCAGGTGCGGCCATGAGCAGCTCGGCTTCCTCTAGGGCTTGGTTCGGTTGCAACGGACCGTCCATCACGGGTACAGAGGCGCTATATTTTCCTCTTCCTAGAAATGAATCGAACGCGGCGAGAAGCGTACCGATCACGACTTCGTGCCCCAATAATTTTCAGGACCGGACCACTCCGGATCGGCGTCTGGTATCTTCCATTTACCAACCCGGTTATTGAAGACCCCCGCAATGTAGAGATATCCCTTGTGCTCCTTGCATGAGGTAACCATCGGATGGTTGACGCCACCTTTGTCCCACAGCGACTCTAGCACCCGACCATCAAGTGTCATCTTGAGGATGCAGCCAGTGTTGATATTGGGAAACATCCAATTAGCCTGAGCAACGCGGCGCGTCATGCGGCGTCTGAATCCGGGTTGCGTAATGGCGAGATCGAGCGCCGGCCCGCGCATGCCAACCAAGCAGAGCCAGAAATTGCCGTCTGAAGCGCGATTGATGTTGTCCGGATAGCCGGGAAGGTTCTCCAACACCGTCTCGATATTTCCCTTCTTCGGGCCATCGAACCAGTATCGACTGACCTTGCAAGCCCAGCTTTCGGTAAACAGAAGCGACTCGCCATCCGGCAAGCAAGTGATGCCGTTGGCGAAGATGAGGTTGCGCACGACCGTTCGGGTTGACTTGTCGCGGGGGTCATAGCAAATGAGCCGACCGTTACCCCGGCTTTCGATCATGTCGACCGGCCAGTCCCAATCGTTGTATCGGACACTCGCTTCGCTGAAGAAGATCCGCCCGTCCGGCGCAATATCCAAGTCGTCAGCCAGCCGAATGCGGGAATCGTCGATGACAGAGAACAAGCTACGGTTGGTTTCATCCGTCAGCTTCAATGCCTTCCCGGCAGGCGTGACCATATAAAGGCCCATGCCACCGACGCACACAACTAGGTTGTCGTCTTTGTCGAAGTTCATTCCAAGCGTGGCGCCGCCGACGTGCGCAAAAATCTCGTGCCGCTTGAAATCCGGCGCGAACCAACGATGGATTTCACCATGGCGTGAGCCAGAATAAAGGTTCCCGCTTCGATCTATGAGCACATCTTCCGGACCCTCGACTTCGCCCAGCCCGACGGGCTCCGCATTTCGCAAGGCGTCATTGACGGAGTAGACGCCAAGAGCCCCTGCTTCCGCGTTGGGGCATTCCGGCAGCTTCAGATAGGCAGGCGAGACATAGGTACTATCGATTGCTTTGTGCCTGTTCTTGACCCAACGCCCATCAAGCCACACCGCAAACAGGAGCACTATCCCCATTATCATTGCAGAAGTGGTGCCGGTGACACCTTTCTCCAGCAAGCCGTTGGTCATGATCAGCACGATGACCGAACCGAGCAGTGCCTTGGTGACCGAGCCGCGGCCACCTCCCAATGTGGTTCCCCCCAGAACGACCGCGGTCAATACCGAAATTTCCATCCCAACGCCAGTGTCCGAACCAATGCTGCCGAGTCGCGCGCCAAATAGGATTGCAGCGACCGCAACCATCGTTCCGGAGTAAACATAGGCCAGAAAAAGCACCCTGCGAACAGGGATGCCAGCGTTGTAGGCAGATCGCCTTGATCCTCCGACTGCGGCAATATGCCAGCCCGGACGCGAACGTGACAGAACTATGTGCCAAACAATCGCCAGAAGAGCCGCGATGTAAACTGAGTACGACAGGCCGAAGACGGAGCCTGTTTCAAGTTTGGCCCACAGGCGGGAGTCGGACGATCCCACAACAATCTGCGTTGCAAACTGCGGGAGAAGGATTTCGTAGGCAGAGCGAAACAATATCAGAGTCACGAGAGTTGTCAGAAATGCCCTCAGACGCAGATACCCGATCAGCACCCCATTCAAAGCTCCGCAAGCCGCTCCGACGGCGAGTGTCAGCGCGACCGCGTCTGGCAATGGCAGGTGGTATACATTGAGTGAAGTCAGAACTGTCAATGCGCAAAGCGCGAATATCGAGCCGATGGAGAGATCAATTCCGCCTGATATTACGACCACGGTCAGTGCTAGCGCCATCAAACAAAACTCCGAGCCCTGACCGGAGAGGTCGTAAAGACCAGCGGTCGAGAACATGTTCGGCGTTATCGCTCCAAATGCAGCAATCACGACAATGAGCGCAAAGAATGGCACCGCATTGTCGGCCCAGCGTTTCGACAATAGTTCTCCGATCAGATGATCGGGTAGGTACCGATAACGCAGCCGAATCAAATTTTCAACCGTGGTCACAGGGTCGGTCGTCTCTAGCGCATCGAAGCTAGATTCCAACACGAGTCTGGCGCCAAGTTCGCTTTCGTCAGGAGGTAATTTGGCCCGTAGTACACAACCGGATTGGCGCCTGCCTTGGCTTTTGATTGTAGTAGCTCCGCAACCTGAACATTGAGCGCGGCGCCCTGCATGCGGGCGTCATATTCGATAAACAGACCGAACAAGCCGTCCTTGACCTTTTCGCATGAGGTTTGATTACCACCGCCCGAGGTCACGACGAACACTTGGTTCAATTTTCCTGCCTCCTTCACCGCCGCGGCGACGCCGGCGTCCTGACCATCCCAGACACCGTATGTCGCACAGAGATCTGGATTGCGCTGCAGAACGCTGCTGGTGATTCCATGCGCCTTACTCGCGTCGTAGCCTGCGGCCTGCTGAGAGACGATCTCGATGTCCGGTCCCCACTCCTTCATCGCCTTGTGGAAGCCATACATCTGGTACAGGTCGATGGAGGACGTTGGCACGCCGGTCACAATCGCCACCTTGTTCGATGGGCCCTTGCCTTTAGAACAGCGCTTGGCAATTTCTCTGCCACCTACATAACCGATGCCTACCCAATCGGCGCCAACATAGGTATCGCTCTGGGTGAGAGATTCCATGTTGATCTGGATGACCTTAATGCCCGCGTCTTGTGCCTTTTTGATGAGTTTGGCATAGGATTGTAGATCCGGGTTTTGCAGGACGATGACGTCGGCTTTTTCGGAAATCGCAGTGGAAAGGGCACGGGCACCCACGTCGGTATTCCAGTTAGGGTCTCGTACATCGACTGTGTAGCCGAGCTCCTCCGCTTGCCGCTTCAAAGCCTTGTGCCAAGCGGCGGCGTTGTCTCGCAGTTCCAATGGAATGTATACGACTCGCTTGCCTGCAAGCGATTTCAGGTAGGTATTGCGGCTCGCATTGTCAATGCCCTCCTGGGCAGATGCTGCGGTGGCGGTAATTGCAACCGCCGCACAGGTCGCAAGTATCTGTCTCAATTTCATGGTTATATTGCTCCCTATGGAAGGGCCGCATTGATCGCTTGCGGCTTCAGTTCAGATATCCCCTTGTTGGGATGTTTGCTCATCCCTCGGATTGGCAATCGTTTCTGCAATCAAAGCGACAAGCAACACAAAGCTCTTGATCAGGTTTTGAACCGTGTAAGACAGGTCCATAATCGTCATGCCTGCCAGCAGCGTCCCCACGAACAGCGTGCCGATGATAACGTTCCGGACACCGCCACGGCCGCCGCTCAAGCCAATCCCCCCCAATACGACCACCAGTACGACGTCATAAACAAGTGTCGTGTAGAAAAGCCGTGTATTGACTCCGGAATTTGAGGCGACAATCATGAGCCCTATAAGATAGGCAATTGCGCTGGTGAAGGCATAAGTGCCTACGATGATTGGTCGAACCGGGAGACCCGTCAAGCGGGCAGTTAGTGGGTTATCACCGAGTGCATAGATGGTCCTGCCAAACTGAGTCATACGAAGGATCACCCAGACGATGAGCGTACATACGGCGAAAGCGAAGATGGAGACAGGAATACCGAGCACGGAGCCGTAGCCTAGGAATTGCAACCATTCGACGCCGCTCGGGGCGAGGAAGGTTTCCTGGAAGAACAAGAACGCGTTTCCGAAACCAAAGATCACCGGCCCCATCGCCAATGTCGTGAAGACGGCGGGAATCTCTGCATAGGCGACAATAATTCCGACGATAAGGCCGGCAACGATAACAAATCCAGCGCCCAGCACTAACGACGACCCGAAGGCTCTCCCGTCCTGCGTCATCTTGAGTGCCCAAGCCATGCCGACAACCAATGTGGCAACCATGGAAAGGTCAATCCCGCGGCCGATCACAACCACACTCATTGCGAGCCCGAGCATTCCAAGGACCGACACGTTGCGAAGGAGTGTGATGACGTTGCCGGAGGTCAGAAAGTCCTTTAGCAGCGTGGAGAAGACGGCGAATATGAGGATCGTGAGAAGGAAGACTATCCGCTCTTGCGTCAATTGAAGGTGCGATAGCCGCGATCTCCAGCCGCTGCGAGTCCCCTCCCCCGTGCGGTGGGCATTCGCCGCACTATCGCCCGCCAGCTTGGTCAATTCATTTACCTCTAGTTCTTGTCGGATAGAGCTGCAACTGTCGTGCCAAACGGCAAAGTGGCGGAGGCGGTGACTTGGGACCATCAAGCAACCGATCGGAACTCGCCGTAAAGGATTCGTGGGCTCCGTAGTTCCGATCCTGCCACGTATGGGAGTTGCGATTATGGTGTCTCCATCGACGACGGTAGAGATGTTCGCGGAAACGACATTTCTGGGTGGCATGTATCGCAAAATGCAAATCGGATCAGAGGAGCAGCCCTTAGCGCCCAATCGCCCCGCGATCGACGCGAATCATGTCCGCCGCCTTCTCTCCGATCATAATCGATGGCGCGTTCGTGTTGCCTGACGTCACTGTGGGCATAATCGATGCATCCGCCACACGCAGGCGGTCCACCCCATGCACGCGCAGCCGAGCATCCACCACAGCCATCGAATCATTCCCCATCTTGCAAGTCCCTGCCGGGTGAAACGCACAATGCCCTTCTTGCTCCATATAGTCGAGTAGCTGATCATCGGTCCTTATGTCGCGTCCCGGGGTCAACTCACCGATCACGCGCGACGCGAGCGGCTCCGTCGCCAAGATAGCGCGTAGTCTCCGGATGCCTGAAAGCATTGCCCGGACATCGTCCTGATCCGCAAGGAAGTTGGGAACGAAGGCGGGTGGTTGCAGTGGATCACTTGAGCGCAGCAAGACCTCACCGCGAGACGCGGGACGCGTGTTGTAGACCGACGCGCTGATGGCGTCGAACTCATCAATGTCGACTTTGCCCGATGGATGATACGTGAAGGTCATGGGGCGAAAGCTGATTTCCAGATCGGCATACTCGACTGCTGACGAACTTTTCGCAAAGGCTGCGGCCATCGAGGAACCCAATGCCAAGTACCCTCCGCGCGTCGTAAGGTAGCGCATACCCTCCATATACTTTCGCCAACCGTGCAGAGCCCGATTGTACGAGCTTTCCGGAGTTGCTGACGCCTGGATTCTCACTACGAAATGGTCCTGTAGATTCTGACCCACGCCGGGAAGGTGAACCTGCGTCTCGATGCCATGCCGGCGTAAGGCGTCACCATCCCCGATCCCGGAGAGCATGAGCAATTGCGGCGAGTTCAGGGCGCCCGCTGAAACAATAACCTCGCGCGTCGCTGCGATCATGCGTACCTGGTTGCCTTGCAGCACCTCCACCCCCACCGCTCGTCGGTCCTTCAGCAAGAGTCGGCGGACATGTACCCCCGACTCGACAACGAGATTAGGTCGGTGACGTACCGGCACGATGAAAGCGTCGTACGAGGACTGGCGAACGCCGTTACGAATACATGCCTGCAGAAATCCGACGCCCTCCTGCTCTGTGCCGGTGAACGCTTCGACTCGCGGGATTCCGTTGCGGCGAGCCGCTTCAATGAAATCGATGGCCGTAGGATGTTTGACTGCGGGATCGGTGACAGCGAGAGGACCGTCGGAGCCATGGTGGGGGGCCGCCCCGCTTCCATAGTTCTCCACGCGCGTGAAATAGGGTAGTACGTTCTCCCACTCCCAGCCCGGATTCCCAAGGCTCGCCCAATGGTCGAAGTCCCAGCGACTACCGCGGACATACACCATGCCGTTGATGGCGCTGCTGCCACCGAGTGCCTTGCCTCGGGGCCAATACAAGCTTCGATTGCGGAGTGTCGGCACGGGTTCGGTGAAGTACCCCCAGTTGTATCGCATGTCCCTGAACAGCTTTGCCATGCCCGCAGGCGTTCTAGCCCAGAAGCCGGTAGCAGGCGGACCAGCCTCCAGCAAGAGAACCCGAATCGCGGAATCGTCGGAGAGGCGAGTTGCCAAAACGCAACCGGCGGATCCTGCTCCGACGACAATGTAGTCGTATTCCTGCAAATTAACCTCCGCTAAACATGAAGCCCACAGCGGTCGTACAACGCGTGCTCAAAGCGAGCTACCAACGGAATTTTCCCTGGACAGCGGAAGAGCAAGATTCGTGCAGGTGATGAGAGCGTGTGATCTATGGGCATCCAACAGCAACGAGCGCACCGATGCTTCGGGACGACACACTCGCACGATGCGCCGACCGCAGGATGTCCCTCAGTGCGATGCGATGCCACAGGTCTGACCACCATCAACCGGCAGGACCACACCGGTGATGAAACTGGCATCTCCGGACAGCAGGAAGGCAATAGTTGCAGCGACCTCCTCGGGTTGGCCCTCGCGACCGATGGGGTGAGCGGCTCGGATCCGCTTCACATTCTCCGGGTGCTGAAACATGGGTTCCGTCATGGGCGTGCGAATCATGCCGGGCGCGATGGCATTGACGCGGATACCCATCGGGCCAAGTTCCACTGCCATCGTCTGGCTGATGCCGACGATACCGTACTTCGAGGCGGCGTAAGCGAGGCGATTGGGCACGCCCCTAATGCCGGCAGCCGAACTGAGGTTAACAATTGCCCCGGGCGTTCCCGCATCCCTCATCGCACGCGCGAACGCCTGGCACATGTTGAATGTGCCGTCGAGATTGACAGACAGAACCTTCCGCCAGGTATCGGGCTCGAAATCCAGAACGTTGCCGACTCCGCGAATGCCGGCGCTGTTGACCAACCCATCGAGCGTCCCGAACCGCCTTACTGCTCCGGTAACAAACGAGCCCACCTGGTCGCGATTCGCAACATCAACGCCGACGCCATAGATTCTTTCGCTATCCCCGAATTCGGCGACCACCTTGTCGACTTCTTCATTCCGCACGTCTGCGGCAGCGATCGACGCGCCCTCGGAGAACAGTCGTCGGACCGTGGCCGCGCCAATGCCACTGCCGGCGCCCGTTACCAGAAAGGTCTTATTTTCAAAGCGTTTCATCAAAGTACTCCTCTTGCTGAGTTACACCCCCTTGGTACGTAGCCTCTAGAACAGGGCGCCGCAGCCCCCAAAATTGACGGCGGAAGGGCGGCGCGACTTTGCCAGGGCTACGTCTTCATAGCGGCGTGTCCACGGGTTTGGTCGGACCTCGATGTCGTTGATCTGTTCCACGTTCTCTTCGGAGTTCACAGCCGCATGTAGATGGATTTGGTTTGCGTGTATGCCTCAATGGATTCGGCGCCCATTTCGCGTCCGAAGCCGGACTGCTTGTAGCCCCCCATCGACATCACGGGATCGGTCTCGGCATAGGTGTTGATCCAGACGCGTCCGGCCTTGAGCGCCCGCGCAACTCGGTGCGCACGGCTCACGTCGCGGGTCCAGACCGCCGAGGCGAGGCCGTATTCAGTATCGTTGCCCTTGAATACCGCATCGTTCTCGTCCGTGAACGGAATGATAGACAGCACCGGGCCAAAGATCTCCTCCCTCGCGATCCTCATGTCGTTGGAGACACTGCTGAAAACCGTCGGCTTGACGAAGTACCCCACATCGCCCACTCGGGTGCCGCCCAATTTCAATTTGGCGCCCTCGCTCTTGCCGGCGTCGACATAGGACAAGACGCGCTCCATCTGCCGGGCGGAAATCAAGGGTCCGAGATCGGTGTCCGCGTCAAAGGGCGATCCCACCTTGTAGGCGGAGGCGATTTTTGCAACTCGCTCAGTGGCCTCGTCATGCAGACTTTCGTGCACGAACAGGCGCGTGCCGGCTGAGCAGATCTGCCCCGAGTTCCTGCAAAAGGTGACCACGGCCGTCTTCAGCGCTTTGTCGAGGTCGGCGTCGGGGAAAACAATGTTCGGCGACTTGCCGCCAAGCTCAAGCGTCACCTTCTTCATGTTGCCGGCGGCCGCCTGCATGATCTTTCGACCTACCGCCGTCGAGCCAGTAAAGGCGATCTTGTCGATTCCCGGGTGCGCTGCCATCGCCGCCCCGGCGGTCGCACCAGAGCCGGGAACGATATTGACTACCCCGGGGGGGACACCGACTTCCTCGATGAGCTCGCCCAGACGCAGAGTGGACAACGGGGTCTGTTCGGCCGGCTTCAGTACCACGGTGTTGCCACAGGCGAGAGCCGGGGCAATCTTCATTGCCGCCATCATCAGAGGCACGTTCCAGGCGTTTATGAGGGCGCATACACCCATGGGCTCCCGCAGCATGTAGATGAAGCGGGCATCGTCGGTCGGATTGGTCGTACCCATGATTTTCGTTGGCCAACCCGCGTAATAGCGAAAGGTCTCCGCCACATTGGCGACACGCCCCAAGCTGAATGATAGCGGTGCGCCGACGTCGAGCGTTTCCAGAACGGCCAATTCCTCGGCGTGCCGTTCGACCGCATCCGCAATTTTCAGCAAAACGCGGGTGCGTGCATCGGGCGAGATTCCGGCCCACGAAGGCGCCTCGAATGCTCGGCGCGCAGCCGCCACAGCGATGTCCACGTCAGCGCTATCAGCTTCGGCCACTCGGGCTAGTATTTCCTCGGTAGCGGGATTGACCGTTTCCAGCGTCTTTCCCGACCGCGCGTCGACCCAGCGTCCACCGATGAGCATCCGCTTGGGACCCGCGTGAATCCACGCCAGGGCTTGTTTGTGGCCGGCGCTGATTGCTGCGCCCGGCGATGAAGGGAGGGCAGCATTTGACATCAGTGATCCTCCATTGGGATACATGAATAAATCAGGTCCGGGCACGAAGTCTGCGCATCGGAGCCGGTGACGCCTCGCAATTTCGGTGCCAAGTCGCCCACGAGCCCGCGGCCAAGTATAGGTCGCCGCGCATGCCTCTGAGAGCAGCGGAGCCGTCCTGAGCGAATACATATGTCGTTGGACAATACACTATGCGATTCGTACAATTCTGGCCGCGCAGCGTCAGCCTCCGGCACCCCCGGAGTTTGAAGACTGGGTCTCCCCCGGGCCGGGATCCCGTATCTATTATCCCAGACGGAGACAGGTTCCAATCGGACTCCGATTGCTCATCGACCTGATCCGGGAAATGCGTCCCCTCGGTTTCTGACAATCCCTGGCTGGTCAGGTCAGCCAGATCCATGATGAGCGAAATGCATCGCCCCATGAGACGCGAGCCCTCTGTCCATTGCCCCGGACAACGCCTATCTTTTCTCGTGCCTGCCGGCGGCCTACGACCGCATGCCACGGAGCGACGTTAAGTACCGCTTCGTCATCGACAACGCCACGCTCGCAGCGTGAATGAAGAGGAACAAATCATGAATCCCATCTATAACTTCAAGGGCCAGGTCGCCCTCGTGACCGGCGCGAGCTCCGGCATGGGGCTGGCCACCGCCCAGGCCTTCGCCGCGACAGGTGCTGCCGTCGTTCTCGCGGACATCAACGCCGACGCGGTCAGCGGCGCGACCGAGGCGCTGACCTCAGCTGGGCACCAAGCCATCGCCGTGACCTGCGACGTATCCGACGAAGTGCAAGCGGCCGCGATGGTCGAGCACGCCGTCTCCGCCTTCGGCCGGCTCGACATGGCGTTCAACAATGCCGGCATCCAAGTTCCGCCGAGCGACGCAGCGGACGAGACCGCCGAGCACTTCGACCGGGTCAACGCCGTCAATCTGCGGGGTGTCTGGACCTGCATGAAGCACGAGTTGCAACAGATGCGCTCGCAGGGCAGCGGCGCCATAGTCAACTGCTCATCGCTGGGCGGCCTTGTCGGCCTACCGAGCCGCGCGGCCTACCATGCGTCCAAGCACGGCGTCATCGGCCTGACTAAGAGCGCCGCGATGGAGTATGCGCCGCGCGGCGTTCGTATAAATGCCATTTGCCCCGGCGTGATCGCTACGCCCATGGTCACCGACATGCTCGAAGGCCAGGCCGATGCCATGAAGGAGATCATGCGCGATCAGCCGATCGGTCGGCTGGGCCGGTCCGATGAGATTGCCGCCGCGGTTCTCTGGTTGTGTAGCCCAGGCGCGAGCTTCGTTCTCGGTGTGGCCCTCCCGGTCGATGGCGGCTTCACTGCTCACTAAGGCATTCTAATTGGAGGCAGGATTATGCATTCGGTGACTATTCCCAATGACGAGGGCGCTTGCAAGTCTGATGGTTTTCTCGGGCACGATAGTTCGGCGGGCCCATCGTGAGTGACCTTAGCTAATAACTTGATGGAGTTTACGAAACATGAAGTACCTAGCGTCTAGTGCCGTCATACTTACTGCCCTTGTAGGCGCGATGACGATGGCTCAAGCGCCGACCGCGAATCACGACTCGCAAATTGAGGTCGTTTCGCACGACGGCCGGACCTCAAATCCAGGAGCACCCTCTAACTTCACCGGTCATGTGCAAGTCGAGCAACTGTTCGCGGCCCAAGCGGGACGAGCCGCGTCTGGAGGTCTCGTCACCTTCCAGCCTGGCGCACGCTCTATGTGGCATACGCATCCTAAAGGCCAGATTCTCATCGTCACGGCCGGCACAGGGCTCGTCCAGCAATGGGGCGGCCCAGTTCTGGCGATGAAGTCAGGTGATGTGGTTTGGATCCCCCCAGGAGTTAAGCACTGGCATGGCGCGGCGGCTACCAGTTCCGTGACCCACATTGCCATTCAGGAGGCGGTCGAGGGAAAAGTGGTTGATTGGCTGGAACCGGTGAGCGATCAACAATATTCCTCCGGTGCGTCGAGGCAACCGTAATGCTCGCGAACATCAATGGCCGTCTTTCTTGGTATCGACTGCTCACGCGTTCCTTTGGATCACGCGTACTTCTCGCCCTGAGTCTTCCGCTCGCTCCAGGCCTCCCGACCGTAGCGGTCGCCGCACACACCTCATCGAAACAGATTTCCGGAGCCCCAATGCCCTCAGAGAATGATGTTCGAAGCGTGTCTCCTGCGCTAGATTCCTATACCCAGGCCAAACTCCTGGGAGAGGTATGGAAGCGTCCTAATCTATCGCCTCGTGATCGCAGCATCGTCACTCTGGCTGCTCTCATTGCACGCAACCAGACCATCGAGATGCCGTACCACTTCAACTTGGCGCTCGACAACGGCGTCAAACCCAGTGAGATCTCTGAGATCATTTTTCATCTCGCCTTCTATTCGGGCTGGCCCAATGCCATGTCCGCCGTGATGATTGCAAAGGACATCTTCGTCCAGCGCGGCATCCGAGAGGACCAGCTTCCCCCAGTCTCGCCGACGCTGCTACCGATAGATCAGTCGACCGAGCAGACGCGCGCGGCGCGCGTGGCGCAAGACGTCGGCACGGTTTCCCCCGGGCTCGTGCAATACACGACCAGTCTCTTATTCCAGGATCTGTGGTTGCGGCCGAATCTCGCGCCCCGAGATAGAAGCCTCGTTACTGTCAGCGCGCTGATCTCCGCCGGTCAGGTCGCACAGATTCCGTTTCATCTGAATCGGGCAATGGACAACGGGCTGACGAAGATACAGGCCTCCGAGCTTCTCACACATCTTGCGTTCTATGCGGGCTGGCCAAATGCCATGTCGGCGGTGCCCGTCGTTAAGGGCGTCTTGGAGAGTCGGCCGAACTAGCGCGATTCGGGCCATGGAGCGCACCGCGGCTCGGGACAAGACCATCTAAGACTTAAGGGGATTCATCGTGCGAGGAGCAGTTCTATACGGTAAGGGTGATGTGCGTTTTGAGGAACGCGACGCCCCGACGATCACGAAGCCGACTGATGCGATCGTGAGGATCTCAGCGACCTGCGTGTGCGGGTCGGACCTCTGGCCTTATCGGGGCATCAGCCCGCTTCTTCAGCCGACACCAATGGGCCACGAATATTGTGGCGTCGTCGAAGAGATCGGAAGTGCCGTTACCACCGTGAATCCCGGCCAGTTCGTGATCGGATCGTTCTTCGCGTCCGACAACACCTGTCCCAACTGTCAGGTAGGCTATCAGTCGTCCTGCCAGCACGCCGAATTCGTCAGCACCGCACAAGCGCCGCTCGTGCGCATCCCGCTCGCCGACGGCACGCTGGTGACAACCCCCGGTGTCCCCTCGGAAGAATTGATTCCGAGCCTCGTGGCTCTTTCCGATGTCATGGGCACCGGATGGTTCGCCGCCGATGCAGCCAATGTGAAACCGGGCTCGACGGTGTTGGTCGTGGGCGATGGTGCGGTCGGTCAACTCGCTGTGCTCTCCGCCAAACAAATGGGCGCTGAACGGATCATCGCCATGAGCCGTCACGAATCGAGACAGAAGCTTGCCCGCGAGTTCGGCGCGACCGACATTGTCGTCGAGCGCGGAGACGACGGTGTCGCCCATATAAAGGAGCTGACCCACGGAATCGGCGCTGATTCGGTACTTGAGTGCGTCGGGACGTCGGAGTCGATGCAGCAGGCCATTCATTCGGCGCGTCGAGGAGGTTCCGTCGGCAATGTCGGCGTTCCACATGGGGTGGAACTCAAAGGCGAAGAACTGTTCTTCGCGCATGTCCATCTCCATGGCGGTCCCGCCCCGGTGCGTCGCTTCCTGCCAAACCTCATCGACTTGGTTTGGGCTAAGAAGATAAACCCCGGCAAGGTCTTCGATTTGACGCTTCCCCTGGATCAAGTGGCGGAAGGCTATCGCGCGATGGACGAGCGCCGAGCGATCAAGGTGCTGCTGCGACCGTAAAGCCTTGCGACTACTGAAAAGAGAAACTTTGTGAATACTAGCATGATCGATATCAACGAAGGTGCCCTGAGCCAGTGGACGCGGCGCTGCTATGCCGTACTGCTGGTGCTTGTGGGTGCGGCGATGCTCGCCGGTGGCGTGACGCTGGTGGCGTATGGCGGATCGTTCTACTATTTCATCGCAGGTGTGCTGCTGGGATCGAGTGGGATTCTGATCTGGCGCAGGGACCGGCGCGGTGTGTGGCTCTACAGTGCGATGCTGGCAGGAACGCTTGCGTGGGCAATCTGGGAAGTCGGATTCGAGCCCTGGGGGCTTGTCGTGCGG
>WNFP01000564.1_pt1 | contig 28196 bp, 19 predicted proteins | sample 5400201 | NCBI WGS metagenome assembly WNFP01 (sample SAMN13153355, study PRJNA577476) | soil metagenome | isolation source: 115 cm saprolite under Madrone tree | place: USA:California | collected 2016-06-14 | reverse complement strand
TGCCCATGACAGATGGCCATCACATCCGGCCGCATGCGGTAGAACAGGAGATGCATGGCCAGTTCGGAGGAGACTTTGCGATCGCCGGCGAGCTGACGCCCATGCATATCGGTGATCACCAGATCCTGCGGCGCGAGCATTCCTTTATTCATGCAGGTAGGAGTCGTGAGAACGCTGCCGTCATCGAGTCGCACAGAAATGTTTCCTTCACAGGCGACGATGTGTCCTCGCTCGTACATCCAGCGTCCGGCAATACAGATCTCGCGACGATGCTGCTCTTCACTTTTCGCGTGGCCTGACGAGAGTGAGTCCGGGGTCACTGGCGCACTCCTTCCTGGCGCGGAATGATTTCCGAGCCGTTCAGCTTCCATTGATCCAAACACAATCCGTAGGGGAGTTACGGAATGACCCCTGCCGATCCTCGATTAGATCAGCGGGAGCGGAAAAGAAACTAATACAAGTTGCCTCCAGAAGCTAGGCATAAATACCGCGAAGCTTGAGCGCGCTGGCGACCCGGTCGATGGCCAGCATATAGGCGGCAATGCGGTTATTGACTTTGTGGATTCCCGCGAAACGTACCACTTCATCGAAAGCATTATCCATCACGTCGAAGAGGCGCTCATTCACTTCGCTTTCCCGCCAGAAGAAACCCTGACGGTCCTGGACCCATTCGAAATAGCTGACGGTGACGCCGCCGGCGTTGCCGAGAATGTCCGGCACGGTGAAGATGCCCTTGGCATCGATAATCGCGTCGGCTTGCCATGTCGTCGGACCGTTGGCGCCCTCGCACAGAATCCTGGCCTGCACCTGGTTCGCGTTCTTCTCGGTGATCTGGTTTTCGATCGCCGCCGGTATAGCAATCTCGCACGGCTGAAACAGAACGTCGCGCGCGGTCATCTTCGTTCCACCGCCGGGAAAATTCTGGAGCGGCTTTTTCTGCGTGTAGACCCAATCGATGGCCTTAGGCACATCGAAGCCCTTTTCGTTGTACAGACCGCCGCCAATGTCCGCCAGTCCCACAATCTTGTAGCCCGCTTTTTGCATCAGTTCGGCGGCCAGTGAGCCCACATTTCCGAAGCCTTGAATAACGACACGGCAGCCCTCTTTCTTGATTCCCAGTTTGGCGAGCGCTTTATCGCAGCAAATCATGACGCCGCGCCCGGTAGCTTCGCGCCTTCCGCGCGAACCACCGAGCTCGATGGGCTTGCCGGTAACGACCGCGGTAGTGGCCTGGCCGACGTGCATCGCGTAAGTGTCCATGACCCAAGCCATCGTTTGCTCGCCGGTGCCCACGTCCGGCGCGGGGACATCCCGCTCCGGACCCAGCCAGTTCGCCAGTTCCGCGGTATAGCGGCGGGTGAGCCGCTCAAGCTCTCCACGCGACATCTTCCGCGGATCACAGATCACTCCGCCCTTCGCACCGCCAAAAGGAATATTTACCACCGCGCATTTCCAGGTCATCCAGGTCGCCAGCGCGCGTATTTCGTCGATGGAAACATCGGGGGCAAACCGGATTCCGCCCTTGCCCGGCCCGCGCACCGTGGAATGTAGCACGCGATATCCGGTAAACACTTCGAGAGTGCCATTATCCATCCCGATGGGAATGTACAGGGTGATTTCTTTGCTGGGATACTTGAGGTAGCGGTAGAGTCCCTGTTCGAGCCCCAGTTTGTTCGCCGCGACTTCAAAGCGCGCTTCCGCGTTCTGGTAGACATTCATTTCTTCCGGCATGGGGGCTTGCGACATGCGAAATTCTCCTTTGTACGGCGCATCTTTCTTCGCATTGCTCAGGATCGAGCTGCGCCCGCCTAGAGAGCCGGCTACCGTGCGGTCAAGGGAAGAGCGACCCAATTCTATCGAACCAGACTTCTTTACGCATTCCGGCCGGTCATTCAATCACTGGCAATCACCGGCGCGCTATGAAAGGCCAAGGAAGGTGCGGCACTCGGCGGGCCACCCACCCGCCAAACCCTGCCAATTGGCCGGGCCGCCAGTATACGAACCTCTGCTGGTTTATCGCAAGCGGCAGGAGTTGAGCGATTGCCAGCGTCCGCCCATACTGTTCGACTGGCGCTCCAGGTGATGGGTGTTTCTAAACAGAGCAAATAAAGTCGTGAGAATTAGATACTAGGCGGCTCGTCAGTGGACGCAAAACCGGCAAACCGGAAAGTGGTGGGGTGGCATCTATGAGGTAAGTTATGGTAGCCGATTTCGGCGAGGTTCATGCGGGTTGCGTTTGGTGTGCGAAATGAAGCGTAGAGCCATGTATGCCGTGCTTGCGGGCGTTTCTTCTTTAGCTCTACTTGCACCGTGGGCGGGCGTGCAATCCGCTCCCCAGTCGCAACAAAAAGTTGACACCCCGATGGCGACGGATGAGCGGCTGGAAGCTCCAGGCTGGTGGCCGACAAAGCGCTCGGCGTCGCGCGAGGACTACGTTGGCACCGCGGAATGCGCGCGATGCCATTCCAAGATGACCGCCTCGCAGCTGGCCACGCCGATGGCGCGCGCCTCGACGCCGGCCGCTACTTCCGGAATCCTCCGTGAACACGAGCAGATCTCCGGGCAAGGTGTTCCCTACTCCTACACCATCACACGCACCGAGACGGGGAGCACTTATTCGGTGAGCGGCGGTACGAACTCCATCTCCGCGCCGCTGCTCTGGGCGTTTGGCCTGGGGAACAAGGGGCAGACGTACCTTTATCAGCGCGATGGCGTTTTCTACGAAAGCAGGATGAGTTTCTACAAAACGCTGCAGGGTCTAGATCTGACGACGGGACATGGAAACAAGCCGCCTGAGAATCTCGAGGAAGCACTGGGGCGGGCGATCGATCCGGACACGCTGCGGCGCTGCTTTGGCTGTCACACTACGGCTTCGGCGTCTAACAGCGGGTTTGATCCCACGCGGTTGATGCCGGGAGTGAACTGCGAAGCATGTCACGGGCCGGGTGCCAAACACGTGTCCTTGATGGATGAGGAAAAGACCGAGCAGGGGCGCCAAGCCGTTTTCAATCCGAGCCGGCTGAGTCCGGTCGCCTTGGTGGATTTCTGCGGCGCTTGCCATCGCACCTGGAATGACGTCTACGAGATGGATGCGACCGGCGTCGCCAATGCACGCTTTCAACCCTATCGCCTGGAGAACAGTCGCTGCTGGGGCGACGGCGACGCACGCCTGACTTGTATCGCATGCCATGATCCGCACCTGCAACTTGTCCACGAGGCAGGCGCGTATGACCAGAAGTGTTTAGCTTGTCACGCAGCAGCGCCAGCGAGGAAAGCGCGAGACCATCCGGGCAAAGCTTGTCCGACCGGGAAAAAAAATTGCGTAACCTGCCACATGCCTAGGGTTGCTGTGCCAAACATGCACGCCCCTTTCACCGATCACCGCATTCGCATCGCACGGGCGGGCGAACCCTATCCCGATTGATCCGCATGTTTGGTAGGCTGCCGGCATGCGAGTCGCTCCGTTCCTGGCGCGGTGGAGCGGCGTTCGAATGAAGCCTCAATTTATGCTCACGACCCACCCCGGCTTCCCGGGGCTGGCGTTAGAATTCGTGGACAATTACCGCAGGCGGAACTGGATTGTCACGGCCAGGTGCATGGCCACAGGGTGGCCGTCGAGCGATGCGGGCACGTATCTCCACTGTTTCAAAGCGTCCATAGCTGCTTGATGCAGCACCGCTGGGCCGGAAACGACTTTCATGGTCGTCACGTGTCCGGAGGCGTCGATCAACGCGTCGACGAGGACGTTGCCTGAAACATGCTGGCTCTTGGCGAGCGTCGGGTATTTCGGAGGCACAGAAAAAATCAGCTTTGCCAGTCTGACGTCCCCGCCAACGGGAAGCGCGGTCACAGGTGCGGAAGGCTGTTTGTCGCCGACAAGGCCGGTGTTGAGCGCTTCTGCACTGGGCTCGGGCGGTGCAACGTTGGTTAGGGCGATGCCTGCGTCAGCCTCTCCGCCGCCCGGTGCATTCCGGCTCGCGGTGACCTTGGGAGTGGCAAGATGTACGTTGCCGAGGATGGGCTTTTTCAACTGCTCCGCAGCCGGCTGAGCCGCCACTGAACTCGTCGCGCTCGCGCCACCCTTTGCTGGGTTCGACGGGGGTTGCGTATTGCGGACGGTCGCGGCGGACGCAACTGGCGGTACGACGCTCAGAGGGGACGAATTGGATTGGGCGGCGGTATTGGTGAGCGCTGGCGGATTCGCTGTTCCCGCAGGATTCGTCGGCAGAGGCGCATTGCCCTTGGTTTGCAACGGCGAACTCTCTACAGGAAGGGAGACGGCGGGGAAATGCACACTCGACGCCGGCGCCGGACCGGCATTGGCACCAGCAGACGGCGCACGCGTATACCACCAGCCACCGCCTGCGAGCAACAGGACACCGGCTGCAATCGCTCCGATCAGCATGCCTCGGTTCGAAATGATGGAGCTTTCCTCCAGACCGCTCTCGTCGTCGGCCGGAAGTGGGTCGTCGAGAGTTTGCAGCGGCAGCTGGGCCAAGTGGTCTTCTTCTAATTCAATGCGCGCGACGATCTCCCCGGCAGTTTCTTCGACCTTAGGCTGCTCCGCGAGGCGCTTTGTTTTTTCCCTTTCGACCAGCACCTCGTTGGAAGTGGGTGCGGCGGCGTTGCGGGCCAGCGGCTCAAGCCACGCCGGAATTTTTAGTACTTCCTCGTCGCGGGTGGGGTTCGTTGGCAGAGGGTCAAGTTTCACGGGCGCAACGGGCTTGGCGGGCACGGGCTCCGGCACATGAGTTCGGGACATTTCCGAAGCTCTTGCGGCGCTATCCGCAAGTTCTTTTTGTTTGGCGACGGGTGGCCGCTGCGGAATTTGCACTGCAACCACCGGGGGCGCGGCCGGAGTGGCGGTGAACAGCTTGCTAGAGAGCTGTTCCTGGAGGCTAGCCGTGTGCGGTTTCAGCGCCTCGGTCTGCGGCGGATGCACCGCTGGCTTGGCCTCCAATACCGCAGGCGAATTTCCGGTATTGACGGTGGGGTGAGCGGGGGGCGCTTCCAACGGCTCAAGAAAGGAAGCCTGCACTTCCGATGTGCGCGGCGAATCAAAAAGCGTAAACGCGGGCGGGACAGGTTTTGCCGGTGCGGAGTTCACGCTGAGTCCCAGAGTGGCGGACACCGGCGCAGCAGGCACAATCGGAATTACGGATGCAACTGGCGCTGGGAGAACCTGGCCCACCGGTGCGGTGGGAATCACAGATTTTGCTTCGGAGAATTTTGGCTCACGCTCTTTTTCGAGAGAAACTGGAACAGCCGGCGTCGCAGCTGCGACGCTGGGAGTAACGTTCGCCGCGGGCGCTGCAACATTGAACGCAACCGGGTGCAGGATCGCGGGAGAGTCGCCGGCCGAGGATGAACTGCCCGGCAGAGGCGCCCCGGGCTGCGGCGCGGAACTGATACGGTCACCCGGAAAACGCATGCCCCAGAAGCCAACTACGGACTCCGTGAATTCCAGCTCAACATACCCGCTCACGTTGCGGTAGTTCTTGGACTTGACCACCTGGCAGACAACTTCTCTCTTGGTTTTTTCGTTGGTGAGAAAAACCAATTGTCCCGGAGCAACAGAAGAAGAAAGACGAATGACGGTGCCGTTGCTGAAAATGAGAACGGTCTTGGTGGTCTCGGAGAAAGGCTCGCGCTTGTCGCTGCCCTCGACAGTGCGCGCACCGTTGACCGTGACCGGCACCTCGAGCGCGACAGGCTGCTGCTTGACAGCCGTATCACCCGGCAACGTGGAATTCGGCGCCGGACCCTGCGCCGTGTCTGGCCTGGCAGCTGAGACTTCTTTCTCTTTGGCGGTAGGAGGCATAGCGTGCACACTCGCGAACGATGATTTTCTTGGTCGTCCTGCCCCGGACAGCGTTCCCCGTAAACATCTGTATGTTCTGCCTCTTCGGAGGGGGCTAACTATGGTACTGGAGTACTAGGGCGGAAACAACCTGTACGAAAGGACAGGTCCAGGTTTCGCGGATCGGCCAGGTGTTGCGAGCGGCGGTTCGAAGCAGATGCGGAAAGAACGAGAAAATCCGTAGACGCTATCGCGGAAGAGGGTGCTGGAAGCGCTGGTCGATTTCTACCTGATAGCCGGTGACGAGTTTGTTGGTTTCGTTGGCCATGCCGATGATGGCTTGGAGTTCCTTAAACATGGCATCGGTCATTCCTTTGCCGAAGGCGGAAGCGGTGTGCGAGGCGATACAGTAGGTGCAGTTGTTAGTGACGCTGACGGCGATGTAAATCAGTTCCTTGGTCAGCGGATCGAGGGCGCCCGGCCCCATGACCTGCTTGAGGCTTTCCCAGGTGCGCTTGAGCAACGCGGGATCGTGCGCGATGGCCTTCCAGAAGTTGTTAATCCAATCGATCTTGCGTGTGGCCATGATGTCGTCGTAGACGGCGCGCACTTCCGGCGCCGCGTCTTGGTATTCGATCAATGCGAAGGTGGCCATCAGCGTCTCCTAAAGTACCAGTGTGCACATCGTCAAAGACGGTAACAGGAAGCGGACGCCACTGGGTAGTTCAGAGTACAGGTCCCCTATTGGAGGCAAAACTACGAAGCGTGGCTCGCCCGTGCGCGTCCCCGCGCGAGCGAAGAGACATTGCGTGGTGCCGGAAAATGGTCAAAGAGGCGCAAACTTCCGAGCTGGTGTCCATGGAAAAGTGCGTCGCGGGAGCATCCCGACGATGAATTTTTTGGGTTCACCGAATGAAATTCATTCTCCTTGACAGTTGGCGTAGGGAGAGCTAAAACTCACATAACAAAGCCATATTGGCATTGGAGCTGTATCAGTTTTTTGAACCAAAGAAGGGCGAGCTGGTCCGGGGGAGCTTGTCCATACTTTCAAGAACAGGTTCCGACCATTCAACTAATGGGGGCGGTTTAGCATTTGGCTTTTCATGGCATTTCATTTCTCTAAGCGTGTTGCCGGAAGGCAGGACGCGGGTGCTGTCGGTTGTAGTTCTATCTCGATGAGGGGGGTGTTGACACTATGAAGCGCCTAGTCTTAGCAATTCTTGCTGTGTTGTCGCTCGCAGTGGGGGTGAACGCGCAGACGTTTCGTGGAACGATTAACGGAACGGTGACGGATCCGTCGGGCGGAGTTGTGCCAAACGCCGCGGTGAAAGCCACGGAGAGCGCCACGGGGGTTGACCATACCACGGTGACGACGAGTGAAGGAGCATTTGCTTTTCAGGATATTCCGCTCGGCTTGTACAAGGTCACAGTAACGGCAGCGGGTTTTCCTGCTTATACGGTAGACAAGGTGGAAGTCACGGCAGGAACGATCTACACGCTTGCGGTCAAGTTGTCGTTGCAACAACAGGCCACCACGGTGGAAGTCTCCGCAGCGGCGCTAACGCTTGACACGACCACGGCCACCCAAAACATGACGATTTCCTCCGACGTTGTCCAAGACGTCCCGCTCAACGGGCGAGACTTCACCCAGTTGATTGCTGTCGCGCCAGGATATGCCGGCTATTCCGTGGGCGGCTTCGGCTCGCTCAATGGAACGCGCCCGAACCAGATGAACTGGCAAATCGACGGCGTGGACAACAACGATTTCTGGCATAACATTCCAGCGGTTAACCAGGGCGGCGTTTCAGGTATCGCTGGTGTGGTGCTGCCGATCGACTCGATTGACGAATTTTCGGCGCAAACCCAGTCGGGTCCAGAGGCGGGACGCAATGCGGGAGGCACCGTAAATCTAGTCGTCAAGTCGGGCGGCAACACGATCCACGGCTCCGCTTATTACTACAACCGGAATGAATTTTACGGCGCGCACTCACCGTTCTGGATCCCCGCGGCTGGAAAGAAAGCTCCACCGCTGCGCAATGAGAATTACGGGTTCTCCGTGGGTGGTCCCATCATCAAGAACAGGACGTTTTATTTTGTCAGCTACGAGAAGCAGGACTTTATAATTGGCCTCTCAGGAAAAGCTACAGAACCTTCGGATGCCTGGATCGCGCTGGCCGCAGATCTACTCAACAACCCAGGTAATAAATATGGGTCGTACGCTCCAGCTCCGGCGAGCACGCTGTCGTGTAAGACACCTTCAGCGGCGGGAGTGTGCGCCAGCGGTCTGATGGCTCCCGGCGGCTTGTGGCCGCGGAGCATCATCGGGAGCCTTTCTGCGACACCTCAGAACTTCTTCAGCCCGATCGCGGAATTCGGTTACAGCTATAATGGCGTCATAAAAGTCGATCACAACTTCAACGACAAGCACAGTCTGCACCTGAGGTGGTACGGGGGGCAGGGTAATCAGACAGCCCCGACGGGAGGCAGCCCCGCACTAGGCACGGCCAGCTCAAACTTGGTGTATTACTTCGAGGTTGCACCAATCCACGTCTTCAATTACTCGGCAGTGCTGAACTCCACATTCTCTTCGCACCTGACAAACCAGGTCCTAGCTGGAGCAAATTATTTCAACCAGCTCTTCCACGATTTCAATAACAGCTTCATTCCAGCAAACATAGGCTTGAACCTCAGCCCCGACGCAACCAATCACGGTAAACCTATCGTAGGAGCTCCAAACATCCGGGTTAGTGGATTCGAGCAAACCGGAATCACCGATCCCAAGGGCCGCAGTGACCTTACTTTCCACGTGACCGACATCGTCTCGTACACCACAGGAGCGCACCAAATGCGCTTCGGAGGCGAGATTCGCCAGGCGCACCTCAACGCGTTTTATCATCGTCATAGTACTGGAACGTTTAGATTCGACGGCAGCCAAGGACCTTGGGGCGGGGCCACGGGTTGCGGTTCTGCGACGCCCCCAGCTGCATGCGCAGGTATAAGCTCCACTGCTCTGGCGCTTGCCGACTATTTGGCCGGCGACGTATCCAGCTCTTCAGTGGCTGTTGGCGATCCGGAGCGCTGGGTCAAGGTCAATGCCTTCAACCTTTATTTCCAAGACGGCTGGCAAGTTACGAAAAAACTGAATCTGACCTTTGGAATGCGTTACGAATACTTCGGACCGATGCATAGCGACAAGAAGGACATCTCCGTCTTTATTCCTGGACCGGGATTCAAGACACAGGGAGCTGGGATTGAGTCCATTTACCCGCCGGACAAGAACAACTTCGCGCCTCGGTTCGGTTTCTCCTATCAACCCACTGCGAAGGGTGACCTTGTGGTGCGCGGTGGGCTAGGCGTTTTCTATGATCAGATTAACCTAAATCCGTTCCTGGATTTCCGACCGCCCATCACCGCATCGCAGGGGATTCAGGGCAATGCATTTGGTCCGAACGGTGTTTCCACGATTAGCCGGAGCGGTTACAACTGGGGCTTCGATAGTGCAGGGCAGGCGCAGTTCGGCGGCGCGTCCATCTTCGGGCCACGCGCTACCTGTGCCGATCCTAATTGCGCGGGACCGGGTGATCCTCAGGGCCTGAGCGCCTATTCCGTCAGCCAAAACTTCCGCACGCCGTACTTCTACAACTACAACCTGCAGATCGAGAAGAGCCTCGGCAGTGCCGCGGTGTTCCAGGTTGGATATGTCGGCAGCGCAGGGCGAAAGCTAAACATCATCTCCAATATCAATCAGAGCGGTACCTTTACGCACTTCGGTAACATCCTCCAGATGAACAGCGTCGGTACTTCCAATTACAACTCTCTCCAGAGCAGCTTCAGGCTCAGGGCATGGCACGGATTGAACTCGACGGTCGGCTACACTTGGTCCCACTCTCTAGATGAGATCAGCGAATATCGCGCCACGATTCTGGATGACGCGACAAATCTCAAGCTGGACTACGGCAACAGCGATTTCGACACACGGCATCTTTTCACGGCAAGTTTCGTGTATGAGGTGCCCAAGGCGCCGTGGGCCCATGGCTGGTCCGCCAGGGTCGTCAACGGCTGGGAAGTCAGCAGCTTGTGGGTCTTCCACGCCGGACAGCCCTTTGACGAGGTGCGATCTTACCTCAACCTCGTTGGCAACCCATTCGCTAGCGGCAATGGCGTTACTATCGATCACAAGTTCTCCGCGGCGAATGGAGGCACACTGTGGGTCAATCCTACAGCATTCTGCGATCCCAATGCCGGTGATCCGCAGTGCACAGGATCATCCTTCGGGAACATCGCCCGGAACAGATACTACGGGCCGGGATATGGATCCGTGGATCTGTCGGTCATCAAGAGCATCCCCGTCACCGAGCGCGTAAAAATACAGCTTCGCATGGAAGTCTTCAACCTCCTGAACCGACTAAATCTCGCTTCCGGAGTCGGGTCGGCAGCAGTGGGAGGCGTCAACTCGCCGAACTTCAATACCTGCAACCAGGGTCCAACCACGAATCACCGATGCTCGACGAACCTAGCCGATGGATTCGGCTATGTAACTGACACCATCGGTGACTTCAACGGCGCGCCTGGGCTTGGTCCTGGCGAACAGTTCAACATGCAGCTCGTCGCGAAGATCATCTTCTAACGACTGCGCAAACCTTAGCCAAGAAGGCTCCCGAGCGGATCGGGGGCCTTTTTGTTTTTGGAGATCGTTGCTAGGGAGATCCTTCGACGCAATGCTTCTTAGGACAGCTAGCTATAGCTGGTCATCATCGCATAAGCTGTTTAACCATAACTGGGCCACCCCCTGGGTTTTTTGTAAGTGTTGCATCTAAAGAACTTGGAGTTTATGTAAGCGGTTTAGAATCGACACTTGCGGTCATTTCTATAAGTGTTGATTCTAAAGGGGTGTTGGTCTGAATGAATTAGGCTCCAATCTAGTGGTCCCGTATATAACTTTACAGGACAGCTGGGCTTCTTTTTCCCCCTGGGCTGGGTGGATCCGGGTTTGATCTGCTCCATCTGGAGCCGCGCGCGATCGATCTTTTTGATGATGTCCTCGACGGTGGCGCTCCAGATGAACGGCTTGGGGTTTTTGTTCCAGGCTTGCATAAACGCCTCGATGGCCTGCTTCAGATGCGGCACACTCAGGAAACTGCCCAGCGGGAGTCAATCGTATTTTGCGGGAGTGCCAAAGCTCGATGGGAGTGCCCCCCTTTCTTAACTGGATAAGAATCTCTTTACGGGAAGGCTCTGCAGAGGAGAAACCGAGGCCGCAATGAGAACAGTGTGCCTGGCGGCTGGGCGTTTGGAGCGCAGCATGCTGCGCCCCTACAAAGCTGTGACGAATGCGGTTGACGTGCGCTGAAGAACCGGCGCTAGCGGTGGAGGAACTCTTCGAGGAGTAGCCGGGAGAGGCGGCGGGTGTTGTGGCGGATGACTCCATGTTCCTCGAGGAGGTTGTCCAAGATAACGCGGAAGCCGAGCTTTTGGAGCGCGGGGAGATCGATGGCCACCGGCTCAGCGCCCTGCGCGCGATAGCGCCGAGCCACCTCGGGCGACACAGCTTGGCGATTGGCGATCACCCAATCGATGACCGGGCGCGGGACGTGCTTTTGGATCGCGCGAAGGTGATCGGCGAGAGCGTAACCAGCGGTCTCCCCGGGCTGGGTCATCAGATTGGCTACGTAGACGCGTGGAGCGTTCGATTTGGCCATGGCGCTGGCAATTTCCGGGATCAGCAGATTCGGAAGAATGCTGGTGTAGAGCGAGCCGGGACCGAGAAGAATCAGGTCGGCCTGCTTGATGGCTTCGATGGCCCCACTGAGCGGACGCACGCGGCGCGAAGAAAGCTTGAGTTTTTTGATCGGCGTGCGGCTAGCGCTGATGCGCGTTTCGCCATGGACGGTGCGGCCGTTTTCGAGTGTGGCAACGAGGTGCACGTTCGAAAGCGTCGAGGGAAAAATGCGGCCACGAATCGCCAGCACTTTGCTGCTGACACGGATAGCTTTGGTGAAATCGCCGGTGACGTGAGTGAGCGCGGCGAGGAAAAGATTGCCGAAATTGTGGCCGATGAGGCCGCGACCCGCGTGAAAACGATATTGGAAAAGGCGGGCGAGAAGGGCTTCGTCTTTCGAAAGCGCCACCATGCAATTGCGAATGTCTCCGGGAGGAAGGATGCGGTTTTCGCGACGCAAGCGGCCGGAGCTGCCGCCGTCATCGGTGACCGTGACGATGGCGGCGAGATCGGCGATGGGGCGTTCAGTGCTGGCGAGTTCGTCGGTGCGGTGAATGACCAGTTCCTTGAGGCCGCGGAGGAGCGTGGAGAGGCCCGTGCCGCCTCCGAGAGCGACGACGCGGAAGCCGCGGGAAAGAGTCTTTGGTTGGGAGGCACGTTTTTTCACATCGGCTTTCAGGATTTCCGAAGAGAATTCGCCCTAGAAAAAGGAATTTTACACAGAGAACGCAGAGGACACCGAGAACGGAGAGAAGAAAAAACAGGACGGGTTAAGGCCTGCCCTGACACAAATCGCTAACCGGCGGTGCCATCTTTCTCCGGATAGAGCAGCTCGGTGAAACGCGGGTCTTCCTGGAGGAAGGCAAAGTCTTCGTCGTTGCGCGCGTGATAGCGATTTTCCGGACGCAATTGAATGGCGACCTTCAGATTGGCCAGGGCGGAATCAGCTTCGCCGGTCAGGCAATCGAGCGCGGCCAGCGCGTAGTGAATATGGTCGGCCTTGGGCGCGGCTTTGCGGGCTTTGTCGAGACTTTCGCGGGCATCATCCCATCGGCCGATGTTCATCATGGCCACGCCACGCTGGTAATGCTCGTCGGCGGTGCGAGGATTCTGCTCGTGGGACGGCTTCATGCGCTGCTCTGCGATTTTCACATGCATGCGCGCGCGATCCGCGAGTTCTTTGCTAGGGCCCTCCAAGACTTTTTCAAGTTCCTGCTTGGCGCGGGCGAATTTCTGCTGATGAAAGAGGGCCAGGGCTTCGTCGTAGACTTTAAGCTGCGCCTGGACGCGGGGATCAACCAGCTCGACACCCCCCCGCTGGGCGGGCGGAGGGGGAGGGAAAGTCTTTTTTTTCTGTGACTTAGCCTGACTCCGCGGCTTGCCCTTGGAATGCCTGGATGACCCCGAAGAGGGCTTACGCGCTTTAGCCATGGGGCGAATGCTAGCAGAGCAGGATTCTGGCGTCAACGGATGTGAGCGGATGTGAGCGGCAGTCGACTGGTCGGGAGCGGAAGTGTCAGGCGTTACCGAACGGAGGCATGGGCCAAAAATAGGGCGTGGAGTTCGGAGCGGAATCGCGGACACTGTAGGTGCAGTACACGCAAGGCGACACGCGGGGCGCGAAGGCTGGCCAGCCTGCGTCGCGTATGCTATAAGTTTGTGGCCGAATTCTGGTTGACGACAACGTGCCTTTCATCAACTTTCCTGCTCGCGAAATTAACTGCAAGCTGGTGTACTACGGTCCAGGTCTGGGCGGAAAGACCGCCAACTTGCAGTGGATCTACGACCACACCGGACAAAACCAGAAGGGCAAGATGGTGTCCCTGGCAACCGAGACGGACCGGACGCTCTTTTTCGACTTCCTGCCTCTGGATTTGGGAACGGTGCGCGGATTCAAGACGCGCTTTCATTTATATACGGTCCCCGGACAGGTGTTTTATGAAGCCAGCCGCAAGCTGATCCTGAAAGGTGCGGACGGCGTGGTGTTCGTGGCGGATTCGCAGGAAGAACGACTGGACGCGAATTTCGAGACGATGGAAAACCTGATGGAGCACCTGAAAGAGCACAACTTGAATTTCGCGACGATTCCGTACGTGCTGCAATTAAACAAGCGCGACCTGCCGAACGCGATGACCGTGCCGGAATTGACGAAGCAGCTCCAGAAAAAGGGCGAGCCGATTTTGGAAGGCGTGGCTATTCAGGGATTGGGCGTATTTGAAACCCTGAAAGAATTGGCTAAACTGGTTCTAGCCGAATTGAAAAAGGGCGGATAACAAGGCTCGCCCAAACACCGGCAATTCCCCGAGCACCGACTTTCAAAACTTCATTCCGCTAACGGAGGCGAAAGGTCGCTTCGATCATAACCATGCAGGTTACCGGTTCGCCCTCGCGCGTTGCGGGTTTGAACTTCCAATCGCGTATGGCGCTCACGGCCGCCGCATTCAAACCAAACGGCACTCCACGAACAACCTTGGATTCTACCGTGCTTCCCGCTGCGGAAACGGTTACTTGCAAAAGCACGGTGCCATTGAACTTGGCTTCTCGGGCAGGATTGGTATAGTTCGGTTGAGGACAGTACGAACAACCAGGAGAAGTGACTCCGCCCACTCCGGCTCTGACGACCAGCGGGATAGTGGACGCGTTGGAAGAAGGAACTGTTTTGGAGAAGGAATCAATGGGGTTAAGATCAGTGTTCGAATCAGGATCCGGAAAGGAGAATTCCTCAACAGGGCCTGTCCTCTCCTTTTCGCACGAGCGTAAGGTCACCTCGACGCGCACGTACGCCCCCTGGTCCTCGGTTGTACCACTCAGGACGGCCGTGGCGCCCAGTTGTTTCCCGAGCCAGCGGATGGCCTTTTCACTGTTGAGAAGAGTGGCGGGAATGCGTTCTTGTTCCAGGTACGTTTGGAAACGCGAACGCTCGATGACTTGAATGGCCTGCTGCTGGGAGGCGAGTTCGTTCGAGAACGCGTCAGCGAGGTGCATGCCTAGTTGCGACGTTGCGCCTGAGGGAAGCGTGAAATTTGCGACCAGGATGCTGCAGTCCCCCGGCTTGCAATCCGATTTCCCGGCTCCTTGAAGGATGCGGTTGGCGAGCGCGCGTATTTCGATTTCCGGCAGGGTGACCGAGGAAGTCTCCTGAGAATGGGAATACGCGGCTCCCATGAGCGCTAGAAAAACGGAAGCAGCAATCCGCAATGCGCTCCGAGAACGATTTCGTTTTGCCATCAAGCGGGAGTGTAGCACATGGCCAACACCTGAAACGACCAGTGCGAAAACAGCTAAAAGTTGTTGACTGCGGCCGATTCGGACTCGAAAGTCGGGATGGCTTCGACGAGGCGGGTGACGGTGAGGGCGTCGCGGACGCGGCCGGGGCCGCACACCAAACGGAGCACACCGCCTTCGCGGGCGAGCTTGATGGAGATGCGCACGAGCGTGGAGATCCCGGAGCTGTCAATCTGCGGGATGCCGTTCAGGACAACGACAACTTTCTTCGCGCCAGCTTTGACCACAGATTCGAGCGCGTCGTGGAGCTGCTCGGCAGGCTCGCCGATAGTGAGGCGGCCGTGAACTTCCAGTACGGACACTCCGCCGGATTCGCGCACCTTGATTTCCATGGGCAGCCTGTCAGTCATGGCCGTGGGTCAATCCATCCTCATCGGGCTCGGATCACCCTTCACCGCGCCGCACGGCATTATACGCTGGAGGATACCTGGTACAAAGGGAACCGTTCAGAGAAGTATACGGGTCGAGTCGTCCGGAACCAGAGGACAGCGGCGCATCAGAAAAACAAATCCAGGGAATGAAAATTTCAAACTGTGACCAAGAACGCGCTTGCGTATAATGCAGGGCGACGAAGTGGCGGGTCCCCGGAAGTCGAATCCAGAACCAGCGGAGCGGACATATCTATGAAGTGCGTAGGATGGAAGTGTAGTTTCAGCTTTGTCCTGGTGCTTGGGGCCCTTCTGCTCACTGTTGCTCCCCTCTCGGCACAACAAACACCCGCCTCTTCAGCCGCTCCTTTGACGATCGGGGCTTCTGCCGCGACCTCGGAAATCCCCAGAGCAGTCAATGAAAAACTGGCACAGCTGGACAAGGACGTGAAAGCGGCTCAGTCCTCCGCGGACAACGCCTGGATGCTGGTGAGCGCTGCGCTGGTGCTGATGATGACTGGACCTGGGCTGGCGCTTTTCTATGGCGGCCTGGTCCGGCGGAAAAATACCCTGGCGATAATGATGCAGAGTTTCGCGTTGATGGCGTTGATCACGATGATGTGGGCGCTGGTCGGGTACAGCTTGTGCTTTGGCGGCGACGGCCATTTTATTGGCAGCTTCGAGCACGCGTTTCTACGCGGCGTGGGTGCGGACCCGAATCCAGATTACGCCGGAACGATTCCACAACTCACCTTTATGGTCTACCAGTTGATGTTTGCGATCATTACGCCGGCACTGATTACCGGCGCGACCGCCGAACGCATGAAATTCAGCGGCACGGTGCTCTTCCTGGCGCTGTGGTTTCTGGTGGTGTATGCGCCGCTGGCGCACATGGTGTGGGGTAAGGGCGGGTTCTTGAACGCCTCCCTCGGAGGAAAATTTCCGACCCTGGATTTTGCGGGTGGTACAGTTGTGCACATTTCTTCGGGCGTTTCCGCGCTGGTCTGCGCGCTGTATCTTGGCAAACGCACCGGATATCCAAAGCAGCCGATGCCCCCGCATAGCCTGGTACTGAGCTTCATCGGTGCCTGTCTACTGTGGGTAGGATGGTTCGGATTCAACGCCGGCAGCGCGCTGGCTTCCAATTCGCTGGCCACCAGCGCGTTCGTGGCCACACACTTCGCGGCTGCCGCAGCGGCACTGAGCTGGAGCGCTGCGGAATGGTTCAAGAACGGCCGAGCCAGCGCGCTAGGTGCGATTTCAGGCGCGGTGGCGGGACTCGTGGCGATTACTCCGGCAGCCGGGTTTGTGGGGCCGATGCCGGCGCTCGCGATTGGTTTGATCGCGGGCGTGGTCTGCTACTGGATGGTGACGAAAGTGAAGGCCATCTTCGGATATGATGACGCGCTGGATGCTTTCGGCGTGCACGGCGCAGGCGGCACGATCGGAGCGCTGCTAACCGGTGTGTTCGCTCAACAGGTAATCAACCCCATCTTTGGAGCGGGCAAGGCCGTCGGCGCGCTGGACGGGCATTGGGGCCAGGTCGGCAACCAGCTCGTGGGTGTCTTGATCGCCTGGGTCTTTGCGCTGGTGGGAACGCTCGTGCTGCTCAAGATCGTAGACCTGCTGACCGGCATACGCGTGCCGGAAGAGCATGAGATCGAAGGACTGGACATTACACAACACGGCGAAGAGGCTTATAACCTTGAGTCGTAGGGAAAGCTGACAAGGAGCATCAGGCAGGGGGCGGAGCGGAAACACCCATGATGAAAATCGAGGCAATCATTCAGCCCTCGCGGTTTGAATCGGTGAAAGATGCCCTGCGCGAAATAGGCATCGAGGGGATGACGGTGACGGAGGTGCGCGGGCACGGCCGGCAGAAGGGTCACACCGAGGTGTATCGCGGACGCGAATACACGGTGGACCTGCTACCAAAAATTAAATTGGAGATGGTGCTGCCGGATGCGCTAGTGAACCGAGTTGTGGACACAATTTTGAAGACAGCCAAGACAGGGAAGATTGGTGACGGTAAGATATTCCTATCGAGGGTTGAGGAAGCAATCCGGATTCGCAACGAGGAACGCGGTGAAAACGCGCTCTAGCCAATCATTTTTGGCCACCGGGCAGCCAGCTTATTGACCGCAGGGCGATAAACGTGACGACCGCTGCACGCCCCAGTCTCAATCCGGACATCCCACCCGCAAAGAACATGCAAAGTTCCCCAACGCCCCTATCCGTGCTCGGCTCGCAGGCCGACACCGAGCGGCAACGCATCCGGCAACAATTTGAGACCGGTACGAGTGCGCGAGAAACCGTGCGCGCGCAGTGCGAGCTGGCGGACCGCAACGTGCAGCAAATCTTTGACGAAGTCTTGCGCGTCCAAAGCCGCGAGCCGCAAGGGCTTTGCCTGCTGGCGCTCGGCGGCTACGGGCGGAGGATGCTGTTCCCCTACTCCGATCTGGACATTCTATTCTTGCTGGGAAACGAGAGAATCGAGCAGGAATCACGGCCGCTGATCTCCGAATTTTCGCGAACATTGTGGGACATCGGATTCCGCGTCAGCTCGGCGGGGCGCACCCTGGAAGAGTGTAAGCGGATCGAAGAAGACAATGCGGAGTTCCACCTGGCCTTGCTGGATCGCCGATTCCTGGCGGGCGATGCCGCGCTCTTCGAGAAGTTGGACACGAAAGTGCTGCCCGCGTCGGAAAAACAGGCGCGGCCCTTTCTGCTGGCGCAAATCCACAGGCTGACCAGGGAGCGGTTGACGCGCTATGGAAATACCATCTTTCACCTCGAACCCAACGTAAAAGAGTCGCCGGGCGGCATGCGCGATTATCAAGCCGCCATCTGGCTGCGGCAGATCGTCGACGAAAGAAAAGGAATTCGCAACATCACCGCCGCGGAGGAAGAGCTGTCCGCGGCAGCCGTCGATTTTCTCAGCGCCATCCGATGTTTTCTGCATTACAGCAACGGCCGGAACGATAACACCCTCACCTATGAGCTGCAGGCGGCAGCAGCAGAACGCGGGCTGGGGGTGGGCGACGGGGTGGCGCGAACTCCTGCCGAATGGATGCGCCAGTATTTTCGTCACGCCCGCACGCTGAACCGGCAGCTCTTGCGCTATCTCGAGCAGAAAGCGCCCGTGACGTTAACGCTGCGGCAGCGCTTTTTCAACGCAGCGCGCGCCGCCAAATCCCCGCCAGGTGAAGACAAGTTTTTCGCCGTGCGTGACGGCCTGCTCGAGGTACTCGACCAGCCGGTGCTGTCGGACCGCGCGGTCACCTACTCTCTCTTCGCGGAAGCCGCTCGCACCGGGACTCCGCTGAGCCGTGAGGCGGAGCGCAGCATCGGTTATATCCTGACGCATCCGGAACTTCCTCCGAAGAACACGGAGATTTCCTGGGCCACACTGCGAGAGATTCTGAGCTCCGATTATCCGGGTGTGGCTTTGCGGTCGATGCAACGGCTGGGGTTGCTGACGGAAATCCTGCCGGAATTCGGGATGATCGACTCGCTGGTGGTGCGCGATTTCTATCACCGCTATACCGTGGATGAGCATTCTTTGCGAACCATCGAGCACCTGCAGGAATTGGCGGAGCCGCCGGATGAGCGCGGAGCGCATTTCGGGCCGCTGTGGAGGACCGCCGAGCGGCGGGACTTGCTGATTCTGACGCTGCTCCTGCACGACGTGGGCAAAGGAATGTCCGTGGAGAATCACGTTACGGGCGGCCTCACGGCGCTGGCTAGCGCCGCCAGGCGATTGAACCTTTCGTCGGAAGAGAAAGAAGAAGTTCACTTCCTCATCGAACACCACCTGGACATGTCCGCCACTGTGCAACGGAGAGACATCTTTGATCCTGCCACCGTTTCGGCTTTTGCGCAGTCCGTCACAACGCTGGAACGTCTGCAAAGATTATGCCTGCTGACCTATGCAGACATTCACTCCGTCAATCCGGAAGCGCTGACGCCGTGGAAGGCGGAAATGCTGTGGCAGCTTTTCGTGGCCACTTCAAACCACTTCAGCCGCACGCTGGATCGCGACCGCTTGCACGCGTCGGATGAAGGCTCGCTGCTCGAGCGGGTGCAGGCGCTGGCGGGCGACACCACCCTCGAAGAGATCGAGCGGTTCCTCGAAGGATTCCCGCGGCGGTATCTCGCGGTGCATTCAGCGACGGAGATTGCGGCGCACTTGGCGCTTTACCAGAAGCTGGGAACGGATCCCGTGCAGACGGAGCTCCTCGCCACCCGCCATGGTTTCTCCCTGACGTTGCTCGCGGCGGACCGCCCGGCACTTTTCGCGACGATATCGGGCGTGCTGACAGGCTGGGGCATGAACATCAACAAGGCGGATGCCTTCGCGAATGCCGCCGGCGTCGTGTTGGACACCTTCCACTTCGCAGATCTGCACCGCACTCTGGAGCTGAACCCCAGCGAGGCTGAGCGCTTCCGCAAGAGCCTCGCAGATGTCGTGAATGGAAAGGCACCCCTCGAACCACTCCTGAAAAGCCGCGAAAGCGCCGGCCGCGGGCGCGCACCCAAGGTCACCGTCGAGACGCGCATCAACTTCGACGACGCGTCTTCGGCACACAGCACGCTGCTCGAAATCGTTACCCAAGACCATCCGGGATTGCTCTATGAGATCGGTTCGGCGCTGGCGCGCTTGGGGTGCAACATCGAAGTCGCGTTGATCGACACGGAAGGCCACAAGGCTATCGACGTGTTTTATCTTACGGCGCAAGGGAAGAAGCTCACCACGCAAAAGCAAGAGCTGCTCCGCGAAGTGCTCCAAGGAACCCTGGCCTAGCCCGTGGTACCCAAAGGTTCTATCCGGCTCATCTGACAGAGATCCCGGGATTGATTGGTTGTCTGCACCCACTGAGAGTGGGAGACGTGGCTCGAGTTTTTTCTAACGGCAGTGAAAAAAAACAGCCCAACAGGGTCCAGCAAGACCGCCGGGAGAGCTTTTTGCTTGGCGTTTTGCTGGAGATAGTATCAGCCAGTTCATAACAGGTATTATTCGGACATGAAAGAGGTAGGCGGTGCAATTCGTCTAGCGGCGACGGACCTCAGCAACCACCTTGCCTGTCGTCACCTTACGAGTCTTGATCTTAGCGTTGCACGCGGAGAGCGGACTGCGCCGGACTTTGAGGCGCCGGACCTGTGGGTCGTGCGGGAGCGCGGCGCGCTGCACGAGGCGGCTTATTTGGCGTTTCTGGACAAGTGCGGGCTTGAGATATTGAATCTAGCGAACGCGGGGGACGAAGCTCAGGTCTTGGGGGAAACCCAACGGGCCATGAGGCGCGGGGTGGAGGTAATTGCGCAGGGCGCGTTGAGCCACGGCCGCTGGTTTGGGCGGCCGGACGTTCTCAGAAGGGTAGCGAAGCCGAGCCAGGTCGGGAATTGGTCGTACCAGGTGTACGACTGCAAGCTGACGCGGGAAACCAAGGCGGCCACGATTTTGCAGCTGTCGTTATACTCGGAGCTGCTGGAAAAGATTCAGGGATGTGGACCGGAATGGATGTGGGTAATCCCTCCCGGCGAAAACTTTGAGGGAGAAGCGTATCGCCTGGCGGAATATGCGGCGTATTTCCGATGCGTTAAGGACCGGCTGGCACGGTCGGTGCAGGACAGCACCAGGATCGGGACGTACCCAGAGCCGGTGGCGCACTGCGACGTGTGCCGGTGGTTTCGCGAGTGCGATAGGCGGCGGCGTGGGGACGATCATCTGTCGCTGGTGGCGGGAATTCGCAAGCAGCAACGGAACCAATTGGAAGAATGGGACACCGGGACGATGGCCAAGCTGGCGGTGTTGCCGATACCGCTGAAAAACAGGCCCAAGCATGGTTCAAGAGAAGGGATCGAGCGCGTGCGGGAGCAGGCGCGGGTGCAGGTGACGGGTCGCTCAGAGAAGCGCCTGGTGCATGAGGTGCTTTTGCCGGTTGCGGAGGGATTGGGCTTTTGCAGATTGCCTGAGCCGTCGGCGGACGATGTGTTCCTTGATCTGGAAGGCGATCCGTTCGTTGGCCAATGGGGACTGCAATATCTGTTCGGGTTTGCGTTCAACAATGCGGGCCACGAATTGCGTTACGAGAAGCGGTGGGCGCTGAATCGCGAGGAGGAAAAAAAGGGATTCGAGTGGCTGGTGGACGAAGTCATGCGGCGGCGCGAAGCGAATCCCAAGATGCATGTATATCACTTCGGCGGGTACGAGCCTGCTGCGCTGAAACGATTGATGGGAATGTATGTAACGCGGGAAGACGAAATCGACCGGATACTGCGAGCGGGAGTGCTGGTAGATTTGCATCAGGCCTTCAAGCAAGGCGTGCGGGCGAGCGTGGAAGAGTATTCGCTGAAAAAAATCGAGGCGTTTTACGGATTCGAGCGCAACACGCCACTGGAGGTGTCGCGGGCGGCGATGCGGTATGTGGAGCATAGGCTGGAGTTAGGCTGGGGCGATGAACAGCTGCCGGAATCGATTCGCGAAGCCATGGAGGGATACAACAGCGAAGATTGCTTTTCCACGGCCAAGCTGAGGAATTGGCTGGAGGAGGAGCGCAGCAAATTGGTGACAGGCGCAACTGATGTGCCGCGATTTGTGGACCGGGAGGAAGAGGGGTCCGAGGAACTGGATGAAAGACAGAAGCGCGTTGTGGCACTGGTAGAAGAATTAACCGCCGGGATACCGGCGGACTCGAAGGCCCGTACGAACGAGCAGCAGGCGCAGTGGCTGCTAGCGCAGCTGCAGGATTGGCACCGGCGAGAGGACAAGGCGACGTTCTGGGAGGGTTATCGGCTGGCGGAGCTGGACGATGTGGACTTGTTGGAAGAGAAAGCGGGGTTGGCGGGGCTGAAGTTGTTGGAAAGGTTGGTGGTTGAACGAAAGATTCCCGTAGATCGCTATGCGTTCGCGAAGCAGGAGACGGAAGCGCGCGTCGAACAAGACCTGTATTACCAGGGCGAGAAGTTCGGTAGCGTGTTGTCAATCGACGCTGTGGAACACACCATCGATATTAAGAAAACGAGAAAGACTGCTGAACTGCATCCAACTGCGGTGTACGTCTGGGAGCGGCCGCTTAAGGTGAAGGAGCAGACGGAGGCGCTTTTCCGGGTCGGCGAGTGGGTGGCGACGAATGGTATTGAGGCTGCCGGAAGATATCGTGCGGGGCGAGACTTGCTGCTGCGGAAGCGGCCGCGCCTCGCGAGAGGCGAAACGCTGGAGCCGCTGGCCGGCGAGGACCCCAAGAGCACAGCTTGCCGGATCGTATCTGCGCTTGAAGACTCTGTGTTTGCGATACAGGGGCCGCCGGGCGCGGGAAAGACGTTCACAGGCGCGCGAATGATCTGTGAGTTGGTGAAGGAAGGAAAAAGGATTGGCATTACCGCATTGAGCCACAAAGTGATTCGGAAGTTGCTCGAAGAAGTGGTCGGTGCGGCGAAGGAGGGAAGCCAGGAAGGTGTGCGGTGCATCCAGCGGTCGGACGTGGAAGAACCTACCGCAGAGATTGCGATCGCCAGGAAGAACGAGGAGGCCTGGGCGGCGCTTGAGTCCGGCCGCGCAAAGGTGTTGGGCGGGACGTCGTGGCTGTGGTCGCCGGAAGCAGCTTTCGAAGCAGTGGACGTGCTGTTCATCGATGAGGCGGGACAGATGGGGCTGGCGGATGTGCTCGCGGTGTCGCAGGCTGCGAAGAGTCTTGTGCTTATCGGCGATCCGCAGCAATTGGAGCGGCCACTGAAAGGGAGCCATCCGGATGGGGCGGAAAAATCGGCGCTAGAGCACCTGCTGGGTGACCATAAGACGATCTCGGCAGACACGGGATTCTTGTTGCCAAGAACGTGGAGGCTACATCCGACAATCTGCGAGTTCACTTCGGAACTTTTTTACGAAGAACGATTGCAGTCCGAAGTATTGACGCACAGTCGTGTGCTGGAAGGACACCCGTGTCTGAAGGGGGCCGGATTGTGGTTTGTTCCGGTGGAGCACGAGGGGAATCGGAACTCGTGCGCAAAGGAAGTGGAAATAGTGGCGCGGATTGTGGAGGGATTGCTAAAGCCGGAAGTGCGATGGTTCCGAGGCGCGGGCAACAGCCGGCGGCTAAAGGAAGACGATATCTTGATTGTGGCACCGTATAACGCGCAGGTAGCGGACTTATCGGCCCGGCTGCAGAAAATGCGGATCGGCACAGTGGACAAATTTCAGGGGCAAGAGGCACCCGTGGTGATTTATTCACTGACCACGTCGTCGCCAGAAGAAGCGCCGCGGGGAATGGAATTTCTTTTCAGTTTGAATCGACTGAATGTTGCAACTTCGCGGGGAATGTCGGCGGTTATTGTGGTAGGGAGCCCGCGTCTATTCGAGCCCGAATGCCGCACCCCTCGTCAGATGCAACTGGCAAACGCGCTGTGTCGCTATCGAGAACTCGCGACCATCGTTGATGAAGCAGATTTGTGAGCGATTCAGAAAGGCTCCACTGACGTTGCGCAGGTTTCATGATTCGCTTGTGGTTCGAAAGAGCCGTCACTCGTAACGCAAGGCCACCATGGGATCGACTCGGGTGGCGCGACGCGCAGGCAGGTAGCTGGCCATCAACGCGACAACCAGCAAGATCACAGATACGGCAGTAAACGTGATTGTGTCGGTGGGGCGCACACGGTACAGCAAAGAGGAGAGCAAGCGCGTGGCCGCCAACGCGCCGACGAGGCCTAGAGCCAGACCGATGCTGGCAAGGCGCATTCCGAAGCCCAGCACATCCCAAGCAATCTGCACTTGAGATGCACCAAGCGCCATGCGAATCCCGATGTCGCGCGTGCGCTGAGCTACAATGTTTGAAAGGACTCCGTAAATTCCGACTGACGAAAGTAGTAGAGCAGTGGTGGCAAAAATGGCCAGCAGAAAGGTATCGAAGTGCGCCCGCTCGAGCGTGCTGGAAATTTTCTGCTGCATGGTGGAGAGCCGATAAATCGGCACAGCGGGCGCGACGGAGGCCACGACACTTTGCAACTCGTGGACGGGCACCACGCCCCCGCGAGTCCGCACCACCAGGTCCATGGTGCGTCCAATCCAATCCCATGCACTGGGCGGCATTTGCGCAATCGGGATGTAAAACTCCGGCTGGACCTGGTGGTCGAGACCCCAGGCGCGCACATCCGCCACCACTCCGACGACCTCGTGCCACACCGGGTCCATACGGCCTTTCGGTCCGGCCTCACAGCAAACGAATCGCCTGCCGATGGGGTTTTCGCCGGGCCACATGGTGCGAGCAAGAGTTTCGTTGATGAGGGCGACGAGAGTGCGGTCGCGCGTGTCTTGTGAAGTGAAGTCGCGGCCGGCTCTCAGTGGCACGCGGGCGGTGGAGAGATAGCTGGGCGAGACGACTTGCAATTGCGAATTCACGAAATTCGCCGGGTCAAGTGCTTGGCCTTCGGCAAGCAGCCCATTGCTGCCTCCGCCGCCAGCCAGTGGAGCACGCGAAACGACCGCAGCGGACTCAACGCCAGGCAAAGCCGCGGCGACCGTGATCATCCGTTCAAACGTTTGCCGCGCAACGGAGGGATCGTGATAGCCAGGATCGGGGAGTCCGACGCGCCCGACAACGACGTTGGAAGTATCAAAGCCCGGATCGACATGCGACACCAGCAGCGCGCTGCGGACCAGCAGCCCAGCACCAACCATCAGAATTAAAGCCAGGGACACTTCTAAGACTACCAGGAGACTCCGGACTCGATCGCGAGTGCCCCCCGACGTGCTGGAGCCCATCTTGAAGACTTCGTTGAGACGAGTCGAAGCGGAGCGAAGGGCCGGAGCCAGCCCAAAGAAAAAACTGGAGAAAAGAGCAACCGCGCAAGCGAAGGCGAGCGTGCCGGCGTCGATACGCGACTGATCCAGCCGCGGCATTTCGGCTGGTCCGTGGGCGACTATCCAGGATACGGCCCAGTAGGCGAGCAAAACACCAACAACACCGCCGACAAGCCCGAGCAGGAGATTTTCCGCGAGAAGCTGTCGCACGATGCGGTTCGGCGAAGCTCCCAGCGCTGCCCGCACGGCAATCTCTTTTTGGCGAGAGCGAGAGCGGGTCAGCTGTAGATTCGCAATATTCGCACAAGCAATCAGCAACAAGAAGCCGACGGCGGCGAGCATCATACGCAGGCCCAACCGCTGGTCGCCCAGGAGCACGGTAGCGAGCGGCTGCAGGCGAAAACCGCGGTCCTGATCGTCAAGCGGGTACTGCTGCTGCAGGTGTTGGGCGATCACATTGAGCTCCGATTGGGCCTGCGCCAACGACCCACTCGCCTTAAGCCGACCCATCACATTCAGATAATGGTCATCGTGATCGGCTAACTGTTCCGCGGTGTACGCCGCAGGAATCCACAGATCAGAGTTGCTTAGCAATGGATCGAAGCTCTTGGGCATCACGCCGAGCACTGTGGTGGGCATGCCGTTGATGCGTATTGGCCGGCCGACGACCGAGGGATCTGCATGAAGCCGCGTGCGCCACAACCGCTCACTGATGACGACGACACGCGCCTGACCGGGCTTGTCCTCATCGACTGTGAAGAACCGCCCGGCGATGGGCTGCACTCCAAAGGTCGAGAAATAATCCGCTGTAGCGATTTCGCCGTCCACGCGCTCCGGGAGTTCGCGGGCTTCGAGGTTGAAACTAGCATTGTTCGAAGCGCATAGTTTGGCGAAAGAGGTGCTCGTTCTTCTTAGATCGGCGAAGTTGCCGACTGAGACGCCGGGGAAAAGATCCCGCCACTGCTCTTGCAAGTACACCACGCGAGAGGGATCTTCCATGGCCAATGGCCGCATCAAGACAGCATTGACGACACTGAATATCGCGGTTGTGGCGCCGATGCCTAGAGCCAGTGTGACTACGGCGACAACTGCGAAGTCCGGACTCTTCGAGAGGACACGCTGTCCGTAGTGGAGATCCTGCATCATTTCATCCACAACGCTGATACCGCGCGCCTCCCGGCCTTCCTCTTTGATGCGCTCGATGGCGCCGAACTCAAGGCGAGCGCGGCGCAGCGCTTCCTGGCGCGATACGCCGCTGCGGACCAAATCAGCGGCGAGCGCCTCGATATGAAACCGGAGCTCCGCATCCATATCGCTTTCCATACGAGAACGATGGTGAGTCGCCCGCAACCAAGAACGAAGCCGGCTCCAAAAAATCACACTTCCTCCGGTTTTGTGCCCAGGATTCCTGCGATAACGTCCGCCATGCTGTTCCAGTTTTGAGTTTCCGCCTGCAACCGGCGCTTTCCGGCCGCCGTGAGCCGGTAATACTTGGCCTTGCGCTTGTTTTCCGACTCACCCCATTCACTGGTAATCCAGCCCAGGTGCTCCAGGCGGTACAGTGCCGGGTACAGCGAGCCTTGTTGAATCTCCAGCCGATCTTTCGAAATCTGCTGGATGCGTAGCAGAATCCCGTAGCCGTGTAGCGGCCCGAGCGAAACGGCCTTGAGGATCAACATGTCGAGTGTGCCTTGCAGAAGGTCCAGTTGTTTGCCCACGGAAACGATCTCTCCTAGATAAGCTAGGAATATAAGCCCTTCTCTCCTAGACTGTCAAGGAAAAGGCTGCGGTTGCGCCATGCCCGGTTACCCGACATGTCCGGTTTATTTATCAGGCGCTAGACATAAGCCCGGGTGTCAATTGCTATTGATCGGGGCAGAGTTCGTGTACCAGCCCCGACGACTCTTGACGCACAGTCCTTGGTGTGTCGCTCATACTTCCACGAGGTGGTAATTGCGGGCGTTCGGAAGGTTTCAACACTACAAGTACATCCTTAGGGCTCCTTGCTCCCCACATTTGGCGTGCACCAGGATAAACTGCAGTTACTGGGAAATGGCGTTCATCGCGGTGATCAGCTCTTGACCGCATTGATGGCCCAAAAATCGCTGGCTAGGGTAGGCTCCGTCACATACGCGTATGGCATATAGAAGGACCCGTTGTCGCCTTCTGAAGACCCCCACGAGTTGCGCATCTTAAACACCAGCAGTGCGAGACTGTGCGTTTGCGCTTGATTCCGCGGTTTCGCTTTTGCCGCGGTACACGGGTGGTTCGGGCATGCCCGAGCATCATTTGGACCACCTATTTTGACCACCTATTTGGTTGACATTTTAGGTATCGAAGGCGCAAGGTACATATTCTAAAGTTGCTCAGCGCTGCAGAGCTTGCACCGGCAGGGGTCGAATATTTCGCGCCCGAGAACTTGATGTGTTTGTCGATCAGCAGGGTTGCTCGGATTAGTGAGCGGAGCACATTTTCAGTCTCTGTGACGGTCGCTATGCCTAACCGTCACGAGCAAGCGCCAAGCAGACGGGCGAACCTCCCAAAACGGTGGTTTACATGATGGTTCTTGGTCCGGGCCCGGTCAGTATCCAATTGAACGTAAATAACGAGGCACAGTCCATAAACTGCGAGCCGTGTCTTACCTTGCTCCAAGTGCTACGCGAGAAACTCGGCCTCACGGGAGCGAAGCAGGTGTGCGATCGTGCAACCTGCGGCGCATGTACCGTGCTCGTGAATGGCAAGCGGGTGTACTCCTGTTCGATTCTGGCCATCGATGCGCAAGATGCGAAGATCGAGACCGTCGAATCGCTTGCGCAAGACGGCACTCTTGATGCTTTGCAGCAGGCCTTTGTTGCTGCTGACGCGTCCCAATGTGGATACTGCACCCCGGGGTTCATCATGTCGGCGACCGCATTTCTGGCCGACAATCCTTCTCCAACCAAAGAGGACATCCGGAAGGGTATGTGCGGAAACCTCTGCCGATGTGGCACCTACGTGGGGATCGAAGAGGCCCTGTTGAGCATGTCCAAGACTCCCAAGCCATCAGCAATGGCCACGGAGAGGAGGAAGCGTGGCTGACTACTCGTGGCCTATAGCCGGCAGCCGGACTGCCATCGGCACGGACGTCAGCCGCATCGACACGCCTCTCAAGGTCAGCGGTCGCGCGGCTTATACGACTGATGTGCAAGCGCCGGGAATGTTATATGCCGTTACCGTGGGATGTCCTTATGC
>WNFP01000563.1_pt1 | contig 28204 bp, 32 predicted proteins | sample 5400201 | NCBI WGS metagenome assembly WNFP01 (sample SAMN13153355, study PRJNA577476) | soil metagenome | isolation source: 115 cm saprolite under Madrone tree | place: USA:California | collected 2016-06-14 | reverse complement strand
CTTGTACTGGCCGCCGTATTGCGCGGGCATCGAGCGCTTGATCTCCGGCAGATCGCGAACCGTCCACACCGCTGCCACGCCGGGCAGGGCGCGGGCGGCCTCCACGCCTATCTTGATGATGCGGGCGTGGGCATGCCGGCTACGTATGACGGCCATGTGAAGCAGGCCGGGTCGCCTGAGGTCATCGACATAACGTCCGGCGCCCGTGAGGAGCCGCCGGTCTTCCTTGCGCCTTGGAGACGCGCCGATCAGGCCTTCGGGTGGAGTTTCTGGGGGCGGAGTCACGGGGGGAAGTGTACCCCGGCTTTGGTATCATCCGCGCGTGACCGATGACAGTGCGACCAGCCGAGGCTATCGCGCGGTCGAGATTCTCTACCACGCCTATCTCACCGGCTTGATCCTCACGACCGTGACGCGGCGGAGCGGCGCGGACGCGGCCGAGCTGATCTTTCGCACGTTCAGGCGCCAGCACCTCGAAAAGTTCTTGCCCGGTCTCGCCAAGCTCGGCCTCTCGACCCTGCCTCATGCGGTGGCGTGCGCGCAGTACCACTACCTCTCCAACCATCTGGGCGGCGTGCGCGTGGAATACATGTACGAGTCCAACCGGAAGGCATGGATGCGCTACGTCCCTCCGAGGTGGATTTACGAAGGCACCGCCATCTGCGGCGTGCCGACCGAGGTGTCGACCGCCATGCTGCGCGGTTGGCACGCGCACAACGGGGTCTCGCTCGGCAATCCGCGCTTGGGCTTCGTCTGCACCAAGCAGACCACCGACGGCCAGCCCGGCCTCGAGGGCTACTACTTCGAGTACGATCGCGACCTGGCGGCCGAGGAGCGCCTGCGCTTCGCCCCCGATGAGGAGGGGCCCGACTTCGATCCATCCATGGCGCCGCGTCTCGAGGGCGCCGACTGGCCGGCAGAGCGTTTCCGCAAGATCGTCCGCAACTATTCGATGGATTACGTGAGGACGATTCTTCCCGTACTCGCCGAGACTTTCGGCGAAGACGGGGCACGTGACCTCGGCGCGCGGACCGGCCTCCTGATCGGGATGCAGTATTTCGCTGAGACGGCCGGCCTCCTCGGGATCACCGGGGAGGGGCCGGAGGACTTTGCGGAGTATCTCGTCCGGATGGGCCGGGCCCAGGACGACCGGATCGAATGGTCGCGCGAGGGCGGCGACGTCGTCGTTCGCCAGCATACCTGGCGCCTCATGCAGGGCGTCGTCTCTCCCGCTCCCGCGGTCTTCGATTCATGGAATGCGCTCTGGCAAGGGGCGCTGTCCGTGCACAATCGGCACCTGGCGCTGGAGGCGAGCCGTCAGGTCGATGGCTTCATGTGGCGGGTGGTTCAAAGGAAGGAGGCGTCCCATGCCTGAAGCGGAAAGCGGGCGCGGATGGACCGACGATCCATATACAGAGGCGATGAGAGACGCGCTCGTGCAGAAGGTCGCCGAGCAGCAGCGGCGGGTCGCGGCGGCCGCCGGGACCGGCCTTGGCGGGCGCCTCGACCGAGGGCAGCACCAGAAGATGCTGCTCGGGGCTGTCGGCAGGCTGCGCGTGTTCGATCAGGTGCCTGCGGCGGTGCGGCTCGGCCCGCTCGCGGCGCCGTTCGCGCTTCCAGTCGCGTGCCGCTTCTCCAATGGGCAGCCGTGTCCGTTCTCAGACAAGACTCCCGACGTGCGGGGGGTCGCGCTGAAGTTCTTCTCGCCTCAAGGCGCCGAAACCGACATTCTGGCCACCAACGAGGGCGGACGGTCGCACGCGAAAGACGCGGAGTCCTTCATGGCGTTCGCGGACATTCTCGTCGCGAAGATCGAGCGCGGTGGCACCGGCGCATTCGAAGAGCTGCTCCAGGAGCTGCGCGAGGGCAAGCTGACGGCGGGTGAGTTTGCCCACATGGGAGCCGTCATCCTGAAGGAGACCGGGCTGCACACGGTTTCCAGCCTGTCACTTGAAAACTATTGGGGCTCGGTGGTCCAGCTGGGCGGCGCGGCCTTCAAGCATTCGCTCCTCGCCCACAGAGACACGCCGGCGTCGATCCAGTCCGATGCGGCCGGCGCCGACTCCCTTCGCCACGAGCTCTTGGCCCGATTGGCGCGAGGCCCGGTCAAGTGGCAGCTCTGCGTGCAGCTCTACGTCGATGAAGGCAGCACGCCTGTGAACGATGCCTCGAAAGCGTGGCAGAGCGCTACCGTCGCCATAGGGGAGCTCGAGATCTCCGCCGCGCCGTCGGAGGACGATGAGCGGACGATCAACCAAATGGCCTTCAACCCCGGCAACGGGTTCGACCCTATCGGGATCACCCACGCTCGAGTCGATGTCTATGCCGCCAGCGCCCGGAACCGGGCCGGCCGCGGTCTCCTTTCGTCCGCGCAGGCGCGCGAGTTTCTCGTCTCGCGTCGGTAGCGCCCTTGAGGCAGGATAGAAGCGTGCCTGCCGCGTCCGCTCTGGCGCAACGGGTGAAGCCGGAGGCGATGCGGCCGGCGCCACAGGGCGGGGATGCGGTTCCCGCGCCGTCGCCCCGGACAGCCGCCGGAGTAACGCCCGGCCGGCAGGCACATACCCGTGTCGATTCGCCGTGTCGCCGTTCGTCTCATATATGGATGACATGAGCGGGGCGCGGCCCCGCGAACCACAAGAGGAGGCGGATCATGGCGAAATTCCTGGTGTTGGCGCGGGGCACGGAGCAGCGTTACGCGAACCGGAGCCCGCAGGAGATGCAGCAGGTGATGCAGAAGTACATGGCGTGGACGGCCGGGCTTCGCGAGGCCGGCCGCATGCTTCACGGTGAGAAGCTCCGCGCCGATGGACGCGTCGTGCGTGGCGCGGCCGGCAAGATGACCGTCACCGACGGCCCGTTCGCGGAGTCCAAGGAAGTGCTCGGCGGCTTCTGGCTGCTCGAGGCCAAGAGCTACGAGGAGGTGCAGGCCTTCGTCAAGGACAACCCGCACCTGGAGGTCGGCTCGCTCGAGATCCGCCAGATCGACGACATGGGCTAGCCTCCCGCGTGGAAAGGGCCGCGCCGTCCGACGTCGACGCGCTCGTCGAGCACCTCTTCCGCCACAGCGCGGGACAGATGGTGTCGCGGCTCGCGCGCTGGCTCGGATCGGCGCGGCTCGATCTGGCGGAGGAAGCCGTGCAGGAGGCGCTGGTCCGCGCGCTCGAGACCTGGCCCTTCGGCGGCGTGCCCGCGGAGCCGCAGGGCTGGCTCTTCCAGGTCGCGCGTCACCGCGCCCTCGACCTCATCCGACGCGATACCTCCCTCCGCGGCAAGCTGGACATTCTCGAACGCGCCACCCCGGAGGCGGACGTGCGTGAGCAGCCGCTGGGTGACGACGAGCTCGCCATGATGTTCATGTGCTGCCACCCCTCGCTGCCGCACGCCGGACGCATCGCGCTGACGCTCAAGACCGTCGGCGGCTTCGGCGTTGGCGAGATCGCGGCGGCCTTCCTCGCCGAGCCGGATGCCATCGCCCAGCGCCTGGTCCGCGCCAAGCGACAGATCCGCGAGGAGGAGATCGCGATCGACATCCCGCACCCGGCGGAGCTTGGCGCGCGGCTCGACAGCGTCCTCGACGTGCTGTACCTGCTCTTCAACGAAGGCTATGCCGCGCACGGAGGCGAAAACCTCGTGCGCGGAGATCTCTGCGGCGAAGCGATCCGGCTGGCTGGCCTCCTGGCGCGCAATCCGGCCACCGACGTGCCGGCCGTGCACGCGCTCCTGGCGCTGATGCTGCTCCAGTCAAGCCGCCTTCCGGCCCGCGTGGACGACGCGGGCGATCTGCTGTTGCTCTCCGAGCAGGACCGCGCGCGGTGGGATCGCGAGCTGATCGCCGAGGGCATGGAGCATCTCGAGCGCGCCTCGTCCGGGAACGAGGTCACGCCCTATCACGTCGAGGCGGCCATCGCCGCCGCTCATGCCGTCGCGCGAGACGAGGTCTCGACCGACTGGGCGCTGATCGTCCGCCTCTACGACGACTTGCTGGCGCTCAAGCCCTCGCCCGTCGTCGCGCTCAACCGCGCGATCGCGCGCGCGATGGCCGAGGGGCCGGACGCCGGCATCGCCGCGATCGAGCGCATCGAGACGGACCCCGCCCTCGCGCGCTACTACCTGCTTCCCGCGGCGCTGGGCGGGCTCTGGCTCAAGCGCGGCGATCCCGTCCGCGCGGCCCGCCACTACCACGAAGCCCTCACGCGGCCCTGCTCCGCTCCCGAGCGCCGCTTTCTCGAGAAACAGCTCGCGAGGTGCGGCAGCCGCTAAGGGTATAGTGGCGGCGTGACAGGCCTGCCCGTCGAGGGCTTCCGCGGCACCCCCGAAGAAATCGAGCGCCAGTGGTATGAGCAGGTCTACCGCGGCCGCGGCGACAGCATGCTCCAGCTCACCTGGCGCGCGGTGCTCATGGGCTCGGTGCTGGGCGGGGTGCTGTCGCTGACCAACCTCTACATCGGGCTCAAGGCGGGCTGGGGCTTCGGCGTGGCGATCACCGCGTGCATCCTCTCGTACGCGATCTGGACCGCGCTGCACCGGGCAGGCATCGTGCGCACGCCCATGACGATCCTCGAGAACAACTGCATGCAGTCCGCGGCGAGCTCGGCGGGGTATTCGACCGGCGGCACGCTCATCTCGGCCTTCGCGGCATACATGCTCATCAATAACACCGTCATGTCGCTGCCCACCATGCTCGCCTGGGTGTTCTGCCTGGCGGTGCTGGGCGTGACGATGGCCATTCCGATGAAGCGGCAAATGATCAACGTCGAGCAGCTGCGATTTCCGAGCGGCATCGCCGCCGCCGAGACGCTGCGCGCGCTCCACGCCGAGGGCGAATCGGGCATGCGATCGGCCCGGGCGCTCGGCTGGGCGGGCCTGCTCGCCGTGGTCAGCAAGTTCTGGACGGAGGGCCTGGTGGTGGTGAGCGCCAAGCTCGCCCCATACATGATCGGGACGTGGACGGCCGCGTTCAACCACCGCGTGTTCGGCAAGGAGTGGATGGGACGCACCGTGATGATCTCGTGGGAGCCCATGTTCATCGCCGCCGGCGCCATCACGGGCCTTCACGTCTGCTGGAGCATGTTCCTCGGCAGCGTGACGGCGTGGATGATCTTCGCGCCCATCCTCCAGCACCGCGGCATCATCCAGGGCGAGGGCTACGCCGCCGTCGTGCAGTGGACGCTCTGGGGCGGCGTGGCCTGCATGGTGACCTCGAGCCTGCTCTCGTTCGCGCTCCAGTGGCGCACGGCGCTCGCCGCGTTCGCCGATCTGCGCGCGCTCTTCGGCGGGGGCGGTGGCAGGAAAGACGCGCACGATCCGATCGCCGCGATCGAAACGCCCGCCTCGTGGTTCGTCGGCGGCCAGCTTTTCGGGCTCATCGGTCTGGCCTGGCTCGGCCACCGGACCTTCGGCATGCCCTATTGGGAGACGGTGGTGGCGGTGCTGCTGTCGTTCGCGCTCGCGCTGGTCGCCTGTCGCGTGACGGGAGAGACGGACACCACGCCTGTGGGCGCGATGGGCAAGATCACCCAGCTCACCTTCGGCGCGATCTCACCCGGCCACGTGAACAGCAACCTCATGAGCGCCAATGTCACCGCGGCGGCGGCGGGAGGCAGCGCCGATCTCCTCACCGACCTCAAGAGCGGCTATCTCCTCGGCGCCCATCCGCGGAAGCAATTCATCGCCCAGTTCTCCGGCATCTTCGTCGGCACGCTCGTCAGCGTGCTGACGTTCAGGCTGCTCGTCCCCGACGCCTCCGCGCTGGGCACGGACCAGTTCCCCGCGCCCGCGGCGCAGACGTGGCGCGCCGTCGCGGTCGCGCTGTCTGAGGGGCTCCGGGCGCTGGGGCCCGTCAAGACGTGGTCGATCGCCGTCGGCGGCGCCGTGGGCATCGTTCTCACCGTGCTGCCGCTGATCTTCCCCGCGCGCCGTCATTTGATTCCCTCTCCGGCCGGCGTGGGATTGGCGTGGACCTTCCACTGGTACTACGGGCTTCTCTTCTTCATCGGCGGCGTCATCGGCTGGTGGGTCGAGAAGAAGCGGCCGACCTGGGCGGCGGAGTACACCTTTCCCGTGGCGTCGGGCTGGATCGCGGGCGAGAGCCTCACAGGCGTCGGCCTCGTGATGTGGGAGAACGGTCCCGAGTTGGTCCGCAAGATCTTCGGCTAGAAAGCCCCGACGAGCGAGCGCGCAAGCAGGCCGTCGAGAGGGGTCCAGATGCGAGGCGGCGAGCGCCGCGGCACCCCGAGGCGTAGTCCTTCTACGTTGAGGGGTGCCGCAAGTTCGCCCCAAAATGTACTTACGTATGGGTCGCAGATGGGCCCTTATCGGCGGCCTGGGCCAACCAGAGACCGAGGGCGACCATGGCAAGGCCGAGTAATGAGAACGCCGAGATCTGCTCGGCAAGGAGTAGGGCTCCTAGCCAGGCGGCCGTGATGGGGCTCAGCGCGAGGAAGACCGTGACCTGCGTCGCCGGCGCGTGGCCAAGGGCCCAGAGCCAGAGGAAGTAGCCGACCCCGCTATTGAGGCCGATGAAGATGACGGCCAGCCAGCCGCCCGGCGTGAAGCGCGGCACGGACGTGAAGAAGCCCTCGCCGGCCGCAAGCAGCGAGAGGAATCCCACCGACGCGAGCATGGCGAAGGCGCTCACCGGCAGCGCCGGGTATTTCTGGAGATACGGCCGGTACAGCACGCTGCAGACGGCGCCGCACACAGCGCTGGCGAAGACAGCCAGCTCGCCCGTCCACGTGTGCGCTGCTCCGCCGCCCTGTATGGCTTTCTCCCCGAGGGCGAATCCGACGCCGGCAATCGTCAAAAGCACGCCGAGGATCTTCGGCAGGGTCAGGCGCTCGTGGCCGAGCGCGGCCGCCAAGACCATGGTCAGCAGGGGAAAGGTCGCGAAGATCAGCGCGGCGCGCCCGGAGGGGATGAAGCGCAGGCCGTAGTTCAGCACCGCGATCAGGATGCCGAACTGGGTGATGCCGAGCAGCGCGATCGGCAGGAGATCGCGCCCGGCGAAGCGCGTGCGCTCGGAGGACAGCAGCACCACGGGCAGGAGGCAGCAGAAGCCGATCGCGTAGCGCAGGAGCGCGAGCGACGCCGGGCCGGTCTGGTCCACGACGAACCTTGTGGCCACCATCGCCGAGCCGACGAGAATGCCGGTGGCGGCGGCCGCCGCCACGGGCAGGACCCGCATCGTCACAGCGTGAGGTCCCAGGTTTCCCCGACGAGCGCGTGGCCGAAGCTCGTGTGCCGCTCCTTGTGGACGAGGCGGAAGCCGGCCTTCGTGTAGATGTGCCGGGCCGCGAGCAGGATGCTGTTGGTCCAGAGCGTGATCTTCCGGTAGCCCTTTTCCCGGGCAAAGGCGATGCACTCGTCCACCAAGCGGGCGCCGATGCCGAGCCCGCGAGCCTTGGGCTCCACCAGCATCAAGCGGAGCTGGGCCACCGTCTTCGAATGCGTGATGAGGAAGACGGAGCCGACGATCTCGCCGTCCTTTTCCGCTATCCAGCAGCGCTCCCGCTTCGGGTCGTAGCGCTCGATGAACGTCTTCACGATGCCCGCGACCATGGCCTCGAAGCGCTCGTCCCAGCCGTATTCCTGGGCGTAGAGCGCCGCGTGGCGGTGAACGACCCAGCCCATGTCTCCCGGCTTGTGCGGGCGGAGCAGGTACGGCGCCTTCGGCTCGGGCTTGGCGCCGAGGATGCCTTCGATGGCGTGCATGGCCTGGACGAGCCGGGCCTGCTCGGCCGCGGGCAGGGCGCCGAGCATCGCGCCGATCTCGTCGCGCGAGCGGGTGTTGAGCGGGGCGAAGGCCGCCTGTCCCCGCGGCGTCAGCGCGAGGTGGCTCTGCCGCCCGTCGTGCTCGGACTGCGTGCGCTTGAGCAGGCCGCGCTTCTGGAAGCTCGCCAGGATGCGGCTCAGGTAGCCGGCGTCCAGGCCGAGATCGCGGCCGAGCTCGGTCGCCGTCGGCCGCTCGCGGTGGGCCAGCTCGTAGAGGACGCGCACCTCGCTCAGCGAGAAGGGGCTCTCGAGGTAGCCCTCCTGGAGCAGGCCGATCTGCCGTGTGTAGAAGCGGTTGAACCGCCGCACGTCGGCCACCCGCTGGTCGAATGCCCTGTCCGCCATATGCGTGACACGGTCACATAAGTACTTGACTCTGTCAACTGTCTCCTGCTGCAGCGCGCCCGCTGCCCCGCCGGGGTATGCTGTCGGCATGGCCTGGGACCCCGCGCAGTACCTGAAGTTCGCCGACCATCGCCTGCGGCCGGCCGTGGACCTGCTGAACCGGATCGACGCGGACGCGCCAGGCGAGGTCTATGACCTGGGCGCCGGCGCCGGCAACGTCACGCGGCTTCTCAAGGCTCGATGGCCGGGCGCGAGGGTGACCGGCGTGGACGCGTCCAAGGAGATGCTCGCGAAGGCCTCCGCGGCGGCGCCCGAGATCGCGTGGCAGCACGCCGACCTGGCTACGTGGCGGCCGGGTCGGCCCGCCGACGTCATCTACTCCAACGCGACCCTGCACTGGCTGGTCGACCACGAGCGCGTCTTTCGGGAATTGATGGCCGCGGTGGCGCCGGACGGCGTGCTCGCTGTGCAAATGCCGCGCAACTTCTCGGCGCCGTCCCACACGTCGATTTCGGAAGCGGCGCTGGGCGGGCCGTGGCGGACGAAGCTCGAGCCTCTCCTCCGGCCGGCCCCTGTGAAAGACCCAGCTTTCTACTACGGCGTCCTGGCTCCGCTGGCGGCGGCCCTCGACATCTGGGAGAGCGAGTACCTCCAGGTGCTCGAAGGCGAGGACCCGGTCAAGGAGTGGACCAAGGGCACGTGGCTCAAGCCGCTGCTGGACGCGCTCGAGGAGCCGGAGCGAAGCGCATTCGAGGCCGCCTATGCGAAGCTCGTCGCGCGCGCCTACCCGCGCCGCGCGGACGGCCGTACCCTGCTCCCATTCCGGCGTCTTTTCATCGTGGCGAAGGCTCGTCATGGGTGATGGCACGACGGTCGACGATAGCGGCATCCTGCTCATCTCCTGCTATGAGCTGGGCCACCAGCCGCTTGCTCTCGCCTCCCCGTTGGCCTTTCTCGAGCGGGCCGGTCTGAGCGCTCAGGCGCTCGACATCTCCGTCGAGCCGTTTGACGCCGCGATCGCGGCGCAGGCACGCTTCGTCGCGATCTCAGTGCCGATGCACACCGCGCTTCGCCTGGGCGTGCGCGTCGCCGAGCAGATCCGAAAGCTCAATCCGGCCTGCCACATCTGCTTCTACGGACTCTACGCGTCGCTGAACGCCGATTACCTGCTGGCCGGCTGCGGCGATTCGGTGATCGGCGGCGAGTCCGAATCCGCGCTGGTCAGGCTGGTGGAGGCTCTCGCGGCGGGACGCCCGGCGACCGTCGAGGGCGTCAAGACGCGGCAGAGCCCCGCCGCCCCCGTGCTGGAGCGACTGCGCTTCCCACTGCCGAGCCGGGCGAGGCTGCCGGGTCTCAAGAAGTATGCGCATCTGGACAGGGACGGCCGCAAGGAGCTGGTCGGCTATGTCGAGGCGAGCCGCGGCTGCCTCCACCTGTGCCTGCACTGCCCGATCCCGCCCGTGTACGGCGGCCGTTTCTTCGTGGTGCCGCAAGACACCGTCATGGCGGACATCCGTCAGCTAGCGCGCGACGAAGGGGCGACCCACATCACCTTCGGCGACCCGGATTTTCTGAACGGTCCGGGCCATTCGATGTCGATCGTCCGCGCCATGCACGCCGAGTTCCCGTCGCTGAGCTTCGACTTCACGGCGAAAGTCGAGCACATCATCGAGCGCGAAGAGCTCTTCCCCGAGCTCGCGCGGCTCGGTTGCGTCTTCATGGTCTCGGCCGTCGAATCGTTGAGCGACACCGTGCTGGCCAACCTCGAGAAAGGGCACGCTCGGGCGGACGTCTCCCGCGCGCTCGGGATCGTGCGGGGCGCCGGCATCGCCTTCAGGCCGACGTGGGTGGCCTTCACGCCATGGACGACGCTCGAGGACTACCTCGAGATGGTCGACTTCGTGGAGCGCGAGGGGCTGATAGACCACGTCGATCCCGTCCAGTTCACGCTGCGACTCCTGGTCCCTCCGGGCTCGGCGCTGCTCGCGCGCCACGCGATCACGCCGTACCTCGGTCCGCTCGACGAGGCCGCGTTCATCCATCGCTGGACGCATCCGGACCCGCGCATGGATATCCTCCAGCGCGAGGCGGCTCGTCTGGTCGAGGCGGCTGCCGCCAATGACCCTGCCGTGACCTTCTCGAGGCTGAAGGCTCTCGCGTACTCGACGGCGGGCCTGTCGACTGAGCCCGCGCCGGCTCCGGATCCCGACAGGCGCCGCCCGCCGAGGCTGACCGAAGCCTGGTTCTGCTGAGCGGAGCCCACCGAGGGCCAGTTCGGCCCTCTCAAGCCGGCGCTTCACGAAGGCGTGTCCGGCGTGGTGGTGTAGGCCCCCCGACGCTGGCGCCGTCCGGCACGCGGCGCTATCATCCACGTGGGAGGACGGATCATGGACGAGACGGCCGTCGCGAGCGTCAACGGCGTGGCGCAATTGTTCGATCTTCACGCGCTCAAGGGCTTCGCGCCTGAGAAGCGGGTGCGCAAGATGCTCTTCAAGACCGACCAGCTCTGGTCGGAGATCGCCTGCTACGAGCCCGGGCAGTCCACCCCGATGCACCAGCACCCTAAGGAGGAAGAGGCGATCTTCGTCCTCGAGGGCACGGCCAACATGAACATCGATGGCCGCGAGGTGGTCGTCCCCGCCGGGGCCATCGTCAAGTTCCCGAACGCCGTGATGCACGATGTCCGCAACCTCGGCACGGAGCGCTGTGTGATCATGTTTCTCAAGGTCAATCCGAAGGTCCTCAAAGGAAATCAGGATGGGTAACGTCGAGCGCTGCGACAAGACGCTGCCGCTGAACGAGATGATGTTCCATGTGCGCCGCGACGCCGCGCTCCGCGCGCGCTGGCTCACGGACCTCGAGGGCATCGCCCGCGAGTTCGGGCTGAGCGCGCCGGAATACGAGGCGCTCCGCGACAAGGACGTGCGAAGGCTTCACGACCTGGGCGTGCATCAGTACTACGTCCCGCAGATCCTCCGGCTCTTCTACGGCGCCTCCGCCAACGCGAACAGCCACCCCGCGCTCGAAGCGTACAAGCGCGCGTATCCGAAAGAAGCGGTCGCATCCGCGCGGCTTCAGGCCGAGCTCGACCGGCGGGCGCGCTGAGCGATGGCCACGATCGTCGCCGCGATGGCCATGACGCACTCGCCGGGGCTGACCGGATGGTTCGACGCCGCGCCCAAAGGCCAGCAGGAGGAGGCGCTCCGCGCGACGGCTGAGATGCGCGAGCGTCTCGCGGCCGCGCGGCCCGACGTCGTAATCGCGTTCAGCAACGACCACCTGCTCAACTGGCCGATCAACAACACGCCTGAGTACACGGTGGGGATCGCCGCCGAACACGTCGGCCCCGCGGACTGGTACGACGAGTGGCTGGCGCTGTCGAAGTACCGGATCCCCGGCCACCCGGCCCTGGCGCGCTACATCGTCAACGAGGGCGCGCGGCGCCGGCTCGCCCTCGCCTATCTCCGCGAGATGAAGTTCGACGACGGCATCTCGGTGCCCATGCACTACCTCAATCCCGACGGAGCGATTCCGCTGATACCGGTGACGATGAACTGCACGGTGCCGCCGATTCCCACCCCCGAGCGCGCGTACCAGGTCGGATCGGTCCTGCGCGACATGCTCAAGGCGTATCCCGGCAAGGAGCGCATCGCCATTCTCGCGACGGGCGGGCTCTCGCACGAGCCGGGAGGCCCGCGCTACTTCTGGGTCGACGAGGAATTCGACCTCTGGTTCCTCGATCTCCTCAAGAAGGGCGACCACGAAGCGCTCCTGCGCGACTGCACGCTGGAGCGCATGGAAGAGGCCGGTTCGGGCGGCACGGCGGAATTGCTGTCCTGGATCCTCGCGATGGCCTTCACCACGGGGCCGGCCGAGGTCCTCGCCTACATGCCCGCCATCGCGTGGCGCTCGGGCACGGGCATGGTCGTCTGGAACGGCCTCACCTAACCGGCCGCCGATAAGGGCCCATCTGCTTCGTTGGCTCCCTCGGCCAGGGGGCTCAACATAGAGAGACTACGCCTCGCCCCCGGCCTTCGGGCGCCGCCTCGCATCTGGACCCTTCTCGCCGCCCTGGGACGTTGGCGGTATCAGTGGACTAAGGGCTTACGATCCGCTCGACGATGACGCAGTCCTTCCAGACGCCCTCGAGCTGCCCGTGGGCCTCGTAGATGCCGACCTCGCGGAATCCCACCGAGCGGCAGGCGGCGCGGCTCGCGACGTTCTCCGGAAAGATCCGCGACACGAGCTTGTGCAGGCGGGCTGCGGTTGATTCTTTGATGAGCGCCTCCAGCGCGCGCCGGCCGACACCGCGGCCGCGGTGATCGCGCGCGACGTACACGGAGAACTCGGCGATCTTCGCGTAGCACTCCCGCGGCCGGTAGGACGACGTCGAGGCGAAGCCCACGATCCGCCCGCCATCCTCCGCGACGACGGCAGGATGAACGCCGTCGAACCAGCGGGTCACGTCTTCGGCGGTCCGCGGGCGCGTCTCGAACGTGGCGATCCTGTCCTCGATGCCCTCGTTGTAGATCCGCGCGATGGCGCCCGCGTCGTCCTGGGTCGCGAGGCGTGTGGTGATCGCCATGGCTCAGGCCCCTCTCTTCCAGCCTTCGGCTTCGATGAGACGCTCGACACGCCGGCGGACCTCGTCCCGAATCTGGCGCACGCGGTCGAGCGGCTTGCCCTTGGGGTCCTCGATGGGCCAATCGTCGCGCTTGAGGCCCGGCACGAAGGGGCACGCCTCACCGCACCCCATGGTGACGAGGAGGCGGTCGGCGCGGGCCAGATCATCGGTCAGCTTCGAGGGCGTGGCCCCGGAGAGGTCGATGCCGGCCTCCCGCATGACGGTGACGACCTCCGGATGGACGCGGTCGCCGGGCTCGGTGCCGGCGGAGACCGCCCGGACGCGTGTGGGGTCAGCGAGGAAGTTGAAAAACGCCGCGGCCATCTGGGAACGCCCCGCGTTGTGCACGCACGCGAAGATCACCTGCGCCGTCATCGCCGTGTCGCCTCCTCCTGGGACTCGGGCGGCTCGAGCCAGCCGAAGAGCGCGGTGGCTGCCGCCGCGCCGACGAGCTGGACGACGATGAAGCCGGGAGTGTCGGCCGGCCGGATGCCCGCGAACGTGTCGCTGGCGGATCGCGCCAGCGTCACGGCCGGGTTGGCGAAGGACGTGGACGCGGTGAACCAGTACGCCGCCGTGATATAGCCGCCGACGGCGAAGGCGACGGCGCCCGAGGGGAGACGCGCGCACCCCCAGATGACGGCCAGGAGCCCGAACGTCGCCACGAATTCGCTCAGCAGCTGGGCGCCGCCTGAGCGCGCGTGGCCGGAGGCGAAGAAGACGGGCTCGGAGAACATGACGTTCGCGGCGGCCACGCCCGCGAACGCGCCCACGACCTGCGCCGCGATATACGCGGGCGCCTCGCGCCACGCGAAGCCGCCGCGCCAGCAATCCGCCAGCGTTACGGCGGGATTGAAGTGCGCGCCCGAGATCGGCCCGAAGGCCAGGATCAGCGCGACGAGCGCGGCGCCGGTGGCGATGGTGTTCGCGAGCAATGCCAGGGCCTGCTGGCCGCCGGCCAAGCGGCTGCCCATGATGCCCGAACCGACGACCGCGGCCAGGAGGAAGGCGGTGCCGACCGCTTCCGCGACCACCCGTCGCCCGAGTGGAGCCCGGTGAGTAGGAGGACGCTTCACCCCGCGATCGGCTTGCGGGCGCGGACGAAAGCGCTCATGAACTTGCCGTCGACCTGTGGCGCGATCGCGGCGGCGTCGATGCCGGCCTTCGACAGGAACTCCTGCGCATCCTCGACCCGATAGACCCGGGTGGGCTCGACGTCGATCGCCTCGAAGCCGGCCTTGGCCAGCATGTCGCGGTACTCGCCTTCCTCCAGCGCTCCCGCGACACAGCCTATCCACAACTCGACGCTGCGGCGGATCTGCGCGGGGACTTGGCCGCGCACCACGACGTCGGAGACGGCGAAGCGTCCGCCCGGCCTGAGCACGCGGAAGGCCTCGGCCATGACGCGGTCCTTGTCGGCCGAGAGGTTGATCACGCAGTTGGAGATGATCACGTCCACGGAGCCCTTGGGCAGGGGGATCGCTTCGATCTCTCCCTTGAGGAATTCCACGTTGTCCACGCCGGCCTTGCGCTGATTTTCCCGCGCCAGCGCCAGCATCTCGTCGGTCATGTCGAGGCCATAGGCCTTGCCCGTCGGGCCGACGCGCCTGGCCGAGAGCAGCACGTCGATGCCGCCGCCCGAGCCGAGGTCCAGCACCGTCTCGCCGGTCTTCAGCTCCGCCAACGCCGTCGGGTTGCCGCAGCCGAGAGAGGCGGCCGTGGCCTCGGTGGGGAGGCACGCCGTCTCGCTCGCCGAGTAGAGGTTGGAGGTGATCGGGTCGGCCTCGCGGCCCGAGACGCTGCCGCAGGAGGCGCTCTCGCCGGCCGTCACCTTGAGCGCGGCCTTGCCGTACTTGTCCTTCACGACCTGCTTGATGTCCTGCTTCGTATCCCGCTCGGTCATGATCAACCTCCGCAGCAGGCGTTGCTCTTGGCCAGCTGGAGCCCCTGCGCCTGGGCCGTGCCCTTTCTGATGATCGGCATCTGGCCATCGGCTTCGATGTCGTAGTTCAGGTGGTAGACCTCCCACTCGACTCCGTCCGGATCTTGGACCCAGAACTTGTCCTGGTTGGCGTGGCAGCAGTCGACCCCCATCTCCTCGCGCACAGGCAGGCCGGCGGCTTTCACGCGGGCCAACTGGGCCATGACGGCGTCCACGGTGTCGAGCTGGACGCCGACGTGGTTGACCGTACCCACGGCGGCGTGACCGCCCTCCGAGACGGCGAGGTTGACGGGCGCCCACGCGGGCAGGAACTTGACGTATCCGGTCTTGACCTTGACCGGGCCTTCGCCGAGGAAGCGCTCGTAGAAGTCACGGCTCTTGCCGAGGTCGGACACGTGCATGTGCAGATGGACTTTGGCGGACATGAGGAACTCTCCTTTAACAGCAGGCGGTGAGCAGGCGCGCCAGCGTGGTCGCCGTCTCCCGCTGCACGGAATAGTAGATGTACCGCTCTTCTTTCCTGCTCTCGACGAGCCCGGCGCGCCGGAGCGCGTCCAGGTGGTGCGACAGGGTCGGCCCCGGGATCTCGACGGCCGCCTGGATCTCGCCCACGGAGACCTCGCGGCCCGCGCGGACGAGGAAGAAGAAGACCTGCAGGCGCGTCAGGTGGCCCAGGGCCTTGAACGCCTCGACGTGGCTCTCGTCGGCTTCCAGCCGGGCCAGCGGCAGGCGGGCGATGGTTTTCATAGTTCGAAGGATATGAAACTATCGAACGGACGTCAAGCGGTATTTTTGGCGGGTTCCCTGAAGGACCGCGAGATCCAGTAGAACGCGGCCGCGGCGACGGTCAGCATCACCACTCCCGCGCCGGTGAAGCCGAAGATGACCTTGCCGATGCCGAAGAGCGTGGCATAGACGGCCACGATGCCGGCGATCCAGTTCGTCCAGGCCAGCGCGCCGCCCGGGATGGGCTCGCGCCCGAAGCCGAGCCGCGCAGAGACCCTGGCCCACCCCGGGCCGCCGGGGCGCACGCGCCGGTAGAAGGCGTCGAGCACCGCGTCGGGCTCGGGAGGCGTCATTAGCGTCACGACCAGCCACACCAGCGTGCTGCCGGCGACCGTGACGAGCATGATGGTCGCCGTTGCGTTGGGATCGTTGTCGGCGAAGCGCGGCTTCAGGTATGCGAAGCCGAGGATGCTGATCGCGAAGCTCGCCACCATCGCCGAGATCTCGCTCCACGCGTTGATGCGCCACCAGTACCAGCGCAGGATGAGCACGAGCCCGGTGCCCGCGCCCAAGGCCAGGAGAAGCTCCCACGCCTTCTCGACGCTCGAGAGCTGGGAGGTGACGCCTATGGACGCGAGGAAGAGCAGCACCGTCGCGACGCGGGAGACGGAGACGTAGTGCGCCTGGCTCGCCTCCCTGTTGACGAAGCGCTTGTAGAAATCGTTGACCAGGTACGAGGCGCCCCAGTTGAGATGCGTCGCCACCGTGCTCATGTACGCCGCGGCGAAGCCCGCCAGCATGAAGCCGCGCCAGGGCGTCGGCAGGAGATCCACGAACGCCTGCACGTATCCCGCCTCGCGATCCTGGAGACCCGGGTAGAGGATGACGGTGGCGAGGCCCGTGACGATCCACGGCCAGGGTCGGAGCGCGTAGTGCGCGATCTGGAAGAACAGCGTGGCGAGCACGCCGTCCTTCTCGGTGCGGGCGCTGAAGATGCGCTGGGCGACGTAGCCGCCGCCGCCGGGCTCGGCGCCCGGATACCAGGCCGCCCACCACTGCACGGAGAGATAGACGCCCAGCGTGAGGAGTGGCATCCATGCGTAGGCGTGAAGACCGGAGGCCGTCACGCTGACCGGCATGACGGACAGCGCGGCGGCCTCGCTCCCGAAGTGCTGCACCAGCTTGACCTTCATCACGTCGATGCCGCCGACCGCGCGCGTGGCGTAGACGGCCAGGACGACGACGGCGCTCATCTTGAGGATGAACTGGACGAGATCGGTCCACAGCACGGCCCACATCCCCGCGGCGACGGCATAGAAAGCGGTGATGGCGAAGCATATGCCGACGGCGACGATCTCTCCGCTGATGGTCATCCCGGCTATCTGCACGTCCTGAAGGCCGAGTGAGATCGTCAGGATCTTGATCATGGCCCGCGTGACCCAGCCGAGGATGATGAGGTTGATCGGGATGGCCAGGTAGAGCGCGCGGAAGCCGCGCAGGAAGGCCGCGGGCCCTCCGCCGTAGCGCACCTCCGCCAGCTCGGCGTCCGTCATGACCTCCGCCCGGCGCCAGAGCCGTGCGAAGAAGAAGACCGTCAGCATGCCGCTCATCACGAAATTCCACCAGAGCCAGTTGCCCGCGACGCCCTTGGTCGCGACGAGCGCCGCGACGACCAGCGGCGTGTCGGCGGCGAAGGTGGTGGCGACCATGGCCGTGCCGGCGAGCCACCACGGCACCTGGCGCCCGGAGAGGAAGTACTGATCGAGGCTCTGGCCGCCGCGCTTCGTGAAGAAGAGCCCGACGCCAGTGCAGAAGATGAAGTATGCCGCGACGATCGCCCAGTCGAGGGGGGTGATGGTCATCCCGCGAGGACGTTACGGCCGCGCGAGCGCGAATGTCAAGCGAAGCGCCAGCCGTCGAGCGCGCGCGGATTCCTTGGAAGGATGTGCAGCGGCAGGTCCCGCGGGCCGAGAATGCCCAGATCGAGGAGCGGCTGGGCGTCCCGGCCGAGCGCGGCGCGCCTGAGCGAGGGCATGGCCGAGAGCCGGGAGGCGATCGAGTGGGCTCTGGCGGGAAGCCTCACGACGCCGCCGGGAAGCCAGAGCGGGAAATCGCCTCGCTTCCGGTCCACGGGCCCCGCGAAGACTGGCACCTGTGTGAAGAGCTGGTCTCGGCTCGGCCGCGGGATGGGCTCGGCGTTTCCCGCCGCGACATCCCACGCGGTGAGCGCAGAGGCGGCGCGGACACCGCTGAGAGGCTTCGCGCGCCTTTTCCACGTGAGTGAGAGCGCCAGCGACCGCCCGTGGCAGACCACCTGATGCGGAGTGCGCGGCCGCATATAGAAGAGCGAGCCCGGCTCGAGGTCCTGCGTCACCCAGCCGCTGCCGATCAGCCGCTCGTCCAGGTCCGCGCGAGTGCCGCGCGGGACCTGGGGACCCGTCGTCACCGTGCGCCGGCCCTCGAGCTGGACCCACACGCTGTCGACCTCTCCGTCGTGGTGAAGCCCCATGCCCTGGCGGCCCCGGCCATTGACGATGAAGAGGAAGGAGGTTTCTTCCCTGCCGCCGCCGAAGAGCGTCGCGCGCAATGCCGCCATGAGGCGCGCCACGCGCGGCAGCACCTGGTGGATCTGCGGCATGTAGACGGTGGCGCCGTCGGCGAGCGCGCGATCGATCTGCTTGCGGGAGGGGCGCCGGTGGTATCTGCGCTCCGCGGCGATCTGGACAGGAAGCCCGGATCGGGCCAGCGCCATTGCCTCGCGGAATGACGGCGCGAGCTGGGCGGCGCTACTTCTTCGAGGCGGCGTAACGGTTCTCGACGTAGTTGTCGAGAATCTCGAGGAACTCGGCGACGATCCTGTCGCCCTTGAGCGTGAGCTTGAGCGCGCCGTCCACGAAGACGGGCGCCTTGGGCTCCTCGAAGGTGCCCGGCAGCGAGATGCCGATATTTGCGTGCTTGCTCTCGCCGGGGCCGTTGACGACGCAGCCCATGACCGCGACCTTCAGCTCTTCCACGCCCGCGTACTTCGACTTCCACACCGGCATCTGCTCGCGGAGGTAGGTCTGGATCTCCTCGGCCATCTCCTGGAAGAAGGTCGAGGTCGTGCGCCCGCAGCCCGGACAGGCCGTCACCTGCGGCAGAAAGCTCCTGAGCCCCATGGACTGGAGAATCTGCTGCGAGACGAGCACTTCTTCGGTGCGATCGCCGCCGGGCTTGGGCGTGAGCGACACGCGGATGGTGTCCCCGAGGCCTTCCTGGAGCAGGATGGACAGCCCCGCCGCGCTGGCGACGATGCCCTTGGCGCCCATGCCCGCCTCGGTCAGCCCCAAGTGCAGCGGATAGTCGGAGCGGGGACCGAGCATGCGATAGACGTCGACGAGGTCCTGCACGCCCGAGACCTTGGCCGAGAGGATGATGCGGTCGTGGCCGAGGCCGGTCTGCTCGGCCAGCTCGGCCGACTGGATGGCGCTCTCGACCATGGCGTTCATCGTCACGTCGCGCGCCGAGAGCGGCTCGGGCTGCCTGGAGTTGGTGTCCATCATCTCCGTCAGGAGGTTCTGGTCGAGGCTGCCCCAGTTCACGCCGATGCGGACGGGCTTGCCGTTGTCCACCGCAACCTTCACGATGGCGGTGAAGTTGTCGTCGTGGTGCTTGCCGCCGACATTGCCCGGGTTGATGCGGTACTTCGCCAGCGCCTTCGCGCACGCAGGGTACTTGGTCAGGAGGACGTGACCGTTGTAGTGGAAGTCGCCGACGATGGGCGCCTGCACCTGCTTGACGATCTCGGGGACGGCCTTCGCCGCGGCGTCGTTGTTGACGGTCACGCGCACCAGCTCGCTACCGGCCGCGTGAAGCGCGTTGACCTGCGCGACCGTCCCCGCGACGTCGGCCGTGTCGGTGTTCGTCATGGACTGGACGACGATCGGCCGCTCGCTGCCGACCTTGATGCCGCCCACGTCAACCAGCACCGTCTTCCTGCGCTTGGAGAAGCTCATATCAGCGCCCACTATATCACGGGGATCGAGCGCTTCCAGAGCGCCGCGGGATCGTGGATAATCGCAGACCCGAGACCATAAACCCCATCGAGGAGATCGCCAATGCTCGTCGTCCAGACTCCGCAGGATCTGAAGCAGCACATCGGCAAGACGCTCGGCCCCTCCGAGTGGATCACCGTGGACCAGGCCATGATCGACAAGTTCGCGGAGGCGACGGGCGACCACCAGTGGATCCACGTGGACGTCGAGCGCGCGAAGAAGGAGATGCCGGGGGGCAAGACGATCGCCCACGGCTACCTGACGCTGTCGCTCGTGCCCCGGCTGGGACCGCAGCTCATCAAGGTCGAGAAGCGCAAGCGCGGCATCAACTACGGCAGCAACAAGGTACGGTTCACCAACACCGTGCCCGCCGGCTCGCGCATCCGCCTCAAGCAGACGATCAAGAACGTTGAGGACGTCGAAGGCAACGGCGTGCGCATCACGTCCGAGATGGTGATCGAGGTCGAAGGGCAGGAGCGCCCGGCGCTGGTCGCAGAGGTTCTCGGCATCCAGTACGCCTGAGAACCGCCGCGGCTGGTTTTACGGCGATCAGCGCGGGCTGGGAGACACGGCGGCGGCGGCCTCGGCGAGCAGCGTGTACTTGGCCAGCGTGCGCGCAGCCAGCGCGGCGGGCCAGCCGCCGCCGTCGATGGCCTGCACGAGCGAATCGAGCACGAGGGCGAAGTGCGCCTCGTGCCCCGACAAGAGCGCCGGCGGGATGACGAGCGCGACGGCCCCTCCGCTGCCGGCTTCCACGCCGGCGCCGGGCAGCTCGGCCTGCCACGAGGCAACCGCATCGCGCACCGCCCGCTCCGCTCGCCCGGTGTCGCCCCGCGGCTCGATGGTGACACGCCGCCGATTCCCGGTCTCCGGCCCCTGCTCCAGCACGATGTCCGCGCCGGAGCCGTGGGCCACCGCGCGATAGCGGTCTCCTTCCCCAGGCGGAGGTACGAGATCCCAGCGCGCCCCGACCCGCGCGGTCACGCCTGAAACCTCGTAGGACAGCTCGGCGTTGCAGCGGCACTCGAGGGCATTGTCGGCCACCAAAGGCTGTAGCTCGGAAGGGAAGGGCGGCTCCCCGGTGATCCGCTGGAACGCCTCCGCGGGCACGCGGGTCGACCACGCTCGCGCGGACAAGAGCTGCGGCGCCTCGTCGACCGCGCGTCCGGCGCCTTCCGTGAGCCACTGGGTCTGATCGACGAGATGCGTCGGGATGTCCACGGCTCCGCTTCCCTGGACGCGCACGTCGAAGTACCACCACGGGCGGCGAAGCGGCGTCCCGTCGACCAGCTTGTCGAGATGGTGAACGCTCTCGAGCTCGAGGGCCGGCCCGCCGCCGCGAAAGCGGCCAAAGACGTCGGGAAGATCGACCAGCCGCTTCATCAGCCGGGCCGCCAGGTCGTGCCGGCCCGTCATGATCTCCCAGGCCAGGGGCCGGGCGCCGAGACTCTGCCGCACCTCCTCGAGATCGTCCGGCTCGACGAGCCAGGGCTTGTCGGCAAGGACGTGAAAGCCGGCGTCATGGAGATGGCGGATCGCGCGCGCCTTGCCGCCGTTCCGGCCGGCCAGGACCACCACGTCGCCGCGCCGCTCTGCCACGAGACGCGCGAGCGGGCCGGGGGAGGTGAACACCGTTGAGCGCCAGCGCGTGGGCTCTTCGGCCCGGTGATTGAACCGCTCCACCAGCGCGAGAAAGTCGCGAAGCTCGGCGCCATCCTGCGCGTAGACGAAGATCTCGTCATTGATCGCCGGATGCGGAACGCGCAGGGTCAGGGCCGCGTGAAAGTGCCCGGGATCGAGAAAGAGGAGCGTGTGCACGTGTCTAGGCGAAGCGCGGCTGCGACTACGGGAGCTTGGCCTTGGCCTTCTCGTAGGTCTGCTTGACCGATTCCATCGCCGAGTTCGCGCCGGACTTGACCTCGCTCCAGCCCGAAGCCGACGAGGTCTTGACGGCCTCCATCTTCTCGGCGAGGACAGCCTTCTGCCTGTCGAGCGTCTCCATGTCGCGCGCGAACTGGGCCTTGACGGCGTCGCTCGCCCGCGCCGCCTTGGCCTTGAGCTCGTCGATCTTAACGTCGAGCTCCTTCATCTGCGTGGCGAGGTCACGCTGGTACTCTTCCTTCTTCTCATAGGTGTAGTCGGCGGCCTCGCGGCTGTCCTGCTTCACGCCGGCCGCGGTGTTGCACCCCGTGAGCAGGCTCAAGCCGACGAACGCGATCCAGAGAGTTCGCATGAATCCTCCTGCGCAGACGGTAGACGAGCGTCGGCGGTCCGTCAAGCCAGTAGTCGATGGACGGCGAGGGCGGAGAGGCCGCAAGCGGCGATGAGGCCGGCCATGGGCACTGCGGTGCCGTTGCCGAGCGCGCCCAATAGCGTCCCGACGGCGGCGCCCGCCCCGAACTGCACCGTGCCGAGGAGGGCCGCCGCGCTGCCGGCATTCCTGCCCTGTGGCGCGAGCGCCGCGGCGACGACGTTCGGCAGGACGAAACCCAGGCTCGATATATAGACGAAGAGCGGGAGAAGGAGCCCGGAGAGTCCGCCCCGGCCCGACCACGCGGCGGCGAGCAGAAGGACGCCCGCCGCCGCGGTCACCACGAGGGCGCGCGAGAGGATGCTGGTCTCGGCCACCCGCTGCAGGAGCGCGCGGTTGCACTGGGACGCAACGATGAGCCCCGCGGCGTTCAGGCCGAAGAGCCAGCCGTAGTGGTCGGGCCTCACGCCGTGGATCTCCATGAACACGAACGGCGAGCCAAAGATGTAGACGAACATGCCGGAGATGACGAGGGCGCCCGACAGGTTGTAGCGCATGAAGCCGCGATCGGCCAGGAGCCGAACGTAGGTGCGCAGCGCGTCGCCCAACCCTCCGCGCGCGCGGCGCTCGGGCGGCAGCGACTCGCCCAGGGCGAGGAGCACCGCGGCCAGGCAGAGGAAACCGAACGCCGCGAGAGTCCAGAAGATGGCCCGCCAGCCGAAGAGGACCAGGATCTGCCCGCCCGCCAGCGGGGCCAGGATGGGCGCGATCCCCATCACGAGCATGAGGAGGGAGAAGACCCGCGCGGACTCCCGCTCGTCGAAGCGGTCGCGCACGACGGCGCGCGCGATGACGATGCCGGCGCACCCGCCGATTGACTGGACGAAGCGCCACGCGACCAGTCCCTCGATCGACCGGGAGAGCGCGCAGACCGCGGAGGCCAGGACGAAGAGGGTCAGCCCGAAGCAGAGCGGTCGCAGACGGCCGTAGCGGTCGGAGATAGGGCCGTAGAAGGCCTGGCCGAGCCCGATGCCGCCAAAGAACACCGCAAGCGTGTGCTGCACCTGCGCTTCGCTCGCGTTGAGCTCGCGCGAGATCGACTGGAAGCTCGGCAGGTACATGTCGATGGAGAGCGGGCCGAACGCCGACAGCGCGCCCAGGATGAGGGCGAGTCGACCGAGCGGCCCGGCGCCGGACATCAGCGGGCGAGAAGGATGAAGTCGAAAGTCGCGGCCTTGCCACCGTCCACGTCCCGCACCGGCATCACCAGCGCGGGATTGAAGATGGAGTCTCGCTGGTTGTTGCCGTCGGGGAAATAGAGCTGGGTGGTGAGCGCGGCCTGCCCCGGCGCCTGGACCTTCACGTGGATGTGCCGCGTCCGTCCCGGGTACTCCGCGGGCACGATGGTCTCGAGACGGTAGCGTCCGGCTTCGTTCGTCAGCTGGTGGCCGCGCAGCCGGTACCCGGCGTTGTCGTAGCGGCCGGCGGCGTCCGCCTGCCAGAAGTCCAGCGTCGCGCGCGGCACCGGCTTGCAGTCGGCCGTCAGCACCGACCCCTGGATCACGAGCTTCGTCCCCGGCATCCCGGGTTCGAGCAGCGACGCGCGCATCGGCGTGTTCGGCTTATAGTATGGACCTTCTGTCTGGGACGGTGTGACGGCTCCACAGGTCTTGGCTGCCTGCGTCTCCGCGTTGGAGACGGCGGCGAGTGCCACGGCTGCGGCCGCTGTCAGGAACTTGCGCCGCGTATAGCGATCCCCGCTGTCCGTGGCCATCAGAACATCCCGTTCGTGTTGGCGGCCTTCTCGGGAATGGGCTGGACGACGTCCCAGTGCTCGACGACCTTGCCGTTCTCGAGCTTGAAGATGTCGACGACGGCGGTGCCGCGGGCGCCGGGCTCGCGGACGGCGTGGACGTGGAGGATGACGAAGTCGCCGTCGGCGAACACCCGCTTGATCTCGCTGCGCGAGTTGGGGAACTTATCCTTCAGGAACTGGAGGAAAGCCTTGAGCCCCTCGGGGCCGTCGGCGGCGTTCGGGTTGTGCTGGGTGTAGCGCGAGCCCAGGTGCTTCGACGCCGCCTCGAAGTCCTTCTCGTTGATCGCTTTGTCGTAAAAGTCCACGACGATCTTCTTGTTCGCTTCCTGCTGCGTCTGGGCGTGGGCGCCGGCGGGCAGGGCCGTGAGCGCGAGGGCGGCCGCCAGGGCGAGGGTGATCCGTGTCATGCCGTTCTCCTTTCGGGGCGGGCTCGAAACGACGTTGACGGTGCTAGTATATGCGGAATAATTGCCCCCGGGGAGGCGAGATGGCCGAATCCATTCCAGCGACGCTCATCATCGACACTTTGAAGGACACCTTTCGCGAGGCGCGCGCCGCGCTCGCGAAGGAAGTCGCCGAGCCGCCGAAGCATAGCCACCTCGGGTGGATCCTGAGCGTGCCCGACACGCACCAGAAGACCGTGCTGGCCGCGCTCGACAAGGAAGAGGCGATCCGGACGCTCACGTGCGCCACGGAGGACGAGGCCACGACCATCGCGGCGGGCCTCCACATCGGCGGCGAGCCGTGCGTGCTGATGATCCAGCACGCGGGACTCTATGCCTCGGTCAACACGCTTCGGGGCGTCGGCATGGACGGCCAGGTGCCGATCTTCTACATGATCGGTCTCCTGAGCCGCGAGAAGGACAAGGACCCGAGCGAGTCGCGCCACTCCATGGTCCGCTACGCCGAGCCGTTGCTCGATACCTTCGGCGTGCCGCATGCGCGGCTCGAGGGACCGAACGACGTCCACCTGATCCCCGAGTACTACCGGTTGAGTCGCGCGCGCAAAGGTCCGGCCGTCGTCCTGGTCGGCCTGGAGACCATCTAGCCATGGCCGACAAGAAAACCCACGACGTCAAAACCCACGACGTCAAACCCCACGACGTTAAACCAATGAAGCCCGAAGAAATTCTGAACCTGATCCACGCCAACCGGGGAACGGCCATCTGCGTGCCGACGATGACGACGGGGCCGCACTGGCGGACGATAGCACCCGACGATCTTTCCGTCGGCTGCGTCGGCTTCATGGGCGGCGCCTCGTCGCTGGGTCTCGGTCTGGCGCTCGCTCAGCCGGACCGCCGCGTCCTCGTGCTCGACGGGGACGGCTCGCTCCTCATGCAGCTCGGCTCGCTCGCCACCGTCGCGGGCGCCGCGCCGCGGAACCTCGTGCACTTTCTCTTCAAGAACGGCGTGTATCACACGTCGGGCGCTCAGGGAATTCCGGGCGGCTTGACGGTGGACTTCGTCGCGATGGCCAAGGGCGCGGGCTACCGGATGGTGTGCGCCATCTACGACATCGAGGATTTCAAGCGGCGGCTCCCGGAGATTCTGAAAGCCGAGGGGCCGGTGTTCGTCGAGCTCCACACGGGGCTGGCCGATCAGACGCCGATGACCGCGCGCGGCGGCGTCCCGTTTCCGAAGCAGGTCAGCGACCTGCGCGCGAAGCTGCTCAAGCCCCGCGCCCGCGCCTAGCCAGGAATCTTCATGAAGACGCGGCGGCAGATACTGCGGGAGCTGGCGCTCGCTGTGCCACTGTTTGCCGCATGGAAGACGGATGCGCTGGCTTCGGTCGGGCTTGCCGCACTCGATCGGTGGGCGAGCGACGTAGTGGCGTTAAACATGGCGCTGGCGGCCGGCGACATCGGCCTGCTCGATTGGCAGGGTCGCATCGCCGCGCTGAATACTTCGGTGCCCGTGGGTGACATCAGTCGCTATCTCGAAATCGACACACTCACAAGGCATTTCACATACCCGACCAGGCTCGCGGAGACCATCGATCCGCATTTTCCGAAGGAGGTGTCCGTCGATGGCGTCGCGAGGCCGTGGTTCATGCGCGTCTTTGCGATGCGCGAGGGCGGGGCCATCGTTCCGCACGCGCACAACAACATGGTGTTGGCGCATCTTGTCGTGCACGGTAGCTTTCACGCCCTGTCGTTCGATCAGTCAGTCAGGAAGTTTGCTGCCCAAGAGAAATAGCTGACGCCCGCTGTCGTTCCGGCGTGGTCGCCCGCTATCACCCCTTCTGCCACGCCATCACGAAGCTCACAGGATGATTCCTGTATTGCTCCCACCCCGGCTTGAGAGCAATCCAGCGGTCGTCGACGAGACGCTCGCGCATCTCGAGGAGTACGAGATCGACGGCGCGCGCGGCGGCCACATGATCGCTGAGCAGGTGGACATAGGTTTCGATCGCCACCGGCTCGCCCGGGTTGCGGTCGAAATGCGTCGGCATCCCGGAAGCCATGATGAAGTGCGGGTGGTAGCCGACCAGCACGAAGATGCCGTCCGGCCGGAGTAGACGCGACCCTTCACGGTAGAGCGGTCGCAGATCCCGAAGATGCTCGTCCACCAGGCACGCCGTGACGAGATCGTAGACCCCGCCCTCGAGACCGGTCGCGGCGACATCGGCTTGCCCGAGCCGGTCGTAGATCGCGCGGGCGCGGGCGATTTCCAGCATCTCGGGGGTGAAGTCGATCCCGTCCAGTCTGGCGATGCCACGGGTGCGCATCCAGGCACCGGTCCTGCCGGTTCCGCATCCGAGGTCGACGGCGCGCTCGACGGCGCTCCATGGGACCGACTCGAGAGCCTCGAGCAGGACGAGATCCATCTCGTCTTGCACCGTTGCCTCGTACGACCGAACCCACTCGCGGTAACCCGCGCGGACCGAGACAGTCGGGTAGCGGCGCCGGTCAAACGTGGAGAATTCGAGCATGCTCAGCTCCGTCTACCCGGCGCGCACGATGACTTCGTCCACAACGGACCACCGGGTGCGCTCGAGGTCCAAGCAGTTCGCGTTGTCCGCCGTGGCTTTACGGCCCTGCTCCGACTTCCAGGCGGCTTCCATGGACTCGGCGTCGTCGAACCAGAATTCTATGACGGCGTCCCACGGGGGCTGGCGGCGGTCATCGGGCAGGGTGAAGTTCTGAACGTAGCGCCGCAGCCCCGGCATCGACAGCGCGAGCGGCCCGTGGACGTCCTGAAAATAGCGGCGGAACTGGTCGTGCGACCAATCAGGACGCCGATAGCCTACAACGACGAACTTGAGCATCGCGAAGCCCGTGACGCCCCACGCGCGCCCGGCTTGGCCGGCGCCGCTTATCGGGCTGCGGGGGCTGGCGGGGCCTGCGCGGCCTCGAGCTGGACCTTGTGGCCCCAGAGCGTGCCGCGGTCATGGCGCTGGACCTGCCAGACCGCGTCGTCCACGAGCCGTCCGCCCCAGCCGTACTCGACCTCGAAGCCCGACGGCGTCGACATGTAGAAGGACACCATCTGGTCGTTGGAGTGGCGGCCGAGCGTCGAGACCACGGGCACGCCGGCCGCCGTCGCCAGATCGAGCGCGGCGCCGACGTCGTCGAGCGTATTGGTCTCGAGCATGAAGTGCCACATCTTCTTGTCGCGGCTCCGCGGCAGGTCCGCGATCCTCGGCTGAAACGCGATCGAGTGGTGGCGCGGGTTACAGTGCAGGAACACCATGTTGCGGATGTAGTCGGAGACCTTGAAGCCGAGAGCCTTGGTCAGCAGGCCCGCGCTGTCCTCGCGATCCGTCGAGCGCAGCACCACGTGGCCGAAGCCGAGTGCACCGGTCTTGAAGCCGGACATCGGACGCGCCGGCTGGAAGGGCGGGTCCCAGCGGGTGTGCGGGCCGACCGACAGCTCGAAGGGCAGGCCGCCGGTCTCGAATTTCACGAAGTCGATGAGCCGGCGGTGGGCGATCTCGGCCGGCGAGCCCTGCGTCACGGAGACGCCAGCGTCGCGCAGCGCCGCCTTGGCGGCCTCGTACTCGGCGGCGGTCGCCGCCTGCAGCCCGATGTAGAGCACGTCGTCCTCGCCGCTCGGATGGAGCGCGATCCGGTGATGGTTCTCGTCCATCCGGAGGTACACGGTGCCGTCATCGGCGCGCTCGACGACCTGCATGCCGAGGATGTCCGTGGCAAAGGTCTTCCACGCGTTCATGTCGCTGACGCCGATGCCGAGATACGCGAGCTGAGAGACGGCCATGGCCTTGTCCTCCGTAGGGGATAGTGGAGTAACGATAGCCACGGAGGGCGGCGCAGTCAAGTTACAACGATGCTAGAATCCGCCCGCGATGGAGAAGTTCGGCATCGGCCAATCGATCAAGCGCTTCGAGGACCCGCGCCTCGTCCGGGGCGAGGGGCGATTCCACGACGACGTCAATCTTCCCGGCCAGGCCTACGCGGTCATCGTCCGATCGCTCCACGCCCACGCGCGCATCCGGTCCATCGACACGGCGGCCGCCGCCGCCGCGCCCGGCGTCGTAGCGGTCTTCACAGGCGCCGATCTCGCCCGCGACGGCCTCGGCACCATGAAGATGACGCTCAAGCGCAAGCGCCCCGACGGCTCGCCGATGTTCGCGCCGGCGCACCGGGGCCTGACCCAGGACCGGGTCCGCTACGTGGGCGATCCGATCGCGCTCGTGATCGCCGACACGCTCGCCCAGGCCGAGGACGCCGCCGAG